>OJEJ01000026.1_pt1 | contig 121682 bp, 120 predicted proteins | sample 1593271 | NCBI WGS metagenome assembly OJEJ01 (sample SAMN05416877, study PRJEB24817) | seawater metagenome | isolation source: Sea water | place: Canada:Atlantic | collected 2013-11
CAGTTGGTAGAGCGCGACCTTGCCAAGGTCGAGGTCACGAGTTCGAGCCTCGTGTACCGCTCCAATATTTTTATCCCTTCAAAATATCTTCATTAAAAAGCATAATTCAAACCTTTATTACCTAATTTTTCTTATTTGTAATATTCAGCATTCAGGCTTTGATTATTTGACGTTATCACTTTTGCGCAGAGCCAGCTTTTCATTAATAAAGCGATATTTTATCCTGAGGTCGTATAGTTGAAGCAAGAGGGGGATACTTTTTGACTGAGCAGTTTTGAAATTTGAGTTAAAGCAGCTCACCTTGAATAGTTGCTATAATGCGCCTTGCGCCACCAACATCTCGGTGTTCGCCTAAATAAATACCCTGCCAAGTTCCTAAAGCTAAGTATCCATTTGAAATTGGAATACTTAACTCACAACCAAGTGTGCTGGTTTTTATGTGGGCAGGCATATCGTCGTCGCCTTCATAATCATGACGATAATAAGGCTGTCGCTCAGGTACAAACTTATTGAAGTGACTTTCCATATCCATACGCACAGTAGGATCGGCATTTTCGTTAATCGTTAGACTTGCTGATGTGTGTTGAATAAATAAATGCAGTAAACCTACTTTGTAGTGGGCAATTTCGGGGAGTTGGTTTAAAACGTCATCATCAATTAAGTGAAAACCCCGAGAACGAGGTTTCAGTGAAATTGTTTTTTGTTGCCAACTCATAGTGTATCGAAACTAACTTCTATATTGGCTGTGCCAGCGTCGCTACTAAATGGCATTATGATTTTTTTGCCTTGGCTTTTATGTGTTATTGTATGGCCCGCACCTGAAACAACAATAGGTGTAGCCATATCAAAATCAAACCCTTTTTCGCCTAACAGGTTTTTTGCACCACCGGTTACCATATTAGTGATTTCACCCACCATGTCTGTGACTTCTTCATTAATAGTGTCTGGGCGCTCGCCAAGCATACGTTCCATAATTGTAAGAGCTAGACTTTCGTCAAATGTGATTGAGAACGACCCACGCGTTTGCGGGCCAACCATACCAATTAAACCAGATACATCGCCACAGGCGACTTCATCAGTTTTAATGCGCGGTTTACCAGGTTTCAACTGTGTTTGTGCCATGGTGCTTAACACGTTGATTAATGATGATAAAAAAGGATTGATAAACTCTACATTCATACTGAATACTCTTAAATTTGTGCTATTGAATGGCTACAACTTACTAGTATAGCCATAAAGAATTATTTTGTTTTTATAAAGCTCTGCAAGACTCACATTTACCATGAGCTTCAATTGTTTGCCCTGATACTACAAACCCACTTTCTGCCGCTAAGTTGTTTAGCTCATGAGAGATAACGGTAGAGTGAAGTTCTTTAACATATCCGCAGTTATCGCAAATTAGCAATTGTACAGGATGAATATGATCAAAATGATGACACAACATAAATGCGTTGGTGCTTTCAATTTTATGAATAAATCCTAGTTCGGCTAAAAAGTCTAATGCACGATAAATAGTGGCTGGCTTGGCACCAGACTCAGTAATTTTGAGTTGTTCTAGTAGATCATAGGCACCTACACCACCTTGTGCACTGGCTAATAAGCGAAATACTTTTTCACGGATAGGCGTAAAACGAGCGCCACGGTTGTCACATACTTGCTTAGCTTTACTAACTAGTGATTCTATATTCATCATTCTCTTATCCTTACGCTACCATGATATACTAACATACTGTGTTGTAGTTGCAGTGTTTTTATTAGGCGCTTTTTATTTAGGAAACCCCGAAATGAACGAATTATTAGCCATTTTTATCTTCTTTTTTGCAGTGATAGACCCAATAGGAACTGTACCTGTATTTATTGCAGTGACCCGAGGAGAAGATGATAAATTTAAGCGCAAAGTCATCTTTAAGGCCGTTGGGGTATCGGCTGTTGTGCTGCTATTTTTTGTTGTAGCTGGTGAGCTTTTATTAAATGCGATTGAAATTCCATTGTCGGCTTTTCAGATAGCGGGCGGCATAGTACTACTGCTTTTTGCACTGTCGATGATTTTTGGTGAAAGCAAACCCGAAACAGAAATAAAAAGCGTACGTGACAGCACTGAAACAGCCATCTTTCCATTGGCTATTCCTTCAATCGCGAGCCCAGGCGCTATGTTAGGTGCTGTGCTTATGACACGTAATGAAGAGTTTACTTGGATTGAGCAACTAATGACGTCCTCGATGATGCTTGCTGTTTTGGCTTTGGTACTCATATTACTTTTACTTGCAACACATGTGCATAAAGTTATTGGCGATAGTGGCGCGAGTATTATAAGTAGAATAATGGGACTTATTTTAAGCTCTGTTGCAGTAACTAATATTTTAAATGGTATAGCGCATTACTTTGGTTTGCAGGTATATAGCTAATATTGCTGCTAGTCGGGGTTTTGTGTAAAATGCGCCTCCTTTGAACGCCTTGCTTTTATACCCACTTGGGTTTTACATTTGGATGAATATATTTTGGATAAACCAACTTTAAACAGACGCTTTTCTGTCGCCCCAATGCTTGATTGGAGCGAAAGTTGGTTTTAAGCTAATATATAGCAGGGTTTAGTGTTTTTAGTTTTTTGCTTGGGGATGCTTTGGGGATAATTTGGGCTGCTGGTAGCACTTTTTAAAGACAGTAAGTAAAGATATTTTTGAGTCAGGTCAGTAGCAATGTTTTAAGTAAGGTAGAGCTTGTTTTCTGGGGATAAATGGGGTTGTTTTTAAGCAGAAATGATGCTGCTTTTAGACAAAAAAAAGAGACTGTTTTAAGAGTCTCTTTGCTAATTTAAAATTTGAGTTTTAGATAATGATTTCACTAGTTGTTGTAAAACTGCTGAAACTTTTGCCATTCTATATGAGCCTTAACTGTTGTTTTCTCGATGTGCTGAGCTAGATCATCAATATTGATCACAAAAGGAAGCTTTTGGCTCTTTCCAATTCTAAAAACTGGCAATGGTAGGGCATGTTCGTTTGCTCTTTTTTTCGCAGTATCATAATTCAATCCAAAATATTCTTCGCACACGTCTTCTAACTTAATTAATTTATCGTAGTTAAATTTTTTCAATAAAACTGATAGTGTTGAATGTTCATTTTCAGATACTCTTTTACTTATCATTGCGATACCTCATTATTGTACAAAGAACTATTTTCAAAAGAGCTAACGCTGCTTTTTTCTACGCCTTGATTGCTAGATGCTGAAGTAGCTGTTGGGGTGCTTTCTAACCAGCCATTTTCATCTAACCAGTACAGCATTTCAGTTTGATCAGCATTACTGAAGTCTGGTTGTTTAGTTATATTAAAAAGCACTGCTACAAGCTTCATATTATAGTAATCAAGACCAGCTGATATTCGTAATAAACTAACGCCGTAGCTCTGATTACAAGCAGACGCTGCTGCATGGGCAAGTGTATAAGCGGCTTTGCAGTGACCCATTTCAATTATTTTTTGTTTTACTTCATCTAATGATTTCATATTTCGACCCCTATATTTTTTGAATGAAATTTAAAAACTTACTGTTAATTAAACTAAGTTGAAATCGTATGACTCATCTTGATTTGGTGAGAGAATTATAGGGGGAGGAATTTTAAAAGTAAATGTATGTCATTGTTTTTAAAGGGTAAATTATATAATAATACAACGGTTTTGATATTATTATAAAGAAAAACTTTATTATCATATAATTTACATATGATGTTTTTTTAATAATTCATTAGAGAATCAATAAGATATTTTTTAATTGGAGCATTTTTGAATTTTTTTTATTAAAAAGTAAAAATAATTAAACTTAGAGGACTTTTTAAACCAAAAACAAGACAAATTTGCGTAGTATTATATAATTTCACCAAGCTTATTCGTTACTTCAAGGTGTTGTTTTATATATTATTATATAATTTCTCTAAGCTTATTTTTATTTTTACACGGCTATAGACTTCTTTTTTTTTAGCGATATAACTAAAAGTAGAAGCAAACTTTTATGGCACTTTAGTAAAAAATTATTGATAACGATAAAATAGTATTAAGGGTTAAAAAACGAGCTTCTTTTTATATAAATTAAAAAGGAGAATACATGAGTAAAACTATTAATGAGGTAGCAAATCTACTAAAAGAAAATTTTGAAAATAGAACAAGTAATGATGGTGAAAATTTTGTCACATGTTCTGAGGGTATTCTGAAAGAGTTCATTCGTGAAGTTCATGATGAACAGTTACCAGATAATTTTATTCATCAAACAATTCAAAATTGTATCGAGTCAGTTGCAGACGGCCGAACAGACATAAACGGCATACTTGAAGATGTTACTGCTGATATATATACAGAAGATTTAGTTAAATGGTCATCTTCAAACTTAAATCGTATTTCAATTATTAATGATGTTTTATGTGAAAATCAAATAGAAGATTTTAACGAGTTATTACAGATAGCTCAGTCACGTGAAATTGAAGAGATATGCTATGCAACATTGTCATTTTTAACAGGTGAAGCTGAAAATACTCCTGCTAATGAGGAGTATGATTATGAATAATGAAAATTTATGTATCATTACAAATTTAATGTTACTTCGTCTTAGAGATAAGTTAGTTAAACAAACTTCATATGTTCTAGTGCCTGATGTAATGCCATATGGCAGTCAGAATAATAAAATAGTTACTTTGCAAAGCTTTATTCATTACTTGAACAATCAACGATTCAAAGAGCATTTATCACTTTGTATGAATGATATTGAGTTAAATGAATACAGTTTTAGCAATGAAGAACTTCAGACTATTAGAAGTAATATCTTAGAAGTATTAGAGCTATATTTTGCTACGAGTAAGTTTGAGTTCAATAACTTAAAAAAATCTTCTCTAAAGATCAACTACACCCCACGCCACTATGTGGCTTCTCATATACTGCACTTAAAGTATAAAAAAGCTGTATTTTCCAATGATTCTTTTGCAAAAATCTGGGAGTTTATTTGGGACGCCCAAAATAGCAATTTAAACGAAAAAGTTCAGCAATTAATAGGGGTTTTAAGCCTGTCCTATGGTGAGAGTTTTAGGGAGGTAGATTAATGCAAACTAAAACTCATAAAGTAACTATTAAATTTACATCTTCTGATTATGAACATTTAAAAAAAGAGGCTACTGAGTTAAAAATGCCAATGGCTGAACTTGTTAGAAATTCATGGTTTGAAAAGCAGAATGCTTTAGCTGTATTTGAAGAGTTCGATAGGCGTATTAATCTAATAGAGAGCTGTATAAACAATCAAAAGAATGAACTAAAGCAGCACTTTAACTCTAACGACACTAAACTTCTGGCGATATACAAAGTGCTAAAAAGCTTATCTTCTTCTGAAAACAATCAGGAGAACAGTCATGACTAATAAATTAAAAGCTAATTATTTTGATAGTTCTAAAAGTGCTCCTTCTGTCACTACTTATTCAATACCACTTATACTGCTGAGTTCTATTTTTACGTTAATACTCACATTTACTTCAGTGTTTTATCTAATTGTTGTGAAATATTCAGAAGCTTTAGATGTTGGTGAGGTATTACAATTAACTTTTTACAGTTTAATGCACTTGCTTGGATTTTTTCAAAAAGAATTAAATTGGCTAGATTGGTTTTACCTGCTTGATAATGATAAGCAAAGGGAATTTATAATTGCGACTAGTTTAGCTGGTTTTTTATCACTATTAGCCTGTTTTATAGCTGGTAAATGGGCTTATAAAAAAAGTTACGAATCATCAGAAAGAAAGATTTCAGGAGCTAGTCGATATGAAAATAAAGAAGCAATTAACAAATTATCCAAAGCATTAAAAGAAGATTATAAGTTTGCTGGTACTGGTTTACCGATTCATCCAAAGTTAAATTTGCCTAAAAATAGAGAATCTCAAAATATTTTAGTGTTAGGGCAGATTGGTGCAGGAAAAACACAAATTATTGCTCCAATAGTTAAAGATATTATTGATAGAAAAGCTAAGTCAGTCGTTTTTGATTACAAAGGTGATTTTACCGAATGGTTTGCGTCATACGAGCAAGTTATGATTATTGCGCCGTGGCTCAAAAACTCAATAGTTTGGTCTATTGGTAAAGATATTAAAGATAAACATTCCGCTTTATTATTTGCTACCTCAGTGATCCCTAAAAACCAAAAAGACCCCATGTGGAGTAATGCAGGGCAGATAATATTAACGGGGTGTTGTTTATTTTTAATTAAAAAACATGGTGAAAATTGGGGCTGGGAAAAGTTATCTGTTTTATTAAATTCATCTTCCGATATTTTAAAAGTAAAGTTACAACAAGTATTGCCTGAAGCAGCCAATTTAGTAGATCCAAAGAGCAAAACTTCACAATCAATTTTATTAACTATGTATAGCTATGTTAGACCAATCCATGATTTAGCTTTAGCGTGGGGTGACGCTAAAGGTGGCATATCATTAAAAAGTTGGGTTAGAGATAAAGGAAATAAAACCACCTTAATAATTAATCAGAATCAGCAATATGAGCAATTATCAAAATCACTTGCAGAGTTGGTTTTAAATTTAATATCGCATGAATTATTAAGTTTGAGCGATAGTAATAAGCGTGAATTTTATTTTTGTTTAGATGAAACCGCTCATTTGAATTTTGATATTGCTAAAACGGTATCAGTAGCTCGATCTAAAGGTGCAAGGTTTATAGTCGGTATTCAAGATCTTGGTTTATTAAGTAAGCAATATACTCAAGAGGAAATTAACGCATTTTCTTCAATGATTGGCACATTAATAGTGTTAAGAGTGGGTGCTGTTGGTGATTCAATTACTAAGTTATCGAAAGCTTTAGGTGAACAGCAATTTGAGCGATTAAACCCATCTTTTGATAAAGAAGGTAAATCAACATTTTCTTGGCAAAGACTGTCATTACCAGTAGTCGCAGAAACAGAGTTACTGAATCTCCCTCAAGCTAATAAGAAGAACGGAGTTACAGGTTTTATATCAATTGCGGGTACTAATATCGTCGGGAAATTAACGTGGCCTTTAACTATATTACCCAAGGTTAAATTTGATAACCAACCAGCAAAATGGGTAATTAGTGGTAGCACTGACCCTAAAGCAGAGAAAGCTTCATTATCTAAGAGTAATAAAGCTAGAAATAAAAAAGTAAATTTATCTGAACTAGATGATGCTTTTGCCGATGATAAGCAAGGCGGTGATACCAATGATTAGTATCACTCGTTTGGGTAAGGCTCAAGAAGCTAAAATTAAGTATTACACTGAGCTTGCTTCTATTAAATATTATAACTCTGAGTTTGAACCACAGGGTATATGGCATGGGCAAGTTGCTAACCAGTTTAGTTTAAAAGATAAGCCTGTTGAGCATGACTTATTAATGCAATTTGCTTCTGGATTTAATAAACAAAACAAAGCATTGGTCGGTAATGCAGGTGAAGAGCATCAAATAGGTTTTGATCTCACTTTTTCTGCACCAAAGTCCGTTTCTGTGTTATTCGGTCTAGCTGATAAGCAGGTAAGAGAACAAGTTCAGCAATGTCATTTAAATGCAGTAAAAATGGCTTTGTCATATATAGAAGATAACTTGATTGAAGTCAGGGCTGGCACTAATGATTATGGCGAGAGATTAAAAATAAAGACTAATAATGCCCTGTTTGCTATTTTTGAGCATGGCAGTAGCCGCAGCTTAGACCCTCAACTGCATTCACACTGTATTTTACTTAATTTCTCTAAACTAAAACCGCAAGAATGGCTATGCTTAGAAACTAAACACCTTTTTAAATACCAAAAAGCCATTGGTGCTATGTATCGTAATGAGTTAGCACATCAATTAAAGGCAGAGTTAAATTTAGACATTGAACCAGACGAAGAGTTTTTTAAATTACCATTAGTGCCTGATGATGTTTGCCAAAAATTTAGTAAGCGAACAGAGCAAATTAATGAAGAGCTTGCACGTTTAGGATTTTCTAGTTCAACGAAATTAAAAGAGTTAGTCGCTTTATTTACTCGTTCTAAAAAAGTACATAAACCACGTAGTACCTTGTATTCACTGTGGCGTGAACAAGAAAAAGACTTAGCGTTTGATATTGAGTCTATCAATAAAGCAAACAGCAACTCTAAACCAAAATCAATAGACTATTATTTTGAAGAAATTTTAGATGATTTGGTTTATCACCATTCTGTATTTGAATATAAAGATGTTATTGAAGTCGTTAATAAACATGCCCAGTGGCTGGGAAAGGGGGCTAAAGCAGCTAATGATTATGCTGAAAGGTTAATCGAGACTGATGTTTTAAAAGAGCTTTATCATCCAAAAATTGGTCGTTGTTTTACTACAAGCAAACAATTTGAATTAGAAAAAAAGTTTTATAAAGAAGCGGTTGAGTATTCAAAGCTAAAAGCACAACCAAAAAGCTCTTCAGAAAAAAATCAATTTTTAGATAGCGATGGTAATAATTTAATTGAATCAGAAATTAAATTATTAGGTCTAAACCCTGAGCAAGCTTTAGCATTAAAAGGTATATGCAATTCTGGTGATCTTTCTCTTCTCAATGGTAAACCTGGGACGGGTAAATCATTTTTAATGAAAGCGTTAAATAACATCTACCAAAAAAATGAGTTTAAAGTTGTAGGTTGCTCAACAGCAGGTAAAGCAGCGCAAGAGCTAGAAGAAAGCTCAGATATTAAATCTCAAACAATAGATTCTTTATTATATGAACTTGAGTTTGAGAGAACTGAATTTAATGAAAAAACTTTGGTGGTACTGGACGAAGCAGGAATGGTGGGGGTTAGAAAGCTCGCTTTACTGTTTAAATATATAAAAGCTGCTAATGCAAAAATTTTGCTAGTTGGAGATTATAGCCAACTACCGCCAATTGAAGCAGGAAATGCTTTTTATCGCTTATTAAATGAAGTCAAACCGTTTGAATTAAATAAAATTCAACGTCAAAAATCTGAAATTGACCGAGCTAACATTAACAAAATTGATAATGGCCATATCAAAGAGGTGTTCGAAGACTTAGATAAAAGGGGACTTTTTAACTTTAATCAAGATCATATAGAAGCTAAGTTTTCTATGGTCAATGATTGGTTTGAAACGTTTCAAGATGAAACAACGGAATCACTGATGCTGGCATCTAAAAAAGCTGATGTTCAGCACTTAAATGTCTTAGCTAGAGAAAAATTAAAACAAAATAATATCATCAAAGGCATTCCTGTTTTATTTACTAATCATAACGATGAAAAGCTAAAGCTGGGTATTGGTGAACGTATTATGTTTCGCTCTAACTCAAAAAAGCTTCAGGTAAAAAATGGTACTACAGCAACAATAACGGCACTGAAAAAAACAAGAGTAGGTAAAGCAACTGTAAGTGTTCGGTTGGACTCTGGTAAAGAGTTTGAATTTAACGAATCTGATTATGATGCTGTTGAATATGGTTATGCTTCAACAGTGCATAAATCACAGGGGATGACAGTCAATCATGCGTATGTTTACTTAAATCAGCAATTTTTAAATAAAGAATTACATTATGTGCAAATGAGTAGAAGCCGTTTAGCTACTAAAGTGTATTGTGCTCACTCTTTATTAGAAAAAACACAATACATAGAAGAGCTATCTTTGCAGGCTAATCAAAACACTCAAAGTCGAGAAATTTGTGATGCAAATGAAGTTACTTATGAATAATTGTGAGAACATTTAATTCGCAGGTATTTATACAAACAAGATCAAGTTGTTAACGGGTTAACTCTGTGTACAATATGATCTTTATATTTTATTATTTATTGATAGTTAAAATTATCAATGGAATGAGTGGCTATGACTAAAGCAGCAGCAAAAAAGAAAGAAAAATCATTTGAAGAAACACTTTGGGATGCAGCAAACAAGCTGCGCGGGAGTGTTGAATCGTCAGAATACAAACACATTGTACTAAGCCTTATTTTCCTCAAATTTATTAGTGATACGTTCGAAAAACGTAAACAAGAGCTTATCGATGCTGGGCAAGAGAAGTATATTGATTTAGTTCAGGCATATACTAAAGAAAACGTGTTCTATTTACCGCCTGAAAGCCGTTGGAGCTTTGTTCAGCAGAACGCTAAACAAGAAGATATTGCGCTAAAAATTGATACAGCTCTAAGCACTATTGAGAAAACCAACAAAGCACTACAAGGTGCATTACCAGATAATTACTTCTCTCGTCTTGGTCTGGATGTAAGTAAACTATCTGCGCTGATTGATGTGATTAACAACATCGACACGTTGGCTAATCCGCACGAAGATGTTGTAGGTCGAGTCTACGAGTATTTCTTATCTAAATTTGCCATTGCAGAGGGTAAGGGTAAAGGCGAGTTCTATACACCAAAGAGCATTGTTAACTTAATCGCAGAACTGATTGAGCCATACAAAGGTAAGATTTACGATCCTTGTTGTGGTTCGGGTGGTATGTTCGTTCAGTCAATGAAGTTCATTGAGAACCACAAAGGTAATACCAAAGATATTTCGGTTTATGGTCAAGAATACACTGGTGCAACCTACAAACTGGCAAAAATGAACCTCGCTATTCGTGGTATCTCTGCCAATCTTGGCGCAGCCGCAAAAGATACCTTTGCTAATGATCAGCACGAAACGTTGAAAGCTGATTTCATTATGGCAAATCCTCCGTTTAACCAGAAAGATTGGCGTGCGTCTGATGAGCTTGTTGATGATCATCGTTGGGATGGTTACGAAACTCCGCAAACAGGCAATGCCAACTATGGTTGGATTTTGCATATGGTGTCTAAGCTTTCTGAAAATGGTGTCGCTGGTTTTATTCTTGCAAATGGTGCGCTGTCGGGTGATGGAACTGAAAAGGATATCCGTAAAAAACTAGTTGAAAATGGCTTAGTCGAAGCGATTGTTATTCTGCCAATGAAGATGTTCTATACCACTGATATCAGTGTGACACTTTGGGTCATTAATAAGAATAAGAAAGAACGCACTGTTCCGCATGAAGATCTTACTCGTCATTACCGTGCTCGTGAAGATGAAGTGCTGTTTATGGATTTGCGTAAACACGGCGAAGCATTCGAGAAAAAGTATGTTCAATTCTCCCCTGAAAAAATCAGTGAGATTGCTGAGACTCTTCACACTTGGCAAGAGGTTAGAGCTGAATCTGAATACCAAGATATAGCAGGGTATTGTTACTCAGCGACAAAAGATGAAATCGAAGCTAAAGATTATTCATTGGTTCCAAGTAAATATATCGAGTTTAAAAATCACGATGAAGACGTAAGTTTTGATGAAAAAATGGGTCAAATACGTGATGATTTTACTGACCTTTTAAAACAAGAAACAAAGTCAAAAACTGAACTGTTGTCGGTATTTAAAGAGTTGGGCTATGAGATCACACTATAAGCGTATCGGTGATTACGTCACCCAAATTAAACTAAAAAATACGGACGATTCTATCTCTTTACTTAAAGGGATAAACATCAATAAGCACTTTATGCCATCGGTAGCGAATATCAACGGCACAGATCTTAGTAAATATCGTGTGGTTAAACAGAATCAATTTGCATTTAACCCAATGCACGTAGGCCGTGATGAAGTGTTACCCATTTCGATGCTCGAAGATGACGAGCCGATCATTGTCTCACCTGCATACGTGGTGTTTGAGGTTAAGGACGAAGAAGAGCTTTTGCCTGCATATTTAATGATGTGGTGTAGGCGTTCTGAGTTTGACCGTAACGCTTGGTTTATGACTGATAACAGTGTTCGAGGTGGGTTTAGCTGGGCTGATTTCTGCGATATGGAACTTCCTATTCCCTCACCTGAAAAGCAGCGTGAAATCGTGAGTGAATACAATGTGGTGAATGACCGAATTTCACTTAATGCAGAGCTTACCCAAAAGCTAGAAGATACAGCTCAAGCTATTTACAAACAGTGGTTTGTTGATTTTGAATTCCCGATCTCTAAAGAATATGCAGAGTCTATTGGTAAACCTGATCTTGAAGGAAAACCTTACCAGTCTTCAGGTGGTGAGATGGTTCTATGCGAAGAGTGCGACCAAGAGCTACCTATTGGTTGGGAGTTCGACTATTTTGGTCGGATAATTAAGGTTCAGAGTGGTTTTGCATTTAAGAGCTTCGATTTTTCGGCTGAAGGTGAGCAAAAAATCATCAAAATTAAAAATATAACGCCACCTACGATAAATCTAGATCAAGCGATGTGTTTCTCTGGTCAATTAAATACAAAATTAGAAAAATATCAGGCAAAATTTGGCGATATTTTAATTTCAATGACTGGTTCAACTGCCAATCAAATGAATTCGGCAGTCGGACAGGTCGGGCGTTACTTACTCGACTATATGTCATTACTTAACCAAAGGGTTGGACTTTTAAATATATTAGATAGCACTATCAGTCGTGAGTATTGTTATCAGTTTATCTCGGCCCAAGAGACTCATCTAGAGCTTCTTTCTGGATCAACAGGAAGTGCAAATCAAGCCAACATATCACCCTCTCAAATAGAGGGTTTGAAACTCCCAATCCCAACTAGTGAAGTGATGGTTACCTACGCTCGTACAGCAGCATCTATAGTTGATTGTATTGCATTGTATCATCAAGAAACTAGTAAACTTGAAGAACTAAAAACGATTATAAATGTAAAAATGTCAAAGGCTTAACCAATGAAATTCACAGAAGAAAGGCTTGAACAAGCCATTATTGAACTGTTAGGGAAAGAAGGCTATCCACACGCTCGTGGTGAGGCGATTGAGCGAGCACCTGAAGATGTGTTGATTAAGTCCGATCTTCGTGAATTTTTAGCCAAGCGCTACCAAGCGGAAGGTATTACTGCTTATGAGATAGAGCAAATCATCCATAAACTGGAATACCTGCCTGCTTCAGATCTCTACGACACCAACAAAGCCATTATGAAGTTTATCTCTGATGGTTTTTTATTAAAGCGTGAAGATGCTAATCAGAAAGATTTATATATTCAGTTAATTGACTACGACAATGTTAAACAGTCATTACCGATAGTATTAAAAGAATTACAAGGTGTTGCAGAGGCTAGTTCAAAATACCTGCCTAGTGGTGATAATAATATCTACCGTATCGTTAATCAGATGGAAATACAGGGCTATGAACTGCGTATACCTGATGGCATTCTCTACATCAACGGTTTGCCCCTTGTAGTATTTGAGTTTAAAAGTGCCATTCGTGAAGAAGCAACGATTTTTGATGCGTATAAGCAGCTCACCACTCGTTATGATCGTGATATTCCAGAGCTATTCAAATACAACGCTTTGTGTGTGGTTAGTGATGGTGTAAATAACAAAATGGGCTCTTACTTTGCTCCCTATGAGTTTTATTACTCTTGGCGCAAAGTGACTGGTGAAGAAAAGCTGGATAAAGACGGCATTGATTCACTCTTTACGATGATCAGCGGCTTATTTAATAAACAGCGTTTAACCGATGTGATACGTCATTTTATTTACGTACCAGACACCTCTAGCAAACAAGAAAAAATCGTTTGTCGTTATCCCCAGTATTATGCCGCAACAAAGCTTTTTTCCAATATTAAACAACATATGAAGCTTACTGATCAGCAAGGCAATTTAATTGATACTGATGGCTTACGTGATGGTAAAGGTGGTACTTATTTTGGTGCGACTGGTTGTGGTAAAAGCTACACAATGTTGTTTTTATCTCGACTATTGATGAAAGATGTTGAGTTGGGTAGCCCGACCATCATTCTGATTACTGACAGGACTGATTTAGATGATCAGCTTGCAGGTCAATTTACAAATGCAAAAGCTTATGTTGGTGATCAGAATATTATCAGTGTAGAAAGTCGAAGTGAGCTACGTGAGCATCTGAAAGGGCGTAAAAGTGGCGGTGTTTTCCTGACCACGATTCATAAATTTACTGAAGATTTAGCGCTACTCACTGAACGAACTAATGTTATTTGTATCTCGGATGAAGCACACCGCAGCCAAACCAATTTAGAGCAGAAAATTACTGTTACTGAAGAGGGTGTTAAGAAAACTTATGGCTTTGCTAAATACCTACACGACTCTCTACCTAATGCTACTTACGTAGGCTTTACTGGTACACCTATTGACGCAACGCTGGATGTGTTTGGTGCAGTAGTTGATAGCTATACAATGACAGAGTCAGTTTTTGATGAAATTACCGTGCGTATTGTTTATGAAGGTCGAGCGGCAAAAGTATTACTTGATGGTAAACAGCTTGATCAAGTAGAAAAATATTACAAAGAGTGTGAAGACGCGGGTACTAACGAATATCAAATAGATAAAAGTAAAAAAGCAATGGCGAGTATGTCTACTATACTGGGCGATCCTGACCGTATAGAAGCAATAGCAAAAGATTTTGTTGAGCATTACGAGACCCGTGTTGAAGAAGGGACGACCCAAAAAGGCAAGGCTATGTTTGTTTGTAGCAGCCGTGAAATTGCCTATCAATTCTATAACGAGTTAATTGAACTTCGTCCTGAATGGGATGAGATAAAAGTTTGTGAAGAAGGCTCGACTTTATCTGAAAGTGATAAGAAAAAAGTGAAGCCGATGGAGCGAGTCAAAATGATTATGACTCGTAACAAAGACGATGATAAAACGCTCTGGCATAAGCTTGGTAATAAAGAACATCGTAAAGAGTTAGATCGCCAATTTAAAAATGGTAAATCAAACTTTAAAATCGCTATTGTTGTGGATATGTGGTTAACAGGTTTTGATGTGCCATTTCTCGATACCATTTACATTGATAAACCGCTACAAAAGCACAATCTCATTCAGACCATTTCAAGGGTTAACCGTAAATTTGAAGGGAAAGAAAATGGCTTAGTGGTCGATTATATTGGCATTAAAAAGCAAATGAATCTTGCTCTTTCTCAATATACGGGCGGCCAAGCTCAAAACTTGGAAGATATAAAACAGTCTGTGATTGTGGTGAAAGATCACCTTAGCTTACTTGATGGATTATTCCATCAATTCGACTCAAACCCATACTTTTTTGGTACACCACTAGAGCAATTACACTGCCTAAATGCTTCTGCTGATTATGCGCTAAGAACTAAAAAGTTTGAAAAAACTTTTATGGATTTAACTAAACGACTTAAATCCGCATATGATATTTGTGTTGGCAGCAGTGAGCTTTCACAAGCTCATAAAGACAAGATTCATTACTATTTAGCTGTTAGAACCATTGTATTTAAAATCACGACTGGGGGTGCTCCCGATGTTGACCAGATGAACCGTAAAGTGCGCGATTTGGTTAAAGATGCGCTAGTGAGTGATGGAGTCGAAGAAATATTTAAGCTGGGCGACAATACTGACGGTGAGATAGATATTTTTGATGAAGATTATCTTGCTAAATTAGAAGTGATTAAACAGCCTAATACTAAACTTCAGCTACTTCAGCAAATGCTGGCTAAAGCGATTGGCGAGTTTAAAAAGACCAATAAAGTGAAAGGAGTAGATTTTTCTAAAAAGATGAATCTATTGGTTGAAAAGTATAATGAACGAGAAGAAAAAGATGTACTTCGCTCAGAGGTGATCACTGATTTTTCAGATGAGATCATTAGCCTTTATAATGAATTACGTGAAGAAATGGCTTCTTTTGGTGAAATGGGAATAGATTTTGAAGAAAAGGCGTTTTACGACATTCTGATTTCATTGGCTCAAAAATATGATTTTACTTACCCTGAAGAGCGGTTAACAGATTTAGCTAAAGAAGTTAAAAAAGTGATTGATGACAAAGCTAAATACACTGACTGGAATAAACGTGATGATATTAAAGCTGAGTTACATTTTGATTTGATTATCTTGCTTGATGAGTGGGGCTACCCACCAATTGACCGTGACGAAGTATATAAAGAGATCTTTGATCAAGCTGAGAATTTTAAGCGTAATACAGCTTAATTTGAAACTGAGAAAATATAGCTTAATAATTTTCTCAGTTTAGATTTATTATATATAAGTGTTAAAAACTAACTTTTTTTGTTTAGTGAAATGATGCTGATTTTGAACACGATAAAGGTTAAATTATGCTATTTCCCATCACATAAATGGTTCATTTCTGTTCATCTCATTTATTGCTAGTAGATACGCCATTTTTTGCATTAAATCGATTGCAAACTCTCTATCAGTTTGCCCCCAATTATCACTCATTCGCAACTCAGTAAATGTATAGTGAGCATGCGGATGACCAGCTTCTTCAAAATACTCAGATATTTTAAGCGCTCTTTCATATCCATGTAAGCCTTTAGCTGCTTCACGAGCTTTTCTAATGTGATAATTGTAATTAGCTTCATGACAACTCGTATTTCTTTTCTTTTTAATACCCATATACATCAAGTCTCCAGTTTTAGATAAAAGGAGACGATAGGCGAAATTACTTATTCATCTCCTACTTAGTTAAATAACCAAGGTTTTCACAATCTGGCTCCAATCTCGATAAAAAGGAATATTGTTATGTTACACATCGAATATCGAAATATTGCTTTTCGATTTTACATAAATTAAGGGGGGGAAATGTAAAAGTCAACTTTAATTTCTATTTAAAACAATGGTTTACATTGTATTGTTATATAATGTAAGGTTCTTTATAAGATAAGTTCGTGAAATTGATATGTATTTTGCATCAAAAAATTTTCAAGAAAAAAATAGAAAGTCAAAGTATTTATTTAGGTAGTTTCAAAGACTTCAGGTTCAGGCTGTTTAGCTTAATGGGAGGGGGAATAGCTCTGATAATTTAAATATCAGAGCATAATTACGACTAAATTAAAAATGAGGCTATGAACCTTCTGGTTCTTTGTTTTTAATATTTTTAATTTTTCTGCTTCGCGTTTTTCGAATTCTTCAACAATATCTTCAGGGTCGATACGGGCGTATATTTTACTTAAAACATTAAAATTAGTATGTCCTGTTACTATTTGAACTTTTTTAATATCCCAGCCCTCTTAATGTGAACAAGCCTTAACTTGCTCTGTTAGAAATGTTGAATTGGCCTCATGAAGTTAATAGCTTTTTGTAAAGTTCAGGGGAGCAAATGGTCTTTGGCTATAATCAATTGAGAAGCATCGTTAAAGTTAGTGGAACTGATTGTAATACATGCTATTTGATTAATTGGCGGACATATTGTTCCATTGGAGAAGGTAATAGCTCATCATTTATATTAAGTACAGCACGTAAAAGGTACTCTCGAATACCTGAGCGCGGTTTTTTGTCTTCTGCACTGTCTATAGCTTCGTTTATGTCGTACAAAATTGACTCAAGTCTCTTGCATTGTTCTATGTTTGCATCTTTAGAATAAATAACATCATCTATGACCCAATGCTCGGTTGGTTTTGCATTTTTCGTGCATGGGCAAGCACAATAGCGCTTACCTTGAAACATTTGACCATGACCCCAGATATAATTCCCTCCTCGGTAAGGTATAGATATGCCATAATCGTTAGTTGTCAAATTCCTTACGTGTTTTGGGTTAGGGCATTCACAATGCCTAGTAACTACTAAAAGACCAAAATTTTTTGCTTTATTAAGATAACTTTTGAATAATTTTTCTAGGTTTCTTCTTGTCGTGTAGTTCGATGTTGTATTATCCCAGAACAAGCTACTGTCTGCATTTTCAACACCTGTGATTATTTCAAGTAAATCGCTCCTTAGATTTATGTAGTATCTTTCAAGAGTCATCGGTAGTTCCTTCTATGAATAAGAATTCAAAAGTGCGAAAATATTTCTACGAACTCACACTCATTTTTACTTTGCGCAGTTATAACAAATCCCCTAAAATATTACTATCAGGGAGCTGATGAATTTTCTAGCTTTGTGTTTTTTTTAATTTTTCTACTTGGCGTCTTTCGTATTCTTCAACAATATCTTCAGGGTCGATACGGGCGTATATTTTACTTAAAACATTTAAATTAGTATGTCCTGTTACTATTTGAACTTTTTTAATATCCCACCCCTCTTTCAATAATTTAGTCGCACCATGGGCACGCAAATCATGAAAAACAATTCTTTCTAAATTATTGTGTTCAGCGATTAATTTTTTCCGATTATTTGTCCATCCTGCTCCTACAGAGTCAGCTTTATAAGGGAATATTCTATCGTCTAAACTAAAGTGTCTGGATCTTATCGCTTTAAGTTTTCTTTCTTGAAGTATTTCAAATGCCCCTCCAATTAGCGGAATTGTTTGATCAAAGGGCTTTATCGGATGTTTTCTTTTTCGAATGATTAATGTTTTATTTTCTTCTTTGAAGTCTTTCCACGTTACTCTGCAAATTTCGCCTATTCTCATGCAGGTAGCAATAGCAAAGTCGAGTATTGTTAAATAGGGTATATGTGCAGCGTGATGCTCTTGTCTAGCCCTTAGGCCTTCCCTTATTATTTCAAAATCTCTTTCAGTTATTTTAGTTGTTCTTACTTCTGCTTTAAATTCGAGCAAGGATGCTAGAGGTCGATTTTTATAATCTAGGCGATATTGCTTCATTGCATCTTCTATGAACTCTACAGTGCCGTTATATCCGTAATCTTTGGCGCAAAATATCACTGATTTGATATAACCTATGTCCATGTAGGCTGTATATCCTGTCACTTTATCGACCTCACGGCGCTCTTTGCAAAATTGATCTAAATCTGACTTGCTTAAAGTTGCGACTATTTTTTCAGCAATAGGGTAAGTGCATATTTTCATAAGACCATAATATATACTTTCTCTAAGTTTATTTTTTATATTTCCTTCTTCATCTTCGTATTCATGTTCTTTAAGATGGTGAGTTATTAAGGCGCCTAACTTTATATTTTTAAGTCGCCCATTAAGCATTTTCTCTTTTCTTAATTTGATATCTGTAGTTGACGGTACGCCACTATCATTGAGTTCATCTACTCTGATTTTTCCCCATTGATTGGCTCTAAATCTGGTTTCAAATGTATTAGACTCTATATAGTAGCCCCCTGGCCAACTATCTGACCTCATTTTAACTTTTACTCTGTAAGAGTTTCCTTTCTTCCCTTTACGCAATTCAATATATTTTCTAGCTTTGGCTTGAGCCATGATGATTCCTTTGCTGTACAATAAAGTTAATGGTTTTTTATAGCATAATAATTAATCGTACCCAATTAAAAGTTCCCATGGGGACGATATTTATTAAAAAGGGTGTGTTTATACCCAAAAATGAATGAATAGGTGAAAATAAATGAATCGTAAACCTCTTATTAATAAAGATAATTCAGTAAATTTAGTCGATAGGAGGTTTTCAGTTGCTCCAATGCTTGATTGGACTGACCGTCATTGTCGTACTTTTCATCGTAAAATGACAAAGCACACCGTGCTATACACAGAAATGATCACCACTGGCGCTATTTTATTTGGCCGAGGCGACTACTTGCATTTTAACCAGCATGAGGGACCTGTTGCATTGCAATTGGGTGGTTCTGATCCTGAGGCATTGGCAAAATGTGCAAAGCTTGCCGGTGAGCGTGGTTATGATGAAATTAATTTAAACGTAGGTTGCCCGTCAGACCGGGTTCAAAATGGTCGCTTTGGTGCGTGTTTAATGGCCGAACCCGAATTGGTTGCTCAGTGCGTTGCGGCAATGAAAAATGAAGTTAGTATTCCGGTGACTGTCAAAACGCGCATTGGCATAGACGAGCAAGATTCGTATGAGTTTTTATGTGCGTTAATTGAAGCAAGTCATAAAGTAGGCTGTGATGACTTTATTATTCATGCGCGCAAAGCATGGCTAAATGGTCTAAGCCCTAAAGAAAACCGTGAAGTCCCGCCACTTGATTACCCGCGTGTATATCAACTTAAGAAAGATTATCCGCAACTCGATTTAAGTATTAATGGCGGCGTGAAAACGGTTGAGCAAAGCCTTGAGCATCTTCAATACATTGACGGGGTTATGGTTGGGCGCGAGGCCTACAGTAATCCGTTTATGCTTAACGAGGTTGATGAAAAAATTTACGGCGATACAGCTAACACGCAAACCCGTCATGATGTTGTGCGCTCTATGTATGATTACATTGAAGAGGAAATGCGATTAGGCGCTAATTTTTGGCATGTTGCACGTCATATGCTAGGTATTTTTCAGGGACAACCTGGTGCGCGTGGCTTTAGACGTCACCTTTCAGAGAACGGCCATGGCAAGCAGGCTGATTTATCTGTAATGGATAAAGCACTTAGCTTTGTTCCCGAGTAATTTTTTCAAACGTAACATATAAAGCCACTTATACAGTGGCTTTTTTTGATCCTAAAAATTAGTCAAAAACATAATTTATTGGCCAATTATACTTAGCGCTATTCAGTGTGTGGTCATTTTAATCTTATCTTTTTTATTTCAACTCTTTGATAATAAGCTTCTTTTATTAATATAAAGTGACTTGGCATAACTCTTGGAATCTACTTGTTGTAATCAATTAAAAATCAACAGGAGAATACAATGGGAATAGTTAATCGCGTAAACGATGTTATTCAATCAAATATAGTGGCAATGCTTGATAAAGCTGAAGATCCTCAAAAGCTTGTTAACTTAATGCTTAACGATATGCAGGATGCATTAAACGAATGCCGAAGCACAGCAGCTGCGCTTTTATGTGAAGAAAAAGCAATTAATCGTCACCTTGATACTAAAAAAGCAGAGCTTGCGACATGGCAATCTAAAGCTGAGTTAGCAATTGAAAAAGGTCGCGATGACCTTGCAAAGTCAGCACTCATTTCTAAACAAGCTGTAAGCGAAAGCATTGAAAAGAAGCAAGCTCAACGTGAGACTTTACAAGAGTCTTTATTAAAAATTAGATCTGACTGTGAACGCCTTCAACAAAAAATAGCAGAGGCAAAAACAAAGCAAGCTCAACTAGCGCAGCGCCATGATGTAGTCGTTGCCAGGTCGCATATAAATACTCAGTTAAATAGCGATAAAGTAGCTTATGCACTCTCTCGTTTTGAGCAAATAGAGCAATGTGTTGAGGGTATTGAAGCACAAGTCGAGGCGTATGAGTTAACTGATAAAGCTAATTCGACGGCAACTCAAATCGAGTCACTTGTTAAAAACGAAAAAATTGAAACAGAGCTGGCTAGTTTAAAAGCACGCTTAAATGTTAGTTCTAATCAAAGCGCCTAGGAGGAATTATGAGTCGATTTAATCATCAGCGTGGTTGGTTTAAAGACACGCTAAATAAAAAGATATCAGGCGTATGTAGTGGCTTAGCTTACCGATTAGATTTTCCGGTGTGGGCAACACGTTTGGTTACTATTTTACTGTTTTTAAGTTTTCCGTTTGTAGTTGCGCTTAGTTATTTTATTGCGCATTGCTGTTTAGAAGAAAAGCATATTAAGGAATTTTAAAATGAAAGCTATAGCTGTTTGTATACTCATTTATTTGGTGTTTTTTACTAACTCATTCTCATTTTTAAACTTTGACACGTGGCAGTTTCCATTGTGGATTGCAGATATGAGCTGGGTTGGTGTTGAATTAGTGAGTGTACTTATAGCCATTGTAGCCGTTGCCGCAATTGCTGCGTTAGTGACTTTAGGTTTGATTGGTGCAGCAGCAGTGGCTGTTATTGGTACTGTTTTGGCTTTGCTATTTGGCTCAGTGATGATTGCATGGCCATTATTATTTATTGCCGTATTGTGCTGGTTAGTGGCTGATAACAAAAAAGTGGTTTCTTAATCCTTAATTTAACTCACTATTCCCCGTTAACTATGTTAAATTTAACGTGTGATATTACGTTTTTACAAGGATTAAAATGATGACAAAATTGTGTTTATCTTTTGTGTCTGCATTGGCTTTTAGTTTTTTTTCGTCATCTTTGGCTGCGCACTCTGGCCATAACCATTCAGCCGATACCGCACAACTTGAAGTAAGTAACGCGCAAGTTAGAGAGTTCTTACCTGGCGGTAAGGCAAGTGCCGCCTACTTAACTATTTCCAATCACAGTGGTACAAATGCAATATTAACAAAGGCCAGTATTGACGGACTAGCACGTGTTGAAATACATGAGCATGCACATGTTGATGGTATGATGAAAATGCAAAAGGTTGAATCGGTCATTGTGAAAGCGCATGAAAGTGTCGATTTTCAGCCTGGAGGCTATCATTTAATGGTATTTGAGCCACAAGAGCCTTTAAAAGCAGGGCAAGAACGCAAACTAACGCTATATTTTAGTGATGGTAATCGCTTATTTACAAATATTGAGGTGGTTACGCTAGAGTCGCAAATAAATAAAGCTAAGTCGTCAGCACAACATTCTCATCACTAGGAGTTTACATGTCGCAACACAAAGGAAAAATAGCAGGCATTATAGTTATACTGCTTATTATATTTTACGCCATTGCCGTTTACTGGAGTACTGAGCCTTCACGTTTTGATGTGGTTGAAAGTGCAAAAGAGCAAGCGCAACTTCGAAATGAAACAATGGTGACGGGTTACATTACTACATCAACACTTATCACTGTTGCAAATACGCTGCTTGATAAGCCGGGCGGGTATTTATCAAACGACGTAATACCACCTAGCATTATTATGGATGATATGCCTGCTTGGGAATATGGCGCACTTGAAATGGTTCGTGATTTATCACTTTCTATGAGAAAAGATTTTAGCCGCTCTCAATCGCAATCAACTGAACACGAAGCGCTTAAAAAAGCACAACCTCAATTTAATATAAGTTCTGAAGCTTGGGCGTGGCCAAGTGCTGAGGGCGAGTACCAAAAAGGGATTGATTACTTAATTGTTTACCGTACGCAAATGGCTCATCAGCATGAGCGCGATAGTCAGTTTTATGCCCGCGCTGATAACTTACGTAGTTGGTTAAAAGAAGCTGAAAAACGTTTAGGCAGTCTAAGCCAGCGTTTAAGTGCAAGTGTTGGGCAAGATAAAGTTAATACTGATTTAGCTGGTAATTCTTCAAATAAGCAAGCAACGCTTGCTCCATTGCAGCAGCAAGTAAGAACACCATGGCTTGATATTGATGATGTGTTTTATGAGTCTCGCGGTGCAACGTGGGCGTTACTGCATTTTTTACAAGCCGTAGAGTATGACTTTAACGATGTACTTGAAAAGAAAAACGCACGCGTCAGCTTACAGCAAATCATTCGTGAACTTGAGGCCACGCAAGAAACTGTATGGAGCCCACTAATTTTAAACGGAAATGGTTTTGGCTATGTTGCTAATCATTCTCTTGTTATGGCAAATTATATTTCTAGAGCCAACGCGGCTTTAATCGAACTTAGCGAACTATTAGCGCAAGGATAAAAAATGAAAAAGTATTGTTTAGCAGCTGCCTTATCTATGGCATGTTTAGCACCTGTAGCTCAGGCTGATACCCTATTAGGTTTGTATGTAGGTGTTGATGGTTGGCAGTCGGATAATGAAGGTCAGCTTTCTTACAAAGCAAATGCACCTCAAGATTTTAACTTTGAAGATGAAACATACATAAGCTATTACGCCGCGCTTGAACATCCGGTGCCATTAGTACCTAATCTTAAATTAAAGTATACAGAACTTGAGCTAAATGGCTCTACAGTGCTAAATGATACATTTAGCTTTAATGGTTCAGACTACGTAGTGGGTACAACCGTTAATTCTGTAAGCGATTTAACGCATGTAGATTACATTTTGTATTACGAAATATTTGATAATGATTTGATTTCTATCGATTTAGGTCTAAACGCGAAGCAGTTTGACGGTGACATCATTGTTAATGGTACTACGCAAGATGGTGGCGCAAACTTTACTGAAACGGTTGAGTTTTCTGGTTTTGTGCCACTTGCATACGCGCGTGCAGAAGCAGGCTTACCACTTACAGGTTTAAGTGTGTTTTTTGAAGGCAGCCTTTTGGCAATTGACGATAGTAAAGTGCAAGATTATCAAGTAGGTGTTGCTTGGGAACTTGTAGATAACTTAGCTGTAGATATTGCTGTTAAAGCGGGTTACCGATCAATGGTATTAGAGCTTGACGATATTGATGATATTACTACTGATATTGACGCATCGGGTCCGTTTGCAGGTATTCAGGTTCATTTTTAATTAGTGCCTTCTAATTAAACAAAGCGTGGCGTCCTATTTTGTAGTATGCCACGCTAAATCAAACTCTCCCTCTAGTGCCGTGTTTACCAGCTGCTTATATACTTTATTTACAGGGAATCGTATGAGTTTAGATAGCTCATCACCGGTTTGTGTGAATTTGTAATAGCTTAACACCAAATCACTATTCTTTGCTTTAAGCGTCACCTTTTGAGATAAAAACGATAACGTTAGTTCTTGACCAGCTTTAAGCACCGCTGATTCGATTTCTTTTCTGTAGAGCAAATTCAAATCCATTAAAGTTAAAATATCGGGAAAACTTATTCCTGTTTTACCTAAATTTAATGACACTTTATTTCCCTTACGAAGTAGGTCAAATAAAGACGGTTTTTTATAAAAGCCAAGTAAAATAAAGTGGCTATCGTCTTTTTCATTATAACCTGACAAAGACACGCATTTTTGCAAAGAGTCAGCTTCGCGTTGAGTCATGTGCTTTAGTGTTTGTAAGCTTTTAATTGAAAAAGTACCCGGGCTTAATGTTTCACCGGTTATAATTTTTGCCCACAATGCTTGCATAGAGCTATTTGAGGTGTCCTCACATAAAGCAATAAAGTGTTCAACCCAATCTCCATCAGGGTGTTTATTGCTAGCTACATCAGGGCAAAACTCCATTGCTTTAGTTAAAATAGCTTCTATATTTTGTTGGCGCTTAATAGCCAGTAAATCGTGTCTTTGCTTTGCGCGAGTTAGTAAAGGGTGTTCGCTATTTATATGGTACAGCGGTTTTACTTGCCCTTTCGTATTGTAACTTTGTTCTGATGATGGCGAAGTTTCGTTGTTGGGCACCTTAGTCACAGGGTAGCCAAGTAACGATTCTATTATATTAGCTAGATTAATCCGTGCTTGTGCTGTTTTTACTGTCATGGCTATTTGCTACGCTTTGTATATCGCTTAATTGTGCTACGGTTTTTAAATTATTTAACCCAAGCTCTAGAGTGTTATTTAAAATATACTCATATACGAGTGCCATATAGCCTGAAATGAGAAGAGTCGTTGATTGTCCCTCAATATAACAGGTCACGGTATTGGCATTTGCCTGCGGTGAAAATGTGAGTGTACCTTCAATAATGTGTTCATTATTTAGCAATATGTTGAACGACATTTCATCATCACTTAGGGAGGTTATAGTCATTTCACCATATCCCCATTTTCCTACCCATGATTGATGAGCGCCTACACCAGCACCAGGTTCATTAACAATAAACTCAATGGTAGGGTCTACTTGCTGCCAAGGTGACCATGTGTGCCATTGGTTAAAGTCGGCAACAAGTGTTTTTATTGTACTGGTATTGGCATTAATTTCTACGTGTTTACTTACACGATAATCTTGAGGCAGCAGTAATCCGACTACGACTACTATAAGTAGTAAAACTAATACGTATTTGAACAGCACTTTTAATAATTTAATAACCATACCTTTGGTAGTTTTTTTAACTATATATATAACAACTTTTTGTTAATCGACTATAGTATGAATTAGATCATAAGCCAAAAACTAAATTTATAGCTTTTTAAACATTACGTTAGAATATTTAAGCATTAAGCAGTACCAGAAAAGGGTAAATATGTCGTCTGAACAAAATGATTTTCTATTTTTAGACCCACAGCAAGACGACGAAATAGTTGTTGAGCCATCTCGTTATTGGGATATTTTAATTGTAGACGACGACGAAGAAATTCATACGGTTACACAACTCGCATTATCTGGACTAGAGTATGGTGGTGCTAGGCTTAGGTTTCATCACGCATATTCTGGCGCTGAGGCCAAAAATATACTTACTCAGCCCAATGATATATCTGTTATTTTTTTAGACGTTATTATGGAAACTGACGATGCCGGCTTTCAGGTGGTTAAACATGTCAGAGACATTCTAAATAACAAACGCGTTCGCATTATTTTACGTACGGGCCAAGCCGCTAATATCCCCGAAGAAAAAGTTATTCGTGAATACGATATAAACGATTACAAAACTAAAACAGAGCTGACACGCTCAAAACTTGTGACAACGCTTATTGCTGCTATTCGTTCTTTCGAACAGATATGCCTGCTTGAGTATCAAGCGCAAGCGATGAATACTATTTTATCTGCCTCTAAATACATTTTGGGGCAAACAGATATAAAAGTATTGTGCAATAAAGCACTTGAGTTTATGGGGGTTATTTTAGGTTGTAAATCTAACGGATTAATTTGTACCAAGCTTGATGGTGAAAATTTTATTCAGGTACTGGGCGGGTGTGAAAAGTACGAAGAATATTTTGGTGAAAAATTAGTTAATGTTAACCAAACTGCGTTATCTCAGGTTGAGGCCTGTTTTGGACAACTCACTCATCAATATACAGATAACAGCATCACCTTTATTTTAAAAAGTAAGCACCGCAGAGCTGCTTTATATATTGAGAGTGGTGGAGCACCGACCGATATTCAACTGCAGTTTGCTGAAATATTTTTAACTAATATTAGTATTGCGCTCGATAATATACGGTTGTTTGTAAAGCTAAGAGATGCAGCTTATAAAGACCTACTCACTGGTATTTCAAATAGAACTGATTTTATTGAGCGCATAGATGATTTTCAAAACGTCAGTGAAAACAAATATGTGTTTGTTTTGTTAGACGTTATTAACTTCTCAGATATAAATGATGGCTTAGGGCAAGATGTAGGTAATAAGCTACTTATTGCTATTGTTGAGCGTTTGAGAGCAATTGTCCCCACAGCTCAATTACTCTCTCGTGTAGGTGCTGATGTATTTGGTTTTTTAATCCCAAAAAGTGAATTTGTTTTAACTGATTTTAATGAAAAGTTAAGTCCGTCGTTTTCTGCTGCGGAACATGTGTTACCCATCGATTTTAGAATTGGCTTATGCCAACAGCAAGACTTTCAAGGCTCTGGTTTAGAAACATTAAAAGTGGCTTATATTGCTTTAAATCATGCTAAAAAAATAAAGCACAAGGAAGGTGTTTATTACAGTATTGATATGCAAGAAAAAATGGAGTGGCGATTAGGTTTAATTAGACAGCTGCGCCATGACTTTGCCAGAGGGAAGCTCGAAGTATGGTACCAACCGCAGTTATCGTTTGATGATTTATCTTTAATTGGTTGTGAAGCTCTTTTACGCTGGCCATTGGAAAATGGCACCTACATTTCACCCGCAGTGTTTATACCTTTAGCTGAAGACGCTGGACTCATTGTTGATATAGGGCAGTGGGTGTTAGAGCAAGCGTGCCAACAGCAAAAGCGATTAGAAAACGAAGGAACTGAAATTTGTATTGCTGTTAACGTGTCGGTTCCGCAATTTAAAGTTAAAGGGTATGCGCAAACAGTTAAAAATACCCTACTAAAATACGGTGTGGATCCAAAAAACATTGAACTTGAAGTCACTGAAAGTGTAGTAATGGATGAGTTAGACACGGTTATTAACACTCTGAGGGAGCTCAAAGCATTGGGTATTGAAGTGGCTATTGATGACTTTGGCACAGGGTTTTCTTCATTGAGTTATATACAAAGCCTTCCTATCGATAGACTAAAGATTGATAGGTCGTTTATTAAAGATCTTAATAATGGTGATACCGGTGCCGTTGCTGGATTAGTAATATCGTTAGGTGCAAAGTTAGGTTTAAAAACAATAGCAGAGGGTGTTGAAACGCAGGAACAAGCTAAGTTTTTAAAAGACTTAGGATGCGATGAAGTACAAGGATTTATGTATGCTAAACCTATGCCTGAAAACAAGTTATTAGAGTTCATTGGTAAACGAAATACATAGATAATTATAGGCTTAGTGTTAAAGGTATTTCATACGTTGTAATGTTGTATATATAAACAAGTCTATGATGTATAATTTGCGCCTTTTGTTATTCTACGGTCACATTTATGAGCACACTCAAAGCTAAGCGCGCCTTATTCTCTTACCCCAAGTATTGGGCTGAGTGTTACGGCACTGCACCATTTTTACCTACATCACGCGAAGAAATGGATGCACTTGGCTGGGATAGCTGCGACATAATAATAATCAGTGGCGATGCGTATGTTGACCACCCAAGCTTTGGGATGGCAGTGATAGGACGTGTGCTCGAAGCGCAAGGTTTTAGAGTAGGTATTATTGCTCAGCCCAAATGGGATACAAAAGACGCATTTATGGAGCTTGGCAGGCCAAACCTATTTTTTGGTGTAACTGCTGGTAACATGGACTCAATGATTAACCGTTACACAGCTGAAAAGCGTATGCGCCACGATGATGCCTATACACCAGACAACGTAGGTGGTAAACGGCCAGATCGAGCGGTGATGATTTACTCTCAGAAGTGTCGTGAAGCATACAAAGGTATTCCTATTGTTATTGGCGGTATTGAGGCAAGCCTTCGCAGGATAGCTCATTATGATTATTGGCAAGAAAAAGTGCGCCGTAGCATTTTGTTTGACTCAAAAGCCGATATATTGATTTACGGAAATGCTGAGCGCCCATTAGTAGAAGTTGCCCACCGTATTGCCGGTGGTGAAACGATGGATACGATTCAAGACATTCGTGGCACCGCTGTTATTCGTAAAGAACCTTTGCCGGGCTGGCGGGGGAGTGATTCAACAGCTATTGATAAAATAGGTAAAATAGACCCCATTCCAAACCCTTACGGAGCCGATGATGTTGGCTGTAGCAAGTCTGAGTTTAAACAAGCTGGTATTGATTTAAAAGCAGAAGCTGCAAAGCCTATTACCGTGCAGCCAGCGCGCCCTAAGCCGTGGGAAAAAACGTATGTTAAACTTCCAGCCTACGAGCAAGTAAGTGTTAACAAACCTTTATATGCGCATGCCTCAAGAATATTACACCAAGAAACTAACCCTGGTTGTGCAAGAGCTTTATTCCAGCGTCATGGCGATCGCTCTATTTGGGTGAATCCACCGGCTTATCCTTTAGAAACACATGAAATGGATGCGGTATTTGGATTACCCTATCAACGAATTCCTCATCCACGTTATGGCGACGCTAAAATACCTGCTTACGACATGATAAAAACGTCGGTGAATATTATGCGCGGCTGTTTTGGTGGGTGTTCATTCTGTTCGATTACAGAGCACGAAGGGCGAATTATTCAAAGCCGATCGCAAGAGTCCATTATTGAAGAAATTGAACAGATCAGAGATAAAGTGCCCGGTTTTACTGGCGTTATTTCCGATTTAGGTGGGCCAACGGCCAACATGTACAAATTACGTTGTACAAGCAAAAAAGCAGAAAGTACCTGCCGACGCTTATCGTGCGTATACCCTGATATTTGTAAGCATATGGACACGGATCACACGCCAACAATCGATTTATACAAAAAAGCACGTGATGTAAAAGGCATTAAAAAAGTTCTTATCGCTTCGGGCGTTCGCTATGACCTTGCTGTACGCGATCCTCGCTATGTTAAAGAGCTGGTGACACATCATGTGGGCGGGTATCTAAAAATAGCGCCAGAGCATACTGAAGACGGTCCATTATCAAAAATGATGAAGCCAGGCATGGGTGCTTACGATCAATTTAAAGAATTATTTGATAAGTACTCGAAAGAAGCGGGTAAAAAGCAGTATTTAATTCCGTATTTTATTTCTGCGCACCCAGGAACTAAAGACGAAGATATGGTAAACATGGCTTTATGGCTTAAGTCTAACGACTTTAAGTTGGATCAAGTGCAAAACTTTTATCCATCTCCAATGGCCAATGCGACCACTATTTACCATACAGAGATGAACTCACTGCGTAATATCAAGAATAATAGTGAAGTAGTGCCAGTGCCAAAAGGAGCACGCCAGCGCAGATTACACAAAGCTATTTTGCGCTACCATGATGCATCGGGCTGGCCAATGATACGTGAAGCACTTCGCAAAATGGGTAAAGCTAACCTAATTGGCAAAGGGCCAAACTGTTTAGTACCAGAAGAAGGCCGCGATGAAAAAGCGGGTAAAACCGTTAATAAAGGCCGTAAAGGGGGTCGCCCAGCGCTTACACGCCATACGGGATTTAGTCAGTTTAAAAAGGCTAATACAAAACCTAAAGTGGGTGGAAATAGGCACAAAGCCAGATAGTTATTACCGAGACAATAAAAACGCGCAGCTATAAATTAACTGCGCGTGTTTTTATAACAGCTTTTAAATTTATATTAACAACCAAGTGGCGGTGCCTAAAAAGGCAAAAATACCCACAATATCTGTCACTGTTGTTAGCACTACACTGCCTGCAAGTGCAGGGTCTATATTCATTTTTTTAAGTAAAATTGGAATACTTGCACCAGCAACCCCTGCCACAACTAAGTTCATAAACATGGCAAAAGCGAGTACGCCGCCGAGCATAAAATCCCACTGCCAAAGTGCAATGACACCCGCTATCAACAATGACCACAAAATGCCATTGAGTGCTCCAATAGCGAGTTCTTTCATCATTAAAAAGCGTTGGTTGGTTTGATTTATATGACCAACAGCTATACCACGAATAACAAGTGTAAGTGATTGACTGCCAGCAACACCGCCCATAGAAGGAACGATGCCATTAAGCACTGCTAAAATGGGTAAAATATCGAGTGTGCTTTCAAAAAAACTGGCTACAAAGGCGGCCGCAAGCGCGGTTAATAAGTTAACTCCTAACCATACTGAGCGTTTTTTAGAGCTTTTTAAGACAGGAGCAAAGGTATCTTCTTCATCATCAAGGCCCGCCAAACTCAGTAAACTATGTTCGGCGTCTTCACGAATTACGTCAACAATATCATCGATCGTGACACGACCAAGTAGCTGATCGTTGTCATCAACAACTGGGGCCGAGATCCAATTATGGCGCTCAAACAGTTGTGCGACTTCACTTTCATCCATTGAAATTGGAATTGACTCACATTCTTCATCCATTAAATCGCGAACAATTTTTTCTGGTGGATTAGTTAGCAATGTACTCAGCGATAAAGCACCAATAAAGCAGTTATGTTTATCAACCACATACAGGTCATCAGTGCCTTCAGGTAACTCTCCGCGAAGTCGAATATAACGTAGTACGACATCAATGGTCACATCTGGGCGAATAGTTACCGTATCGGTGTTCATGAGTGCACCAGCAGAACGCTCTTGATAAGATAGCGCTTGTGTTGCGCGCTCTCTATCTTGGGTGTCCATGGCGCTAACAACGTCTTGGTAAACAGTGTCAGGCAAACTACGTAATACTTCACCTAGGTCATCGTGACCCATGTCTTCAGTGGCAGCAGCAATGTGCTCAGGCTCCATTTGGGCAATAATACCCAGGCGCACGTCTTCTGATAATTCTTCGAGCACATCACCTTGAACATCAGGATCAACTAACTGCCATAGCAAGCGACGAATTTTGTGTGGAGATGATTCTAATAATAATGCAGTATCACATGGCGCTGTTTTTGCGAGCATGCGCCTAACTTGAACAAACTGACCACTATTAAGTGACTTAGTCACTTGTTTTAGTTGTTGTAGTGGGTAGTCTTGTTCAAAAGCTTCGGGCATTGGCGTCCTTTATTTATACTGTAACTGTTACCTAGTGGGTGGGGGAGTACGACCTAGCAGCCAGTTATTTTGATTATAGTTATTTTATTTAAATGTTAAAAATTAACGTTACTCTTGTTCGTTAAATCGTTGCGAAATAAGTTCTCCAATGGCATTTAAAGCTTGCTCTGCATCAGGCCCTTCACATACCACTTTAACTTCTTTACCTTGGCTACTTTCAAGTAGCATTAGTGCTAATACACTGTCACCAGCAGCTTCTTTATCATCTTGAAATAAGGTGATTGAAGCATCAAATTTTACAGCGAGTTGGGCTAATACAGTCGCGGCTCTGGCATGCAGTCCTAATTTATTTTGTATTAAAAAAGTGTCTTCTATACGCATACATTACTCTATCAAAGCTGAACAGGTTATTAGTTTTGTAAAATTACTTTTCTTGTTCTCTGTGACGTATTTTTACATTGGGATGCGTAACTGCAAAGCTTTCGCCAATTGTTTGCGCTAAATATACAGAGCGATGTTGCCCGCCAGTACAGCCAATCGCAATAGTTAAATAGCTTCTATTATTTCGCTCTAGGTGTGGTAGCCATGTTTGTACAAAGGTTTGTATTTGCCATGTAAATTTTTGAACTATGCTGTGGCTAGCCAAATAATCTTTTACTGGTTGGTCTAGGCCATTAAGTGGTTTTAGTTCAGGCTCCCAGTGCGGGTTAGGTAAAAACCGTGCATCAAATACGTAATCTGCCTCTTTAGGAATGCCATGTTTAAAACCAAAAGATTCAAATGTAACAATCAGCTGCTTATCTTTTTTACCTAATATTTTTTCGCGAATTGACTCAGCAAGTTGATGAACGCTTAGCTCACTAGTATCGATCATGTAATCGGCGCGCGTAATTAGCACATCGAGAAGTTCTTTTTCTTTTTTTATGGCTAAATCAAGCGGAAGTGAATCTATTGATAAAGGGTGTAGGCGCCTAGTTTCAGAAAAGCGCTTAATAAGAGTTTGATCTTCACTGTCTAAGTAGAACAGCGTTGGTTTTGTAAAACCCGGTAAGTATTCGATGATGTGATTAAATTCATCTTGCTCTTTTGGTAAATTTCGCACATCTATACTAACGGCAATTTTATCGTAGTTATCAGAAACGCTTCTTACCAAAGAAGGTAATAAATTTACTGGAATGTTATCTACGCAATAATAACCTAGATCTTCAACAACGCGCAAAGCAACCGACTTACCAGAACCAGAACGGCCACTTATGATAATCAACTCCATTAATCACCCTTTAAATTTGTTACGATTGGTCAACAATAATTTGATACAACTCAGCATCCGATTTAGCACAGCGAAGCTGCTTACAAAATTCTTTATTTTTTAGTTTATCAGCTATCGTTGCTAGCGTCTTTAAATGCTGTTGGTTATCGCCTTCAGGTACGATGAGTGCAACAAAAATATCAACAGGGCGGTTGTCTATAGCATCAAAATTAATCGGTGTTTCACTTACTAACACCAATGCTAAAGGTTCTTGTGCGCCGCTCATTCGGCCATGTGGAATAGCAATACCTCTTCCTATCCCTGTGCTGCCTAGTTTTTCGCGGGTTAATAAAGCGCCCAAAATATCCTGTTGAGATAAATACGGTAATTTATCGTGAGCCAGCTCGCTAATAAACTCTAAAATTCTTTTTTTACTATTAAAAAGGACCGCAGCTTTACTGCAGTCCTGGCATATAAGTGAACTTAATTTCATCATATTAGTGTCGAGCAAGCTTCTCTTTGTGTTTAATTACTTGACGGTCAAGCTTGTCAATCAATGAATCAATAGCTGCATACATATCTTGATGTTCAGTGGATGCGAATAATTCAGCACCACTTACATGAATAGTTGCTTCTGCTTTTTGATTTAGTTTTTCTATATCAAGAATGACATGAACATTGTTAATATGATCAGAGTGCCTTTCTAGCTTCGCAAATTTGGTATTTATATAGTCTCTTAATGAATCAGTTAGTTCTACATGACGACCAGTTAAATTTAGTTGCATAAGCATTACCCTCTTTGTTTAGCGTCTTAAATCAGGCTCTTTCGCTGATTTGACGGTGGAATAGCCAGAGATTCGCGATATTTTGCGATTGTACGTCTCGCTACTTTAATTCCTTGCTCAGCCAATATATCCGCAATTTTGCTATCACTCAATGGTTTTGCTGAGTTTTCTGCTGCGATTAATTTTTTAATAAGTGCACGAATTGCCGTAGATGAACATTCTCCACCATTTTCGGTACTTACGTGGCTTGAGAAAAAGTATTTAAGCTCAAATATTCCACGCGGTGTGTGCATATACTTTTGCGTAGTTACGCGCGAAATTGTTGATTCGTGCATTTCTACCATTTCGGCAACATCATTTAAAACCATCGGTTTCATGGCTTCTGGCCCGTGTTCAAAAAAGCCCTGTTGTTGTTTAACAATACAGTTAGTTACTTTTAAAAGTGTATCATTTCTACTTTCTAAGCTTTTTATAAACCATTTAGCTTCTTGTAAATGTGAGCGAATAAATTGACTGTCGCCGCTTGATTTAACTGTACGCGACATCGCTGCATATTGGCTGTTTACACGAATTTTTGGCATGCTGTCTGGGTTTAACTCTACAATCCAGCGGCCTTTAATTTTTTTAACTGACACATCAGGTATTACATATTCAGACTCTTCTCGTACTATTGTGTCTGCAGGCTTAGGGTTGAGCGTATGAATAAGTGTCATTACTTCTTTAAGCTCATCTTCTTTGAGCTTCGTTTTTTTCATTAATGTACGGTAGTCACGAGCAGCTAACAAATCAATGTGCTCGGTTAAAATCATTTTTGTTTCATCAATAAAAGGCGTGCCTTTATCAAATTGATTTAACTGAATACACAAACACTCTTGTAAGCTACGTGCCGCAATACCCACTGGGTCAAATAGCTGAATGCGCTTTAATACAGCTTCTATTTCGTCAAGTTCAACCTCAACGTCATCGTCGTTATCTTGATTAAAGCTCTCTAAAATCTCTTCGCAGCTGAGTGTCAGTATGCCTGAATCATCCACCGCTTCTACAATAGCAATAGCAATGGCTTCATCTGTAGGGCTAAATGGCGTTAATTGTAATTGCCACATTAAGTACTCGTGAAGCGTTTCAGTTGATGCGCCCTGATATATAGACTCATCTTCAGGCATTGGGCCTGAAGATGATGCAGGGGCTGCACTCATGTACTCATCCCAGCTAACGTCCATTGCCATGTCGTCACTTACGGTATCTTTAGCAAGCGCTTCACCACTGTCTTGTTCATACTCGCTAGGGGCTTCATCGGCAGATACGGTTACTGTAACTTCATCGTTATCCGCTTTTTGCTCATTTTTGCCCGCAAGATCATCGGCATAGTCTTGCTCCTCAACCTCAAGTAATGGGTTGCTGTCGAGCGCTTCTTGTATTTCTTGCTGAAGATCCAATGTACTTAATTGCAGCAAGCGAATAGCTTGTTGCAACTGAGGTGTCATTGTAAGTTGCTGGCCCATGCGCAGCTGTAGTGATTGCCTCATGTATCTCTAACAATCCTTTTAAGTTGTTATAATTAATACTAGCAGATGCTTATAAATAAGGCGTAAATGTTACAGCCTAAATTGCTCGCCTAAATATACATCGCGTACAGTTTTATCATTTAATACGTGTTCAGGGGTACCAGAAGCAATTAGTTCCCCATGAGAAACAATGTAGGCTTTTTCGCAAACATCAAGGGTTTCTCTTACATTGTGGTCTGTTATTAATACGCCAATCCCACGGTTTTTCAGGTGTTCAATAATTTTTTTAATATCTAATACTGAGATAGGGTCAACACCGGCAAATGGTTCGTCTAGCAAAATAAACTTTGGATCTGCGGCTAAAGCACGTGCAATCTCTACTCGGCGACGTTCTCCGCCCGATAATGCCATACCTTTGCTGTCGCGAATGTGTTGAATGCTAAATTCATCCAATAGATTATTTAATGTATCTTCTCTGGCTTGCTTAGTGAGCTCCTTTCGAGTTTCTAAAATAGCCATTAAGTTTTGATACACTGTTAATTTTCTAAATATAGACGACTCTTGTGGTAAGTAGCCAATGCCTAATCTAGCACGGCTGTGCATAGGTAAAAGCGTAATATCGTTATCATCGATAGATATTTTGCCTTTATCGCTAGGGACTAAACCTACAATCATGTAAAAGGTTGTTGTTTTACCTGCGCCGTTTGGCCCAAGCAAGCCTACAATACTCCCAGCTTGAACTTCTAAGCCCACATTTTTTACAACTTCACGGCCTTTGTAGCTTTTGGCTAGTAGCTCTGCTTTTAATGTACTCATGGTTGGCCTTTGTCATTTTTTTTAGGCTCCACAGGCACTAAGATAGTGTGTACACGGTCAGTTGAGCTTTCATCTTTTTCGGCGCTAATAAGCTGCTGTTCTATATCGTAGGTAATGCTTTTAGCATTCATTTTTTGCCCAGCTTGAGATATCTCTGCATCTCCAATTAATGTTAAAAAACGCGTTGAGACATCGTATCTAACTTCATTAGCGCTGGCGCTGATTATTGTGCCGTCGGCTTGTTTTTCTTCAAAATATGCAGGCGTACCTGTGGCAATTAACAATTGCTTGTTGTCGCCTAGCTCATCACGCTTGTGAACCTCAAGGCGGTCTGCGGTAATTTTTCTGTCGCCATGAATAATTTCAACATTTTTTTCGAAGATACCTACGTTTTCTTTTAGTTGACCCTCTTGTTTATCCGCACTAATCGAAATTTGATTTGCAGAAATTGGCGCTGTTGGTTCAGCGGCATTAGTACCTAATGCAAGTAAAAATGTTGGAATAATAAAGAGTGTTGATAGTTTATTGGTCATAATAAATAGTTCGCGTATGGTTAATTAATTTTATCACTTCGGTTTTTAAATCGGCTTCTAAGCCTTTACCGGTGATTTTTAAATTGGGCCCTGTAACAATGACAGGCTGCTCTGACTGCATCGTTAGTAATTTTATATCTACCTGAATGTTATCAGCATTAATTTTATCTATCATTGCGTTATCAGTTAAATTACTAGCAACAACGTTACCTTCTAATATTAATTGTCTGCCTTCGTACAATGTTGCTTCATTAGCGTTAATTCGCCATGTTTGCTTGTTGTTGTATAGCGTAAAAATAGGTTTATCAAAAAAGGTAAACCCTAATTCTTGATATAGCTCCATTCGCGCTGCCGTTACTTTATGGCTGATTTTCCCATTTTCGTCATACGCTGTTTGTTTTAGCTCTATGGCTGTGTAATCGGGCTTTGCAATTATGTCTGCTTCGGTTTGTTGTGGTAAATTTACTTGTGTAAAATAAGGGTACCAAAGCCAAACCATACAGCTGATGAATAAAACGCTTAATATTATGCGCGCTGCATTCATGAACTGGTCCCTTTTGTGGTCAAAGGTTTGTTATTTTCAAGCATTAGTAGGTCGGTAAGTTCTCTCACTGCACCAAAGCCACCTGGCATTTGTGTTGTATAATGTGCTAAACGTTTTATTAGCGGATGTGCGTCATTTACTGCAACAGCAAACCCTACTAACTCCATCACTGGCATGTCTGGGCCGTCATCGCCAATGTAGGCAATTTGCTCATCATTTAAATTGAGCTTTGTTTTAAGTTCTTCGTAAGCGAGTAGCTTATTTTCTTGGCCTTGGTATATATGTTGTACTGTTAAGCTTGTCATACGCTGTTGTACTATTTTTGAGTGGCGTCCTGTAATTACCGCAACTTCAAAGCCGCTATTAATTAGCGCTTTAATGCCAAAGCCATCTTTTGTATTAAATGCTTTAAGCTCTTCGCCTTGGTTACCCAAATAAATGCGACCATCAGAAAACACACCATCAATATCACAAATAAGTAGTTTTACTTTTTTTGCACGTGCTTTTGCATCTTCACTCAATGGTTGATAGAGCTCTTCAAATTGCATTTATAATACTCCTGCTTTTAGTAAGTCTTGCATATTTAATGCACCAATAGGGTGGTTTTGCTCATTAACGATGATTAAACCATTAATACGCTTTTGCTCCATAATATTAAGTGCTTCAGCGGCCAAAATATCTTGCGTTGCCGTTGTGCAGGACTTGGTCATTACAACATCTATTTGTGTTGTATGTATATCAATTCGTTGTTCTAAAATACGACGTAAATCACCATCGGTAAAGAGCCCTACAAGTTGTTGCTGAGAATCAACTATGGCTGTCATGCCTAAGCCTTTTGCCGACATTTCTATCAGTGCATCTTTTATAGTTTGCGTAACGTTAATAATAGGTGTGTTTTTACCGCTATGCATGACATCTTTTAGGGTCAGCAGTAAACGTTTACCTAAACTGCCGCCGGGGTGAGATAGCGCAAAGTCATCAGCTGTAAAACCGCGAGCTTCTAACAGTGCAACTGCCATGGCATCGCCCATTGCAAGTGTTGCTGTTGTGCTTGCTGTAGGGGCTAAGCCTAACGAACAGGCTTCTTTTTGTACTTTTATGCAAATATGTACGTTTGCAAGCGTTGCCATTGTTGAGCTAGCGTTGCCTGTCATGGCTATCATTTTTGCGCCGAGGCGTTTCAAAACGGGAATTATATTGAGGACTTCGCTTGTTTCACCAGAATTAGAAATTAGCATAACCACATCATTTTTAGTGATCATACCTAAGTCGCCATGGCTTGCCTCACCTGGGTGAACAAAAAATGCAGGGCTGCCAGTACTTGCTAATGTAGCCGCTATTTTATTGCCAATATGACCCGATTTTCCCATGCCTATAACAATAGTTCGGCCTTGGCAGTCGTATATTAACTGACATGCTTGATGAAAATTTTCATCCACATATTGTGCAATATCACTCAATGCTTGGCGCTCTATGTCTAATACACGTAGGCCTTGTTCAATAAAATTTAGCGTTGCCATTACTTACCCTACTTGACTGAAAATATACCCTTGGTAGCCTAAAAAAGCGATTAATAATAAGCCGCCCTCTACTCTATTGATGCGCTGAGCACCTCTAAAGTTCAATGACATGATAATAAGCGCAACCGTGGCACCAATCATAATAAGTATGTCGCGGTTAGCAACAGACGGGTCTATAACAGAAGGGTTAATAATGCCTGCGAAAGGCAGCACTGCAAGAATATTAAAAATATTAGAGCCAACAATATTACCCAGTGCTAAGTCATCTTCATTTTTAAGAACCCCTGCTATTGAAGCTGCAAGCTCTGGCAAGCTAGTACCTATTGCAATAATTGTTAAGCCAATGACTAAATCGCTTAGGCCAAAATATTTTGCAATATCGACCGCTGAATCTATTAAAAAATGTGCACTGACAGGGAGTAATACCATACCAATAACTAACCAAATTACTGCTTTTTTTGTTGGTACGTCATTGGGTACTTCATCACATGCTTCTGATACAAATGGGTCTGTCTGATTTTTAGCACGTAGCGAAACAATAATCAGCCCGCCAATAAAGACGACAAAACTAATTAATAAGGCAACGCCTTCAGCAAGCGAAAAGTAGTTATCTGAAAAAATATACCAAGTAGCTAGAGATACGATAAGTACTAACGGGATTTCACGTTTTAATGTACTTGAAGAAACGCTAAGAGGCCTAAATAAAGCGGTAATACCTAATACCAGTAAAATATTTGTGATATTTGAGCCAATTGCGTTACCTACCGCTGTGTCTGTTTTTCCAGCCAATGCGGCAGAGGCTGACACCATCATTTCAGGTGCTGATGAGCCCATGGCAACAACAGTCAAACCAACAATTAAGGTTGGTACGCCAAAGTTTTTAGCCAGTGCGGCCGCACCATAAACAAACCTGTCAGCACTCCAAACTAGGGCTGCAAAACCAAGAATCAAAATAACAAACGAGGTAACCATTGTATTAAGCCAGTTATTCAAAATAGGAATGGCGCGAATAGTAACAAATGCCACGATGAAAGTATAAATAAAAGAGTAAGGTCAACTACGTAGACTAATTTATTTTACTAAATTAATTAGTCGAGCCTGTTAGGCTTTCAGTATTAAAGTTTTGCTGATGTATGGGGAATAACTACATCACCAGGTACTGACTTGCCAAAGTTATAAATAGGTTGCTGAAAATTTAACCTTAATAGGTAACAGACCCCAGTTTAAGTGTTGGTTAAGTGAAGATGAGTGAGTCTTAATGTGTGTTTTAAACGTACATTACAAAATCTTACGAATTGTTTTTTCCATATTGGATCAAAAAGATTTAAAATAGGGGCACTAGTGAACATTTTTATGGAGAGCGACTTGTCGCAATCAATAGTAGAAGTCAAGGATGTTAGCTTTTCCAGGGGCGATAGGGTCATATATAAAAATATGAGCTTTAGTGTGCCTAAAGGCAAAATCACTGCGATTATGGGGCCAAGCGGTATTGGTAAAACCACCATGTTGCGTTTAATTGGTGGCCAATTAAAACCTGATTCGGGTGATATTTTATTTGAAGGTGGCAGTATTCCTTCCATGACGCGTTCAGAATTATATGAAGCGCGTACAAAAATGAGCATGCTATTTCAAAGTGGTGCCTTGTTTACCGACATGTCTGTGTTTGACAATATTGCTTTTCCGATTCGTGAGCACACAAAATTAAGTGAAGATCTTATTCGTTTAGTGGTGTTAATGAAGTTGCAGGCTGTGGGTTTACGAGGTGCTAAAGATTTAATGCCCTCAGAGTTATCAGGTGGAATGGCAAGGCGTGCTGCTCTTGCTCGCGCAATAGCGCTCGATCCAGAGCTCATCATGTATGACGAACCGTTTGCTGGCCAAGATCCTATCTCAATGGGCGTGCTTGTAAAGTTAATTAAATCGCTCAATCAAGTATTAGGTTTATCGTCTTTAATTGTGACCCATGATGTAACTGAAGTAATGAGTATTGCCGATCACGTTATTATTATTGCCGATCAGGGCGTAATAGGCTCAGGTACGCCAGATGAAATGCGCAATCATGAATCTGAGCTAGTTCAGCAATTTTTAAAAGGTTTGTCTGATGGTCCTGTGCCATTTCATTTCCCCGCGCAAGCCTATGCAGATGAGTTGCTTGGAGAAAAAGCCTAATGTTGGATTTGTTTCAAAAGTTAGGGCATAAAACTCTGGGTCGCTTTGCTGCCCTTGGTCGCTCAGCTTACATGTTGTTCAGCGCACTCGCGCATGTTCCTAATTTTAAAAAAGGCACTCCGCTGCTTATTCGCCAGCTTTATATGGTGGGTTCGCAGTCGCTGCTTATTATTATGGTATCAGGCTTGTTTATCGGTATGGTACTCGCATTGCAAGGCTACACCGTATTAGTAGGGTATGGCGCTGAAGATAGCTTAGGGCCACTTGTAGCATTGAGTTTACTGCGTGAGCTAGGGCCTGTTGTTACCGCGCTATTATTTGCTGGGCGTGCAGGTAGTGCACTTACCGCAGAAATAGGCCTCATGAAAGCCACCGAACAATTATCATCATTAGAGATGATGGCAATTGATCCACTTAAACGTATTATTGCACCTCGCTTTTGGGCTGGTTTTATTAGTATGCCTTTACTTGCAATTATATTCTCTGCCGTTGCAATTATAGGGGCTCATTTAGTCGGGGTTGATTGGTTAGGTGTAGATACCGGTAGTTTTTGGTCAATTATGCAATCGCAAGTGTCGTTTCAGGCAGATGTACTAAACGGCATAATTAAAAGCTTTGTATTTGCAATAGTGGTTACTTGGATTGCACTTTACAAAGGCTATGACTGTGTTCCAACGTCGGAAGGGATCAGTAAGGCAACTACCGAGACAGTTGTACATTCGTCATTGGCCGTTTTAGGTTTCGACTTTATTTTGACAGCGGTAATGTTTACCAGCTAATTAGGGTATAAATAATGAATTCACGGAAATTAGAAATTTTAGTTGGCTTTTTTGTAGCGCTTGGCATTTTAGCTTTTGCTATGCTAGCGCTTAAAGTAGCGAATGCAGGTATTAGTGGCTCAGGCGAAACCTATTCACTCAATGCAAAGTTTGAAAACATTGGCTCATTAAAAGCACGAGCTCCTATCAAAGTAGGTGGTGTGGTAATTGGTCGCGTTGAGTCAATTTATGTTCATCCAAAAGAGTTTTTACCTGTGGTTGATATGACTATCGATGCGCAATACTTATGTCGTTTTTCAGATACAAGCTCAATATCCATACTTACATCGGGTATTTTAGGCGAGCAATACTTAGGTATAAATCCTGTTATTGCCTCCAGCTCAGCTGAACAGCGTTGTTTAGGTGAAACAGTAACCAACAATGAACAAGATACTGCAATTGATGACTTATTTGGCGTAGAAAGTAAGGCGCTAGGGAATGGGGATTCAATTATTGATACCAAGTCTGCCATTGTGTTAGAAGAATTAATTGGGCAGTTTTTATTCAACCAAGGTAGTGAGTAATTATTATGTTGAAAAAGTATTTAGCTATTATAACGCTTAGCGCATTAAGCCTAATGCAAACGGTGAGTGCTGCAGAAGTAAAGTTAGACGATCCAAATAAAATGGTGCGCAAGGTATCAGAGCATACATTTGACCGAATCAAAAAAGATCAACCATTGATTGTTAAAGATCAAGAGTATCTTCGCGTTATCGTTGAAGAAGAGTTGATGCCCTATATTGATTATAAATACGCAGCACTGCGTGTATTAGGAAGTGAAGTATCTAAAGTGCGCGCAATCACAGATGATGCTGAAAAAGCACAAGCAATTAAAGATATTCAGCGCTTTATTGGCGTGTTTAGAGAGTATTTAGTTGCTACGTATGCAGGTGTATTTACCCAATATACTAACCAACACGTTGAATTTGGTGCACCGCAACCATTTAAAGGTCAGGATGTGGTTGTAGTAAAAACAAAAATTATCGAGGATGGTAAGCCAGATATCCGCATTGATTTTAAAGTTCGTGAAGATCGCAGTGGGCAATGGCGTGCATACGACATGATTGCTGAAGGGATAAGCTTGTTAGATGCTAAGCAAAGTGAGCTACAAGGTATTTTGCGTCAGCAAGGTATTGATAAGGTAAGTGACCTTTTAGAGCAAAAAAGTAAGCTTCCAGTTCAATTTAGAGGCAGCAGCTCGAATGACTAAATTGGCGATAAGCCAAATTGATGATCAACAGTTTCGAGCGAGCGGCGAGCTCTCTCGAAATTCAATTGGCGATGAACAACTTCTGAACAAGCAGCTACAAACTAAGCATAAAACCATCTATTTTGACCTAAGTGGGGTGTCAAGGGTTGACACAGCCGGCTTAGCTTGGTTAATTCACTCTTTTGCAGAATTAAAGCAGCAAGGTATTCGCCTTGAATTGCAAAATCCACCTGAGCAATTGCAAAATTTAATGCAATTGGGTCAAGTTACAACCCTATTTGAGTGAGAGTTATGGAAACTAGCCAAGTCGAAACATTATTACGCGAAGAACTTCAATTAGCAGAAGTTCATGTAAAAGCCAATGGAAGCCATTATGAAGTTGTTGCCGTGGGTGAGTGCTTCGACGGTTTAAGCCGAGTTAAAAAGCAACAGCTAGTATATGGTCCACTAATGAATACTATTTCAGACGGTACTATTCATGCAGTTTCTATTCGTGCTTTTACACCGACTGAGTGGAAACGTGAACAGAAATTTATTTTACCGCAATAAATAGGGCCCCCTAATGGATCAATTTGTTATTCAAGGTGGCACTTCACTTGCTGGTGAGGTGACTATCTCAGGTGCTAAAAACGCAGCACTGCCTATTTTATTTGCCTCACTTTTGGCCGACGGTAAAAGTACATTTACCAATGTGCCACGCTTACGCGATATTGTAACTACTGAAGCTTTGCTAAAAACATTAGGTGCAGATGTAAATTGGCAGAGTGATACCCTCGTCATTGATGGTGCAACTGTTGATAAAACGTTGGCCCCATACGATTTAGTAAAGCAAATGCGCGCGTCTGTATTAGCATTAGGGCCTTTAGTTGCTCGATTTGGTGAGGCACAAGTTTCATTGCCAGGCGGCTGTGCTATTGGTGCTCGCCCTGTTGATATTCACATTCAAGGCATGGAACGTTTAGGTGCGCAAATTAGTGTTGAAAATGGCTATATCAATGCAAAAGTGGATGGTCGCCTTAAAGGCGCTGAGATCTTTATGGAGATGGTCAGTGTAGGCGCAACCGAGAACTTGTTGATGGCAGCAGCGCTGGCCGATGGTAAAACGGTACTTGAAAACGCAGCCCGTGAACCTGAAATTACCGATTTAGCAAATTGCTTGATTGCAATGGGTGCTAAAATTACGGGCGCAGGGACGAGCCGTATTGAAATTGAAGGCGTAGAGCGCTTATCCGGTTGTGAACATAAAATTTTACCGGATCGTATTGAAACAGGTACGTTCTTAGTTGCTGCAGCAATGGCTGGCGGTGAAGTATTGTGTAAAAACACAGACTTTCATTCACTTGAACCGGTTATTGAAAAACTGCGCGCGACAAATGCCTTACTTGAAGTGAAAGACGATTCTATTTATCTGGATATGCGTGGTCGTGAGCTTAAAGCGGTGAATGTTAAAACCGCCCCGCATCCAGGGTTCCCAACCGATATGCAAGCTCAGTTTACTGCACTTAATGTAGTGGCTAATGGCAGCGCGACAATTACAGAAACTATTTTTGAGAACCGTTTCATGCATGTGCCTGAGTTACAGCGCATGGGCGCAAACATTCGTTTAGAAGGCAACACAGCAATATGTGGTGAGACTAAAAGTCTTTCTGGCGCTCAAGTTATGGCTACTGATTTACGAGCATCAGCAAGCTTAATCCTTACAGGGATTGTAGCGCAAGGTGAAACCGTTGTTGATCGTATTTATCACGTTGATAGAGGGTATCAGCGTATTGAGGATAAACTCAGCGCGCTAGGCGCTAACATAAAGCGTAAAGCAAGCTAACACGTTTAAATGCCGGTCGGTGTGATTACACCGACCTTTCTTTATTTAGAGTTTGGTTTCAAGCTCAGCCACAGTAACCATTATTTTTTCGATTTTCCCATCTCTATACAATTCAAACTCTATTTCTTTACCTGGTTCAGTATTGCCAATTTTTTCGAGTACCTTTTGTGGATTAGCCACTGAAAGCCCTGCAATTTTTATTACAATATCTTGTTCTTCAATGCCAGCTTGCCACGCAGGCCCTAATGGATCTAAATTTGTAATACGCATACCGCTCACAGGGGTTAAGTTGTCATTAACCTCTTTGCCTGTACTGTCTACAGCTGTGCCTTCAAACCCTAAGTAACCACGCACTACACGGCCATGGCGAATTAGCTTAGCCATTACTTCCTTAGCTAGGGTGTAGGGGACAGCAAAAAAGATGCCTTGGATGTTTAAGTTTTCGCGGGTTTTAAATTGCGCCGAAGTAATACCCACTAAATCACCATTTGAATTAACGAGTGCACCTCCAGAATTTCCTACATTAATTGCTGCATCCATTTGCAGTAGATTATTAAACGGGCTATCGGTAATTTTTTGTTTACCTGTGGCACTAATAATCCCTTGTGTAATGGTTTGCCCTAAGTTGAGTGGGTTACCAATCGCTAATACAACATCTCCCACGCTAGTCGTATAGTCATCGTTTACGGGAATAACAGGAAGGTGTTCTGCATTTATTTTAAGTAGTGCTAGATCTGTAATTGTATCAAAGCCTATAAGCTGCACATCAAAAAAACGTCGGCCGTCAGTTAAAATCACCATAATGACATCAGCATTATTAACAACATGATAATTAGTAAGTATATAGCCATCTGGCGACATAATAACGCCAGAGCCTAACTCCTGAACGGTGTTTTTTCTTTTGTAGCGGGGCTCCTTTGAAATACTTTCAGAAAAAATAGTAACGACTGACGGGGCTGCGCGCTTTACTGCATCAGAAAAGCTTAAGTGGCTTGCACTCATTGCACTAGGGATAGGAACATTAGGCAGCAGCGCTGCTCTCATATTTGGGCTGAAAAAAACCACCAAAAAAGCAATACTGAGACCTGCAAATAGAGGAGGGAGGACAAATTTAATGAATTTCAGCACAAGTTTCTTATTATTAAAGGAGCAATCCCTTTATGATGGCACAAAAAAAATAACAGCGGCAAGTGCCGCTGTTATTTTTATTACACATATACTGCGATTAATTACTGAATTAGGATAAATATAGACTCACGTCCACGTTTAACGCCTAGTACAATATTACCTTTAGTATTTTCGATGATTTTATTCATATCGCGAATAGTCTCAACACGTTGGCGGTTCACTTGAACTATCATGTCACCTTCTTCTAGGCCTACCCGTGCAGAAGGAGAGCGAGGATCGACAGAGGTAATTTCAATCCCCTTTGCGTTATTTTTCTGAACATTTTCTAATTCAGCCCCTTGAAATGCGGGGTGCAGTTCTTCGCCTACCGCTTTAACACCAGATGCACCGTCGAGTGTGACTTTGAGCGTTTTTATTTTTCCATCTCGGTAAATACTGAGCTTTATTTCTCTGCCTTCACCTAATGTAGCAATTTTACTGCGCAGTTCATGGAAGCCGCTTATATCGCTGCCATTAATGCTTACAATAACATCCCCGGCTTTTATGCCTGCTTTACTTGCAGCAGTATCATCCATTACCTGCATTACATAAGCACCTTGTTTAACATCAAGCTGTTGTGCTTTGGCTAAGCCCGCATCAAGTGGACGACCCGATATGCCTAGCGAGCCACGGCGTACTTCACCATGCTCAATAATCTGATCAACCAAGTTTTTCATCATGTTAGAAGGAATAGCAAAACCAATTCCAACGTTACCACCAGATGCACCTAAAATAGCGGTGTTAATGCCAATTAGTTCTCCATTTAAATTCACTAAAGCACCGCCAGAATTACCTTGGTTAATTGCGGCGTCTGTTTGAATGAAATCTTCGTAACCTTCAATGTTTAAACCACTGCGTCCAAGGGCACTAACAATGCCTGAGGTGACGGTGTGGCTTAAGCCAAACGGGTTGCCTATAGCAACTGCAAAATCACCGACTCGTAATTGGTCTGAGTTAGCAAGTTTGATTTCTGTCAGGTCATCAGCGTCTATTTGTAGTAGTGCAATGTCAGACTCTTTATCTGTACCAATTTTAGTAGCTTCAAATTCACGTCCATCTTCGAGTGTAACGATCATTTTTTCAGCATCTTGGATCACGTGATTATTAGTAACCACATAACCTTCATCTGCATCGATAATCACACCTGAACCCAAACCACTAAATTGGCGCTTTTGGCTGCGAGGTTGTTGCTGGCCAAAAAAGAACTCAAGTGGATCGGCGCGGCGGCGAACCTCTTTAGAGCCCGAAACCTGAATACTCACAACACCAGGGGAGATTTGTTCAAGCATAGGTGCAAGAGTCGGTAGCTGTTGCCCATTAACTGCTATTGGTAACTTTGCGTAAGACGCTACCGGGCTCATTAATAAGCTTGTAGATAAAATAGCAGCACTGATAAGTGATAATTTCATTTTCATAGTCAAGGTTTACTCCACTTAGGAAAAACAAAAATTAAAAAAGGCTGCATAAGCAGCCTTTTTTTAGTTTGTTAGTAAGATAAAACAACAAAGCTGTTATATCTAAAGACTATGGGGTCAAAAAAAAGTTCATCAAGATGCTTTAGAGCGGTCCTGTACTTTATTTTCACCAGCAAATAAACCAGACTCACCTGACACAAAGTCTGCCGGTTGCACCTCTGCTGAAGAGCGATCAGAACGACGCTCTTTTAAAGATGCTTGTAATTGCTCTGTTGTTTCTTTTGAAAAGTAAGGGGCTGCTGGTTCTTTATTTCTATCTTCTAACAGTAATTGATTAGTTTCTTCTACATGACTCAAGAGCTGGTTGTAGTTATCTTTCATTTTATTTACAAGCTTGCTGGTGCTTGCTAAATGGTCAGCTACGTCTTGGCGGTATTGCTCAAGTTCGCTTTGCGCTTGTTCCGCTTGCTCTTTTAACTCATCTTGTTTGAACTGTTTTTTAGTAACAAATGCACCAATAAAAAATGCTATAACCGCAACAATAACGATTAAACCTACCCATATAACTGTGCCCATAAACTACCCCTTTGGGAAAATAACGAAAGAATGCTGATTCATTTATAAATCATATTAAGTGTAATATACCCCGAGTTATGATGCGTGTTAATATGCTTTACAAATTAAACTGCGTTTTGACTGAAAATACATATGACTCCTTGGCAAACATATCAACAAGATTTAAAACGAGATGACTTTGTACACGACGCAGCACAAGAAAATGCTGTGCGCCACTTGCAACGTCTATACGATGACCTCACGCAAGCAAAACCAAAATCAACAGGCTTTTTCGCTAATTTATTTGGTAAAAACGAACCAGAACCTATTAAAGGCTTGTATTTTTGGGGCGGAGTTGGGCGTGGAAAAACGTATTTAGTTGATACTTTTTATGAGGCATTACCAAGTGATCGAAAAATGCGCGTGCATTTTCACCGTTTCATGCACCGTGTGCATGATGAATTAAAAAAACTAAATAACACGACCAATCCGTTGGAAAAAGTAGCGGATATATTTAAATCAGAAACAGACATCATTTGTTTTGATGAATTCTTTGTGCAAGACATAACGGATGCCATGTTACTGGGTGGTTTAATGGAAGCGCTTTTTGCTCGTGGAATTGTTTTAGTCGCTACCTCTAATATTGTGCCTGACGATTTATATAGAAATGGCCTACAGCGGGCTCGTTTTATGCCTGCCATTGAACTGGTAAAACTCAATACTGAAATAGTGAATGTAGATTCGGGTATTGACTATCGACTGAGAACCTTAGAACAAGCTGAGATTTTTCACAGTCCGCTTGATGAACAAGCTGATAAAAATCTATTTGAATATTTTGATAAGTTGTCTGCTGAACCGGGTCAACTCGATCACCCTATAGAAATAGAAGGGCGCTTAATAAAAACGCGCAAAGTAGCTCAAAGTGTCGTGCTATTCGAATTTAGTGAATTGTGTGAGACTGCACGTAGCCAAGTTGATTACATGGAAATTAGCCGTTTATATAACACGGTAATTATTTCTAATGTAAAACAGCTTGGCCAAAGTAATGACGATGCAGCAAGGCGCTTTATTGCTCTAGTAGATGAATTTTACGAACGCCACGTGACGCTAATTATTTCAGCAGAAAAACCGATTACCGAACTTTACACCCAAGGTAACTTAAATTTTGAATTTAAACGCTGCATAAGCCGTTTACAAGAAATGCAGTCGTTAGAGTATTTAGCAAGAGAACATTTAGCTTAATAAAAATTAGAATGCCGGTCGTTTTGCGCTCTCAACACTTATTTGTAAATAGCGATAATTTTCTTGTGGGAAAAACAACCGATCGGTAGCAATGTGGTTTAAGTGCTGGTATACTCCCGCGTCTGCCACGTTGCGTTCTATGCCTTCATATAGTTTAGCCACTAATGAGCGGCGCAAAAGTCTAAAACTCGAAGGGGTTATAGCAAACTTAGAGCAGTAGTTAATATTAACTACTTGTGGTTTTAATTGAAAAACATTGGATTTTTATAAATGAAAACGTTTGTTGCTAAACCAGAAACAGTAAAACGTGACTGGTACGTAGTTGACGCTGAAGGTAAAACTTTAGGTCGCATCGCTACTGAAATCGCTCATCGCCTACGCGGTAAGCACAAAGCTGAATACACTCCACACGTAGATACTGGTGATTACATCATCGTTATCAACGCTGAGAAAGTTACTGTAACAGGTAACAAATTCAAAGATAAAGTGTACTACGCTCACTCTGGTTTTCCAGGTGGCCTTAAGTCTACTACTTTTGATAAACTTCAAGCTGCAAAGCCTGAAATGATCATCGAAAAAGCAGTTAAAGGCATGTTGCCACGTGGTCCTTTAGGCCGCGCTATGTACCGTAAACTTAAAGTTTACGCAGGTACTGAGCATAACCATGCTGCACAACAGCCTCAGGTTCTAGACATTTAAGGAGCACTATCATGGCAAATCAATACTACGGTACAGGTCGTCGTAAAAGTTCAAGTGCTCGCGTATTCTTACGCCCAGGCACTGGTAACATCGTAATCAACAAGCGCTCTTTAGAAGAGTACTTTGGTCGCGAAACAGCACGCATGGTTGTTCATCAAGCTCTTGAGCTTGTTGATATGACTGAAAAATTTGACCTTTTCATCACCGTTTCTGGTGGTGGTACAACTGGTCAAGCTGGTGCTATCCGTCACGGTATCACTCGTGCACTTATGGAGTTTGACGAGTCACTACGTCCACAACTTCGTAAAGCAGGTTTCGTTACTCGTGATGCACGTAAAGTTGAACGTAAGAAAGTGGGTCTTAAGAAAGCGCGTAAGCGTCCACAGTTCTCAAAACGTTAATCTATACGTTATCAAGAATTCAAAAACCCAGCTTATGCTGGGTTTTTTGTTATTGGCGATAAATTTCTTCTGATTCCTTTAAGCTTTAAAAAGTTGTTAGCCTAAGCTGTAATTGCAAATTACCGTTTATGATGATCACACAGTGCAATAACGGCGTATTAATTGAACGAAAGGAAGTAAATAGCCAGGTAGCTGCAAAAAAGTTAAATAATTATCGTAATTAGTTTAAATCCATCAGTTAATTGATGGAATTTTTTGCTACAATTGGCGTGGAAGTAAAACGATCAAGTTTTATAACACTATGTGTAGTCTTAAAACTTCCGCTTAGTGGAGTTGATCTTGGTCACTACATCGTTTTTACAGAAGTGATATTATTACTTTTCAGCTCGTGCTCGAACTAGCTTAATCAAACCATTGGTGAAATTAATATTTTTCAAGACCTGAGTTGTTAATAACCTTGTTTTAAACAAGGGTTTTAATTATGATCATTTCTATTTTAAAAATTTCGAATAATTAACCTGCTGTAACTGATGTTCTCAATATAGCAAGTGTTGAGAATCGTAAGTGGAGATAAGTGGATGAGCAATGCGCCTGTAGACAATGGCCGACGTCGCTTTTTAACCATAGCTACCTCTGTTGTTGGTGGTGTTGGTGCGGCTGGGGCTGCTGTTCCTTTTATTGCGTCTTGGAATCCAAGTGAGCGAGCTAAATCTGCGGGTGCGCCTGTAGAAGTAGATATAAGCAAACTTGAGCCAGGACAATTAATACGTGTCGAGTGGCGTGGTAAACCTGTATGGGTTGTATCACGAACCCCAAAAATGCTTGAGCAAATGAAAGAACACGAAGGTCAACTTCGTGATCCGCAATCGCAAGAGCCACAACAATTAGAATCATCAACAAATGACTACCGTTCATTACGTCCAGAGATTTTTGTCGCTGTAGGTATTTGTACGCATTTAGGATGTTCACCTAGCTTTTTACAAGGTGGCTTTGGTGAAAAAGTGGAAGGGACTGATGATGGTTTTTATTGTCCATGTCACGGTTCTAAATTTGATATGGCTGGCCGTGTTTTTCAATCGGTTCCAGCACCATTAAACTTAGAAATTCCACCATATACTTTTCTTGATGAAACCACTATTTTAGTGGGCGAAGAACAAGGGGTGGCCTAATGTTTGGTAAGATTATTGGTTGGATTGACGAAAGAATCCCAATGACACGTGTTTGGAACATGCATATTGCACAGTATCCAGCACCTAAAAACTTTAACTTTTGGTACTTCTTTGGCTCATTAGCAATGTTAGTACTAGTTAACCAAATACTGACCGGTATTTGGCTAACAATGAACTACGTACCGTCTGCTGAAGGTGCATTTGCATCAATAGAATATATCATGCGTGATGTAGATTATGGCTGGTTACTGCGCTATCTGCATTCAACCGGTGCATCAGCATTCTTCATTGTTGTATACCTGCATATGTTCCGTGGCATGATCTACGGTTCTTACCAAAAACCACGTGAGTTACTGTGGTTGTTTGGTATGTTTATTTTCTTAGCCCTAATGGCTGAAGCATTCATGGGTTACTTATTACCATGGGGCCAAATGTCGTTCTGGGGTGCACAGGTAATCATTTCATTATTCGGGGCTATTCCTGTTATTGGTGATGACCTTACACTTTGGATCCGTGGTGACTACGTAATTTCTGGTGCAACGCTTAACCGCTTCTTTGCATTACACGTAATTGCACTGCCATTGGTTATTGTTATCTTAGTATTTTTACACATTGTTGCACTACACGAAGTGGGTTCTAATAACCCAGATGGTATTGATAACAAACGTAAAAAAGGCACGGTTCCTGAAGAAGATAAGCCTAAATTTAAGTTCCATGAATACTACACTGATAAAAAAGACATTATTGATGCGATTCCGTTCCACCCTTATTACACAGTAAAAGATATTGTGGGCGTGGTTGGTTTCTTAATCTTGTTCTGCTGGGTTGTGTTCTTTATGCCTGCTATGGGTGGTTTCTTTTTAGAGGCGCCAAACTTTGAAGCGGCAAACCCACTTAAGACACCGGAACATATATTCCCTGTTTGGTACTTCACGCCATTCTACGCAATCTTGCGCGCAATCCCTGATAAATTAATGGGTGTTGCAGCAATGGGTGCGTCAATTGTAGTACTTGCGTTATTACCTTGGATTGACCGTGGTTCAGTTCGCTCTGTTCGTTACCGTTGTGGTTTCCACAAATGGAACATTGCAGGCTTTGTTGTTACTTTTGTTCTTTTAGGTTGGGTTGGTGCTACACCGCAAACTGACTTTAAAACAATTGTTTCGCAAGTTTGTACTGTGACTTACTTTATGTTCTTCGTACTGTTATTTGTTTACAGTAAGAATGAAAAAACTAAGCCATTGCCTGAGAGGTTAACGAAATGATGAAAAAACTAATAATTGGTTTATTCGCTTTATCAGTAAATATGTTACCTGCAATGGCGGCAGGCCCGTCAGTTCCACTAATGGACGCGGGTAACGATATATCTGATCAGCCATCTTTGCAGCGCGGCGCTAAGTTGTTCATGAACTACTGTCTTGGTTGTCACCAAATGCAGTATCAGCGTTATGAACGTACTTTCCGTGATATTGGTATTCCAACGGAAGTTGGCCAAGAGCAACTTATTTTTGATGGTTCAAAAGTAGGTAGCCATATTAAGAACTCAATGGCTAAAGATGATGCAGCAAAATGGTTTGGTGCGGCTCCGCCGGATTTAACTAATGTTGCACGTGTACGTGGAAGTGACTGGATTTACACGTACTTGAAATCATTTTATAAAGATGAGTCTCGTCCGTTTGGTGTAAATAATACGTTATTTCCATCAGTAGGTATGCCACATGTTCTACAAGAACTTCAGGGTGTTCCTACTCCTATAACTGAAGAAGTAACTGTTGACGGTGTAACAACTGTACATATCACAGGTACTGAAACAGATGGTTCAGGTGAGATGAGTGTAGATGAGTATGACCAAGCAGTTCGTGATTTAACGAATTTCCTAGAGTACGTAGGTGAACCTACTCGACTTGAATCGGAAGCGCTAGGTATTAAGGTAATTGGGTTCTTAGTTATCCTGTTTATCTTGGCATTTATGCTTAAGAAAGAATACTGGAGAGATGTTCATTAAGTTTGAACATATTTAAAGGTAATTTTGCAATAGGGGCTTAAGCCCCTATTGCTGTTTTAGTTATTTAATGGAGGTAGGCATGGCCGTAGCTGCCAATAAGCGCCCTGTAATGACCCTTTTCTCTGGGGCTAACTGTATGTATAGCCATCAAGTACGTATCGTACTTGCAGAAAAAGGTGTAAGTGTAGATATTCATTTGGCTGAAAAGGATAATCTGCCAGAAGCACTTCACGAAATTAACCCTTACGGTACAGTGCCAACACTGATTGACCGTGAGCTTGGTTTATATCAGGCAAATATCATCATGGAATACCTTGATGAACGTTTCCCTCATCCTCCACTAATGCCTGTTTACCCGGTAATGCGTGGTCGTAGCCGTTTAATGATGCACCGCATTGATACTGATTGGTACAGCTTAGCTGCTAAAATCAGCAATAATACATCAGATGCAGCACAAGCTCGTAAAGAGTTAACTGAGGCATTACTTGCAGTAGCTCCTATCTTTAGCGAAGCTCCTTACTTTATGAGTGAAGAGTTTAGCTTAGTAGATTGTTACTTAGCACCACTACTATGGCGTTTACCTGAGTTTGGTATTGAGCTTAATGGTGCAGGCTCTAAAGAGATGAAAGAGTACATGATCCGTTTATTCGAACGTGAGTCATTCCAAGCCTCTTTAACTGAAGCTGAGCGTGAGATCCGTTTATAATGACGCCTAATCGTCCTTATTTATTACGTGCTTTTTTTGATTGGATAGTCGATAACGAATGTACGCCACATATTGTGGTGGACGCTGGTTTTGCGAATGTGCAAGTGCCTACACAATTTGTGCAAGATGGACAAATTGTGCTTAACATTAGCCCATCAGCAGTAACACAGTTTTCGTTAGACCTAACCCAACTTAGTTTTAACGCGCGTTTTGGCGGTCAGCCAATGCAAGTTTATGTACCTTTAGGTGCTGTGCTTGCAATTTACGCCCGTGAGAATGGCGAAGGTACAGTCTTCACTGCAGGCGAGTTTGTAGAGGACGAAGACGAGTTTGATACAGGGCTAGAAAGTGTTGATTCATCTGAGTATATAGATGAAACACCGCCAGAAAAACCTGAAAAGAAAAAAGGCTCACATTTACGTGTTATAAAATAATATGTAGATTACAAAAAAACCGCTTAAAAGCGGTTTTTTTATCGCTGTAATTTAGTGGCTTTTAATTAATATATTCAAATACCTTTACTACTCGCTCAACGCCCGACACATTGCGTGCAATATCAACTGCACGATTAGCTTCATCTTGAGACACCAAGCCCATCAAATAAACCTCAGCGTTTTCTGTAACCACTTTAATGTTATTGCTACTAATATCTTTAGCTGCTAGTAACTGTGCTTTTACCTTTGAGGTAAGCCACGAATCATGAGTTTGAGTTGTTATACCAATATTTGAGCCAATACGAAGTTGGTTATGAATTTTACGAATACCGGCAATCGCTTCTACGGTTATTTGTGCTTCGTTTTTCATTTCCTGATTAGCAACTTGACCAACAAGCAAAACAATACCATTGACACTTATAGCGTTAACTCGAGCAGACTTTTCTAAGCGTTCAACTTCACTAATAGCAATGCTAGCTTTAATTTCTATATTGTTATCATCGATTTGAGAGCCTATAGTGCGACGGTCGTTTGCAGCGGTTACTGCACTGGCAGTGCCAGCTACAACAGCTGCAGCGCAGCCTTGTAGTAAAACAACGGTACCTAAAATAATAAGGGAGCGTTTAAACATAATTTTCATCCTGCGGGAAAAGCGTTAAATCTATAAGTTCACTTAAACAATGTAAGTTAGTTAAATGCGACTCTATAATGCGGCTTGGACGTTTAGACGGTGTTCTTATTTCAACATCATTAGGGCCAAGTAAACCTACTAATTCACCACCATCGTCACCGACCATTACAATGACCTTCATATCGCGTGTAAGTGCAGCTTCAACGGCTGAAATTACCTGCTTTTCATTGCCATTAATTGCTAATACCAATAGTAAGTCACCTTGTTGAGCGAATGCACGGATTTGACGGGCAAATGTATCGTGATCATCGCTGTGATTGTTTTGTCCAAGATTTATATTTTCTTGTGACAAAGCAATAGCAGGCAAGCAAGGACGCTCTGTTTCGTAGTGATTGACCAATATACCCGCTATATGTTGCGCAAGCATATGACAGTTAGCTGTCCCGCAACAAATTAACTTATTACCGTTAATAAGGCTTTGTGCAATTGTGAACGCGGCCGATTCAAGCGCACTGGGAAGGACCTCTCCAGCGGCTATTTGAACTTGAATACTTTCTGTGAAAATTTCTTTTATCGTGTCTTGCATAGCCTACCAATTCTTTTTAGTATTTTAAAATACGTTTTTAAGCCAATTATATGTAGGAGATGATTCTCCGGTTATGGCTACATAGTCAATTCTTAATGCCTGATTTGTTAAGTTTTTAGCTGCTAAGTAATGATGAATACTACGTTTAAGCCGTGCTTGTTTTTGAGTGCTGAGCGCATAATTTGCACCACCTCGAGCATTGTTTTTGCGAAACTTCACTTCCACAAAAACAAGGGTGTTACCCTCTTTCATAATAATATCGAGCTCACCAAAGGGGCAGTAATAATTACGTTCTATAGGTTTTAAACCTTGCGCTACTAGGTATTTTTGCGCTTGTAGTTCGTAGTACTGACCTTTTTCACGACTATTTTGCCACAGCTCTTTAAACCACGACATGCCGCCCCCTTAATTTATCGTTTTTACACCGCTAGCCGATTGCATAAATAAGGGCACAGGGCGTTGTGTTTTTAACTGCACAGACTTAATTTGGCGATTAGTATATTGTGCCCAATCAAGTACGCGTTGTAGGTGCCCATTACTATTAACCGATAACTTACCGCTCAAACCGCTAAATTGATTGCCAGGCATTAAGCTCAACTGCCTAATATCGTTAATAACGAGTACAGCATCGTATGCCATGGCGAATAAGCGCTGGCTAATATCGGCTTGCTCGGGCCAAAGTAAATTATACTGCTCACGTAAGTTATGTTGTGTGATTTGTGAGTTAAGCATCCAAGGTAGTTCTGTGAAATACAGGCCGTCTAAATCGCCTTTGTCGGTTGAGTCAATTTGCTTACTGTGACTTTTTGAGCTCGCATACAGCGGAATTCGCTCTGAGAATGTACTCACATTTACATCAAGGTAGGGCTTAATTAAGCGTGTTTCTATTGCATCACCTAAAATATAAATTACATCAATATCACTGCGTGAGCGTGTTTCACTTTCAACTTCTTGCTTAAATAAGGCTTTTATTGTTTTTATACGCTCTTTAGATTGATCAACTTCTAATAAGCTACTAATCGTTTTTGGCATGTCTTGATTGTTTTCATAAAAACCAATTTGAGGTTTAGTCTCGCTGTAGCGTTGCCATTGCTGATTAAAAAAATCAACTAAGCGCTGGCCATTCGTATTTTCTGGAGCGAGTAGCATGGGTTTTTGGTATCCCATAGCTAGAAAATGCTCTAAAGCTTGTTCAACTTCGTGCTCTGGGTTTAGGGCAAAATAGTAGTGTTGGAGCGAAATAGTGTCTCCATCGAATGTATTTAAATGCAACGTAGGAATATTAATAAGCGTTTCAGCTGCCGTAAGCTTATCTATGTTCGCTTTAAGTAGTGGCCCAACTACAAAGTCAGGGTTAATTTGGTCAAGTTTTGCTGCAATGTCTGCAGTACTTAAATTTTCATCAATAAAAATAGCTTCATTAATATTTTGTTTATCTAATGCGGCTAAAGCTCCTGCTTTTAAAGCATCACCTAGGCGTTCGTTAGGACCTGATTGAGGGAATAACAAAACTAAGCGGTCAATGTTCAAAGGTGCTAATTCAACAAAGTTTTCATCTTGTTTAGGTAACACGGCTCCAGCAGGGTGCCCCACGTAACGGCGTCGCCAATTATTTATTGCTTGATCTAACTCTACACCGCTACCTGCATAAACTTGATGGTATAAAGCAAGATTTACCCAGCCTTGTTGAATAACAGAGCCACGGTTAAAACGCTCCAGCGCATAAGAAGAAAGCTGTTTTAGGTTATCCCATAATTGTTGGTCGAGTTGTGGTATATCAATATTATTTTTTGTAGATGTTTCTGATGCTCTAAAAAAATAGGGAGCCGCTTTTTTAGGGAAATTTTGTGAGGCGTAAATACTGGCTGTTAAAAACTGATGCCATGCAAAGTGTTCAGGTTGTGTCAGCTGCCCATCTAACGATTGTAAAATAATCAAAGACTGGTCATTTTTATTTTGTTGCTTTTGCGCGTATGCAATATAAAGGCGATTTTGAGTTTGATCGACACTCGCTGTTAACTCTAGGTCGCTACCAATTTGCTCTAATAATGGCCAGTTCTTCTCAGAAATAGCAGCATCACGTGCGCTATACAATAATTGTATTTTATCTGCACCTTCGCGATTTACGGCCAATTGATAGATAGATTGAGCATTAGCCGCTTGATTTTTTAGCGCATTAGCACTGCTGCTGAAGTTATCGCTTTTTTTAATTGGTTTTTCGGTTGTGCTACACGCCGATAACCCTGACAATATAATTAATAGACCAACTAGTTTAAGTCGCACAATGATTTCCCAATACGTTAACGCGATTTGCTTATATTACTGACTGACGCAGGAGACCTCAATGTTAAATGAGGAGAATTCACATAAAATTGGCACTCTTTACGTTGTTGCCACCCCAATTGGCAATTATGACGACTTAAGTCAGCGTGCTATCACGACATTATCGCAGGTTGACTTAATCGCTGCTGAAGACACTCGCCATACAGGTAAGCTCCTTAGCCATTTTGGTATTAAGGCAAAAACATTTGCATTACATGATCACAACGAAAAACAAAAAGCACAGCAAATTATCGACCAGCTTAATCAAGGATTAAATATTGCTTTAGTATCGGATGCAGGCACGCCACTCATTAGTGACCCTGGATATGCGGTTGTAAACTTATGTCGTGAGCAAGGGGCAAGCGTAACCCCAGTACCAGGTGCGTGCGCTGCTATAACCGCGGTGTGTTGTTCAGGGCTGCCTACCGATCGTTTTCAGTTTATTGGCTTTACGCCCGCTAAAAGTAAGTCTCGCCAAGATTTTTTTATCGATGCGGTTAACTCAAGTATTACCAGTATAATGTATGAAAGTACGCACCGTATTATGGCAAGTCTAGACGATTTAGAAACTGCACTTGGCAGTGAACAGCAGGTCGTATTTGCCAAAGAGCTAACTAAAACGTTCGAAACTTTTTTTAATGGCTCAGTGAGTGAGCTAAAGCAGTTTTTAACCGATGATCCCACTAAGCAACGCGGCGAAATAGTTCTCATGCTGCCGGGTAAGCCTAAGATAGTAGACGACATTCCACCAGAGGCTCGTAAAATGTTGGCTCTACTTGAAAAAGAAATGCCAATGAAAAAAGCGTGCGGTGTTGTAGCTGATTACTTTGGCATGAAAAAAAATGCACTATACAAAACAATTATTGAAGAAAAAGAGTAAATATTACTGCGCTTGGCTTTAGCGTCATGTATACTGCGCGCCGAGTCAGCCAAGATAATCGCTGCCTGTGACGAAAATGATCAGGGGGAGGAAAGTCCGGGCTCCACAGGGCAGAGTGCCAGCTAACGGCTGGGGGGCGTGAGCCCACGACAAGTGCAGCAGAGAGAAGACCGCCAACTTCGGTTGGTAAGGGTGAAAGGGTGCGGTAAGAGCGCACCGGGCCGCTAGTAATAGCCGGTTGCAAGGTAAACTCCACTCGGAGCAAGACCAAATAGGGTTCCTTATGGCGTGGCCCACGTTGGAACCGGGTAGGTTGCTTGAGCCATAGAGCGATTTATGGCCTAGACGAATGATTATCACTTTCTTCGGAAAGGACAAAACCCGGCTTATAGGCTGACTCACTCATTCAATAAAAAGCCCGCAGTTAACGCTGCGGGCTTTTTTGCATCTAAATTTTATTAACTTAAATAATATTCTTTCCTTGTTCAGGATCCCTTGACTGCTCTGCCTGTTCGCGTATTTCGTCAGTATCACTGCTTACATCGTTAAGTGTTTCTGTTTGCTCGTGGGTTTCCGGTGGTTTCTTTTCATTTAAACGCTCTTTTACTGCTGAGCTTGAAAATTCCTTGCCAGAGGCATTTAATAAAATCCGTTCTCTAGCATCATCCGGCATACTTATATTTTGCTCAGTAAATTCATTAACTAGTTCACGCATAAGCTGAGAGCTTACTTTAAGTGGACTATGCTGCTCGCTATTAACCCAAAAATATAAAATAAAGTTTATTGTTGATGAGCCTAAATTTTTTATAAGTACTTGTGCTGGGGGATCGTTTAATACGGCCGTTTGTTTGTTTGCTATATTTAGAGCAAGCGTTTGCGCGCTGCGTATGTCGTTATCGTAACCTATACCTATTTCCACTTTACCGCGCATTTTGGGGTTGGCAGTTAAATTTTTGATGGTATTTTTATACACCGTAGCATTAGGAATTTGAATGTGATTACCATCGTAGTCAACAAGCGTTGTGGCACGAGCCGTTACTTTTTTTATAACGCCTAAACGTCCATCTACTTCAATTACATCGTCTATTTTAAACGGGCGTTGTACACTTAAAAGTAAGCTTGCTATAAAATTTTCTGCGATGTCTCTAAAAGCAAAGCCTAATATTAAGCCTATTAAACCGGTCCCACTCATTATGGCTACCGCAAATTCAGTAAGCCCTGCTAAACGTAAAAACAGATATAGGCCTAATAAAATGACTAAAGTGCTAATTCCGCGCCTTACAACCAGCAAAACTAGCTTACTATCGGTTACTAAATTGATAAGTTTTATGAGCAAGCGTGAGAGAGGACCTGCTGTAAAATAGCTAATAGTGAGTAAGAGTAAACCTAACAACAAGGTGGGTAATATTTGCGCTGTAGCGTGAACTAATTGCATGCTTTGGTCATAAAAAAATTGCCACGAAAACACATTTCCTTCCATTACGGGGTTCAATGAGGGGGTACTGGCAGCTGATGGTACGTCTGATGCTATTGTAGGCATTGGGTTTCTTCCGTGTTTAGTTACTTTTACTTTAACAGCAAGTTTAATACCAAACACCTTTTTTAAGTTGGCAGTTATTTTGCTTCATTAAAGTACTAACTATAGTGAGATTAAGTATGAAAAAGCCAAAAAGAGGTCAACATGCAGAGCAACCAGCACATATTCCAATGAAGGGCTGGTGGGATATTGCTAAGCGTATTTTTGCGCGCATGAGCAAAGACAATTTATCTTTGGTTTCTGCCGGAGTGGCATTTTATGCGTTACTTGCTATTTTCCCAGCTATTGCTGCTTTGGTTTCTATATACGCTTATTTTGCTTCACCTGCAGAGATCAGTGAGCACCTTAGGCAGTTTACAACCTTAATACCAAATAGTTCGCGTGAACTGATTTTATCGCAAATTTCAGAGCTCACTCAAAGCTCTCAGGCGCGGCTAACTTTAGGGGCGTTAGGCACGTTATTACTCACTATTTGGAGTAGCTCTAAGGGAAGCCAAGCATTAATTACAGCCTGCAACATAAGTTATCATGAATATGAAAAACGTTCTTTCTTGAGGGCGCAGTTTGTTCGTTTTATGTTTTCGGTAGGTGCTATTTTAGTCGCTATTTTTGCGCTGTTGATTATAGGTATTTTGCCTATAGTACTAAATTTAGTAGGTCTCAAAGACAGTATTGATTTGTTAATTAAGGTTGTGTCGTGGCCAATACTAGCCCTTACGTTTAACTTTGCATTGGTGCTTTTATACCGTTACGCACCGCATAGAAAAGCGGCTAAATGGCGTTGGATAACGCTCGGCTCTGCTATTGCAACCGTATTTTGGATTATAGCATCTATTGGCTTTTCATTTTATGTATCGCGCTTTTCAAGTTATAACGAAACTTATGGATCCTTGGGTGGGGTGGTCATCATGCTAATGTGGTTATATATAAGCGCGTACATCGTCACCATGGGAGCCGTTATTAACGCAGAAACAGAGCAGCAAACGGCAAAAGACAGCACAATTGGACCAGAGAAAGAGCTAGGTGAACGCGGCGCGTATGTTGCTGATCACCTGGGTATCAAAAACGATTAATCAATCGTTACTCTGCTGCAATTATTGCTGTAAGTTGATCTTTAAATTCTTGTGCTGCAGGGCCTAATCTATCAACATCGTTACACATTAAATATAAGTTAAGAGGACGCGTAATGCCTTGCTCAAGGTTTAGTACCTTGAGTGTATCATCATTAATAAGATGAGCTACTTGATCAAACGGAAGCCACGCGTAACCTAGATTTTGGCTCACCATATCAATTGAATTACGTAAGTGGCTAACGGTCCAGCGCATATCTGCGCCTAACCAACCTTCGTCTTGGTTAGTGTGTGTTGCAGAATCGCGCACTACAATTTGTCGATGTTGTTTTAAATCTCGAAAGCTTAATTGTTCTTCATGTTGGTTAAGTGGGTGATTTTTATGCGCTACGGCAATAAACTCAACATCTGTCAATTTGCTACAACTAATGCCATAAATAGGAACTGATGAAATAGCTAAATCAACCACCGCATTGTTAAGTAATTCATTGGCGCCGGTTAGCACGCTTTCAATCAAATCGATTTTTAGTAATGGATAAAGCTCACTTGTTTTAGCAAGTGCTTGATACAAAATGGGCTGAGGGAATACTTCATCAACTGCTATTTTTAATGTACTTTCCACTCCTTCACTTAGTGTATTTGCAACAGATTCTATTTTATTCGCTTCTTCAATTAAAAACTCTGCACGGCGTAATATAAGTTTTCCACTTTCCGTTAAAAACGCTTTACGGCCTTTCACCTCAAGTAGTTTTATTTGCAAAGCGGCTTCGAGTTTTTGCACTGCATGATGAACCGTTGACTGGCTTTTAAATACCGCTGCACTGGCGCCAGCAAAACCACCATGTTCTACCACGGCTTTAAACATCCGCCATTGATCTAATGTGGGTTTTGCCATTTGAAATCCTGTTAGAAATTTATTTGCTTCTTGGACTTGACCGTATAGACGCATTTTTAATTGCATAACAGAAATAGATTAATTTATGTTTAACCCAGTCCTAACAAAATTCATTAATCACGGTAAGTTTACTTTGAAAGAATTACCTTTTTCTCAGCAATAAGATCCATAAAATCGCTTTTATTTAAAGGCTTGGAAAATAAGTAACCTTGCCCATAATCACAACCAGCCTCAGTTAGTAGCTGGTATTGTAAAGGTGTTTCAATGCCTTCTGCTATTACTTTTAAACCAAGCTGGTGAGCCATTACAATAATTGCTTCACACAAGGATAGTTCTTGGCTATCAGCCTTAATATTATCAACAAAGCGTTTATCAATCTTTAAGTAGTCAGTATCCATTTCCTGCAAGTAGGCAAGCGATGAGTAGCCTGTACCAAAATCGTCAAGCGCCAGTTGCATCCCTGATTTCACAATTTGCTTGAGGCGCTTTTGCGTCAGTTCCTCAGGGTTAACCATTAAGCCTTCTGTTATTTCAGCAACAATAGAAGAGGGGGAAATTTTAGCGGCATCAAGCATGGCATACCAATCATCAATACCACTATTAGCAGTAGATAATTGTACAGGGGAGACGTTTACACTTATTTGAAAATCGTCATCAGTAAATTTTTTTATATCGGTGAGTGTTTCTATTGCTTGGGAAAATACAAATTGGCCAATGGCATTAATTTGCCTTGTTTCTTCAGCAAGAGGAATAAACGCAATAGGGCTTATTAACCCTTTTTGTGGATGTTGCCAGCGTATTAAGCCTTCAGCCTTGTGTATATGTAAACCGTTTAGCGACACTATAGGCTGATAAAATAATTCGAACTGTTTATATTCTATTGCACAGCGTAAGTCTTTGAGTAATAACATACGAGCTTGTGCTTGCTCTCTCATATCACGAGAGAAAAATTCAAAGCCATTACGGCCATTATTTTTAGCCTTATACATTGCCTGATCGGCTGCTTTTAATAGCTGCTCGGTATTTTCACCATCTTCGGGCGCACAGGCTATACCCATGCTGGCACTTATAAATACTTCTTCATTTTCAACATGTATCGCAGACGATAAGCTTTGTAAAATATTGCTAGCAATCTGGTTTATATGGCGAGTACTTTTAATATGATTAAAAACAATAACAAATTCATCACCACCAATACGCGCAACAAATTCGGCATTTTTAGCTGAATTTACAATACGCTGCGACACCACTTTTAATAGGTTGTCTCCATAGTGGTGGCCTAAAGTATCATTAATATCTTTAAAATGATCAATATCTAAAAGCATCACTACAAAGCTTTCATTATTTGAATTAGAAAACTGTTTATTTAGCCGTATTTTAAGCTCTAATCGATTTGGTAAATCGGTCAAATGATCGAAGTGAGCTTGTCGCCAAATGGTTTTATTTGCTTGTATTTTTTCAGTTAAATCAGTAAAGATAGCTATTCGGCGTGCAGGTTTGTTATTTTCATCGTAAACAGTGTCTATATTTAGCCACTCAGTAAATAGTACCCCATTTTTTTTACGGTTTATAATTTCGCCTTGCCAGCGACCAGTGGCATTTATTGATGCCCAAATTTTTTCATAAAACTCTTTTGAGTGCTCACCTGAAGAAAGTATGCGGGTAGAGTGGCCAATTACTTCGTCTTTAGAATATTGTGTTGTTTCACAAAAGGCAGGATTTACATCAAAAATAATACCGTTGGCATCTGTAATTGCCATACTTTCGCTACTGTTACCATAAACAAGAGACGCTAAGTGAAGCGAGTCTTCATTTACTTTGCGTTGGCTAATATCACGAAGCACAAGTATTAGCTCATCACTTTTTTCAAGATGATTTATGTTCGCCTCAAAATAGTGATCCACCACACCTGTACTGATTTTAAAATCAAAAGTGATGACGTCTTCGCGGTTGGATGCTTCACTCAAAATTTGTTCAGTGATACCTTCTGGTAATATGTCTAATAAGTTTTCAGGCAGTTTACTGCTTGCGGCGAATAGCGGGATAATGGTGCCGCTAACGTTAAGTATAGTACCCGTATTGTTGAATCTAAGGTACATATCGGGGAGGGCATTTAGTAACCCTGTCAACTCGTCGTGTTTGTTTTTTAAATCGGCTTCTGTTTGCAAACGTGTTTCAGCCATGGCTTCAAAGCGCGTATACAAAGCTGATAATTCAGGACTATTAGGTTTTATTTTATGAGCGGGCATATTGCCTTGTGCTAATAGGTCGGTTGCTTGGGAGAGTTTTTCAATAGGGTAAAAAATACTTTTTTTAATTAAATGGTGGCCAATAAAAGCAATAATTAAAATAGCGCTAAAAAATAAAATAATAGTTTCTAAAAAGTGTTTATTTGCTCGATTAATATATTTATCAGTGGGCGATGTGATGTAAATTTCTAAATTATTGTTATTAATGTCATTATAAATAGTTGCTCGGTGAAAGATTTGATTGACGTTGTTATCGTCTTTAAACATAGCTAATGAGCTATCGCTATGTAAAAAGTGTTTGTTGTTAATTTTTTCCCCTAAAGGTAGCAATGAGTTTGGGTAACTTGCCAGTACAAGGCCATTAGAATCAGCAATAACAGCGTTCGAACCCATTGGGAATTCGGCTTTGTCTAAAGCTGCACTCCACCAGTCAAGTGCAATCACTGAAACAACAACGCCCTTTAATTGCTCTTGCTTATCAATAATAGGGTGAGCAAAGTTAACACTGGGTGCTTGAATGCTTCTGTCGTATTGAAAATACCCAATTGAAAAGCTTTTATTTGCTATGGCATTTTTAAAGTATTGCCTATCACTAATAGACACATTTTTTACTATGCCATTGGTTACACAAATTAAGTTTCCTTTGTCATCAACTACACCAATATTGGCAACGTTTGTGTAGAGCTCTTGTATTTGGTAAAAATAGCTAGGGCACGTGTCCGGAAGTTTAGGTTCTGCAGCAATTGTGTTTGCTAAAAACCGAGTGAGTTGCTCAGTCTCTCCAATCATTGCTGTTTGTTGGTGGGTTAAATGCTTAGCAATATTAACGACTTTTTCTTCGCTTTTTTCAATCGCAGCCTCACGTTCTGCCCAAAGGGCTAAAAATGTCACAAGAATGCCCGGGATACTAATAATGATTAGTAACCTATAAAATTGACTTTTGAGCGATGAAGTTAAAATACTTTGTCCCTTTTTTGAGTAAATTTAATGGTGATTGTAGTCAATAAAATATAAAAAAACCATATTTTATAAGTTGTTATGAAAAAATATTTTACTATCAAATCATTCTAAAAAAACGAATGGTTAGCGCGATATAAAGACATGGTTGTTTGGTTTTATCAGTGCTTTAATAAGTATAGATAACATTTCAGATAGTGATTTAAAAAATGAATATAGCAAAAATATTAACGTCCTATGCAACTCAAGATGGTGATGGTGTCAATATAAGCCGTATCCCTGGATTCGATGGTAAATACCTTGACCCGTTTTTAATGATCGATGAGCTCAAGTCAGATAACGAGGCTGATTATATGGGCGGTTTTCCTGCGCATCCGCACCGAGGTATGGAAACGTTTACTTATATTATTAAAGGAGGATTTGAGCACAAAGATCAAATGGGTAATAAAAAAGCGATCAGAGCAGGCGATGTGCAATGGATGAGTACAGGCAATGGAGTGATCCACAGCGAAATGCCTCTGCCTGATGCCAAAGACGGACTCCATGGTTTTCAAATTTGGATCAATATGCCAAGCAAAGAAAAAATGCGCGATCCCATTTATCAAGATACAACGCAAAGCCCAGCTCCAACTTTTAAAAATGAAAATGGTGTCACATTAACTGCCCTTGCTGGTTCATGGCAATTTGAGGCAGTTGAATTAACATCAAGTATTCAAAAGCTCTCTGCAAATGCGGCTTTAGCCGATGTAAATTTACCTGCTGGTAAGCAGCTAGAGCTTGCTCCTTTAAAACAACAAAATGTGATGCTTTACATACATTCGGGATCCCTTATCACGCCAGATAATCAAACATTCAAGGCGGGTAAGTTACTAATTTTAGAGCAAGGTAGCGATATTGATATATCAACGCAACATGGTGCAGGTGTATTAATTTTAGCGGGTGATCCGCTCAAGCAACCCATTGCACACATGGGGCCATTTGTTATGACAACACAAGCCGAAATACAGCAGGCCGTTCGTGATTACCAAAATGGTCAATTTGGCACACTTATTTAATTTTTGAGGAGCAAATAATGGGATTACTTGTTAATGGTCAATGGCAAGATAAATGGTATGACACAGATTCAAGCGACGGAAAGTTTGAGCGTGAGGCAGCGCAATTACGAAATTGGATCACGTCAGACGGTAGCGCAGGTGAAACTGGCGAAGGGGGGTTTAAAGCTGAGGCTGGGCGTTATCATTTATATGTTTCGTTAGCGTGCCCTTGGGCGCACCGCACACTTATTTTTCGTACGTTAAAAAAGCTTGATGAACTTATTTCTGTATCGGTTGTAGGCCCCGACATGTTGGTTAATGGCTGGGAGTTTGATCAAAATAACCACAGCACGGGTGATGCCTTATTTGCTAGTGATTACTTACACCAAGTTTATACTAAAAATAATTCTAATTACTCAGGACGAGTAACTGTTCCTGTCTTGTGGGACAAAAAACAAAACAAGATAGTTAGTAATGAATCTGCCGATATAATACGCATGTTTAATAGTGCGTTTAATGAAATAACAGGTAATAAAGACGATTACTACCCTGAATCACTTCGTAGTGAAATCGATGAACTTAATGCGTTAGTTTATCCAAATATTAATAACGGTGTTTACCGAGCTGGATTTGCAACAGCAAAACACGCGTACGAACAAGCATTCGACGATGTGTTTAATGCACTCGACAAAGTTGAAAAAATACTGAGTAAAAAACGCTACCTTGCGGGTGACAAAATTACGGAAGCAGATTGGCGCTTATTTACAACGTTAATTAGGTTTGATTGTGTGTATGTAGGGCATTTTAAATGCAATTTGCGCACAATTGAGAGTTACCCTTCGTTGAGTGGATACTTAAGGGATTTGTTCCAAGTTGAGGGAGTTGCAAATACGGTTGATTTCTATCATATCAAGCGGCATTACTATTTTAGCCACACTATGATTAATCCCACCCAGATTGTACCAAAAGGGCCAGAAATAAATTATTTGCAAGCACATGGCAGGGCATAGTTAACCAGCTAACCAATTAACCTAATTAGCCAGCCGTATTTTCTTATAAGGCTGGTTTCACTTTTACCTGATTGAACGGCAACGCCAGCTATAAATGCGCTGCTTAAGCCTACTTTACTGGCTGCAAAACGCTTTAATCGATATACAAACGCGGCTTGGTGTTGTCGCTTAAGCTCGCTTTGTAAATCCATTTGTTTAGTCAGTGCTTTTACGTTTGCATCAGGGTTTTTAATCAATATATCAACTAACATATTAATGTCCTTGTAAGTTTAATAATTGTTTAATGCTTTTAAGGGTTTTGCTAAAGCCTATTTTGTTGCTTAAATACGCAACGCTTTTCCATAGCCAAAATAAGCATGCGACCTGTAATAGTGTAACGGTTGCAATACTTACCCACACAGAACCAAATAGGTCGTATATCGCATAACCTGCCGCACCTAATACGCCCGCCCACAACAAAACCAAACCACTGGCAAAACAGCCTAAAAATATAGAGATCAATGCAAGCGATCTTAACGATAAGCGCCATTCAGCCTTTGCAAGCTGGTGGGTGATCTTTCCTTGAGTGTGATAATCATCCTTGAGCTGCTTTGAATACGTTAAGAGTTTTGCAATATGATCTTGCCAATCATCCTTTTGGTACTGTTGATCAGTCGTTTGGTTTTGCGCTGTACCATCCTTGGTTGTGCTCGAGTGGAAATTTTCCATCAGGTTTTACTTACGACGGAATAATGACGTAATTAACATACCCGCTGCAAATGCAATTCCTGCTGTAGCTAGAGGATTCTCAGATGCGAAGGCACGTGTTTTAGCTGTGCACTCACTCAGCTTTTCGCGAGCAATTAATTGCTTTTCGCTCAGTGCCTCAGCAGAACTAGATGCACCTTTTCTCACGCTACTTTCAGCTGTTGCTGCTTTTGTAGACAGTGCATCAACAGCATCGTGAGCAGCTGATGTTGCTTTTTCTGTCAGTGGGGCATCAGTCGTTTGTGCTTTAGTGTCAGACTTAATATCTGTAGTCGTATTTTGTTTAGTCGTCGTAGCAGTAGCCATAATCAATCCTTAATGAGTAAAAGTATTTAAGTAGTGCATTTACTGAAGCAACAATTAAACCAGACTGTGATATTTATGTAACCAATTGATTTTATTGGTTATAATGTTTTTTGTTGAGTCGTTTTTAACATATAATAAAAACGAAGCAGTAACTCTTACCACCGATCTAAGTAAATATTACAAAGTGAGTAAAACCCGCTAAAAAATTGTAATTATTCACTGTTTATTCAGTAATCAAACCATGTAAACAAAAAGTTATTAAAATGGATGAAAATATTTTTTTGTTTGTATCTCCACTTTTTCCCACGTAATTCAACTGCTTCGCCTGAACCCTTATTTTTTCTAGCTTAGAGACTCGGTAAAGGAGGTCAGCTTACTTGACAAAAAGGCTTGTCAAGCCCTAAACTGGAGCACTGTGGTAAAAAGTGGTTTTTAGTGGATCAAACTGGATCAGCATAGATTAATAGCTGATTAAAATAATTTAAAGCAGGCTAATTATGTTCCGTGGCGCGAGTTCACTGAGTTTGGATGATAAAGGACGTTTTGCGGTGCCGACCAAGTACCGAGAATCGCTGCTATCTGAAGATCAGGGAACAGTGATTTGTACCATCGCGTTAAATGAGCCCTGCTTGTGGTTGTATCCATTGGCTGAATGGCAAGAAATAGAAAGTCGCTTAGCTAAAATTTCCAATATGAATCCACGTGCCCGTAGAATGCAACGCATGTTGTTAGGCAATGCGACAGAGTATCAACTTGATAAAAATGGTCGGATTTTGTTAGCGCCGTCGTTACGTGCGCATGCAGACCTTGGTAAAAAAATAATGCTAGTTGGGTTAATGAATAAATTTGAAATCTGGGATGAAGCGCGTTGGAACGAACAAATGCGCCAAGACACTGAGCTTGAGAGGCTAGGTGATTTTGAGCCTAATTCAGATTTAGATAACTTTACACTTTAACGGCACAAAAAAAGGCAAACAATAGCTAATGACAGCGCAATTTGAACACGTATCTGTTTTGATGGACGAAACCATTGATGCCCTAGCAATTAAGCCAGACGGCATATATATGGATGGCACATTTGGACGAGGCGGTCATTCAGGTCAAATACTTGCTCGTTTAGGCGACGCAGGACGCTTACAGGCAATAGACCAAGATCCACAGGCTATAAAGTCGGCTGAAAAATTTGCCGATGACTCCCGCTTTGCTATAGCACACACTCGATTTTCAAAATTATACGATGTAGCTGAGCAAAACGATCTCATTGGTAAAGTGGATGGCATTTTATTAGATATTGGTGTGTCATCTCCACAACTTGATGATGCTGAGCGCGGTTTTAGTTTTATGAAAGATGGCCCGCTTGATATGCGCATGGATCCAACAAGCGGCCGAAGTGCTGCTCAGTGGTTGGCAGAAGCTGAGTTAGATGATATCACCCACGTCATTAAAAAGTTGGGTGAAGAAAAGTTCGGCAAGCGTATTGCACATAAAATTTTAGAAACTCGCGAGCACACACCCATTACAACAACTAAGCAGCTTGCTGATTTAGTTGATGAAGCCGTACCAGTGAAAGATAAGTTTAAACACCCCGCAACGCGCACTTTTCAGGCTATTCGTATTTATATAAACAGCGAACTTGAAGAGATACAAACGGCGCTGCAATCGGCCGTAAAAGTATTAAAGCCGGGCGGTCGCTTAGTGGTCATTTCGTTTCATTCACTTGAAGATCGCATAGTAAAACAATTTATTAGAAAACAGAGTAAGGGAGAAGCATTACCCAGAGGTCTGCCTTTAACCGATGCACAAATAAATCAAAATCTGACGTTAAAAGCAGTGGGTAAAGCTATTAAACCAAGCACTGAAGAAGTAGCGCGCAATCCGCGTTCACGAAGCTCTGTACTTAGGATTGCTCAGAGGTTGGGATGAATACAAAAGCAAATCATCGACAACCTCCCAATTTATTTTTCGAAATAATTAAAGGCCTTGGTGCTAATAAGCTCACCTTGGCCTTATTGGTTACGATATTTGTTTCTGGCTTTAGCGTAGTGCAAGTTACGCATTTAGCGCGCGGGCAATTAATTGAACAAGATAAATTACTGCAAGAACGAGATGAGCTTGATTTAGAGTGGCGATACTTACTAGTTGAGGAGGAGTTTTACTCTCAGCATGCGCGTATTGAAGAAGTGGCAACCTCGCAATTAAAAATGAAAAGACCGACGAGTCAGGATGAACAGGTAATTATAGTAAAATGAGAAATCGAGGCAAAAAACCAGTTAACAACTTAATCACATGGCGCTTTATGCTGGTGTGTTCGGTTGTGTTTTTGGTGTTTGTGACGCTAGTGTCTCGTGCCGCTTATTTACAAGTAATTGAACCTGATAAAGCACGTTCGGAAAGTGACAAACGTACAGTACGCGTTGAAAAACTTCATGTGCAACGTGGAATGATCTTTGACCGCAATGGCAAAGAGCTCGCGGTCAGTGTACCCGTTGTGAGTGTGTATGCTGACCCTAAGGCTTTACATAAATCACTGGTATCTAAAGTTGTTAGGCAAGCGCGAAAAAATGGTGAAGACAAACAAGCGTTGTTAGATAATGCAGTAGAGCTAAACAAACGCACCACACAGTATTACAAAAACGATTTACGTTGGCGCGAATTAGCTGATGTATTACGTATTGATCAGGCAAAAATTAATTCCCGACTTTTAAATGATCCGAGTCGTCGTTTTGTTTATTTAAAACGCCAAGTAACCCCTGCAGTAGCCGATTATATTGGTGGCTTGCGTCTTCCTGGTATTCATTTATTGGATGAGTCTAAGCGTTACTATCCGGCTGGCGAAGTGACCGCGCATATTATTGGTTTTACCAACATCGATGGTAAAGGCATTGAAGGCATTGAAAAGCTCTACGAAAACGCTTTAACCGGTGAAGAAGGTCGTCGAACTATAAGAAAAGACGCCCAAGGCCGTGAAGTGCAAGTGCTAGATGAACGAGAACGTGTAGAGCCCGAAAGTATTCAACTAAGTATTGATCAACGTATTCAGGCAATTGCCTATAAGGCTGTGAAGTCAGCGGTTTTATCTTATAAGGCTACATCGGGTTCAGCCATGGTGGTTGATGTTAAAACCGGTGAAGTATTAGCAATGGTTAATAGCCCGTCTTTTAATCCAAATAATCTAACCGATGCGGCTCCCCATAAACGCAGAAATCGCGCTATTACTGATTTGTTCGAACCGGGTTCAACCGTTAAGCCACTGGCCATTTTAGCTGGGCTAGACTACGGCGCAATTCAAGCCGATGAACAAATTGACACCTACCCAGGTTGGATGCGTTTAGGGGGAAGTTTAGTCCAAGATACGCGTAACCATGGTGAAATGTCACTACGAGAAATACTAAAATATTCGTCAAATATGGGGGTGACTAAGGTTACTCAGTTGGTTCCAAAAGACTACCTGGTGGGTTTATTCCAAAAGGTCGGGTTCGGATCTGACTCTGGCACGGGTATGGTAGGTGAAAGCAGTGGTTTATTTTACCCTAATCGTCGTTGGTCTGATCACGAAATTGCTGCATTGTCATTTGGTTACAATATTGCTGTTAGTACTGCGCAAATGGCTCGCTTCTATGCCATGTTAGGCGCGGGAGGTGTTAACAGACCGCTCACTGTACTAAAGCAAGATTCTATCCCTGAAGGGGATCGCGTTTTTCAACAGCAAGATGTTGAAGCGGTAGTAAACATGATGGAAAGCGTATTTGAAAGTGGTGGCACAGCACATAACGTTAAAGTTGATGGTTACCGTGCAGCGGGTAAAACGGGTACCTCTAAAAAAGCCGCAGTAGGTGGTTACGGTGATGAATATGTTGGTTATTTTGCAGGTGTTGCACCAGCAAGTAATCCACGTTTAGCTGTGGTAGTAATGATCAATGAACCTGGCGGTGATGTGTACTATGGAGGTGCCACTGCAGGCCCTGCATTTGCAGAAATCGTTTCTAACGCATTAAGAATATTAAACGTCGCACCCGACAAGGAAGAAGTTGCGTACGTAAAAGGTAAAAAGAACGATGCGTGATTTAAAAAGCATTTTAAAATACATAGAAATAGATGCACCATCGCAGCTTGTAAGTCATTTGCGATTAGATAGCCGAGACGTCAACCCAGGCGATGTATTTGTAGCAATAAAAGGCCATGAGCTAGATGGCGGGCAGTTTATAGCTAAAGCAATTGAAAAGGGTGCTGTCGCAGTTATTGCCGACAGACTGTGCGAGTTTGATGTTGCATTTGAGTCACTTTATTTAGTGTCTGAGCTTGATAAAAAGTTGGCTGAACTGGCTAGTCGTTTTTACGATAAACCGAGCCATAACCTTGATTTAATTGGTGTAACCGGTACAAACGGTAAATCGACTACCACGGCTATGATTGCTCATTTAGCGCAGTATTGTAATACGCAGTCAGCAATTATTGGTACGCTTGGTTTTGGCCATCCAGATAATTTAACGCCGCTCATAAACACCACGCCTTCAGCAGTCGATTTACAACATATATTGAGCGACTTACATCAAGCAGATAAAAAGCTGGTGGCAATGGAAGTGTCGTCGCACGGACTTGTGCAGCACCGTGTTGCACAGTGCCAGTTTAAAGCTGCTGTATTTACTAACCTTTCTCGCGATCACTTAGATTACCACGGTGATATGGCGAGTTATGGTGATGCAAAACTCATGCTATTTCGTGATTTTGCCCCACAGCTTGTTGTACTAAACCAAGATGACAACCAAGCAGGGCAGTGGCTCGAAAAATACGATTTTAATAATTTAATTTGCTACGGACGAAAAAATTTAGCGCCTAAAAATGCACAGTATGTGTACTTTTCAGATGTTGATTATTCGGATGAAGGTATTTCGGCGCAATTATCTACAAGTTGGGGTGATATTAAGGTAAAATCGCCGCTGTTTGGTGAATTTAATCTTTATAACTTAACGGCTGCTTTGGCCACACTATTGGGTTTAGGTTATCCCCTTGAGCAACTTATTGCAGGTTGCCAACAACTTCAGCCAGTAGCAGGACGAATGCAAGCATTTAGTGTTGCGGGTAAACCAACTTGCGTAGTTGATTATGCGCATACGCCAGAAGCATTAGCTTTAGCACTACAAGCCTTGCAAAAACATGTGCCAGGTGGCGTGAGCTGTGTATTTGGCTGTGGTGGTGACAGGGACAAGGGGAAGCGCGTATTAATGGCCCAAGCTGCTGAAAAAAATGCTAACAAAGTGATTATTACCAGCGATAACCCACGCTCAGAAGATCCAAATGTGATTATTGCAGAGGTAGCTTCAGGTTTAGCTGCACCTCAAAGCGCTCATTTAGAAGCTGATAGAGCGTCAGCAATTAGTTATGCAATTAATAATGCAGCTTCTAATGAAGTGGTGTTAATTGCGGGAAAAGGCCACGAAGACTATCAAATTATAGGCGATGAACGCATTGACTTTTGCGATCGCCAGTTTGTACAAGAACAATTAATAAAAACAGATAGAGGGACTCAAGCATGATCCCGATGGATTTTGATTGGTTAGCCAATGTGTTAACAACCGATTATCAGGGTGATAATCAGCAAGTGCTCAACATAAATACAGATACTCGCACAGTATGCGAAGGTGAAGTGTTTTTAGCACTCAAAGGGCCAAATTTTGATGGCCATAAATTTATAGCTGAGGCAAAACAAAAAGGCGCGATAGGCGTTATTGTCGATCATAAAGTCGATGTTGATATTGCCCAGTTTATAGTGAATGACACGCGTATAGCATTAGGCGCTATTGGTACAGCGGTTATGGCGCAAGTAGCACCTAAAACAATCGCTATTACGGGCAGTGTGGGTAAAACCACAGTAAAAGAAATGTGCGCGGCTATTTTATCTGTGCATGGCGATGTGCTGGCAACCAAAGGTAATTTTAATAACGATATTGGCGTACCGCTAACGTTGTTGCGTTTAGAGCCACAACACCGTTTTGCAGTAATAGAGCTGGGTGCAAATCATTTAGGTGAAATTGCATACACAACGGCAATGGCTAAACCTGATGTAGCGGTAGTGTGTAATGTAGCACCAGCCCACTTAGAAGGTTTTGGTAGCTTGATGGGCGTGGCCAAAGCAAAAGGCGAAATTTTTGATGGCCTTAAAGAAAATGGCGTAGCCATAATTAATTGCGACAGTGAGTTTAGTCAATATTGGCTAGATAAACTTGAAGGGCGCAACATAAAGCGCTTTTCAACCTCTGAAAAACTCGATATTTGGGCTGAAGATATAAGCTTAGATGCTAATGCACGTGCAAGCTTTACGTTATGTACAAAACAAAAAAAGGTACCTGTTACTCTCGCATTACCAGGCAAACATAATATCAGCAATGCGCTTATTGCAGCTGCACTGACAAGCGAGCTTGATGTCACTTTAGATGAGATTGCTCATGCATTGGCGACGATGGACGATGTAAAAGGGCGCGTAAACTTAATAGAAGTGTCTGACATGCTCACCGTGGTTGATGATACTTACAATGCCAATGTTAAATCGGTTAAGGCTGCCATTGACTTACTGAGTGATATGCAAGGGCATCGTATTTTAGCGCTGGGTGATATGGGTGAGCTTGGTGAAGACGCACGTAAATACCATCAAGAAGTTGGCGAATATGCGCTTGAAAAAGGCATTAATGAGCTATTTACGCTAGGTGTGTTGAGTAAGTGTGCAAGCGATGTATTTGCACTTGCGAATCGTCACTTCTCAAACCGCGATCAGATGCAGCAACAAATTCAAGCCACAATTAATCAAGTAAATAAAAAAACGACCATCGTCGTGAAAGGATCACGCAGTTCTCGCATGGAATTATTAGTAACCGATTTAGTTAATGGCCAGCAACAAGCCATCAATGGAGTATCATAATGTTAGTTTGGCTGGCTGAGTATTTAACACAGTATTTTAGTGGTTTTAATGTTTTTTCGTATTTAACGCTGCGCGCTATTTTGGGGATTTTAACTGCGCTCATTATGTCTCTGTATTTAGGACCAAAGCTAATTCGTGGTTTGCAAAAAATGCAAATTGGGCAAACAGTACGCGATGATGGTCCACAATCACACTTATCAAAATCGGGTACGCCAACTATGGGTGGCCTGCTTATTTTAGCGGCAATTTTTACAAGTACCTTATTGTGGGCCGATCTCTCTAATAAGTATGTGTGGGCAACGTTATTTGTAATTGGCTCACTGGGAATTGTCGGCTTTATCGATGATTACCGAAAAGTTATCCGTAAAGATCCAAAAGGGCTTATAGCGAAATGGAAGTACTTTTGGCAGTCAGTAATTGCACTTGTGGTTGCAACTGCATTGTACTTTACAAGTACGCAAGCTGCAGAAACGTCTTTAGTTGTGCCGTTTTTTAAAGATGTTTTACCGCAGTTAGGCTTGTTTTATATTGTTATTACCTATTTTGCATTGGTTGGAACATCAAATGCTGTAAACCTGACTGATGGTCTAGATGGTCTCGCTATTGTACCGACTATTTTAGTTGCGGCGGCACTTGCCATAATTGCTTACTTAACCGGTAATATTAATTTTTCTGCTTATTTACATATTCCTCATTTGCCATTAGCCAGTGAGCTTGTGGTTGTATGTACTGCCATTGTTGGTGCAGGGCTTGGGTTTTTATGGTTTAACACCTACCCGGCGCAAGTATTCATGGGTGATGTAGGCTCATTAGCATTAGGTGGAGCGCTGGGGATTATTGCAGTGCTGGTTCGTCAAGAACTTCTACTGATTATCATGGGCGGTGTCTTTGTAATGGAGGCGTTGTCGGTGATTTTACAAGTGGGCTCGTATAAGTTACGAGGGCAACGAATTTTTAGAATGGCGCCTATTCACCATCATTACGAATTAAAAGGTTGGCCAGAGCCGCGCGTTATTGTGCGTTTTTGGATTATATCTATTGTGTTGGTTCTCGCAGGTCTTGCGACATTAAAGATAAGATAAATGCAATATTTAAACGAGATAAAGAATAAACAAATAACAGTGCTCGGACTCGGTGTAACCGGTCTGGGCATTGTGCGTTTTTTACTATCTCACGGTTTAACGCCAAAGGTTGTCGACAGCCGAGCAAATCCCCCAGGAATTGAATGGCTGAGCAGTCATGCGCCTAGTTTAAATACACACTTTGGCAGCTTAGATGCTGCTGGGCTTAATAGCAGTGATATGATTATTGTAAGCCCTGGGTTAAGCCTTAAAACGCCTGCCATTGCGAGTGCTATTAATTCGGGTGTTGAAGTCATAGGTGATGTTGAGCTATTTGCGCGCATTAATACTAAACCTGTAGTGGCAGTGACTGGCTCAAATGGTAAATCAACCGTAGTGACTTTAGCCTATGACGTGTTAAAAGCGGCTGGCTTTAATGTGGCACTTGGCGGCAATATTGGTACCGCAGTACTTGATTTACTCAATGACGACTTTGATGTTTATGTGCTTGAGCTTTCGAGCTTTCAATTAGATACCACAACAAGCTTAAAATCGGTGAGTGCCACGGTGTTAAATGTATCTGAAGATCATTTAGATCGTTACGATAGCTACCAAGCATATATAGACTCAAAGCTATCTATTTACAACGGTACACAATGTCTTGTTGTTAATGAAGATGACAAACAAACGCATCCGTCCAGTAGCAGTGCTACGGCTAAAATTGGTTTTGGTACTAAACAGGGTAAATATTGTTTAGGGCAGCATAACAGCAGTACGTATTTTTTCGCTAACAATGAAGCGTTTTTACCTGTTGATACACTTGCTGTTGTAGGTAAGCACAATTATTTAAATACGCTTGCGGTTATGGCGTTACTAAGCCCCTTTAATATTAGTAAAGAGGCTTATACAAAGGCACTAAATGAGTTTAGCGGATTGGCTCATCGCTGCCAATTTGTTACTCAGCAACATGGCGTTAAATACTTTAACGATTCAAAGGCAACAAACGTAGGCGCTACCATAGCAGCCATAGACAGTTTGGCCACAGAAACTCAAAACTTAATTGTGATAGCGGGAGGCGATGCAAAAGGCGCTGATTTAAACCCGCTTAAACCTTACTTACAAAAGCATGTAAAAGCGCTGATCTGTTTTGGTAAAGATGCCAAAAAGCTAGTGGCTCTGAGCAGCAAAAGCTATTTAACAAATAACATGAGTGAGGCGGTTAATTTAGCTAAGCAGCTTAGTTCGCCGGGTAATGTAGTTTTATTAGCGCCAGCATGTGCAAGCATTGATATGTATAACAACTATATGCAACGTGGTGATGACTTTGTTAAGTGTGTTTTGGCGGATAACATATGATTGCGCTTGCACAAATAAAAGACACATTAACACCAAAACCTTCGCCGCAGCTTTATGATGTGCCTTTGCTTTATTCAATGCTAATGCTAATTGGTGTTGGCTTTATTATGGTGATGAGTGCGTCTATGCCCACGGCAGAGCGCCTTTTTGATAACTCACATCATATTGCTATTCGTCACGGGATGTTTTTGGCCGTTGCGTTTGTTCTTTTTTGGATCACGGTTTGTGTGCCAATGGATTGGTGGAAACGCTCAAATGCATATTTATTGATACTGGGCATGGTATTGCTCATTGCTGTATTAATTATTGGCCGCGAGGTTAATGGTGCCAAGCGGTGGATCCCAATTGGACCCATTGGTTTTCAGGTGGCTGAAGCCGCTAAATTGTACTTTTTTAGTTACATAGCGGGTTACTTGGTCCGAAAGCGTGAAGAAGTACAAGAGAACATTAAAGGTTTTGCAAAACCTATTGCAGTGTTTGCTGTGTATGCATTGCTTATTTTGTTGCAGCCTGATTTAGGCACCGTAGTTGTTATGTTTGTAACAACAGTTGGCTTATTGTTTTTAGCGGGCGCAAAACTATGGCAGTTTTTTGTCCTTATTTTAACCGGGATTGGCTTGGTTGTTTTGTTGATTATTGTTGAGCCTTATCGTATGGCGCGTGTTGTTGGCTTTTTAGACCCTTGGGACGACCCATTCGGAAAAGGGTACCAGCTCGTTCAATCGTTAATGGCATACAGCCAAGGTGGATGGTTTGGCCAAGGGTTAGGTAATAGCGTGCAAAAGTTGCAATACCTTCCTGAAGCACACAATGATTTTATTTTTGCGGTTATTGGCGAAGAGCTTGGTTTAGTTGGCGTGGTAAGCATTTTAATGGTGCTCGCCACTTTAGTATTTAGAGCACTATTAATTGGCCAGCAAGCCTTAAAGTGCGGTAAAGAATACGAAGGCTACTTTGCCTTTGCAATAGGTATTTGGTTTGCGTTTCAAACCATGGTGAATGTAGGGGCAAGTGCGGGGATTTTACCAACTAAAGGTCTTACATTACCGTTTATTTCTTATGGTGGTTCTAGTTTGATGATTATGACCATCGCAACTGGAATATTATTACGCGTTGACTTTGAAACTAAAATGGCAACCAAGCAAGCGACCTCAGGCGGAGGTAAACGATGAGTAAAAAGTGTGTTGTAGTCGCTGGTGGAACTGGCGGGCATATATTTCCAGGTATTGCAGTTGCTGACTATTTAAAAGCGCAGGGGTGGCAAGTTACTTGGATTGGCACACCCGATAGAATGGAAGCAAGCGTTGTTCCTAAGCACAATATTGAAATTGATTTTATTAATGTAAAAGGTGTTCGTGGCAACGGATTAAAACGCCTTGTTAAAGCGCCATTCATGGTCATTAATGCAATATTGCAAGCGCGTAAGGTATTGAAAAATCAACGTCCAGATGTTGTTCTTGCTATGGGAGGATACGTAACTGGACCAACAGGTCTTGCTGCAAAAAGTTTAGGTATTCCGTTAGTTATTCATGAACAGAATGCGGTTGCTGGAATGAGCAACCGATGGCTTTCACGATTTGCTAATCGCGTTTTAGCGGCTTTTCCAAGCGCTTTTGATGCAGGACAAGCTGAACTTGTCGGCAATCCAGTTCGTCAAAGTGTAATAGACATAGCAACGCGTGATGTTTCAACACCGGTTAATATGTTGGTTGTCGGAGGGTCGTTAGGGGCTCAGGTACTAAACCAAACACTTCCAAGTGCATTTAAAGCGCTTAACAAAACCAGTGCAATAAATGTATGGCACCAGACAGGTAAAGGACATTTAAACAACGTTGAGCAAACATACAAAACGCACATGTTCGAAAGCGATAATGTAAAAGTTGCGGAATTTATCGATGACATGGATGCAGCGTATGCTTGGGCTGATATTGTTATCTGCCGAGCTGGTGCGCTAACGGTAAGTGAAATTGCAGCAGCGGGAAAAATGGCTGTGTTTGTGCCGTTTCCTCATGCAGTTGACGACCATCAAACGGCTAACGCCCAATATTTGGTTGAGGCAGATGGAGCGTTACTCATGCAGCAAAGTGTATTTAATGAGCAATCGATTGTTGCGCTATTAACCCCTTACTTAGTAAACCCTAGTTTAATTAATAAAATGGCTAATAACGCAAAAAAACAAGCCATTTTAGATGCCACAGCAAGCGTAGCCGCGCACTGTGAGCAAGTATCAAATAAGAGAGCGTAAGTGAAAGAAGCATCAGTACAAAACAAAAGTATACGACCTGCAATGCGTCGAATAGAAACCATCCACTTTATTGGTATTGGTGGAGCGGGTATGGGCGGTATTGCCGAAGTGCTCGCTTTTGAAGGTTACCGTATTACAGGGTCTGATATTGCGCATAGTGCGATGACAGATCGCTTGATTAAAGCGGGTGCAGAAGTATTCATAGGTCATCACGAAAATAACGTAAAAGATGCCAATGTGGTGGTAGTTTCAAGTGCTATTGACGAAACTAACCCTGAAATAATTGCCGCAAAAGCTGCAAGAATTCCTGTTGTACGTCGTGCTGAAATGCTAGCTGAATTAATGCGTTTTCGCCATGGTATAGCCATTGCAGGTACACATGGTAAAACCACAACAACAAGTTTAATTGCCAGTATTTATGCACAAGCTGGGCTCGATCCAACCTTCATTATTGGTGGTTTATTAAATAGTGCAGGCAGTAACGCTAAAGTGGGTAAAAGCGATTTTTTAATTGCAGAAGCTGATGAGAGTGATGCGTCGTTTTTACATTTACAACCTATGGTATCGGTGATCACTAATATTGAAGAAGATCACATGGATACATACGGTGGCAGCCTTGAAAAAATGAAAGACACTTATGTCGATTTTATACATAACCTGCCATTTTATGGTCTGGCTGTTGTGTGTATCGACTCTGAGGTAGCCGCCGAACTAATTCCTCGTTTTGGGCGTCCTATTATCACGTATGGCGAGTCGCCAACGGCTGATTATCGTATGAGTGATTTTAGCCAGTCAGCTAATACGTGTACGTTTACGGTAACCAATAAACAAGGTGAGTGTTTAACGGCAACGCTAAATATGCCTGGTAAACATAACGCATTAAATGCGACAGCAGCGATTGCAGTAGCAAAAGATCAAAATATTGCTAACCAAGCAATTTTAGAAGCATTACAAAAGTTTGAAGGTATTGGCCGTCGTTTTCAACACTACGGCGAATTTGAAAACGAACGCGGCAATATAATGTTAGTGGATGATTACGGTCATCACCCTTCAGAGGTTGCAGCAACTATTGCAGCAGTACGCGAGGGTTGGCCCGATAAACGCTTGGTAATGGTTTATCAGCCGCATCGTTATAGTCGTACTCGTGATTTATATGAAGACTTTGTAAAAGTACTTGCCGATGTAGATCAGCTCTTATTATTAGATGTTTATGGCGCAGGCGAAGAGCCTATAGTGGGCGCTGATAGTAAAAGTTTATGCCGAAGCCTTCGTCAACGTGGCAAAGAGCCATTGCATGTAGCATCAAGTAAAGAGCTTGCGGGTGTATTAGCAGATAACTTGCAAAATAATGACTTAGTATTGACCCAAGGTGCGGGTAATATAGGTCAGTTAGTAAAAACGTTAGCAGCAACAGGCATGTCGATAGAAAAATTAAAACAAGGTGAAGTATGACCCAAGTAAATGCACAATTTGGTAAAGTAGCGGTAATGCTTGGTGGTAACTCAGCAGAGCGTGAAGTGTCATTAAAGTCGGGTCAGGCTGTTTTTAATGCATTACAAAATTGCGGTGTAGATGCGATTGCATTCGATCCTCAAAATCGGTCGTTGTGGGAACTCAAAGAGTTAAATGTAGATCGTGTTTTTATCGCACTACATGGCCGAGGTGGTGAGGACGGAACTGTTCAAGGTGCATTAGAGTTTATGAACTTACCTTACACCGGCAGTAACGTACTAGGGTCAGCGCTGGCAATGGATAAAATTCGTTGTAAGCACTTGTTTAAATCAGCTGGCTTAAGCACCGCGCCTTATGCCGTTGTAGATGCTAAAAAAGGTTTTGATGCACACGCTATCATGGCTGAATTTAAAAAAGTGATGGTTAAGCCTTCTCATGAAGGGTCGAGCATTGGTATGGCACAAGCAACTACTGCGCAAGAACTTGAAGATGCATTAATCAATGCATTTAAGTTTGATAGCCAAGTGTTGGTTGAGCAGTGGATAACGGGTCGTGAATTTACAGTGACTGTTTTAGGTGATGAAGTACAGCCCGTAATTGAAATGACAACGCCAAATGGCTTTTACGATTATCAGGCAAAGTATCAATCAAATACTACGCAGTATCATTGCCCAGCCAATTTATCGGCGCACGATACGCAGCAATTACAGGCTATGTCGTTAGAAGCGTTTGACTTAGTTGGCGCAAGCGGTTGGGGCCGCGTAGATGCAATGCAAGATGAGCAAGGCAACTTTTATTTATTAGAGGTTAATACTGTACCCGGAATGACAGAAAAATCATTAGTGCCTATGGCAGCTAAAGCAAATGGGGCAAGTTTTGAGCAATTAGTTGTTCGCATTTTGGAGCAAACGCTTTAATATGCATCCCCTTTTAGAAAAAGCTCATAAAATCAAACAGAACCTAAATTGGTCGCTGATTTTTGGCGTGAGCTTTTTTTTAGTTGTTATTATTGGCTTAGTGCAAATTACAACGGGTGTATCTGATTGGTTAGTAAAAAATAAAGATGCACAAATAAAGCACTTAACGGTGCAAGGGCATCCTAAATACACAGATGAAACCGCAATAATAACAGCAATAAAAAAAGCGGATTTAAGTAGTTTTTTTGAGCTTGATGTAAAACATGTACAACAGCTAGTGCAAAATCTACCTTGGGTGGCCACTGTATCGGTGCGAAAACAATGGCCTGATACAATTCAGGTTTACGTTGTTGAACACGAGGCGGTTGCGCATTGGAATAGTGACTTGTTAATTAATAACAACGGTGAGGCTTTTCAAGCTCGCAGCGATAAGTTAAGTAAAGATTTACCTCAGTTATTCGGCCCAGAAGGGAGCGAACAAGAAGCATGGATTGCTTTTAAGCAGTTTGACGAAATGCTTAAAGTAAACGCGTTAACGCTTAAAAGTTTAGCGTTATCAGAGCGTTTTTCTTGGCAGCTTTGGCTTGATAGCGGGGTGCGCTTAAATTTAGGGCGTAGGGATAAAGCCAAGCGTGTTCAACGTTTTATAGACGTTTACCCACGTATGGAATATCCAGAAAAAGCACAGATAGATGCAGTCGATTTACGGTATGATACCGGCCTTGCAGTGAGCTTTAAGCCAGTGCAAGAAGAACAATTACAAAATAAGAGTAAGGCATGACTAAGTCAGCAGAAAGAAACCTCGTGATTGGATTAGACGTTGGTACCTCGAAAGTGGTAGCCACGGTAGGTGAAATCACCGCAGATAACAAGCTCAGCATTGTTGGTGTGGGCAGCCAGGTATCCCATGGTATGGATAAAGGTGGCGTTAACGATTTAAACTTAGTGTCTGAGTCTATTCGCCGCGCTATAGACGAAGCCGAATTAATGGCAGATTGTCGAATTAGTTCGGTGTACTTGGGGATTTCTGGTAAACATATTCAATGCCAGAACGAAAGCGGTGTTGTTGCTATTAATAATACTGAAGTAACAGACGAAGATATTGAAAATGTGATTCACATTGCGCGTTCTGTGCCTATTTCAGCTGAACGTAAAATGCTGCATGCACTACCGCAAGAGTACAGCATAGACATGCAAGAAGGGATTAAAAACCCACTAGGCATGAGCGGTGTGCGTATGGAGGCACGAGCTCACATTATTACCTGCTCCAACGACATGGCTAAAAACATAGAAAAATGTGTTGAGCGTTGCGGCCTTGAAGTCGACCAATTGATATTTACAGCATTGGCTTCTTGTTATTCAGTTCTCACAGATGATGAAAAAGAGCTTGGAGTCGCTGTACTCGATATTGGTGGTGGTACAATGGATATCACTATTTATATCAACGGTGCGCTGCGCCATTCAGCAGTAATCCCTGTGGCGGGTAATCAGGTAACGGGTGATATTGCAAAAATATTTCGTACACCTATATCGCATGCAGAGTCACTCAAAGTACAATACGCATGTGCAAGCAGCCAATTGGCAAGCAGTGAAGACACTATTGAAGTACCAAGTGTAGGCGGGCGCCCTGCAAGATTAATGTCACGTCATACATTATCAGAGGTGGTAGAGCCTCGTTTCAGAGAATTATTTGAACTTGCGATGGAAGAAATTCGTCGTTCAGGTTTAGAAGACCAAATTGCGGCAGGTCTCGTTATAACAGGCGGAACTGCCAAAATGACTGGTGCAATGGAAGTGGCGGAAGACATTTTTCAAATGCCAGTAAGAATAGGTAAACCAATCGGGATGGTTGGTTTAACAGACTACGTAGATGATCCTTCGTACGCAACCGCTGTTGGTTTGTTACAATACGGGCGCACCATGCAATCGATGAATGCACAAAAGTCGAAAGCAGAGGATAACAATAATTGGTGGAACCGCATTACTAAATGGTTTCAAGGCGAGTTTTAAGACTCAAGTCGGAGAGTAAACATGTTTGATATAATGGAACAACACAGCGAAGAAGCTGTAATAAAAGTAATTGGAGTGGGCGGCGGCGGCGGTAACGCTGTTGAGCACATGGTAAAACAGCAAATCGAAGGCGTGCGCTTTATTGCCGCTAATACAGATGCGCAAGCATTACGAAATTCTGCTGCTGATGTAACAGTTCAATTAGGCACACAAATAACCTCTGGGTTAGGTGCGGGTGCAAACCCTGAAGTAGGCCGTGAATCTGCTGAAGAAGATGCAGAGACTATTCGTGCAAGCCTTGAAGGTGCCGACATGGTATTTATCGCAGCGGGCATGGGCGGCGGTACAGGTACAGGGGCTGCGCCTGTGGTTGCTAAAATTGCTAAAGAGCTGGGTATTTTAACTGTTGCGGTAGTGACGCGTCCTTTCGACTTTGAAGGTAAGAAGCGTGCAGCGGCAGCTGAACAAGGTATCAGCGAGTTGTCAGAAATTGTAGATTCGCTTATTACAATTCCAAACAATAAATTACTTAAAGTTTTAGGCAAAGGCACTACACTTCTAGATGCATTTGCTAAAGCTAATGACGTATTATTTGGTGCAGTACAAGGTATTGCAGAACTTATTACGCGCTCTGGTTTAATTAACGTGGATTTCGCTGACGTACGAACTGTTATGTCTGCTATGGGTACTGCTATGATGGGTACTGCATCTGCGTCAGGTCCTGATCGTGCACAAGAAGCCGCAGAAGCTGCTATTTCAAGCCCATTATTGGAAGACGTTGATTTAACAGGTGCCAAAGGTATCTTAGTTAATATCACCGCGGGTATGGATATTGCGATTGAAGAATTCGAAATTGTTGGTAACCACGTTAAAGCACTTGCCTCTGAAAACGCAACGGTTGTTGTGGGTGCGGTAATTGACCCTGAAATGAGCGACGAGTTACGTGTAACTGTAGTTGCAACGGGTTTAGGCGGCGATCGTCGTCCACAGTTTGGTATTGTTGATAACGGTTTTAAAAAGGCTTCGGGTTCTGATGTTGCAAACACGTCTAACCAAGCAAGCAGCATGTATGTGCCTAGCTTTGCAAGCCAAGACAGCACCGATGAAAGTGCAGCTAAAGCACAAACTGAAAGCGCAGAAAAAGCGAGTTCAGCAAGTTCTAGCAATACAGCAAGCTCGTCGTCGCAAACGAGTAAAAAAGCGGATAAATCAGAGGGTGGTGATTACTTTGACATCCCTGCATTTTTACGCAAACAAGCAGACTAATAAAAAACGTTATTTTGCTGGTAAATTGAGCGAATATTGTAAGGCGCGCGTATATATGTTACTATCCGCCGTCTAACTGTAATAAATTTAAGTGAGCGAACCTATGATTAAACAGCGTACGATTGCAGAAGTAGTCAAAGCCATAGGAATTGGACTTCATAAAGGTGAGAAGGTCACAATAACTCTCCGACCTGCGAGCGCAAATACTGGGATTGTATTTCGTCGTGTCGACCTTGATCCGGTTGTTGAATTTGAAACAACACCTGAAGCCGTTGGCGATACGCAGTTGTGTACCTGTTTAATTAACAAAGATGGCGTTCGTTTATCAACTACTGAGCACCTAATTGCTGCAGTTGCAGCAATGGGGATTGATAACCTAATTGTAGAATTAGACAGCTCAGAAGTGCCAATTATGGATGGTAGTGCATTACCATTTATTTATTTATTACAAAAAGGCGGCATTGAAGAACAAAATGCCGCTAAACGCTTTATTCGTATTAAAGAAAAAGTACGTATCGAAGAAGGCGACAAATGGGCCGAAGTAGAACCGTACGACGGTTTTCACATCGACTTTGAAATCGCTTTTGATCACCCGGCTATTAACGAAAGTCGTCAGCGTGTTGGTTTAGACATCACCGCTCAAAGCTTTACTGAAGAAATTAGCCGTGCTCGTACCTTTGGTTTTATGAAAGACATTGAATACATGCATGCTAATAACCTTGCTCTAGGTGGCAGCATGGACAGCGCAGTAGTACTTGATGAGTTTAAAGTACTAAACCCAAATGGTTTACGCTACAGCGATGAGTTCGTTAAGCACAAAATACTAGACTGTGTTGGTGACATGTTTATGACAGGCCATAATATTCTAGGTAAGGTGACTGCGTTTAAGTCGGGTCACGATTTAAACAATAAGTTGCTTCGTAAAGTAATGGCAACCGAGTCAGCGTGGGAGTGGGCAACATTTGAAACGCCTGTAACGATGCCTGCACCCGGTCTTGAGTTAGCAACAGCCTAACCAAGTATCTTAAAGTACACACTTAAAACAGTTACAAAAAATGACGCTTATTAGCGTCATTTTTTTGCTATGTATCTATTTTTTTTAAAATAGTAAGTTTTAAAAATTAAATACCTAAAATGGCTTGTAGCTGTTCTAATTTGGTTATTGTGTAAGTGGGGGTTATTCCTTCTGGTAATTGTTCACCAGGGTGTTGCAACCAACATGTATCAATACCTACATTATTACCGCCAAGTATGTCACTTGATGCGGTATCACCCACCATTAATATTTGACTCTTATTTGGGTTACCCATCAGTTCGAACGTATGTTCAAAAATAGCTTTGTTAGGTTTTGCTATACCTACAAGCTCAGAAATAACTAACCATTCAAACATATCTTTTAAACCAGTATGCTCTAAACGTACTGTTTGTAGGCGAGCAAAGCCATTAGTAATGATGCCTAACCTAGCATGAGGTTTTAATTTATTAAGCAACTCTATAGCGCCTGGTAATGGTTCACAAATTTGCGCCATTGCATCTAAAAATGCATCGTTTAACTCTTTAGCGGGTACATTTAATTTTGCTGACCATTCGTTAAAGCGGGTTACTTGCAAGTAATCAGCACTAATAACACCATTTTGATAATCAACCCACAGTTGTTTATTGGTTTTCTGGTAGTGAACGTAGTCGTCTTTAGTAAAGTTAACGCCGTATTTTTTAAACATACGGGTCATACCGGCTAATATATCAAACCTAAATAAAGTTTCGTCTGCATCAAACAACACGTAGCTGTATTTCATTCAATTTCCTGTATTTTATTTGCGATATAGGTCGCTATGTAAAAAGGGTGCCATGGCCAAGGTTAGTGCTTGGGTATAGGTACTTTCGCGTGTTGCATGGTTATTTGTAAGCAGGCCAATGGCGCCGCCTTTTTGTTTTATATTTGTGGTGTTAAATGCTTTATCCATTACATCGCCAAGCTCTTCGCCATTAAGTAATGCTTTAAAAAGTATATTGGGTAATGGAAGATTACTGCTTCGCCCTATAACCTGCTCTGTGGCGTTATCAATAACAACATAAGCAAAGGTCGCTGCACCATAGCTAAATTGCTCTGCACCGCCTTCCATTGCCACGTAGTAATCGGCTTGATGGTGCTTTTTACAATAGTTAACACGGTTTTGCGCGCCAATACGTGTTTCATCTTCACCAATAGGTTGATCTGGCACGTTTGAAGGAGCGTTAACACCTAGGCAATCAATAGTGTTATTTGGAAAGTACATAGTAAAAATATGCTTTGCTGCATTTATTTTTACTGGATTTTTAGATCCAACTATAACTTTTAACAATGATGACATGCTGATCTCGTATTGAGTAAAATCAGCAGTGTACGTGACTTCTGTTAAACAAAAAAGAGCACTAAAGCGATAATACTAAATAGGTAAATCAAGCGGAGCAAGGTTCTCTAGTGCGCGCTTTTTCATAATAATATCTTTTATCAGCGGTGTTAATACAAGCTCCATTGCAAGGCCCATTTTACCGCCCGGCACTACCAGCGTATTAATACGCGACATAAAGCTACCTTCAATCATTCTCAGATAATAAGGAAAATCAACATCTTCAATGCCTCTGAAGCGGATCACAACAAAGCTTTCATCAAGTGATGGAATGTCTTTTGCGCTAAATGGGTTTGATGTATCTACGGTAGGCACACGCTGAAAGTTAATATGCGTTCGTGAAAACTGAGGGGTAATATGATTTATGTAATCGTCCATACTACGCACAATTGACCCCATCACGGCTTCGCGAGAGTGGCCACGCTCTGAAGTATCGCGGATTAGCTTTTGTATCCACTCAAGGTTAATAATAGGTACCATGCCTATGAGTAAATCAACATGCTTGGCTACATCAACGTCTTGGTCAACAACTCCGCCATGCAAACCTTCGTAGAACAAAATATCTGTATTATGCTCAAGGTCTTGCCAAGGGGTAAATGTGCCAGGCAGTTGGTTATAAGGTACAGCCTCATCAAAGGTGTGCAAGTAGCGGCGCAATTTGCCTTGCCCTGTTTCACCATAATTACTAAATAACGATTCAAGGGCGCCAAAGTCGTTAGCTTCACGGCCAAAGTAACTAATATGTTTACTTTCTTGTTGGGCTTCGCGTATTTTTTTGTCCATTTCGGGACGTGTATAACGATGAAAGCTATCACCTTCAATAAATGCTGCCTGAATATTTAGGCTACGAAAAATATGCTTAATGGCATTGGTCGTGGTGGTTGTACCCGCACCCGATGAACCAGTAATTGCAATGATAGGATTTTTAGCTGACATGTTAATTCTCTTTTTTAGGACCAGGCTATATAACCAGACTAAACTTAACACTTTTTTAAGTCGTTTGGGTATCTTACGTGTTGACTGACTAAGCTCAAGTGACGCCATCAGCAAATAACGTTATCATGAGGTGCTTAAAATTAAAACGAGAGAAAGCATGAAACTTTTAAAACCATTACTTAGCTTCTTTTCATTAAGTGCGTTAGCCGCAGGTTGTGCACACGCTAACATGCCTAAAAGCCAAATATTACTTGCTGATTTAAATACGCCATATGGTGTTCAAGTGACCATAGTAAGCGACAAAACAAGTTACAATAACCAGCCTTACTTAATTAATGACGATTTATACTTTACCCATGAGGTAATAACTAATAACCAAAGCCAAACCGATATTGCACACTACAATTTAACAACACGTGAAATAACTAACTTAACAAATACACCTGTCAGTGAGTATTCGCCAACGTTAATGCCTAATAAAACAAGTTTGTCAGCCATTGTTGTAGAGGCCGACTCAAAACAAAAGTTGTGGCAGTATCCGCTTAATACACAAAGTGCGCCTAGTCGTATTTTTGATTGGATAGAGCCTGTTGGCTACCATGCTTGGGGCATTAAAAACGATTTAGTGATGTTTATTTTAGGTCAGCCGCATACGCTTCAATACACCTCAGTAGACGCTGCTAGAGGTGAAATAGCCGCCAGTGATATTTCTCGTACACTTATTTATAACCACAACGCGGCGATGTTTTTATTTAGTTACACTAAAAATGATCAGCATATTTTAGCGAGCTTTAACCCACAAAATAAACAAGTAGGCGATTTATTAAGGCTACCCACTCAGGTACAAGACTTCATTTTAAAAGATGATAAAACAATTGCTTACGCTATTAAAAATCGTGTTTATCAACGTAAGCTCGATGGCAGTAATGAGATATCGCAATGGCTTGATTTAAGCACTTACTGCGAAACTAATATCACCCGAATGAGTTACAACAATGATAAGCTTGCATTTGTATGCGACGTAACACAATAAAGTAAGACTTCAAACTGCGTATGCGTTAAGGTGATACGCAAATTAACGAATAGGGATAAACATGGCGTACAGTGCAGATGAGTTAACAGAGCAGCTTATAAAACTACAATGCAGAAGTAATTTTAAAATTAAAAACATTGCTGAATACATGTTAGTTAATTCTAAAGAGGCCTTTTACACTCACAGTGAAAGCGGTAAAGGTAAAATAGTGATTCGCCCTGCGTTTGAAGTGTTTAGCGATGACTTTAATGACATAGATGGTGTAACACGTGCACAAGGGTATTTTCATAGCAGTGAAATGACCCGATTTCCAACTCGTATATATAAAAGCGCTCAACCAATTCATTATGGTGTCGCATTTAAAATAAATTCAGAGCAAGCTGCAAAAGACTTTATTGCTAAGTTGACGATGATCATTGGTAATTAATCTGAACTTTAGTTAAGAAGTTTTTTATCCGTAATTTGAGTTAATTAGTTTCGCCCTAAAATTATAAAGCCGCTGAGTGAATACTCAGCGGCTTTTTTATAGCTTAATCACATAGTGGTTATTTACTGTTTAAGAAGCTATTAACCGAATCAAGCTCGCGTTTTTTTAGTGCAATACAATCAAGCGTACTTTCTTCTAGTTTACTCAATGTACGGCTGTACCCAGGCACTTCTGAAATTTTATCGTTAAAGAAGTTTTGAGTGGTTGCTAAGCTTTTGGCATCACAGCCTACGGTTGTAAAGTACGGTAAATTAGGAATAAAGAACGGCGGCAAACTTGCTGTTACTTTATCGTAATTGTTATAAACCCAATCGATAAATAATGCTTGGCGCTCTTCTGTGTAACTTTGCCCAGATAAAATAGTACGCATATCAGAGGCGGTTACTTCATCAGTTAAGCTGTAAGCCAGCACTGTATTTTGTAACTCAGACTCACCAAAAAAGCCCATAGCAGCTAGCATGTTAGTGCGCACTTGAGGGTCTTTAGTCGTTTTAAATGTTGTCATGAATTGATCAAGCAAGGCTTTATCACCATGAAAAGCAGCGAGTCTTAAATAAACACCTGCTAAGTATGGGTCCACTTTTTGTGGGTTAGTTAAATACACTTGCGTTTGTTCTTTGGCTTTATTGATTACGTTTTGGTCTTCGCCATCAAAGCCTAAGCGTGATATAACAGCTGCACGAAGTTGCGACACTGCACCATCTTCGTCAATTTTTGCTTCTAAACCATATTTTTTAGCTGCAGGAGTCACTGCGTCACGGATAAATGCAGGCCATAAGTCTTTATTGCTTTCATCTTTGAACGTACGTTGCTGCGATACTAAGTAGCCCAGTGCAGTATTTGCTACACGAGGGTGGCTGTCACTTACAAATACTTCAAGTGTTTGCATTAACTTGGCGGCAGAGATAACGCCAGCCTTAAGCAGTGCATCGGTGGCCGATAATAGCGCTAAACGTTCGCGGTCAGTCAGCACTGTTGGCGCGTTTTCAATTAATGCGTTAAATTGCGCGTCATCCATTACCCAGCGGTAGTAGCCAAGAGCACCTTGGTCAGGGTAAATCCACTCTGGTGCAAAATCTAAATCAAGCGTTTGGCTTTGTTTGTTTAGTAAAACACTGGCTGTTTTAACGTTGTCGCCTGCACCGTATTTAATCGTTACTGGCACATTCCAAAGTTGTGCTGGCGCATCAACACCAGCATTCACAAAGCGGCTTTGTGAAATGGTTACTTTTTTGCCTTGCTGTTTAACGCTTACAAGAGGAAAAGAAGACTGTTCAATAAATGATTTTAAAACACTGGCTACATCTTTATTTGATGCTTTACCTAGTGCTTGCCATAAATCAGCCGCTTCTGCATTTTTATAAGAGAAGTCTTTTAAGTAACGCTGAATCCCTTTTTGGAACGCCTCTTCGCCAATCCAGTTTTCAACCATTGCAAGTACTGAGCTACCTTTACTGTATGCAAGGCCCAAACCGTCCATAATGTCAGCTTCGGTTTTAATTGGCTTACGAATAGGTTTAGTGCTTAAGCGGGCGTCTAATGCCATTACGTTATTTTGTGGTAAGTCTAAATGTGATTCAAACTCAGGGTTTAGCTGCTTGGTCATTTTAGCTGCCATCCAGCTTGCAAACGCTTCGTTTAACCACAGGTCATTCCACCACTTCATGGTTACCAAGTTACCGTACCATTGGTGTGCTAGTTCGTGAGCAATAATAGATACGTTACGTTGTTTTTTACTGCGTGTCGCTGCAGCTAAATCAACGAGTAAAATGTCTTCGCGGTAAGTTACTAAACCTGAGTTTTCCATTGCGCCAAATGGGAATTCAGGCACGGCAACTGAGTCGAGTTTTTTATACACATAAGGAATACCAAAATACTCTTCTAATGCTGCAAGTACGCGCGGCATATTATCTTTAGCATATTCGGCTAAATGAATTTTACCTTGAGGAGTAATAACACGCCCAGGAATGGGCATACCTTCAATGTCTATTTCTTCAAACGGGCCAACAGCCATTGCAACTAAATACGATGGAATAGGCGGTGTTTTATCAAAAAAGTGGGTTGTCATATTACCATTTATTGTTGTTTTTAGTTCTGGTGTATTGGCATATACTTTTTGTGAACTTGGAGCCGTTATTGTTAACTGAAAAGGAATTTTATAGCTTGGTTCATCAAAAACGGGGAAGGCACGACGTGCATCACTCATTTCAAATTGGGTAAATAGGTAAGGTGTACCTTGATCCAATGTTTTGTATAACCCCACACTTTGGCGGTTGTAGGGAGCAGAAAAATCAATATTAAGCGTGTATTTACCCGGTTGGATTTTTTCATCACAGCTAAATTTAACTTTACCTGTTTTAAGTATTTCATTACTTAAGTCACAGTTTTCTTTACCTAAAAGTTGCGCCATTTTTACAGCATAATCCACACCGTTTAGCTCAATGTAATGTGTTGGTTTTAATACTTCTAAGGCAATTTCAGTCATCCCTGTGAATGTATCTTTACTTGGGTCAAGTGTCAGCGATACATTTTGCGAACTTGGTTTTGCGAGTTTTTCGATAACGAATTCGTTAGCGTTTGCTGCATTTATTGCTAGCGCAACACTCACAGTTAAGAGGCTTTTAAGAAACATAGTGATCCCTTGTTTATTGTTAGAAACGCCCAGATTTTATGGGTACAGTTTATCCTACCAGTTTTTGTGAGGCGCGTAATTGATTTAAGAAGTGGCTTTGATGGTAAATAGTAACAAAGTTTGTCAGTGGCTTTCGCGTGATAGAAAACGTTGCCAGCTGAGTTGTGTATTTATAATACGTACTTGTTGAATAACCGTATTTAATAAGCTGATTTCATCAAACTGACTGTTTGGGTATTCGTTAAAGCCCATTAAATAATTAAAAGCGTCTTTAGAGTTAGCCTGAAGCGCATAAATACGTACTTGTTGTTCAAAGTTAAGACGTAAGCTACTAATCGCGGTTTTCATACCGAGCTGGTCAACGTTGGGGATATCACATTTTTGCAAATAGCCGGCACGATCGCCTTCACCCGAAAACCAAATACGTACTTTTTCACTGTATCTGCCTGTTTTAGCCGGGAGATCAAACATAAGTCGCTGGTGGTTTTTAGACTTTATAAACTCAACATAATCGCTAAATCCTGCATCGATAAGTGCTTTATGTACAGGGACTAAGCGGGGCTTTATTTTACCGTGAGTATGAAAGCTAAAACATAAAATATCATCAATAATACAAAGATCATCAAGTGTTAAACAGCCAATTTCATCACTGTAAGCACCGCTGTAATAGGCTATTAGTGGCAGCCAAAAGTGCCAATGTTTTGCTTGCTCGCGAGGGAGTCGAACATCACCGTATATATATCCATTATAAAGAGTGTGCAGTTCCATGGCTGAAAAAGGGCGGCGACCAAGATGGGTTTTCAACGTAATACCTTGAAAATAGTGAGATGTTTTATTTTATACCCAACTAGCACTAGATGCTAGTCGGGTTATCAGGCTTTAAGGTCCTGTGTGTAAATTATTATTCACTTAATGCACGAGCTAAACCCGTTGGTTCAATCTCAACACATACTTGGTCATCATTCCAATTAATGCCAACTAATGCGTCGTCCTCATTTAAATCTTCAACCCATGCATCTAAAAATTCATCAAGGTTAATTTCTACCGGACTGTAATCTTTCCATTCTTCTTTACACTGCGCTTTAGCCGCTTCTTCACTTTCCCAGAGCAGTAAAACATCAGTGTCGTCAAATTGGTTTGAGTCGCACACTACAAAGCCATTATCTTCTGCGCCCAGTGCCCAAATGACTTCGCTAACACGTACTTTTTCTACGAAGTTAACTAGCTGTGATTCAATTTCAATATCGCTCATGTGTTTACCTTATTAAGTTAGTGACGAGGATTAGTTTCTATTGCTGATTGACGTTCGCTAAATTGTGCATGAAATGCAACAAGTTCACTGTACTGACTAAAGTCAGTTAATTCACGAAAGCTAATCCAATCAAGCAGGCAGTATAAACTGATGTTGAGGTATTCACAGCTTTTAAATTGTTCATCGTTTAAATGATTGTTTAAAAAGCTTAATGTTTGTTCTATTCGCTCATTTTGCAGATTAAAAAATAATGCATCGCTTCGTGTATCTAAACCTGAGCGCTCGCATAATAGCATTTCAACAAGCGAGTCGTTGCAGGCATTAATAGTGGTAAGTAAGTGCTCTTGCGGCCAGTTTAGCTTTGATTTGCCTGTTTTCTCTAATAAGTAGCGTATTATTGAGTTTGAGTCGCTCAGTGTTAAATCACCATCAATTAAAATAGGTATTTTACGGGCTGGGTTTTTATTGGCCATTTTAGGGCGGTCTTGAGCTGAAAATATGTCTAAGCTTATAAGCTCTATATTACAGTTGTTTTGCAGAGCCCATATTCTAATTCGGCGAACGTAAGGTGAGGGAATAGAACCAATTAATTGCATAATCACTCCAAAAAAAAGCCGCTAAAGCGGCTTTTATTAAACGTTAATAGCAGTAAAGCTCAATTTATTCTGAACGGCTAGTAACTTCAAGTAAATGGTAACCAAATTGCGTTTGTACAGGGCCCTGTACCTGGTTTGTTGGGGCAGAAAATACCACTTTATCAAACTCAGGGACCATCATACCCGGGCCAAATTCACCCAGAGCGCCGCCGTCTTGTCCTGATGGGCAATTAGAATGTACTTTTGCTAATTCAGCAAAGTCTTCGCCTTGTTCAATTTTTGTTTTTAAGTCTAAACATTGTGCTTCGCTGTCTACCAAAATGTGTCGTGCGCTTGCCACTGCCATAAAATCTCCTGATTATAAGTGGTGTTTTTTTAACCTAGTGTATTGCCATACTAGTTAGTTTGTACAAATTGTACCAGTATAAATTTAGATTTTAGACAGGGAATTTTCCACTGCCTTAATCATTTTTTCTGAATCTGGTTTTACTTTGCTGTTAAATCGTAAAATTGTTTTACGATCAGCAGATACTAAATATTTATAAAAGTTCCAATTGGGCGAACTTGTTTGCTCGTTTAAATGCTTGAATATAGGATTTGCATCACTTCCTCTCACTTCGCTGGTGGCGAACATAGGAAAGGTGACCCCATAATTAATAAAACAGACTTTGGCCGTTTCTTTTTCGTTATCTTCTTCTTGGAAAAAGTCATCAGAAGGGAAGCCCAATATTACAAGCCCTTCGTCTTTGTATGTTTTGTGTAGTTTTTCTAAGCTTTCAAACTGAGGGGTGAAGCCACAGTTACTCGCAGTATTAACAATTAACAGAGGTTTGTTTTTGTAGTCGCATAAGTTAATGGACTCTTTAGAGCGAAGCTTTCGGATATCAACGTTAGTAAAATCGCCACAGGCTTGGGGATTTACGGCTTCATTACTTGGCTGTGTTTGTGCCATTAAAGTTGAACTAACCAATAACGCAGTAAACCCTATTATCATTTTTTTAAGCATCATATTACCTAACTATCCGATTGTTTGATTGGCTGATCATACGCTAATATGGAGGAAATTGATCAACCACTTAAATTTACTATGACAACTCGCTTAGCAACTATTGACGACCTTAATGATATTGTCGCCATTTATAATGAAACCATAGAAGGGCGAATGGTAACGGCAGATACCGAAGAAGTAACCGTTGAAGAAAAAAAAGATTGGTTTAATAGTCATACACAAAAGCGCCCAATTTATGTGTATTGCGAAAACGATACCGTACTTGCTTGGGTGAGTTATAAATCGTTTTACGGACGCCCTGCTTACGATGGAACCGTAGAAATGAGCATTTACATAACTAAAAATGCACAAGGTAAAGGCTTGGGTAAAAAGTTAATGCAGTTTGCGCAATCGGAGGCTAAAAAGCTTGATATTAGCGTGTTACTTGGCTTTATTTTTAGCCATAATTTGCCAAGCGTAAAGTTATTTAAGCACTTTGGTTTTGATGTGTGGGGGGAGTTACCAAACGTTGCCGTTATGGATAATAACTTATACAGCCTAACCATATTTGGTAAGCATTTAGAATAAGTTACGCTTATTTATTGGTCATATTTGTTTACAAATAACGCACAGGAATGTGTGTTATTTTCGTGTTTTTATACTACGCTGGTAACATATTAATTTTATTGGTTGTAAGTGTAGTTTAATGGCTAGAAAAATATTGATCATAGACAGCAGCACCATCATAGCAATGAGAGTAAAAGTACTCTTAGAGCTCATTGGGTGTAATGTTGAGCTGATTCATTTCTCTATCCTTGAGATGTTTACCCACGCCGAAAATTACGATTTAGTTGTTATAGCTCACGGTGTGCCGGTTGCACCTATTAAACCGCTAATTGATAAATTATCTCATGGGCGTTTATTATTACTTGCCCCTAAAACCGAAAACACAGAGCAGTTAACCGCATTTGCTGGCCTAAATAAAATAGTACCTGATGCTACGGTTGTTTATCCTTTTTTCTCTAATAAAGAGATCACCTCTCTTTTAGAGAGCTTGTTAGAGCTAGACTCTAACCATATGATGCAACTGCCCACTATATTGTTGGTCGATCATATCCAAAATCGCCTTGATAATATGAAGAGCAATTTAATTGGCGCACATATTAAAACCCTTACGGCAAGCAGCTTAAATGACGCACTCACTATTGCAAAAAGTAATAAAATTGATATTTTAATCAGCGATTTTAGCCTAGGTGAAGCGACTGGCCTTCAAATATTTTCAAAATTAAAAGTGTCGCAACCAAATGCACGGTGCTTGCTTTTCACTTCCCGCCCTGACCAAGTTTCAATGATCGAAGCTATTCGCCAAGGTGTTGAAGACGTACTGATCAAACCCCTCAATGAAAATATTTTACTGCAATCAGTGCATAAGCTTTGGCAAACTGAATTATTAAAACGCCGCAATGCCGAGTTAGTTGAGCGCCTTCAAGAAACCGTCGATGCTCTAATAGAAAAAGACAGCTTGCTACAAGTTATTTATAAACACACCCCTGACGCTATCATGCTATTTAAACGCAACGGTCAAATTATTGAAGCAAATGACGCTTGCTTAAGACTGTTAGATCTACCGTTTAGCGGGCTTTCTGGTAAATCTTTATTTGATTTTTTAGATAACGATTCGATTGCTGGAATCAAAGAAAAAATTTCAACATTAAACAGCAATCGTCAGTTCAGTTACGATTTACGTCTACCCATTAAAAGCGGTGGAACAGTGCCTTTGTTTGGCTCTTTTAACGAAATAGATCACCATGGTGAGATTGCACTGGCTGTAATTTTCAAAAATGTAACTCACTTAAAACAAAAAGAAGAGCTACTTCAAGAAGCTAAAGGGTTACTAGAAGAAGAGGTCAAAGCCCGTACATCGCAGTTAGAGCATGCTAAAAATGTAGCCGAAGCGGCAAATTTAAGTAAATCAGACTTCTTAGCAAATATGTCACATGAGCTGCGAACCCCCATGCACTCAATTTTAAGTTTTGCACGCTTTGGACTCGATAAGCTAGAAGCTGGCGACTTTGCTAGAGAAAAGTTACTAAAATACTTATCTCGTATCGAGTGTAGTGGCGATAGGCTGCTATCTTTATTAAATAACCTTCTTGATTTATCAAAGCTTGATGTAGGTAAATTTCCGTTTAACCCGCGCCCTCATAATTTAGAAAGCATTATTAAAACGAGCATTGATGATGTGTCGGGCACGGCAATGGAAAAACACATTAATATTATTTTTCCTGCGCCAGATTCACCGGTCATTGTGCAATGCGATGAAGAGCAAATAAATCAGTTGTTGCGCAACGTATTGGGCAATGCATTAAAGTTTAGTGAGCCCAAAAGTAACATCACGCTTAAATTAGCATCGGATGGCCAATTTGCTGATATTGAAGTCATTGATAGTGGTATAGGTATTCCTGAAGATGAGCTTGATCATATTTTCACAAAGTTTGTGCAAAGCAGTAAAACAAACAGTGGTGCGGGCGGTACGGGGCTAGGCTTAGCACTTTGCCGAGAATTTGTATCGTTGCATCAAGGTCAAATTAGCGCGTGTAATAATACCAATGGTGGTGCCACAGTTCACATAAAATTACCACTTGAAATAAATTTAGACGAACACCTAGTCGATGAATAAAAGTACGCTAAAACAGTAAGTTGTTTATGTTAATACAATTTATTTTTGAATTTAAAAGGATGATTTAGTTATGGCTTTAACAAAAATACTAGCAGTAGATGACGAGCCCTTTAACCTTGAGATAATTGAAGAAATTTTAGAAGACTTAGATTTTGAGTTAAGGCTAGCCAACAGTGGCCCTGAATGCTTGGATATGGTTGAGGACTATATGCCTCAAGTTATTTTACTTGACGTAAGCATGCCGAAGATGAGTGGTTACGAAGTGTGTAAAACGCTTAAATCAAACCCAAGTACCGCACATATTATTGTTATGTTTGTATCTGCAAGAGGAACTGTGGAGGAGCGCATGGAAGGCTACTCAGCCGGCGCTGAAGATTACATAGTAAAACCATTTGGGCATGATGAGCTTAGATCTAAATTAAAAAATCTAAACCAAGTATTAGTAGAGAAACAAAGCCTAGAAAAACAAGTAGAAGCGGCAACTTCAACCGCGTTCAATGCAATGGCTAACAGCAGCGAAATGGGGCAAATAGTCAACTACGTAGAAAGCATAGCACTCATAACTAACCCAGACGATTTAGCAAAAGCACTTATTGATTGCCTACAATCTTTTGATTTACAAAGTAATGTAGAATTTAGATACGACTCTATTGTTAAACATTATGCTTTACATGGTGTTTGCTCGCCTATTGTGATCGAGCTATTTGAAATGCTTAAAAACAAAGGCCGTTTGCATGAGTTTTCGCAGCGCTTATTAGTTAACTACGAGCTAATTAGTTTACTCATTTTAAACATGCCAGGACACGATCCTGATAAACACGGCAGAATACGCGATCACGTGTGCTTTATTGTTAGTGTTACAGAGCAGCAGTTACGCGCCATAATAACTAAGAACTTATTAGATGCGCAGCAGGTAAAACTAAACGCAGTAGCAAGTACAGTACACAGTAAATTTCATGGTTTGATAGATTTACTTAATGAAAATCGCTTAAACAACGAACAAGTATTTAAAAAACTTCAGGAAGAGCTTGAGGTTAGAATTCCAACAATGGGTTTAGACGAAGACCAAGAAATTTTTATCTATAAAAAAGTAGATGAAACAATTCAAAATTCTGTAGCCCGCGAGGAGTCTGTTATTCAAGTAAAAGAGGCGTTCGCAGACATTGAAACAGAGCTTTCGATACTGCTAAACCATAGCCAATAATAAACACATAGACTTACTTTTAGGGCTTGTTTGCCATTAATATAGGGTTTACCGCCCTATAATGGCGAATAATCACACTCCAATAGCTCTGATTTGCTTTAGTACTAAATAGGCTTCTATGAATTTATGCATCTCGTGGTAAGCCTTTTTCCACTATCCTAATAAGTCTTTGCGTTTTTCTAAGTGAGGGTTGTTTATTGTTTTGCTGCTCCAGTGCCCATTGAATATGCTCTTTTACTAGATCACTACAACCATCAATTTTTTGTTCTAACGCGCTAATAATGTCAGGGTCAAAGTTTGCATTACCTAAACCAACGGCTAAATTACGTAACCAACGTTCATGTCCAATTCGGCGAATTGGGCTGCCTTCGGTATTTTTTAAAAATGTGGTTTCATCCCAACTAAACAGCTCAAGCAAGTCTTTGTCTTTTAACTGCGTGCGCGGATGAAAGTCTTGTTCGTCGGTTATTTGTCCATAGCGGTTCCACGGGCAAACTAATTGACAATCGTCGCAGCCATAAACTCGGTTACCTAATAAAGTTCTGTATTGCTCAGGAATAGGGCCTTGGTGTTCTATTGTTAAGTATGAAATACACTTACGGGCATCAACCACATAAGGTTCTACAATTGCACCTGTAGGACATAAGGTTATGCAGGCTACACACTTACCGCAGCCTTCAAAGGTATTTTCATTATCAACAGGTAAAGGTAAATCAATAAACAATTCACCTAAAAAAAACCACGATCCAGCTTCTTTGTTTATTAGTAATGAATGTTTGCCACGCCAGCCCAGCCCCGCTTTTTCAGCCAATTGGCGCTCTAGTACAGGGGCAGAATCAACAAAGGGTCTAAAACCATATTCACCTACTTCTTGTTCTATTTTTTGGCCGAGCTTTTTTAATCGATTACGAATTAATTTATGGTAGTCTCGACCAAGTGCGTAACGGCTAATATAGGCTTTTTGTTTGTTTTTTAATGTTTTAGCAAAGCCAGCATCGGGGGGCAGGTAGTTCATTTTTACCGATATAACACGTTGTGTGCCGGGAATAAGCTCGTCAGGGCGAGCGCGTTTCATTCCATGTGCCGCCATATAATCCATTGAGCCATGAAACCCGGCGTCAAGCCAACGTTGAAGCTGTTGTTCATGCTTACTCAAATCTATATCAGTGATCCCTACTTCGCTAAAGCCGAGTTCTTTTCCCCATGCTTTTATTTGCTGGGCTAATTTAGGGTAGTCAGGAGTTAGGTTGCTCACACATATTCACGCATATTAAATAATCGCCCTGTAATTTAGCATAATTACAGGGGTGTGTTGAGGTTTACGCATCAATAGGTGTTTAAGCGTAAACCGCGTTTATGATAAAAATTAAAGTACAAAGCGCTTCAATTGCTGCTGTGTTTGTAAGCTTAACTCTTGCGACAATTGACTGTCGGCAAGAGCGGTGTCTATTTGCTGTTTAGCCTGCTCGCCTAATTCAACAATTTGCTCTACCGATTGATGGGTTAAATTTTGCGTATCTTCTAGTAAATGTACGGCGCTGGCAATTTGCTGTAATTGCTGTTGATTACTCTCAAATTCATTAAGCATTTTACTAAACCCTTCAGAGGTTGAACAAATTGAGCTTTGCGCATTTTTAGAATGGTTAATAAGTTGCTCTGACTCTTTATTTGTTTCACTTACTAGGTCGTTCATTTGGGTTATAAAATCACTGATTTGGCGAGTAGCTCCACTTACTTTAACCGAGAGGGTACGAACTTCATCAGCAACAACAGCAAAACCACGCCCAGCTTCTCCTGCTCGCGCAGCTTCTATCGCGGCGTTAAGCGCGAGTAAGTTAGTTTGATCAGAAAACTCCTCAACCATTTTTAAAATACTGCGAATATTCTCACTGTTTTCCTTCAAGCCATCAACGGTGCTCGCAAAACTGCCTAACATATCAGTTATTAACTGCACTTTCTCAACCAGAGAACTCAGCTCTTGAGCTGAGAGTTTTACAAAGGCTAAGTGCTCATTATTTACAGTATGAACACTGTCGGTATTGCCCACAATATTTTGTAAGCTTTGTGTTATTTGGTTACTGGCATCAATAATTGTATGACTTAAGGTAATTTGCTGCTCGCTCGAATTTTCCGTACTTTGCATTGACTCAGTTGCGGCTTTATTACTTTGTGCGCTGGCTTCAGCGCTTGTGTAAGTCGTGTTAAGTAATTGGCTTAAGTGGCTTGTAAAATCGTTATATTGCGTACTTAACGTTTTAAATTCGTCGTATGAAAAATGCGGAAGTTTGGCGTTTAAATTGGCATCTTGTTGATTAATTTTAATAAGTGTATCGCACATAGCTTTTACAGGGCGAACAATCAAAAAGCGCATATAAAAAAGCGTAAACGAAAAGCCTGAAATAATAACTAAGGTTAGTAGCCAAAAAAGGCCAAGATTTTGTTGCTCACTTAAGCTGTCATAAAGCCAAAATAAAGTAATAGCTTGAAACAAAAAAACAAAACTCAAGTTACCAACAATTTTACGCGTTAGAGTAAAAAAGAATGTTTGTTCGATGTAATTATAAATTTTCATTAAGCCACTCATCTTGCTTAAACCTATGTTTGAACGCTTTTACGCAGGCATTTGCAAGGTATAAGCGACTCTATTTATCAGCTAACGATAGCAAATATGCCTTGGATTGCATGGGAAAGTTAGTAAAAATCCCGTCTAAACCGAAGTCACGCATAAGTGCAATATCTTGTTGTTTATCGACTGTATAAGCGTAAACTTCAAGCCCGCGTTTTTTAGCATCATCTACAAACGCTTTGTTAATAAAATTTTTATCTACATGCACACTAAATGCATTTAAGTCTTGTGCAAACTTTGCATAATTAATTGGAATAGAAGACGTTAAAGCGCCTATTTTTAACCAGGGTAAACGCTTTTTAAGCCATTGTAATTGATGATGATCAAACGATGATACTAAAATATTAGCACATGAAATGGTTCCCGCACTGATATTACGTTCAAGCTGGTCAGCAAACTTTTCAAGTTCAAAGGTATGCTTAAGTTCTAAATTAAGTAAGGTTTTATTGTTATTCCAATCAAATAACTGTTGTAGCCTTGGTATACATTCGCCATTACCCGCATCAAGCTTTGTAAGGGTTGCTGCATCAAACTCACTAACCTTGCCTTTTCCGTTGGTGGTTCTGTCAAGCCACGAGTCATGTATTAGCATGTAATCATCAGTAGCGCTTTGAATATCTACTTCAATGCCGTCTACACCAACATTTAAGGCTTCTAAAATGGCGCTTTTCGTGTTTTCGGGAAAGTGCCCGCTAGCGCCCCTGTGTGCAAAAATTTTCATCGTCGAGCCTTTTTGGTTATTGACCACGTTTCAAAGCATGCAGCACTTACAATAAGTGCGCCGCCAATCAGGGTCATTAATGTTGGGCGTTCATGAACAATAATAATAGCCAAAATAGTACCGTACAACGGTTGTAAGCATGAAATTAGCCCAGCCGTTGCGGCTGATAAATTTTTTAGGCTTGCTGCAAATAGCGAGTGCGGTGTAGCGGTAAATATAATGCCAGCGACAGCAATTAATATAAGATCTTGATTACTCACCTCGTACACAGGCACTTCAATAAATGCGCACAGCATTATGCTCGCTACCAAGGTTTGGTAAAACATCGTCTGTGGGCCGCCGTATTGGCTAAAATAGCGTTTGTGAGTAATGTTTCTGACAGAGAAAAACAACGCAGATACCACGCCAGTAATAACACCAAGTGTTACATCGTCACCTAAATCAGCACTTGGTACTAATAAATAAATACCCAAAACAACTACACCAGCGCTTATTATATCTTTTGCTTGAGGTTTACTTTTATTAAATAAAGGCTCTAAAAACACGGTCATTACTGGGTAGCTAAAAAATGCAAGCATACCAATGGTTATGCCTGCCATTTGCATACCTGCAAAATAAGTCACCCAATGTAGCCCTACTGTAACACCTAAAAATAAAGCAATAAGGTAGTCTTTGGGATTGTTTAACTTAATTTGTTTTTTCCCGAATGAAAGCATTGCCAATATTGCCATACCAGCAATAGCTGTTCGGTAAACTGTAATATCCAGAGCATTTAAACCAATGAGTTTGGCAAAAAGGGCGGTTCCCCCAAAAAGTAACACGGCAATATGTAGGTAAATTAAGCTTTGCTGTTGTGGCTGCATTTAAACATCATCTCCTTTTTTTAATATGTTATCACCGAGGGGGCGTCAACAAGATGAATTTTTTGAAACATGACAAATGTCAGCAAAGTTAATGACACTTCACACTCTTATTATTTTTACGTACTGGCATAGTTATCCTACTTAACAGGAGAGTGCTATGAATAGTTTAGTTTTAATGAGTCTTGATATTAGCGAGTTTTTTGATTCGCTTAATTTTACTATTAATTACATTGATTATTTTATGCTGATAAGCATTTTTGTGGTATCTATATTTATTAATAAAAAGAGTGCTTTAAATAAAAATAATACACCAGAGGTGCTAGCATGAGTTCGCAAAGTAGCTTTTCTCAACAAACGGATAAAACGTTTTGGAAATACGGCCATTTAATTTTTACAGGCTTTTACTTACTGCCATTAATTATTAATTTTGACCAATTCACAAAAAGCCAAATGGGCCTATGTTTAGCTTTTTATATTGCCTTTATTATCTTGTATGTAAAAGCAATTAACTGCGATAACACAAAAATAACCACCTTATTTTTAGCCTTGCTTGCTATTTGTTTTAGCGCCACTTTTTTTACCTCTGGCACACCTACTTTATATGGCTTTGTTGCCTATGTAGCTGGGTATAGTTATAACTTAAAACAGCGGTTTTATGCTGCATTAGCCATTGTGGCGGCGCTTTTTTCAAGTTCGTATTTAAGCGATATGGGAAAGCTTCAATACTTTTTGGCTGTGGCCTTAATATTATGTGCCGCCTTATTTAGTTATGGAATTGCAGCAAAAAGAGAACGCGACCATAAAAAGCGCGAGCAAGAAAGTGCAAACCAATTAGAGCAATTAGCTGCTATTGCTGAGCGTGAACGTATAGCGCGTGACCTACACGATATTTTAGGCCACTCACTATCATCTATTGCATTAAAGGCCGAGCTGGCTAATAAGCTAAACCAAGGTGAGCGCTACGAGCAAGCAAACAACGAAATAGCTCAAGTAGCAGACCTTGCAAGGCAGCTACTTAGCGATGTACGCAGTGCCGTAAGCGACTTAAAAGAGCTTAATTTGGTAAGCCAAGTTGCTCAGTTAAAACAGCGGTTATTAGAGCAAGATTTTAATATTACGTTTAACGTTGAGTTATCTGTGCTACCTGCCAAGGTAGAGGGCATTGCTAGTTTAATAATTAAAGAGTCAGTCACTAACTTACTACGCCATAGTTCAACTAAAAACAGCGCAATAACAATTAAGCAAACATCCCAGCAATTACTCATTGAAGTAATAGATAATGCACCCTGTGGCAGGCTCGAGGCAGGCAACGGTTTAAACGGTATAAAAGAACGAGCAGAGCAAATACAAGGTAGTGCAACTTTTACCTGTGGCGAACAATTTACATTAAACGTAGTACTGCCAATTTCATCTGAGGATTTACAATGATCAAAATATTTTTAGTGGAAGATCAGGCGCTAGTGCGTGACGCTGTTAGTGCACTACTTAGCCTAGATTTTAATATTGACGTAATTGGCCAAGCAAGCAACGGGCTAGATGCTCTAAATGCAATTAATGCGCTTGATGAAGATGCAATGCCAGATATTATTTTAACCGATATTGAAATGCCTAAAATGAACGGCATAGAACTTAGTGAAAAAATAGCAATGCAATTTCCGGCTATAAAAATGGTGATCATGACCACATTTTCACGCGCTGGGTATATTAGGCGCTCGTTAAGTGCTGGTGTTAAAGGATTTATATTAAAAGAAGCCCCGAGTGACGAGCTAATCAACGCACTCAAAAAGGTAATGCAAGGGCAAAAAGTGATTGACCCAGAGCTTGCAATCAACGCTCTAGACGATGCCGATCCACTTACCGACAAAGAGCGAAAAGCATTAAAGCTTGCAAGCGATGGACTTAAAACGAGCGAAATAGCCACACAGTTATTTATAAGTGAAGGCACAACGCGTAACTATCTCTCAGACGCAATTGCCAAACTTAATGCAACAAACCGAATCGACGCAGCACGTATAGCTAAACAAAAAGGGTGGTTATAAACACATGTGATTAAGGTTTATAAATTTAACACAAACCCTTACTATGTTAGTCATAACAACAAAAGTAACGAACAACGCTTAAAGTAAGCTTAAAATTCGCAAAAAAGAGGGTTAAATGGCAAATTTAATAGATTTAACAGTAAAAAACAGTGTCGCAGTTTTAACAATGAACACCGCAGAAAATCGACACAATCCAGCGTTTTTGGCTGAATTTAATTTACACCTTGATCATATAGAGGCTGATAAAAGCATTCACTCGGTGGTACTTACCTCAGCAAGCGACAAAAGCTGGTCGCTGGGTATTGACCTTGAGTGGATGGCAAACCCGAGCATTTTACCAGCGGCTATTTCTGACTTTATGTTGCAAATAACACAGTTGCTACAACGTATTGTTACGTTTCCTATGCCTATTATTGCAGCCCTCAATGGTCATACTTATGGTAATGGAGCCGTGCTTGCCTGTGCCTGTGATTTTAGATTTATGAAATCAGACAAAGGCTTTTTTTGCTTTCCTGAAGTTGATGTACTGGTGCCTTTTGTACCGTCTATGTTTCCTATTATTAATAAAGCGATACCGCAAACCTTCTTTAATAGGCTAGCAATGACGGGCGAACGGGTGGGGGCACAACAACTGTTTGAAAACAACGTTATAGAAGCTGTATTTTCTAACAGTGACGAACTGCAAGCCGGTGTAATTGAATTTGCAGCGCAGTTTAATAAAAACCGTTGGATTTACGCTCAAAACAAATCGCAAATGAACAAACACATCTTACAAACTATTAGAGAAGAAGACCCCGCTTTTATCGATAACGTCAGTAAAATGTTATACAAAAATCTTCATAAAACTAAGTAATGGCTTAGTCACTGATGCAGCTTAATCACAATGACACAATTAAGCTGCATAATTAAGGACATATTAAAGCCCTGTACGCTAAGTTTAAAAAGCTAAATAACCGATAGGTGAGCTTTGTTTAAATATTAAGTGCTTTTACCTGTCTCATTTTACGTATATGGGTTAAAATAACCTTCATAACCAACTAACAAGATAGTGAATGTCAAACCAAGATCCAAATCTCAGTCGAGAACAAGAAAAGTACGAAAACCCCGTCCCTAGCCGTGAGTTTATACTTACTCATCTTCAAGAGCGTTCAAAACCAGCTAACTACGCACAATTATGTGAAGAACTAGCCGTTAATGATGAAGAGCGTCAAATTGCATTTAAACGTCGCCTTCGTGCCATGGAGCGTGATGGTCAGTTATATTTTAATAAATTTAAATGCTATGCACTTATTGACGAAGCCGGTTTAACCAAAGGTAAAGTAATAGGCCACAGAGACGGTTTTGGCTTTTTAGAAGTTGAAGGCGAGAGCAAAGATTGGTTTATTGCCAAACATCAAATGAACATGGTGTTACATGGCGACATTGTACTAGCTAAAGGTACAAAACGTGGCTCTGGCTCAAAATGCGATGCCCGTATTATTAAAGTGCTTACCAACGAGCGTGCCCCTATTGTAGGGCGTTACTTTGTTGAGCATGGTGTTGCAGTTGTAGTCGCTGAAGATCCGCGTATTACGCAAGACATTATGATTTTACCAGGCAACGAAAACGGTGCCCGCCACAACCAAATGGTGCAGGTTAAAATCACTCAAAATCCTAGCCGCAATATGAACGCAGTAGGTAAAGTGGTTGATGTACTAGGTGAGCATTTAGCACCAGGTATGGAAATTGAAGTTGCCCTTCGTAATCACGACATTCCGCATGTTTGGCCAGAAGAGGTTGACGCACAAGTCGCCCACTTAGGCGAATTTGTAGAAGATGCAGACAAACAAGGCCGCGTAGATTTACGCGACTTACCGCTTGTTACGATAGATGGCGAGGACGCCCGCGACTTTGACGACGCAGTGTACTGTGAGCCTAAAAAATCGGGTGGTTGGCGTTTATGGGTTGCTATTGCCGATGTGTCGCATTATGTAGGCATGAATACACCACTTAACAAAGAAGCCATTGCACGTGGTAACTCAGTGTATTTTCCTGAGCAAGTTATTCCAATGCTACCAAAAGTACTGTCTAACGGGTTGTGTTCGCTTAACCCTAAAGTAGATCGCCTTTGTATGGTTGCTGAAATGACCGTATCAGCGGCAGGTAAATTGTCGGGTTATAAATTTTACGAAGCGGTGATGAATTCTCACGCCCGTTTAACTTACACTAAAGTAAACGCCATTTTACAAAATGACGAAAAGCTTCGCGAAGAATACGCACCCGTAGTGCCACATTTAACTGATTTACAGCAAATGTACATGGCGCTTAAATCAGCACGCCAAGAGCGTGGTGCTATTGAATTTGAAACACTCGAAACGCGCTTTGTATTTAATGCACACCGTAAAATAGAGTCTATTGTGCCTGTTATCCGCAACGACGCGCACAAACTCATTGAAGAATGTATGATTTTAGCCAACGTGTCAGCGGCTAAATTACTCGAAAAGAACGAGGCCAGTGCACTTTACCGTGTGCATGATGAACCCGACAGTGAAAAGCTAGGTAACTTTACACAGTTTTTAACTGAGTTAGGGATTCAGAGCACATTAGGCGACGAACCAACGCCTAAAGAAATTACGCAAATATTAGCTAAATTAGGCGAGCGCCCAGAGGCCGAGCTTATTCAAACTATGCTGCTGCGCTCAATGAAACAAGCGGTTTATCAGCCAGATAACATAGGTCACTTTGGTTTAGCGTTATCGGCTTATGCGCACTTTACATCGCCTATTCGTCGTTACCCAGATTTAGTTGTACACCGTGCAATTAAAGCGGTGCTAAAAGCACAAGGTCAACAAACGTCAGGCGCATACGCGTACACTGACGATGAAGTAGATCAATTAGGCGAGCAGTGTTCAACTACTGAGCGCCGTGCAGACGACGCGACTCGCGAAGTAGCCGACTGGCTTAAATGTGAGTTTATGCAAGACCACGTTGGCGATGAGTTTACCGGGGTTATTTCGTCGGTTACAAACTTTGGTTTATTTATACGATTAGACGATTTACAAATTGATGGTTTAATTCACGTTACTAATTTAGGCGACGAGTTTTTTGCACATGATGCTGCAAAACATTGCCTGATTGGTGAACACAGCCACACCGTTTACCGACTTGGCGATAAAGTAACGGTGCAAGTTGCCTCAGTCAGTTTAGACGACCGCCGTATAAACTTAGTACTTAAAGGCGATGTAGCACAAGACAGGTATTCACGCCGTCGTGCACCTAAAGGTAAAGGCCCTGCGAGTGTACGCTCACAATTAAAAGCAGGCAAAGTACCGGGTAAAAAATCAGACGACAAGCCAAAAGGTAAAAAAAAGCCAGCCGGTAAAGGTAAAGCTGGTGGTAAGTCGGCGGTTAAAGCCAGCGATGGCACCGCAAAGAAAAAACCGAAAAAGAAATCGGCTAAAAAGCCTAAAAGACCAGGCAAAAATGCCCGTAAACGTACAAGCCCAGGAGCATAAAATACGTGAGTAATGAATTAATTTTTGGCTTTCACTCTGTTGAAGCAATTTTAGCAAAAGAGCCTGAGCGATTTTTAGAAATTTACGCCCTTAAAGGCCGTGATGATAAACGCTTAACACCGATTATTGATGAAGCACGTAAATTTGGTATTTCAGTACAATTTATGCAGCGTAAAGCACTTGATAACAAGTCGAAAGACGAGCAGCATCAGGGGATTATTGCTAACGTAAAAGCGGCGCCAACTTACAACGAAAAAGATTTAGATGTGATCATTGCGCGTGAAGAAACTCCATTTTTACTCGTACTTGATGGCATAACCGACCCGCATAACTTAGGTGCATGCCTGCGAAGTGCAGATGCCGCTGGCGTACATGCGATCATTGTTCCTAAAGATAAGTCGGCAAAGCTTAACGGTACAGCACGAAAAGTAGCGTGTGGCGCAGCAGAAACAGTGCCCCTTATTCAAGTCACTAACCTCGCACGTACGCTTCGTGAAATTAAAGATGCTGGCGTATGGGTAGTTGGCACAGCAGGCGAAACCGACACGCATGTATTTGATGCAAGCTTAACAGGCCCAATGGCCATAGTTATGGGCGCAGAAGGTGAGGGGATGCGCCGTTTAACGCGTGAGCATTGCGATGTATTGGTTAAAATTCCAATGGCAGGGTCGGTGTCTAGCTTAAACGTATCGGTTGCAACCGGTATTTGTTTATTTGAAGTATTACGCCAACGTAACGCAAACAATTAAATTGCTCTAGCTTAAAGCTTAAGCATTAAAAAAGCCGAGATTAAATAATCTCGGCTTTTTTGTATCTACTATTTGCTAAGTATGGTGTGAGTAAAACGGTTTAGTTAACGAGTCGTTTTACTCAGCAACTACTTAAAAGCTGTATGTGTAGCCCATTTGAATACTACGAGGCTTACCTGGCTGAATACCGCCATTAGCACGGTTAGCTATGTACGTTTTATCAAACAGGTTATCAACCGTTAAGTATACTTTTTGGTTGTCGTCGATTAAGTATTTAGCAGCTAAATCCCATACTACACGGCTATCAATTGCGTTTAAGCCTGAGTCAGATAGGTCGGCATGAGAATCAGATACGTAACGTATTTGGCTGTTAACAACAAACGATGCAAACTCAGCGCCTAACGATAAAGCAACTTGATTTTCAGGTACGTAAGGCATTGCATCGCCTTTTTCTACCGAGCCCCAAATTTCTGAATCAAACGTGTTTTTAAACTCAGAGTCAGTGTATGTGTACGTTAATTTAACTGGAAATTGCGCAGCGTCTGTTGCAAAAGTACGACCCGCACTAAATTCAAAGCCCGATACTTCTACTTCACCGTAGTTGTATTGGTCGCCAATATTTTCGTCGCTACAACCCACAGCAGCAGTACAGTTACCGTGCATGTTGTCGTAATCAGAGAAAAACGCAATCACTTCACCGTTAAAGCCATCCATATTAAAGCGAGAGCCAAACTCAAGGTTTACACTTTCTTCTTCTTCTTGGTCAGCATTACCCGGTGCCGCTGGAGCGTAACCTTTTTGAATACCCGCAAGTAACGTAACGTTATCGTTAAGTGTGTAAGTGGCACCTAACGATGGCACTAAAATTTCAGTATCGTTAGAAATATCTTTAGTTAAGCCATTGCTACGAGTTGGATCTGATTTAGACCATTCTTCACGCGTAATGGTAATGTCTTCGTAACGAAGACCTGCATTAATAACTAACGCGTCTAGTGTCCATTCGTCTTGAACAAATAACGTGCTTGCTTTTGCGCTATCTACACGGTTGCTATCTGAGCCAGGTACACCTTGCGATGTAAGTGTCATGCTTAGGTCTTGATTAAGCGTGTACGTGTCTTGCCATTGGAAACGATCCATTTCGTCTTCGTGGTAACGCACACCAACAGTAACGTAGTGATCGCCTGCAGGAATATGTAATTCAGACTGAATGCCTTTTGCTTGGTAATCACGGTTGTTAGCTTTAACACCAATACCTTCAATACCTTCGCTTGTTGGATTTGCTTCAAAGTCGCTGTATTGCTCAAGCGTGCTTGTTCCTACACTACTTGCTTTATACCAGTTACGATGAAAATCGTTTAGGTAAGCGGTTGCAAGTAATTCGTAGCCTTCACCAAAACGGTACGCATAGTTTAGTTGGTAAGCGTTGTGGCGAGTGTTCATTTCATCGTTTTGCGATGCAGCGTAACGGCGATTAGGGTTTGCTTTGTAATCTTCGTCAGTTAAGCCCATGTAAGTTTCGTCTGATGTTTCGTCAGAGTATTTTACTTTTAGCTCAATGTTATGCGCATCGTTTTGACCAAACGTATGGCCAAATTTTAATAGCAAATCTGTTTTTTCAAAGCCCGTGTTGTCGCTGCCAACAGGGAGCTCTTTAAAGCCATCGGCGCCGTAAGTAAATACTTCAACCAAGCCAGACGTGTTGTTTTTTTCTTTACCAAAGTACGCGTGGCCTTTGTAGTAGCCATCGCTACCAAGCGCTGCATCTACCATACCTTTAGAACTATTTGGCTCGGTTGGTAAGCTACGAGAAAGTAAGTTTAAAACGCCACCTGTAGTACGAGGACCGTATTTAACAGAGGCCGCGCCTTTTAATACTTCAATTGTTTCCATACGACCCATAGTAGGGAAGTAATAAGCAGAAGGCGCAGAGTAAGGCGCAGGTGCGACTAATACACCATCTTCCATTACAGAAATTTTATCGTTACGGCCGGTACCAGTACCGCGCATACCAATGTTAGGACGAAGGCCGTAGCCATCTTCTTCTTGAACGTAAACACCCGGAACAGACGCTAAAACACGCGAAATATCGGTAAACTCAAATTTTTGAAGTTCTTCGTCAGAGATAAAAGTAGCCGAACCAGGAATGTCGTTTATAGCTTGCTGTGAGCCAATAACTGTAATTTGTTCAAAGCGTTGTTCTTTATCGCTGGTGTCTTTAGCCATTGCAGTGGCTGTAAAAGACAAAGCAACCGCAGTTGCAAGAGTAGATACTAAAAACTTAGGGTTCATTTTTGTCCTAATCACGTTGATTATCTAAATTGGCGTAATTTGAACACGTTAACGAATGCGAATCAATATTATTAAGTATAAAACTATTCATTTTTTTAGAACTAAAAACATATATTATGTAACTTAATTAACTTTTTTATATCTTTTGTATTGTTTTGTAATCGTGAAGCTAAGTATAAAGTTGAGTGTGTGTTTTATTAGCCTAAACGCAGGGCAATAAACTCAGCAAGCTTATCTACCGCATTTTCTGACTCCCCCGAACTTTTAACCAAGCTAATACCAATGTTGCCCAGTGCCGGTAAGTGTTTAGTGTGTACTTGGTAATTAAGCTCGCTGGGTACGGTACTTTTTGCCAGTACTGTTATACCAAGCCCTTCTTTTAATGCCGCAATAAGCCCCGTTAAGTCGGCGTTGCTATATACAATACGGTATTTTATGCCGGCATTTTTAAGCGCATCGGTAGCGCGGCGGCGATAAATACATCCCTCTGGCGCGGTTACTAAGGTAACCACTTGGTTTTTTGCTTGGTTTAAATCACCCACCCACACCAATTGGTCTTGCATAAAAATAGGAAATTTACTTGAGGTAAGTTGCTCGTTTAGCGCAAGCACTAGATCAAATTGGTCTTGCCTAGAAGCCGATAGCAAATGCTTACTTAATCGCGATTTAACTTCAAGCGATACTTCTGGGTACAGCGCCACAAAGTCGCCAATAATAGAGGGGAGTATACGCGCAGCAAATTCGCTAGGTATGCCTAAACGTACTTTTCCGGTAATGCTCTCTGACGTAAATTGCTGCAAAATGGCATCGTTGTATTGTATCATTTGTTTTGCCATGGGCAATAATAGTTCGCCGTACTGGTTTAATACTTGGCGCTGGCCTTGCTTTTTAAATAATTTATAGCCTAATACATCTTCTAAACGCTTTATTTGTAAGCTTACCGCTGGTTGCGAAAGCCCCAAAAAGTCGCCGGCTTTGGCAAATCCGCCTACATCTACAATCATTACAAAGGTACGTAAACTGTCGGTTGATATATTTTTCATATTTAAAATTACAATTTATGTGGCTACATATATAAGTATTATTTATCAATTGATAAATAATTACAATTTGTTGTTACAGACCCCGCGCAATATAATTTTAAGATTAAAAATACACAGGTGTTTGTTATGACTTTTAACCCAATAATGTTTGCCCGCCACAGCAACGCTAACAGCGCGGTTATAAACGCTTTGCAAACAAATAACAGCACAGTTGTAATGGATTTTAGCGGCAGCGAAGCTTCTGTATTTTTAAGCAGTATTTTAGGCCACGATTTAACAAAATTAACGGCCAGCGGTTTAGGTTTAAAAGGCACATTAGATGGCGACTTTTATTCTGACTTTAGTTACGCCGTGTATTATTTTAGCGAAACCGCTTTTCGATTTGTATTACCTCACAGCGCAAGCCTGCAATTACAGTCACTTATAAACGAACAACAGCTTCGTTTTGATATTGACTACGTTATTCGTACCGACCTAACTAGCTTTACCTTAAGCGGCGAAAACGCCTTTGATACGCTAGTTGATGCCTTTAAATTAACACCCGGTTTGCGATTATCTGACGCACAACTATGCTACGGTGCGCAAAGCGGTGAGGTATTTATTACCGCGATTGATAACAAAGATGAGCAGCATTTTGTGCTCATAGCTAAAGCGCCAGAGCTACAAAAATGGCAAAACTATATGCAAACGCTGGGTTTTGCAGTAATGCAAAATCAGGCCGCATAACAAAAACAACCAACAGGTAAACATAATAATGTTTGCCTGTTTTTAATTTAAGCCACGCCCATTAAGGGTTAATTTAAAACGTGAAGGAATGTTATGACTTCTAAAACTGTACTCCATGCTAAGCACCTAGAAGCGGGCGCAAAAATGGTTGATTTTCATGGCTGGGAAATGCCAATCAACTACGGCTCACAAATAGAAGAACATAATGCAGTGCGTAACGATGCAGGCATGTTTGACGTATCACACATGACCATTGTTGATATTGAAGGCGACCAAGCTAAAGCATTTTTACGTAAGCTTGTAGCAAACGACGTGGCTAAATTAACCGTACCTGGTAAAGCGCTCTACACCGGCATGCTTAACGAGCAAGGCGGCGTAATTGACGACCTTATTATTTACTTTTTCAGCGAAACGTTTTACCGCTTAGTGGTTAACTCGGCTACGCGCGAAAAAGACTTAGCGCATTTAGCTAATGTATCGAGCGATTTTGCCGTTACAGTGACTGAGCGCCCAGAGTTTGCAATGATTGCAGTGCAAGGCCCTAACGCACGCGAAAAAACAGGCACGCTTTTAAATGCAGAGCAACAAGCTGCAGTTGAAGGCATGAAGCCGTTTTTTGGTGTTCAAGTGGGTGATTTATTTTTTGCTACAACGGGTTATACTGGCGAAGACGGTTACGAAATTGTAGTACCAAACGACCAAGCAGCCGATTTATGGCAACAACTGCTAGACGCAGGTGTAGCGCCAGCTGGTTTAGGTGCACGTGACACGCTACGTTTAGAAGCAGGTATGAACCTTTACGGCCTAGATATGGACGAAAGCGTATCGCCACTTGCAGCTAACATGGCATGGACCATTGCATGGGAACCAGAAGATCGTGACTTTATTGGCCGTGACGTACTGGTTAAACAACGCGCTGAAAAAAGCACCGACAAGCTTGTTGGTTTAGTACTTGAAGAAAAAGGCGTATTGCGTAGCGGTTCAAAAGTAATTGTTGACGGTGGAGAAGGGGTTATTACCTCAGGTACTTTTTCACCTACACTTGGTTTTAGTGTAGCCCTTGCACGTGTACCACGTTCAACAGGCGACACTGCTCAAGTAGAAATGCGCAAAAAATTAGTTAACGTTAAAGTAGTGAAGCCTAGCTTTGTACGCAACGGTAAATCAATAATTTAAAATTTGGTGTTATCACCCAATAATACCAATCATGTTGAGTTATTAATCACTTATAGCGACGGATAAATAGAGTGATAACAAGGCATTAATTTTGATATGTAGTTGTTCTACCTGAGAAATTAATAACGATGTTAGCGCTTTGTTTAGACCGCTAGAGTGGTTAAATATTTAAGTTGATTGGTATCATAACCAAAGGAACAAGATAATGAGCAATATCCCTACTGAATTAAAATACGCTTCTTCACACGAGTGGGTTCGCGACGAAGGTGACGGTACCTTTACAGTTGGTATTACAGAACACGCGCAAGAACTACTTGGCGACATGGTGTTTGTTGAATTACCAGAAGTAGGCGACGAAGTAGACGCAGGCGAAGACTGTGCAGTAGCGGAGTCGGTTAAAGCTGCTTCAGACATTTACGCACCAATTGGTGGTGAAGTGATTGCTATTAATGAAGAGCTAGAAGACGCACCTGAAACAGTAAACAACGACGCGTACGGCGACGGTTGGTTATTCCGTCTTAAAGCATCTGATGTGTCTGAGCTAGACAACCTATTAGACGCTGAAGGCTACTCGCACACTATCGACGAAGAGTAATCACTTTTTGTCTAAAGCCCCGCATGTTGAGTAAACAATCGGGGCTTTTATGATTTTACAGCTTATTGCCCATACCCAGTAAGTTGCCAAATCATCATATATTTTAATCAATACTAGTTACCCATTAGTATTTAGGATCATAGGAATCTGGACACATGTCAAACGCCAAATCTCTTGAACAGTTAGAGCAAAAGCAAGATTTTATTCGCCGCCATATTGGGCCAAGCCCAGCGCAAGTAAGCGATATGCTAAGCGCTCTTGAAGTATCGAGTGTACAAGAGCTGATCGATCAAACTGTACCGGCTAACATTCGCCTAGAGCAACCGCTAAGCATTGGCGAAAGCCGTACTGAAGTTGAAACACTAAGCTACTTAAAATCAGTAGCAAGCAAAAATAAAGTTTTCAAATCGTACATTGGCCAAGGCTACCACCCAACACATGTACCGCACGTAATTTTACGTAACGTACTTGAAAACCCGGGTTGGTATACAGCGTACACGCCGTATCAGCCAGAGATTGCACAAGGGCGTTTAGAATCATTACTAAACTTCCAGACTATGACCCTTGATTTAACCGGCCTTGATTTAGCAAGTGCGTCGTTACTTGACGAATCAACCGCTGCAGCCGAGGCAATGGGCCTTGCAAAACGCGTATCTAAAGCTAAAAAAGCCAATGCCTTTTTTATTGCCGACGACGTACACACACAAACTATCGACGTAGTAAGCACCCGTGCTGAGCAGTTTGGTTTTGAAATAATTGTAGGCAAAGCGGCCGACGCCGTTAATCACGACATTTTTGGTGCATTATTCCAATACCCATCTACATCGGGCGAAATAGTTGACGTAACCGACCTAATTGCTGGCGTTCAAAGCAAAAAAGCCATTGCCTGTGTTGCTGCCGACATTATGAGTTTATTACTATTAAAAGCACCGGGTAAATTAGGTGCCGACGTAGTACTTGGTTCGGCTCAGCGTTTTGGTGTACCTATGGGTTACGGCGGTCCACATGCTGCATTTTTTGCAACACGTGACGCGTACAAGCGTTCATTACCAGGGCGTATTATTGGTGTATCTAAAGACCGTTTAGGTAACGACGCACTGCGTATGGCAATGCAAACGCGCGAACAACACATCCGCCGCGACAAAGCCAACTCAAACATTTGTACAGCGCAGGTACTACTTGCCAACATGGCGGCGTTTTATGCGGTGTACCACGGCCCACAAGGCTTAAAAACTATTGCGCAGCGTATACACCGCTTTGCTGATATTTTAGCTGCTGGCCTAAAAACCAAAGGCGTAGCCCTTAAGCACAGCACGTGGTTTGATACGTTAACAATTGTTGGCGACAACAAAGACGACGTAATAGCACGTGCACTTGCCAAAGGCGTTAACTTTGCTACAAACCACGACGGCGAATACTCAATTTCGGTTTCAGAAACCACAACCCGTGCAGACGTTGCCGAGCTATTTGATATTGTACTAGGTGAAGGCCACGGCCTAAGCGTAGACAGTATTGCAGCCGATATTGAAGCAAACGGTAGCGACTCTATTCCAGCGAGTTTAGTACGTGATGACGAAGTATTAACGCATCCAAACTTTAACAGCTACCACAGCGAAACAGACATGCTTCGCTACATTAAGCGCCTTGAAAACAAAGATTTAGCGCTTAACCACTCAATGATCTCGTTAGGTTCATGCACCATGAAACTAAACGCGACCGCTGAGATGATCCCAGTTACATGGCCTGAGTTTGCAAACCTTCACCCATTCTGCCCGCTAGACCAAGCAGAAGGTTATCAAATAATGATTAACGAGCTACACGACTGGCTAGTTAACATTACGGGTTACGATGCGGTTTCACTTCAGCCAAACTCGGGTGCACAAGGTGAATACGCAGGCTTAATTGCCATTCGTAAATACCACGAGTCACGAGGGGATGCACACCGTAACGTATGTTTAATTCCAAGCTCAGCACACGGTACTAACCCAGCGTCGGCACAAATGGCGAGCATGAAAATTGTTGTGGTTAACTGTGATAAAAACGGCAACATCGACATGGAAGACTTAAAAGCGAAAGCTGAAGACGTGTCTGAAAACCTGTCGTGTGCCATGATCACATACCCATCTACCCACGGTGTTTACGAAGAAACCATTCGTGAACTATGTGACATTATTCATGAGCACGGCGGCCAAGTTTACATGGACGGCGCAAACATGAACGCGCAAGTAGGTGTAACAAGCCCAGGTTTTATTGGCTCAGACGTATCGCACTTAAACTTGCATAAAACGTTTTGTATTCCACACGGTGGCGGCGGCCCAGGTGTAGGCCCAATTGGTGTTAAATCGCACCTTGCGCCATTTATGCCAAACCACAGCGTAATTAACGTACCGGGTACAAACATTAACAACGGTGCCGTATCGGCAGCGCCTTACGGCTCAGCCGCTATTTTACCTATTTCATGGGCGTACATTGCCATGATGGGGTCAGAGGGCTTAAAACAAGCCACTGAAATGGCCATTGTGAACGCTAACTACTTAACGCACGAGTTAAGCCAGCACTTCCCAATTTTATACCGTGGCCGTAACAATCGCGTTGCTCACGAGTGTATTGTTGACCTGCGCCCATTAAAAGAAGCGTCAGGCATTACTGAAATGGACGTCGCTAAGCGCCTACAAGATTACGGCTTCCACTCACCCACTATGTCGTTCCCAGTTGCGGGCACATTGATGATAGAGCCAACTGAGTCTGAGTCAAAAGGCGAGATAGACCGCTTTATCGAAGCGATGGTGTCAATCAAAGGCGAAATAGACAAAGTAATCTCTGGCGAATGGTCAATCGAAAACAACCCACTTGTGTTTGCACCGCATACACAAGCTGACGTACTTGGTAACGAATGGGATCGCGCGTATGACCGTTTTTACGCAGCCTTCCCAGTGCCTTCGGTAGCTAAAGACAAGTTCTGGCCAACTGTTACACGTATAGATGATGTATACGGCGACCGTAATTTAGTATGTTCATGCCCAGCGGTAGAGACTTATCGCGACTAAGAGCAGAGACTTGTGATCATGTAATTAAGTGGGTTAACGCTTTAATTAAGATGGTTAACACAACTTTCAAAAGGTGAGCATTTTGCTCACCTTTTCTGTTTTGACTATTAGATATATTATTCTTTACTTCAATGTAGTTGGTTCGAGTTCACGGCAGAAGTAAAAAAGCACGTTTGCTGCCAATTAGTTTGCGAAGATGAGAGTGGTTAGCTTTCTACATTGGTAAGATTCGCCCAATGTTTGCTTTCATCGGATCTGGAAAGGCACAGTATGTGAAACTAGCAGGATTTGACCGTACTGGCGCGTGCCATTTATACCGTCACAACAACGCGATCACGATGTTAGATAATGTCGCAGATCTTCGTCCCATCCAAGAAATGCTAGGCCATGACAGTATTCTCACCACATAACTTTGTACTCATGTTAGCCCTAAAAAGTTGTCTGAAGTTTATGGAGCTACTCACACTTCTGCTGAAGGTGGTAGCGGGTTGTTTTAATCCATAAATATCAGCAACCAAACTTTAAAGAATACAAGACATCTATCAAAGTCATACATGCTAATAAGTATTTGTAATAAAAGTATAAAATCGATACCTTAGTAAAAGGGATAATGATACGAAATTACAAGGTTAATGTTTGTTATGAACAAGCCAGATAGAGATAGGGTTGTATTTCACTCGATACACGACATGTCGAGTGGTCATTACTTATCAAAAGCAGAGCTGTTATTGAATAGCGAAATAGCAAACGATTTAGACGATATAAACGATATACTTGAACTGTACAATATATCGCTGTTTTTCGAAAACGGCATATACCTTAAAAGTTGGTCAGGTACAGATATTGTTGCTTACAAAGAAAAAGTTAATACGTTTAAAAATTTAATTAGGAAATTCATAACAAATATTGATGATAGTAACTTTCAGTCATATTTTGAAAATATAGATTACGGTTACTATGATAGTTTCTGGTTATTAATAAATAACTATCAACAATATAAAAAGATATCGCCTTCTCAAATAGAAGAAGTTTTAAATAACTCCCCCTATCAAATGAGGCACTTGTTGAGCCATAAAAATTTGGTGGATAAATATAAGCTTGTTCTCTGTGAGTTTTTAAAAAGTGACCAGCAAAGTGCAGAGATCCTGCTTTCTATATATGAAGTCGAAAATAGTTTTAATAAAACGAAGTTGTACCTACCTAGTTGTTTAACTATTCAAGATAAAGAAAGCATAATTGTTTCGTACATCGACTCAGAGCATTGCAATACTAACTACCTGCCAATAATACAAAATGCTAAAAAACATAGTGACTTCCGAATCTCAGATAAAACTAAATTAGCAGCTAAGAGAAAATACCAACAGTCTGTTAAAGAGTTTTTCGATAGTGGTTCTAGTTTATCATTTAAATACGGGGTAGCTATCAGTTATCCCGAAAATGCTTCTAAAATTAAACATGTTTGGATTGAACAGGGTACAGTCCATTATGAATTTAGCTTAGATTACATTAAAGAAAATAATCACCCATATATTCTGTACAGAAACTTCGAGACACTTTTTAAGTACGTGGATGAACAGAATATTGTAGCTCTAACCAGCAAAGAAAATCAGCTTGGAGTTTTAGAAAGAACTTTAGGTGTTAGATCAAAAACTGAATACGTTTTTGGTGTAGTGTTCACACAATTAGAAATGGCATCTATGGGCCAAATTGACACATATTCCAACGTACTAAAAGGGCTTGGGTATTCATTAGAAGATATTCTAAAAACAGTTTTCACTAATACTCTACCGGAATTATTTGACTTACCTAGTAACGCCAATTTTACAATCCCTACTCAAAATGCTTCTGCTTTAGAGAAAATAAGAACAATCGCACCTGAGTTCGAGTCGATATTGAAGCAATACAAACTATTTGTAGAAAATGGACATGAATCGCCCCGAGTTCATCGGAGACCAGTTTGTTTAAGTCAGGCCACTTTACCTGACTCGTTTAAATTATCATAGTAGTCTGTTTCATATTGAGCTGGTGAAATATACCCAATTGAAGATAATAAGCGTTGATTATTAAACCAATTGACCCACTCTAACGTTGCGTATTCAACAGCATCAACATTCTTCCACGGGCCATTTCTGCGAATAATCTCTGTTTTAAATAATCCATTTATTGTTTCAGCCAATGCATTGTCATAAGAGTCACCCACACTGCCTACAGACGCTTGAATTCCAGCTTCAGCAAGTCGCTCAGTGTATCGTATAGACAAATATTGGCTGCCTCTGTCGCTGTGGTGAATTAACCCTTCGGGGTTGCCACGATGCCAAATAGCTTGCTCTAACGCA
>OJEJ01000027.1_pt1 | contig 118720 bp, 120 predicted proteins | sample 1593271 | NCBI WGS metagenome assembly OJEJ01 (sample SAMN05416877, study PRJEB24817) | seawater metagenome | isolation source: Sea water | place: Canada:Atlantic | collected 2013-11
CTCGACTCACTAAGTGGTTTGCTTGCCTCGCTAAGCGTTGCCTGCTCTGCCGTCTCAGTGGGGTCGCATTATAGGGAGATCCGAAAACAGATCAACCCTTTTTTAAAGAAAACTTGAAAAAACATGCTGTTCGATGAGTATTTGAGCTAAACGCTCAAAAACACAACTAATAGTAAGCTTTATTTATGTAATAGCGCCATTTTACTAAGTGTATGATGATAAATATCTTTCTAGTGCTTATTTGAAAGGTAATTATGGTAACAACCTTTTTAGCTTATGATTTTTCTTAGGTGTAACGTTACCGTTTTTATAGTAATGCTACTCACTTAGCCAAATCATTAATGCAATAGAGCTGTGTTTTGGCTGACTTGAGATTAGTGGTAAATAGGTAATAGGTAAATAGGTAATAGGTAATAGGTAATAGGTAATAGGTAATAGGTAATAGGTAAATATAATAATGCAGAAGTTTAATTTGTAAATTTCAGGCATTAAAAAGCCGAGCATAAGCTCGGCTTTAGGTTTCTTTAAGACTTACTCTGCAGACTGTGCGTCTTCTTGAACTTCTTCGCTAGTCGCTGGGCGACCAACTAGTTCAATATAAGCCATTGGTGCATTATCACCAGTACGGAAGCCACACTTAAGAATACGAGTGTAACCACCTGGACGATCCGCGTTACGTGGACCGATTTCACTGAATAATTTACCAACAACTTCATTGTCGCGTGTGCGAGCAAACGCTAAACGGCGGTTTGCTACACTGTCAGTCTTAGCCAGTGTGATTAAAGGTTCAATTACACGACGTAACTCTTTCGCTTTTGGCAAAGTAGTTTTGATGATTTCATGTTTCACCAAAGAACCTGCCATATTGCTGAACATCGCTTTACGATGGCTACTGTTACGGTTTAATTGACGACCACTCTTACGATGGCGCATGACCCTATCCTTCTAACTAAACTAATATAGTGATTTAGATTATTCAGCTAAACTTGCAGGTGGCCAGTTTTCTAGGCGCATACCTAGAGAAAGACCACGTGAAGCTAGCACGTCTTTAATTTCAGTTAGAGACTTCTTACCTAGATTAGGCGTTTTAAGAAGCTCAACCTCAGTGCGCTGAACTAAATCACCGATATATTGAATTTGCTCGGCTTTCAAACAATTTGCTGAGCGTACTGTTAGTTCAAGATCATCGACTGGACGAAGCAGAATAGGATCGAATTCTGGTTTCTCTTCTTTCTCTTCTGGCTCAGTTACATCGCGTAAATCTACGAATGCATCTAATTGCTCAGCTAAGATAGTAGACGCACGGCGGATCGCTTCTTCAGGATCTAATGTACCGTTTGTTTCCATATCAATGATTAATTTGTCTAAATCTGTACGTTGCTCAACTCGAGCTGATTCAACCGAGTACGCAATACGTTCAACTGGGCTGAATGATGCATCAAGCAACAATCTACCAATTGGACGCTCATCGTCATCAGAGGATAAACGACTAGATGCCGGCACATAACCACGACCGCGCTCAACACGAATACGCATGCTGATCTCGCTGTTACCTGTAGTTAAATTACAGATAACGTGATCTGGATTAGCAATTGTTACATCGCCATCGTGCTGAATATCAGCCGCAGTAACAGGGCCTACACCAGATTTAGTCAGGGTCAGAAAAACTTCATCTTTGCCTTCTAACGTTACTGCTAAACCTTTAAGGTTTAATAGTATTTCAATGATGTCTTCTTGAACGCCTTCTTTCGCGCTGTACTCATGTAATACACCGTCGATTTCTACTTCAGTTACTGCACATCCAGGCATAGATGAAAGTAATATACGGCGTAAAGCATTACCCAGAGTGTGACCAAAGCCACGCTCTAATGGTTCTAAAACTATTTTAGAACGCGTTGGGTTTATAGCGTCGATGTCGACTAACCTTGGTTTTAGAAATTCTGTAACAGAACCCTGCATTTTATCCTCTCTTAACTCTTAACTTTACTTAGAGTAAAGTTCGACGATTAGTTGTTCATTAATGTCCGCAGACAGGTCTGAACGCTCAGGTAGACGCTTAAAGCTGCCTTCCAATTTCTTACCGTCAACTTCAACCCAAGTCGGCTTTTCACGTTGCTCAGCCAACTCTAGAGCAGCGATGATACGTGCTTGTGTCTTAGACTTCTCACGAATTACTACAGTATCTTCTGGAGTAATTACGTATGAAGGAATGTTCACAACACGACCATTAACTAGAATCGCTTTATGACTTACTAACTGACGTGCTTCAGCGCGTGTGCTAGCAAAACCCATGCGATATACAACATTGTCTAAACGTTGCTCTAAAAGCTGTAACAAGTTTTCACCTGTATTACCTTTAAGGCGAGCAGCTTCTTTATAGTAGTTACGGAATTGCTTTTCTAATACACCGTAGATACGACGTACTTTTTGCTTTTCACGTAATTGTAAACCGTAATCAGATAGACGACCTTTACGAGCGCCGTGCTGACCAGGTGCAGTCTCAAGTTTACACTTAGAGTCGATAGCTCTTACGCCGCTCTTAAGGAACAGGTCAGTACCTTCACGACGACTCAGCTTGAGCTTAGGGCCCAAATATCTTGCCATGTTATTTCTCCTAACCTATTGTTAAACGCGACGTTTCTTCGGTGGACGACAACCATTATGTGGTATTGGCGTCACGTCAGTAATGTTTGTAATACGGTAACCAGCAGCATTCAAAGCACGTACAGCAGATTCACGACCTGGACCTGGACCTTTGATGAAAACTTCTAGATTTTTTAAACCGTATTCTTGAGCAGCAGTACCTGCACGCTCTGCAGCAACCTGAGCAGCAAATGGTGTAGATTTACGTGAACCACGGAAACCTGAACCACCGGCAGTAGCCCATGATAGTGCATTACCTTGACGGTCGGTAATCGTTACAATAGTGTTGTTGAAAGAAGCATGAACATGAGCCATACCATCAGCAACTTGTTTTTTAACCTTTTTACGACGAATTGGTGTCTTAGCCATAATACTATCCCCTTATCGCTTAATAGGCTTACGAGGACCCTTACGGGTACGCGCGTTAGTCTTAGTTCTTTGACCACGTAGTGGTAAAGAGCGACGGTGACGTAGGCCACGGTAACAACCAAGGTCCATAAGGCGCTTGATATTTAATGTAACTTCACGACGAAGGTCACCTTCAACAGTGTACTTGCCAACTGCATCACGCAGTACGTCAAGTGTTTCATCAGAAAGTTCACCGATTTTTGTGGTCTCGGCGATACCAGTCGCTGCTAAGATAGCCTTAGAGCGAGTCTTACCTATGCCATAAATAGCTGTTAAACCAATAACTGCATGTTTATGATCAGGGACGTTAATGCCAGCAATACGGGCCACTAACACATCTCCTATATTCGAATTTGGTAATCAAAAGTTTGAAAAGCCCGTAAGGATACTCAAACGAAGACCAAATCACTACTAAAAACACAGGCCGAGAAATCTCAGCCTGCACGACTGTTTACTTAGCCTTGCCTTTGCTTATGCTTAGGCTCACTGCAAATTACGCGTACTACACCAGCACGTTTAATAACTTTACAGTTACGGCATATTTTCTTAACGGAAGCACGTACTTTCATTGCTCAACTCCGTAAACTGACCTTATCGACCGTAGCCTTTAAGGTTCGCTTTTTTCAGCACAGAATCATACTGATGAGACATCAGGTGAGTCTGTACTTGTGCCATAAAGTCCATGATTACAACAACGATAATCAAAATTGATGTACCGCCGAAATAGAATGGCGTTTGCCATGCCATAGTCATGAATTCGGGCACCAGACAGATAAAGGTTATATACAAAGCACCTGCCAATGTCAGGCGTGTCATCACTTTATCAATGTATTTAGATGTCTGCTCACCTGGACGAATACCTGGGATAAATGCGCCAGATTTCTTAAGGTTATCTGCAGTTTCACGAGGGTTAAACACCAACGCTGTATAGAAAAAGCAGAAGAAGATAATTGCCGCAGCTAATACAAGTGAGTACAAAGGTTGACCTGGAGTCAACGTTGTAGCAACAGCTTGTAATGCATCAGCGACAGGACCTTCACCTTGGCCGAACCAGCTAGCAATTGTACCAGGGAACAGAATTATACTACTAGCAAAGATTGGTGGAATAACACCCGCCATGTTTACTTTTAGTGGTAAATGCGTGCTTTGAGCAGCAAATACTTGACGACCTTGTTGGCGTTTAGCGTAGTTAACAACAATACGACGTTGTCCACGTTCGAAAAACACTACAAGATAAGTAACAGCGAATACTATAACCGCAACCATAAGTAGTACAAAAACATTCAAATCACCTTGGCGCGCCATTTCGACTGTCGAACCAATAGCAGACGGCAAGTTAGCTACAATACCAACAAATATTAGAACTGAAATACCGTTACCGATACCACGTTCTGTTATTTGTTCACCCAACCACATAAGGAACATAGTACCAGTTACTAAGCTCACCACAGCGGTGAAATAGAAACCCATACCCGGATTAACAACTAATCCGTTCATCATGCCCGGTAAGCTAGTAGCAATACCGATAGATTGAATAGTAGCTAGCACAAGCGTGCCGTAGCGTGTGTACTGGCTAATTTTTTTACGCCCTTGCTCGCCTTCTTTCTTAAGCTCTATAAACGGAGGATACATATGCGTTAATAGTTGCGTAATAATCGAAGCCGAGATATACGGCATAATACCCAGCGCTAACACTGAAGCTCGCTCAAGTGCACCACCACTGAACATGTTGAACATTTCAACAATGGTGCCCTTTTGTTGCTCGAAGAAATCGGCAAGTACAGCGGCGTCAATCCCAGGGATCGGCACAAATGAACCTAGACGGTAAATTATGATAGCGCCCAATACGAAGAGTAATCGACGCTTCAATTCCGAAAGCCCACCTTGTGCACTTTGTGTATCTTGACCTGGTTTAGCCATTTGTACTTCCTTAGTCTTCTACCTTGCCTCCGGCAGCTTCAATAGCTTCGCGTGCACCCTTAGAGGCTTTAAGACCTTTAAGTGTAACAGCGCGTGAAACTTCACCAGATTTAACAACTTTAACGAAAAGAACGTTCTTTTTAACTAGACCAGCTGCTTGTAACGCGCTTAGGTCTACCACATCGCCTTCAACTTTAGCGATTTCAAAAAGGTTTACTTCTGCAGATACTAACGATTTGCGTGAAGTGAAACCAAATTTAGGTAGACGACGTTGCATAGGCATTTGACCGCCTTCAAAACCAACGCGTACTTTACCGCCAGAACGTGACTTTTGACCTTTGTGACCACGGCCACCAGTCTTACCAAGACCAGAACCGATACCACGACCAACACGTTTAGGGGCAGTTTTTGAACCTGCAGCAGGTGAAAGTGTATTCAAATGCATGAAATTAACCCTCTACCTTAACCATGTAAGAAACCTTGTTTATCATACCACGTACACATGCTGTGTCTTCTAACTCAACAGTGTGATTGATACGACGTAAACCAAGACCGCGTAATGTAGCTTTATGCTTCGGTAAACGACCGATAGAGCTTTTTACTTGTGTTACTTTTACAGTTTGATTAGCCATGGTTACCCCAGTATTTCTTCTACGCGAAGGCCACGTTTTGCAGCGATAGACTGTGGAGAATTCATATTCTCAAGAGCCGAAATCGTTGCACGTACTACGTTGATTGGGTTAGTAGAACCGTAACATTTAGATAGTACGTTCTGAACACCAGTCACTTCTAGTACTGCACGCATAGCACCACCTGCGATGATACCAGTACCTTCAGAGGCTGGTTTCATGAACACTAGTGAGCCAGCATGACGTCCCTTAACAGGATGCTGTAATGTATTGCCATTTAGGTCTACATTGATCATGTTGCGACGTGCTTTTTCCATTGCTTTTTGAATAGCAGCTGGAACTTCACGTGCTTTACCATAACCAAAACCTACTTTACCTGCGCCATCACCAACTACAGTTAGTGCAGTAAAGCTAAAGATACGACCACCTTTAACTACTTTAGACACACGGTTTACCGCTATTAGCTTTTCAGCTAGATCAGGCTGTTGTTGCTTTGCTTCTACGTTAGCCATTGTCTACTCCTAGAATTGCAAACCGGCTTCACGCGCAGCATCAGCTAGCGCCTTCACACGGCCGTGATATTTAAAGCCACTGCGATCAAAAGCAATCTTTTCGATGCCTTTGTCAGCCGCACGTTCAGCAACCGCTTTGCCAACTGCTTGCGCAGCTTCAACGTTACCGGTGCCTTTAACTGTTTCGCTAATAGCCTTCTCAACAGTAGAAGCAGCAGCCAGTACATTACCCTCAGCATTAATTACTTGAGCGTAAATGTGACGTGGCGTGCGGTGGATAACAAGACGCGTTGTGCCTTGTTCAATATAATTTCTACGAGTGCGTTTAGCACGACGTAGACGAGCTGTTTTTTTATCCATCGTCTTACCTTACTTCTTCTTAGCCTCTTTACGGCGTACATTCTCATCTGAATAGCGAACACCTTTACCTTTATAAGGCTCAGGTTTACGGTATGCACGAATGTTAGCAGCTGTTTGACCAACTAACTGCTTATCTACGCCCTTAACTAGAACTTCTGTTTGGCTTGGAGTTTCAATCGTAATTCCTTCAGGAACTGCGAAATTAACTGGGTGTGAGAAACCAAGTGTTAAGTCTAAAACTTTACCCTTAGCTGCAGCACGGTAACCAACGCCTACTAACTGAAGTTTCTTCTCGTAACCTTCATGCGTACCAACAACCATGTTGTTGATTAGAGCGCGAGCAGTACCTGCTTGTGCCCATGCATTTGCTACGCCTTCACGAGGTAAAGTTGTAATAACGTTGTCGTTAACTTGTACTTCAACTGCGTCGTTGATAGTACGAGTAAGTTCACCGTTTTTGCCTTTAACTGTGATTTCCTGGCCTTTCAATGTAACTTCTACACCGGCAGAAACATTAATTGGTGCCTTTGCTATGCGAGACATAGTTCCCCTCCGATTAAGCTACAAAGCCAATGATTTCACCACCAACACCAGCACTACGTGCTGCGCGGTCTGTCATTAGGCCTTTAGAAGTTGATACGATAGCGATACCAAGACCACCCATTACCTTCGGTAATTCGTCACGTTTCTTGTAGATACGTAAACCAGGGCGACTTACACGCTGGATATTTTCAATTACAGCTTTGCCTTCGAAGTACTTCAACTCGATAGAAAGCTCAGGTTTAACTTCACCGTTAACTGCGTAGTCTACGATGTAACCTTCGTCTTTTAGTACTTTAGCTAATGCTACTTTCAGCTTTGAAGTTGGCATCGTTACAGATACTTTCTTCGCTGATTGACCGTTACGGATACGTGTGAACAAATCCGCGATAGGATCTTGCAAGCTCATAGTCTTACTCCCATGATTCTATTACCAGCTAGCCTTTTTAAGGCCAGGAATTTCACCGCGCATAGCTGCTTCGCGAACTTTAATACGGCTCATGCCGAATTTGCGAAGGAAACCATGTGGGCGGCCCGTAATGTTACAACGATTACGTTGACGTGCAGGGCTAGAATCACGAGGTAAAGCTTGTAGCTTAAGTACCGCGTCCCAACGATCATCTTCAGATGTATTAACATCACTGATGATAGCTTTTAGTGCAGCACGCTTTTCAGCATACTGAGCAACTAGTTTTGTGCGCTTTGCTTCGCGCGCTTTCATAGAATTCTTTGCCATAACCCTACCCTTATTTCTTAAATGGGAAGTTAAACGCTTCTAACAACGCACGGCCTTCCTCATCAGATTTCGCAGAAGTAGTGATAGTGATATCCATACCGCGTACACGGTCTACTTTATCGTAATCGATTTCTGGGAAGATGATTTGTTCACGTACGCCCATGCTGTAGTTACCACGTCCATCAAAAGACTTAGCACTTACGCCACGGAAGTCACGAATACGTGGGATAGCGATTGATACCAAACGCTCAAAAAAGTCCCACATACGCTCGCCGCGTAGGGTTACTTTACAACCAATTGGGTAGCCTTCACGCACTTTAAAGCCAGCAACAGATTTACGTGCTTTAGTGATTAAAGGTTTCTGACCAGAGATTGCAGTTAAATCAGCTACAGCGTGATCTAAAATTTTCTTGTCAGCTAGGGCTTCGCCCACGCCCATATTTAATGTGATCTTTTCGATCTGAGGGACTTGCATGACAGAGCTGAAACCAAACTTCTCTTGAAGCTCAGCAACTACTTTGTCTTTATATACTTCATGCAGTTTCGCCATCATTCTACTCCAACTATTAGATAGTTTTACCAGTAGATTTAAAGATACGTAATTTCTTACCATCTTCAATCTTGAAACCTACACGATCTGCTTTACTCGTTTCCGAGTTGAAGATCGCAACGTTTGATGCGTCCATAGACGCTTCTTTCTCAACAATGCCGCCAGCTTGGTTCAATTGTGGAACCGGCTTTTGGTGTTTCTTGATCAAGTTTATGCCTTCGACAAAGATTCGACCAGATTCAGTAACAACTGAAAGCACCTTACCGCGCTTACCTTTGTCTTTACCTGCTAGTACGATTACTTCGTCACCACGACGGATTTTTGCTGCCATGATTGGCTCCTTACAGTACTTCTGGGGCTAGTGAAACGATTTTCATGAACTTGTCATTACGAAGTTCGCGAGTCACAGGGCCGAAAATACGTGTACCAATTGGCTGCAAGTTATCATTTAAGATAACAGCCGCGTTGCTGTCGAAACGGATCAGAGAACCATCTGGACGGCGAACACCTTTTCTGGTACGCACAACTACCGCGTTTTTAACATCACCTTTCTTCACTTTACCGCGAGGAATAGCTTCTTTTACAGAAACTTTAATGATGTCGCCAATCGCTGCGTAGCGACGGTGTGAACCACCAAGGACTTTTATACACTGCACTTTGCGAGCGCCGCTGTTATCAGCAACTTCCAGCTGAGTTTGCATTTGGATCATGTTAATGACCTCCGGTGTAGTAATTACAACGTGTCTTAAAATTGTTTAAAATCAAGACATTTCGATTAAATCCCACTCAAAAACAAACGAGTTGTCTCTTAAGGGCGGGCAATTGTACCAGCATTGAGCATGTAGCGATAGGTTATTTTTTAATTAATTTAAGGACTGAGGGGATTTTATTAACGTTGCTAAAGCTATGTGACTATTTTTTCAATGGTTATAAAATAAACAAGGCACTTAAAAAGTGCCTTGTTTATTTTACTAGTGGTTACTTAGCCAAATAGTCCCTTTAATTTGTCTTTTACTTTATCTTTGGCTTTCTCTTTCGCTTTTTCTTTTGCGTCATCGAGTTTCTTTTTTGCTTCATCTTTTAAGGCATTACTTACATCAAGTTTAATTCCCACATCGTGAAATGGTCCTTTTATGCGTAACGGTATTTTAAAGCCTGTACTGTCATCGGTAGTGCCTTGACCTTCTATTGAATCTACAATCCCTGTTACCAAACGGTAATCAACTTTAGTGAGAGGTAAATCCACATCTCCTTCACCGGAAATACGAATCAGAGGGCTAATTAGTGAAAGGTCAGTATTGCGTCCAACACCTTTAATAAAATTAAAGCTACCTGTAAGCGCAGAAAAATCTGTTTGTTCTGCCTCTTCAAAGCCAGTATCTAATCCTTCAGAAGCGGCGCCAAAATTACCAGATATAATCTCTTTACCTTTACGAACCATTTCAGCAATGTTCGCCCCTTTTACAGCACCATCTGCAAACTCAAATGCCAACTTACCATTTAGCGCATCGATAAACGATTTTTGACTTTGTCCAGCTGTAGATAAATTCCAATTTAAAGAACCTCTACCGAGTACCTTGTCAAAACCGGTTGCATCAGTTAATAACGGCTGGGCATTTATATCTGTTAAATTAAAGTTTGTAGCTATTTTATAAGGCGCATTTTGAGCATCAATCGTAATTACACCTTTACCAGCGCCTTCATAGGCTGAAAAGCTATCTAAACTTAATTTAGCTACACCTTTATTTAGCGCCACTGTAAACTGGTTCGCACCCAGCTTTATATCATTTGCTATTAATCCACTAGAACGAATTACTACATTAGCATCTTGTGCTTTAAGGGCGCTTAAATCAATTTGAGTGTCATCCCAAACAATTGGCTCTGCCGGTTTGCTATCGCCTTCAGTCGGCTGTTCTTTTTTAGCAACGGCATCTGGCAAATAGGGATTAAGATCGAGCATCCCCAAATCTACATTTGCATTAATGGCTAAACGATTACCTAAACTAATTTCGCTTTTACCTTTAATTTGAAGTTCATCAAGCGTTGCAGTTAACTCTTCAAGTTTGAATTTTTCACCCAGTAAATGCATTTTACCATTTACACTAAATGCATTAAACGCATTATATTTCGCATTTAGGTCAACCCCCTGCCATTTAGCAATATTTTTTACCGACTCGCCATTGAGTGCTAATTGACCTTTTATGTCTTGCCCTTGTTTTGCGATTGAGCCATTAAATGTCAATTCAACCAAGCGCGAATCTAAATTTTGCGATACATTAAAAGCCTGACCTTCAATCGCTTTGGCAGGAGTGTCGAGTTTTACATCTAGTTCAAATCGCTCCTGCATATAGGTAACCCCCCCTTTAACCTCAAGGGTTTTACGTAATGAAGGAAGTAAAATAGCCAGCTCTAAATCGCTAATTTGCTGCTTGGCGCCCGTTTGACCATCTAGATATGTAAATGTACCGCCATAAATAGCGACCTCACCCAGCTCAATATCAAAGTTAGCAGGCAGCTTAATTGCCTCACCAGGCTCAGCTTGCTCTATAGGTTGCTCTGCTACAGCATCAAACAACTGCCAGTTAGCTTTGCCATTTTTATCTGTCTCTAATAAAATATCTGGTTCGTTAATAACAAACTTATCAAGCTTAAACTCACCGCCAAATAACGAGAACCAAGGTATATGTACTGCCAGCTGCTGCATACTTGCCATATCAGCTCGCGAACCTGTTTGCATATTAGCAAAGTGGACATCATTCAACTCTAACTTTAGTGCAGGAAACACACTAAGCGTTTTGTCACCATTAATTGTTAGCGTTCTTCCCGTCGTTTTTTGAACTTCCTCTGATACTTTATTAAAAATGGTATCGGTAGGAATTAAAAAAGGCGCTGCCACAATTAAAGCAATACAGAGTAAGAGTATTACACCAAAAATTTTGAGTAAGGTTTTCATGTTCGTCCTTTAAGCGGTCAAATTATGTTTTTATCATAGCGAGTGTTAAGCCTAAAAGCATTGCTGTAGATAAAAAAAGCTCATAAAAGCAGTTTACTTATTTCATATGAATCGTTCCTGAAACATTCTGATACCTTTAGGTTACAAAAAATAATTGACTCATTGATACCCCAGAGGTTACAAGAAATCAAATACTATTAAAGGATGAATACTATGAAACAACAAGATATTAAAACAGAAGAACAATTTATGAGACAAAATATACGGTTTTGTATAAGCGCTGGCGTAGTTTGTTTACTTCTCAGTGTTTACTCACTAACTAACCATAATATAGAAGAGATGATAGTTGTTGGAATGAGCGTTTTATTTTATATGGTTGTAACTGCAATTTTTATGATTAAAGCAAGCTTTCCGCTAAAAATGTATTTTAAATATGCTTATAAAGATGAGTTTCTAAACACCATTGACATTAATGCCTATAAACATACAAGTTGTGCATTTGGAGTTTGTCTTATTGGTGTTTTGTATAATAACGATTCAATACCTAGCGAGGTTTCGCATGCAAATATGGCAATATTTTACTTAGGTATTATGCTCTTAGTATATGGAGTATCAACCCTTTGGCAGAGCCGTGATTAGGAGTCAAAGTGCAAAATAACATAGCAAAATTTCGTAAAGAGGCGGGGCTTTCACAGCAAGAACTTGCCGATGCTATTAGCGTTTCACGTAAAACAATAAGTACAGTAGAAACAAATCGATTTACGCCGTCGGTCATTATAGCCCTTAAAATCGCAGCTCATTTTCACGCATCAGTTGAAAGCCTCTTCATATTAGAAGAGGCTGATTAATAACCGAGCTGGTTAGATTAACCCCGATTTTAAACACCATAATAATGCAGCGCGCAGGACAGCGCTGTTGTTATTAGTGTATTTGAGCTAAAATAAGCAATGCTAATACATATATATAAATCCGGAGTATCTACAAGGCATGAAAAAACTGCTAATTTCACCGTCAAAAATGACACTAGGCGAGCAAGAAAATCAAATCTATCAGAACATTCTGAAACAATCTTCAGAATTAAGCCTTAACCTTATGGCCGTGAAAGTAGAAAACCATCCTGATGATTTTTTACCTTGGTGTTACGAGCTATTAAACGCAAGCAGAGACCGTATTAACTACGATTTACTTGAGCCGCAACAGCTACCTGTTCTGAAAAAGCTGCATGATCAACTTATTTCAGCTATCAGCTTTTTACAAGTTAAAACGCTTCGTGTAGCCCCTTGGCCTGTGGTAAGTGTATTTATAGAGCAACATAAAGATGTTATTGCACTTGATGAACAACTTCGTTTAGCAAGTTACGTAAAAAGTATTCGTGAGCAATCATTAAAAGACATGATCCCTGAAGACCTTCTTGCTTTTACTGGCAAGCATATGGCTTCACTTGATCCAAGCACTTACGATTTTGATGTTGAGTGGTTTGCATCAACTAAGAGTGCTAAAGTTTTCCACCAACTCATTGGTGATTTACCGGGTGCGTTTGATGAAGCACTGGCTAATATTCCTCTTGAGGGTGACATTACCCATTACGAGTACCAACAGTTTGTAGCTGCTTATAGCAAAATATTTACTGATAGCAGTGAAAAGCCAACTCTTGCTCCGGCAACACGACTACTTGCAATGCGTCGCCCTGATATTTTTACGCCAATTACAAATAGCCGTTTAGACGCATTATGCTCAGCACTTGCGGTTACTAAACTTAAAAATAGTGATTTTGAGCGTTACTGGCAAGATATTGTAAAAGGCATTCAAGCTATGTCATGGTACAAAATGGCAAATGCTTCAAATGAACTAGAAGAGCAACTAGTGTCAATTAAAGCGCTTATTCCGTGCTTTTTTTACTACGCGGATAACAAAACACCAGATAGCTCTAACTATATTAAATTACTTAATAAACCAAAGCGTAGCACCACTAAAACGGGTAAAACACAACGCAGAGGTAAAGAGTCTGCTGAAATTTTAGTTGACCGCGCTTTGGCTGCCGATGATATTCCTGAGCATATTCGTAGCAAACGCGACTCAATAATCAGCGAAGTTCAAAAAGGCCGCAGTGTAAACGAAACAATTAGTCTAATGCGCACCATATTTGGCTAAATAATTCTAAAAAAGCTGTACTTTCATGGTGCAGCTTGATTATTTTATGCACCAGCGATGTGCGATAAAATATTTCTTCCGCATAATCTAAAGCACCCACCCCAAACGCAAGTCATTGTTAATAAAATACAAAATTTAATTTTAAAACAAAATAAACCAAGCTGGCACACACAGTGCAATTCTATTCTCAGTTAAACAATAAAAACGCATAAATCAAAAGGCTACGGTACTTCATAATAAAAAGCCTTCCTATGCAAAAAATCATATAACGGGAAATGGAACATGTTAAAACTAAAAAAAACAATCGCTTTTAGCGCCGTGGCATTAATGGCTGCAACGTCACTTACATCAACAGCAGTAAATGCTGAAGTGTCTGCCAATGTAGCAGCTACTTCAAATTACTTATGGCGTGGACAAGAACAAACTGGCGGCGACGCTGCTATTTCTGGTGGTATTGATTACGCTGACGAATCTGGATTTTATGCTGGTACATGGGTATCTAATGCATCTTGGGCTGACGAAATGACCTACGAGCTAGATTTTTACGCAGGCTTTGGTGGCGATATTAGCGAAGGTGTTAGCTACGATGTAGGTTACATTTATTATGCTTACCCAGACGCGGCATCAAGCGCAGATGCTGATTTCTCAGAAATTTACGGTAGCATCAGTGTTGAAGGCTTTACCTTTGGTGCATCAGTGCTTGCTACATCTGCTGCAAGTGGCGACGGTACAGACTTTGGTGACTCACTTTATTTAACAGCTGATTACGGCTTTGCCGTAGGCAGCAATGGTACAGAAATGGCTTTACACATAGGTCATTATTCTGGCGATTTTATTGGTGACGAAGACATCATTGATTACGGTGTGTCTGTATCAAAAGATGGATTCACATTTGGCGTATCAGACACTGATATGGACGAGTCAGATGTAAAAGTTTACGTTGCTTACGCTGTAGACTTCAGCCTATAAACAAACATGTGTTACTTGCTGCAACTGAAGGGCCATTTGGCCCTTTTTTTTATACTTAAGCAAATTTGTTTAAGTATTCATGATTGTATAACTAGAAGGCAGGTTCTTACTATATTAGGTTAAATTGGACTTTTCAAAGCTTAGCCTTTTGATTACTACGGAAAGTAAAAATGAAACCAAAAGTGGTGATAAAAAACCAAAAGCATTATATATCGCAACAGATAACCCTAGCGGTCTGAGTTTATCTGATAGCTAATTAAATAAATGGCTGTATTTGCATTAGATACAGCCATAACAACGTGATTATTAAGCCCCACTCCCTATGGCTTAACCATATTAAAACAATCTAGCAACTATAGAGCTTAACAATACATCTTTGATTTATTGCTTTTATAACACCCACCCTTGTTAACAATCGGTTACAATTGAATAAAATTAGTACATAATTTTTCCTATATTATTAATCTATCCATTGGTATCACGTGTTTACCAAATCACATATAGGTTATTAAGGAATAATAATGAAATCACCTAACGCATTTAGCGCCCTTCTCGATATTTACATTAGTCCAAGCAAAGCTTTCAATGGTGTTGAACACGCCAAAGGTTGGTCATGGCTTGCTTTTATAGCAATCTCTTTAGTTTCAATGGCGAGTATTTATATTTTTTATTCTACCGTTGATATGCAGTTTTTGATTAACGAGCAATTTGCAGCTGCAAGTGTTGATGCAACAATTGGCGAGCAAAAAATGATTCGCCAAAGCATTGAACAAAACGCCGAAATACAAGTATGGATTAGCATGATATCAATCGTATTAGGTACTGCAATCATAGCCGCGATAATGGCTGTGTATTATATGCTCATTGCTAAATTAGACCCAGAGTCAGAGCACAGCTATGGTGCTTGGTATGGTTTTACTATTTGGACAATAATGCCAAATATTGTTTTGAATTTAGGTACGATAGCACTTGTACTTAGTGCAAGTACCGATCAAATATCTCAAACAGCAGTATTTAACTTTGATTCAATTAATCAGCTTGTTGTTGGGTTAGAGCCTGGTAGCGCATTTTATACATTACTAGAATCATTAAAGCTAAGTAGTCTTTGGGGGATTGGACTAGGAATGGTTGGCTTAAAATGTTGGACAAATTTTTCAACAAATAAAGCGTTACTTTTCTCGGCGCTTCCAACACTCGTTATTTTTGGTATTTGGGCAATTATTGCCGCAATGTAATTAATAAGCAGAGGTATTTTACCTCTGCGCTACTTATTCACGGACAGATGTATATATGAAAAAAGCAATAATAATAACGATAGCTATAGTCGCTTTTGTAGGCCTAATCGTCTCTAAGCAGGTGACCGGTGATAAAAAGCAAGCCCAAGTGAATATTGCGCAGGTTGAGCAAGGGAATATTGCTGATTCAATCATGGCGTCGGGCAATCTAGTTTTTAATACCCAAGTGCAATTGCGCTCTGAGGTAACTGGTCGTGTAGATAAGGTATTTGTAGAAGAAGGGCAAAGCGTTAAGCAAGGGGATATTTTAATGCGCCTTGATACAACGGCCTTCGAATCAGAAGTAAACCGAAACCAAGCCGTTCTACGCGCTACCGAAATTGAAATAAAACATAGCCAAACTCGCCTTGCTAATTTAGAGCGCCAATTAAAAAGGCAAAAAGAGCTATACGATGTTGGATTAGGAAATCAAGAAAGCTTTGAAAATATCGAAAGTGCTCGCGATCTAGCAAAAATAGATATCGAATCACGCAAAGAGTCATATAACCAAGCGCAAGCGTCGCTTCAAATTGCACAAGATCGCCTAAGTAAAAGTGTATTTAGAGCGCCAATGAGTGGCTTACTAGCATCGGTTAATATTAAAGAAGGTGAAACAGTTATTGCAGGCACAACTAATATTATTGGTTCAGACCTTATGCTTGTTGCCGACCCTAGCGCTATTTTAGCAGAGCTTAGAGTTGATGAAACAGATATAGCCAGCATAAAACTAAATCAACAAGCTGATATTTATGCCGCAGCCTACCCTAACGAACCATTTAGCGGCAAAGTGATTAATATTGGTACATCAGCTAAAAACCAACCAGGTTCGCAAGGGCTTTCTTTTAGAGTTAAAGTATTATTAGACCCAACAGATCGCCAACTTTATGCGGGTATGAGTTGCCGAGCAGAAATTGCCACCAGTATTGCCGAAAATGGTTTAAAGCTCCCTATTGAAGCAATACAAAAAGAAGAGGGTAAAACCTTTGTATGGCGCTTAAATAGCGATAATACCGTGAGTAAAGTAATAGTAAGTGTTGGTATTTCGTCTGACATTGAGCAAGCTATAACAGAGGGGCTAAGCAAAGGCGATAATGTGGTTATTGGCCCCGCTCGACCAATTAGCAAGCTGCAAGAAGGCGATGTTGTTTCACTTAAAAATGACGCAGACGAGGAAACATTATAATGTCTGCGGTAATTAAGTTAGAACACATTAACAAACAATATGTAATGGGCGAGCAAGTATTTAAAGCGTTAGATGATGTAAATATCGTCATGAATGAAAATGAATACGTAGCCATTATTGGCCCTTCAGGCTCAGGTAAATCAACTTTAATGAACTTACTTGGCTGCTTAGATACACCCACTAGTGGCGATTACTTTTTAAAAGATAAGCTTGTAAAAAGTATGACCGAAACCGAGCTTGCCCATCAACGTAATGAGAGCGTCGGATTTATTTTCCAAAGCTTTAACTTACTGCCTCGCGCATCTGCACTTGAAAATGTAATGCAGCCCTTGGTTTATCGTTTTATACCCGCAAAACAACGCAAACAAAAAGCACTTGAAGCATTGCAACGCGTTGGTCTTGGCGACAAAGTTGATCACCTATCAAGTCAGCTTTCGGGTGGGCAACGTCAACGTGTAGCCATTGCTCGCGCATTAGTAACTAAACCACATATTTTACTGGGGGATGAACCCACAGGTAATCTTGATAGCAAGACCACAGCAGAAATAATGACCTTGTTTGATGAACTGCATAATGAGGGGCACACTATTATTTTAGTAACCCACGAGCAAGAAATTGCAGACCATTGCCAACGGGTTATTCGCTTGGTAGATGGTAAAGTAGTGAGTGATGTAAAAAAAGGCGAAGGAGAAAAACAACATGTTTAAATCTGCCATTGCCATTATGGAAGGAACAAAAGCAGCATTAATGGCTATTAAGGCCAACGCAATGCGCAGCGCATTAACCTGTTTAGGTATTATTATTGGTGTTGCAGCCGTTATAACTGTGGTTGCAGTTATGCAGGGCTTTACTAAACAAATTAACGATCAACTTGCTGACATGGCACCCGATGTAACCTCAATCAAACCATTTACAAGCATCGAGCAAGAAATGGTTGGTAAAAACGCAAAACTGACTTACTCCGATTTTCTAACACTAAAAGCACGTATAAAAGAAGCCGAAACACTAACCGCACTTATGTTTACGTGGCGTTTTTCTGGTGGAGCTGAATACGGAAATAAAAGCCATTCATCACGCGTGATGGGAACCGAACAAGATTACCAAAAAGCATACCGCACGTTTCCAGAATTAGGCCGCTTTATTCGCGCGGAAGATGACGAAAAACGCCGTCGGGTTGCGTTTATTGGTCCTTCTATTATTGAAAAGTTAAATTTACCCGATAACCCAGTAGGCGAATATATCAAACTTGGTGGCGAATGGTTTAGGATCATTGGAGTAGCCGAAAAACAAGGTAGCTTATTTGGCTTTGATCAAGATGATTATATAAATATTCCGATCAGTACCATGAGCGCGTTAGAGGGTGCTAGCAGCACGAGTAACGTGCAAATAATGTTTAGACTTAAAGAAGGGGTCGATGAAGAGCTTACTTTAGCTAAAATAACGCGTATTTTACGCCAATTACATAAATTAAAAGACGGAGAAGAAAACGACTTTGAATTTGAAACCGCTGAAAAAGCCCGTGCTAATGTTGATAAGTTTACAGGTAGCGCCACGGCAATCACTGCTGGTATTGTTGGTATAAGCCTTGTTGTAGGGGGGATTGGCGTAATGAATATTATGCTGGTATCGGTGACTGAACGTACCCGAGTAATAGGCACTCTTAAAGCATTGGGCGCAACACCCGGCTTTATTATGCTACAGTTTTTGGTGGAAGCCGTAGTGCTATCGTTATTTGGCGGACTCATTGGCTTAGCTATAGGTTATGGTGCTGCCGCATTGATTTCGTTTATGGTTCCCAGTATGCCGGATGCTTACATACCTGGTTGGGCTGTGATGCTATCGTTCGGTTTTACGTCACTTATCGGTATTATATTTGGCTTAGCCCCTGCTATTAAAGCGGCAAGGCTAAACCCTATTGAAGCATTACGATACGAATAATCAGCATCAATCTCTACTCAGCTTTAAAAGGTACCTTAGTGCAGCTCACTTCAACTGTTTTAGGGTACCAAGCCGGGCCTATCTGATTAACTACAACCTCCGCTACTCCATTACTAAATGACTTATACGTGTGCACCGTTTGCCATTGTCCTTGTGGACAATGCTCACTTAAGTCAACCGCATCAGATCCCTCATACAAAGCTAAAGCAAAATTATGATGCCACTGAGAACTATTGTGCGACTGGTTATTAACTTTTTCAGGTACACCATTATCAAAGTAAATATTTGTGCAACCAGTTAACATAGCAAAAGTAATACTGCCTAAAATTAATTTAAGATTCATAACGCCTCCTGCGTATTTTGCTCTTCACACCATACCTTTATGGTATGTGGTGAATAAATGCCTAGCGTAATTAAACCCAACGCACCATCGCTAAATGTTTGTTGCGACTGCATTTGAGCCGCTTGTGTATCTGTACAAATCTGTTTTACATCCACACGTTCCTCTCCTACTAACCCCCATAAATAAAATGGACGGCTATCTTCGTAGGTCGCTTTACTTGTAATTTTTGCGATAGCGTGTGGCTGTATGGTAACCGCAGAACAGGCGCTTAAGCCTAATACTACAAACCCCATTATTAATGATTTCATGTTTGTCCTTACTTGGTACTTACTTTCAGTAAATAAACTTTACAGTAAACCAGTAAAATAATGAGTAAAAAGCTGTGCGAAAAATGTAGCCAACCTTACAGATTTCAAACAGTTTTTTACACAAAAAAGGCCGCAAAATTGCGGCCTTTGAGTAAGTTTAGTTTCAGCTATTAAAACTTAGCCAAATTATTTACATTGTCTTTATCAACCAGTTTTACGTACGGATCTACCCCTGCAAATAAAGGTTTTTCTTTTACCTTTAACTCAATAATATTAGTACCCGTTACTATTTGATGTTTTTGTGAGTAAATCACAAAATCTTCAGCGAGTAGATTTTCAGGATCGTCACTAAACAACACAATATCAATTAACTCATCGAGTGGCTGTTCTGTTTCTTCACCTTGACCATCAGCACGTTGCTTAACAGCTTCAACGTTTAACGTAACACTGTAAAAGCCCTCACTGTCGGCTTCGTCTGAAATCGAAACCTCTTTCATTTCCAGCTCATACAAAGTGATATATTTAAACTGATCGTCAATAAAGTTTTGCTCAGCTTGGGTTGCGTCTTGTTTTAAATAACTTAGTAAATCAAGTGTTGTTGGGTATGGCGTTGACTGATATCTAAACTCATTTAAAAATGCCTTAAGTGCAGCGTTTAGGCGTTTTTCACCTAGGCGATCATAAATCGCCATCATAACAACAGATCCTTTATTGTAATGAAGGTATTGCTGAGCCTGGGTTTTATATAGTGGCATCTCTTCAAACGCTTCTCCAGTACGGCCCATTAAGTACCTATCTAGCTCGTATTTTAAAAACTTACGTAGCTTTTCTGGGCCAAAGCGTTTTTCAAGCACCATAAGCGCACTGTATTGTGAAAGCGTTTCGGACATAACTTCACTCCCCTCTACATTGGCGCCTGATACTTGATGACCCCACCATTGATGCGCTACTTCGTGTGCAGTTACGTAATAAGGCAGGTCAATTTTACTTTCATCCCTTGAGTCTGTAACAAAACCAATGCTTTCTGAATAAGGAACAGTATTAGCAAAACTTTGCGCAAATGAGCGATAGCGAGGAAATTCAATAATACGTAATTGCTTATGCTGATAGGGGCCAAATGCTTGTGTAAAATAATCTATCGAGTCTTGAACCGATTCAATCATGCGGTCAACATTCCACGCATGACTTTTATGGAAATAAACCTCAATATTTACACCATTATGCTCAACCTTTTTACTTTCCAATTCAGCCGACTGCACCGCATAAAAATTTATAATAGGTGCATCCATTTCATAAACAAAGGTTCGGCGCCCATCTTTTACGCTTTCACTTTGTAAATAACCAGGTGTAATCGCAAATTGCGATTCATCGGTCGTTACCCTGGCCCTAAAGTTAATAAACCCAGTAGCTTGACCAAAATCACTTTGTGTATAGTACTGGCTATCTTCAAGTTTATTTGCTCGTTCTAGCTCTGGTAAGCCATGTTTACGGCGCTTAAATTTATCAGCCACCTGTAAACCACGGTTGTACCCGAAGTTAGGAAAAAGCTCCCAATTATTAATAAACGTACCATTAGCCACTAACTGTGTATCGGAGCCACTATCGGTAAAGCCTGTATGCTCGCGAGTGACAGACAGCTGCCCTTCTCTTACCTCGTCTGGCATAAGGGGCTGATCAAATTCAAACCATGCAGAATAAAGCGCTGGTAATTTTTCAACAATTTTACCGCCAGCCATCGTTACATCCCAGCTTTTGGCGTGTTGCGGTGAGGTGATCAATACTCGCGAAATTGGCTCATTAGATGTATTAGTAAACTTAATTTTTGCAACTGCACTTAAAGCACGCTTTTTAGGGTAAATATCAACAGTTAAGTCAACATCGGTCACCATAGGCACTGCTAAATCTTTATATTGTGCAAACTGTTTTTCATAGCTTACTTGCTTGTCTTGAAACGCATCGCTTGTGATAAATTCGTTTAAAACACGCGTATTGTGATAAATGTTATAACCTGCACCAACAAACACCAGTGCACTAACACAAACAATTACTTGCCCCTTTAACGACATATTATAACGAAGCAGAGACAGTCGTGTACGTAGTGTTTGTGAAGGTCCTCTATGCCATAACGCAAATCCTACAATAGCCAAAACAAGACTTAACGCGCCCCAATACAATGTGTACCAATGCGCTGCTTCCAAAAAGTGTCCATAACCGTTTATATCAGAGTACGGTACGCTGCTGCTTTTCGAAAAATGATACATATGGTGTTCAAATCCATAAGAATCCATTACGATTTGGGCAATGTAATAAAGAATAAACAAACCCATCCCTACGTATTTATTTGGGCTAATAATTTGTAAAAAGAAGGCAAGCACCGTCAGCATAATCAATGGTAAAAGCGATAAATAAACAATCCTGAATAAATACTGCCCCAACTCTAAATTAAATTGCCCTTTAAATAACTGCACTGTGATTGTTAGTATCATTCCAACAATAAACAAGCCTGAAATAGCCGTGATTAACGCCAGTATTTTTGATACCCAAAAAACACTGTTATGCACAGGAAAGCTATCAACAATATCGCCCATACCACTTTGACGTTCGCGCCATACAAGTTCTGCACTATAAAAAGCGATAATAACAAACAAAAATAAACCAGAAATACCGCTAATAATATTTACCATATTCGCGGTGATCGGCCAGTTAGTTGTGCCGTAAGCGCCTATGGGCGCAAACAGCGGGATCATAAGCGTTACAATACTTACACCCGCTAAAATCATAAAAGGAGCACTAAATATAACTTGTTTAAGTTCGAATATACTGCGCATTATTAGCTGAGATGGAGTACTAACCCCCGCTGATTTATAATTTTTAGCACTGTTGATAAGTGCAGCTTGTTTATTTTGAACAAAAGCAGAGACTTTAAATTGTTTTTGCTGTTTTTTAATTACTATGCGGTTGCTTAGCTTTCCAAGACCAAAAAACATTGTAATACTGATTGCCACCCACAATATACGGTTAACTAAAAGGTCACCTGTGAGGGTTAGCACTTCTGTGTTTTTATCACTCACAGTCCAGTAACGCGTCAAATCAATTAAAGACCCCAAGCCAAATGGGTCGGCGTAAACAACTATATTTCTAAATGCTAAATCATCAAAATAAGCACTGGCTATTTGATAGGCGATAAAAATAACAACGGCTGCGACATACACCGACATCATCGTTTTAAAATAGACAGCCACACTGTTAAAAATAGCCGAAAGCACCAGCAAACTGGGTACTGCAATATAAAAATAAGGTGCAGCGTAATACACAAACTTATTTGGACCCACTAGCTCACTATCGAGCCATCCAACTGATAAGCCAAACTGCGACCCTAAAAGTACTCCTAAAGGCACGGTTAAAAATACAACCAGCACCACTAAGTAAGCACCAAAAAAGCGCCCAGTTTGATAAGGGACAGGATTAACAGGCTTACTAAAAACCAGTTCATCCATTTTAGTTTCACTATTTCTAATAGCGGAGCTGGCAACAAAGTTAACTACCAAAAACATCGCAAATACACAAAATGTAATGGTCAACATCATAATTGAAAAAGGCGAATTCATATGTACATTAGCGCCGCCTAGCGGAAATTTGCTAGAAGAGCTGATAAAAAACGCCATAAAAAAGAACATTAATGAAATGATATAAAACGAGGGCTGGCGCACAAAATAGCGCAGCTCAAACGCGAGCATATTAAAAAACATAACGCCTCCTTATGCTACTTGGCTATTACGATGATTGAGCAAAGTAGAAAAGTACACGTCTTCTAGGTTTGCATGGCTTGATTGAAAACCTTCAGGGGCTTGTTCCGCTAATACATGCAATATGGTTTGCCCAGCAAATAAGCGTTTAGAAATAACAGGTAGCTGTGGCTCAAGCTCTTGCGCTTCTTCTTGGCTCATGGCTTTGCGCCAAATTTGGCCTTGCAGCTTGTCGGTGAGGGCAATCGGGTTACCCTCTAATAAAATTTTACCACCAGCCAGTACCGCCATATTAGGGCATAGTTCAGCCACATCTTCTACTATGTGGGTTGATAATATAACGACTTTTTGCTCGCCTAAGCTTACTAACAAGTTATGAAAGCGATTTCGCTCTTCAGGGTCTAGCCCTGCGGTTGGCTCATCAACGATTAGTAAATCAGGGTCGCCCAATAACGCTTGAGCAATACCAAAACGCTGGCGCATCCCGCCCGAAAAGCCACTTACCGCTTTTGAGCGATGTTGATATAAATTAGTGTGTGCTAGTAGGCCTTCAACCGACTCTTTACGCTCCCTTTTATTATGAATCCCCTTTAAAACAGCCATATGGTCTAGCAAGTCGTAAGCACTAACACGCGGATAAACACCAAAATCTTGCGGAAGGTAACCTAAACGTTGGCGCAGTGCTTGTGGGTCTTTAAATACATCAATACCATCAAAGGTAATTGCCCCCGCGTTGGCAGATTGTAACGTTGCAATAGTGCGCATTAGCGATGACTTCCCGGCACCATTTGGCCCAAGTAGCCCAAACATGCCTTTACCTATTGATAAATCAACACCTTGCAGAGCGTGCACGCCGTTGTCGTAGGTTTTTGATAACCCTGTTATTGATAGCATTTTTTACTTCCTTGAATTGTAAGTATTATTTTTATACTGTTTTATACCACATTAAAAACGGGAACATAAGTTACGCTGTGGCCAACTTTGTAACAATAAATAAACAGCAACACACTCTAATAACACTTGCTAAGAAGTGAGCCTCTGGGTATAAAAACCACACACTATTGATAAGAAGCGAAAAGCCATGCAAGAACATAAAAACCAGCCATTGACCGATTTTATAGAATACTCACACGATGAAATGTTAGCCCGTGCAAATGAATTTTTACAAACAAGCCAGCGCCGCCATAGCATTCGCAGTTTTAGTGACCGCCCAGTGCCAAAAGAGATTATCGAAACCTGTATAAAAGCAGCGGGTACAGCACCTAGTGGTGCAAACCACCAGCCTTGGCATTTTGTGGCTATTAACAGTAGCGATGTAAAAAAACAAATACGCGACGCGGCTGAAAAGCTAGAGCGCTCTTTTTACGAAGGGCGAGCAGGCGAGGAGTGGCTGGATGCATTAAAACCATTAGGGACTGACGCGAACAAACCCTACTTAGAGCATGCACCTTGGCTTATTGCTGTGTTTAGTCAAAAAAAGGGCGGCGTGAGTACTGACGATAAAAATACAAATTACTATGTGCATGAGTCTGTTGGGTTAGCAACGGGGTTTTTAATACAAGCTCTGCACCGAGCAGGCCTTGCAACGCTTACTCACACCCCAAAACCTATGAGCTTTTTAACAGACATTTGTGGCCGCGATAAAGATAACGAGCGCCCTTATATGCTATTAATTGCAGGCTATCCGGATGAGCATGCAACAGTACCAATGCATGCACTAGATAAAAAATCGATTGATGAAATAGCCAGTTTTATTTAATCCCGTGCAAGGGGGAATAATCAATAGCAAGAATATCTCCCTCTTTAAGGCCAGCAATTACATGTTGTTTGTTATTAACCATTGTACCTAACCTTACGAAACGTTTAACTGGCGTTTCGTTTTCTAGTACATACACCATGTTTAATTGCCCAAACTCATGTACCCAACTTGGCTCAATTAAAATACCTTGAGCGCTTTTTGTAGGTAACTGCAACTGTGCGTAAAGCCCAGGAATTAACCCTAACTGTGCATTCGTATCGAGGCGAATAAGCAAGCTACGCGCGCTATTGTCGGCAACAGGGACAATCTCACTTACTACGGCAGGTGTTGTTATTGCCAAAGATGGAAGGGCCACATTTAAGCTATCTCCGAGTTTTAATTTTACAGCTTGTTGTTCACGCACATTAAATTCGAGCTGTAATTGCAATGGGTTATACACTGTAATAAGTGGCTTGCCCGGAGTGGCGGTGTCGCCGGGCTCGGTTAAACGCTCAACCACAACCCCTGAAATAGGCGCTATAATTTGAGTATAATTTAGCGCCACTTTTGCTTGTGCTTGTTGCTGCTGAGCGGCGGCTAAATTAGCAGTGAGATTATCAAATTTAGCCTTAGCCTCATCCAATTCACTAACAGGCACCAACCCCTTCGCATTTAAATCACTCATTCTAACTAATTGCTTTTGAGCTTGCGTCAACGATGCTTTCACCGCGTTAATATTCGCGTCGCTTTGTGCTAACGCCGCTTTAAAATCATCTTGCTTGAGGGTAATAAGTAAATCGCCTTTAGTGACCTTATCGCCCGCTCGTACTTTTAGCTGCTCCACCTGCGCCATAACATTTGATGAAATTTGCGTATTTTGTTTTGCAATTACACTACCCGGTACCTGCTCAATACCGGTGATGCTTTGCAGCGCAATGGTGACTCGCTCACCTTGATAATTACTTTGTTGTGATTCTTTTAAACCAGCAGCTTGTTGGTCAGAAAAGCTGCCTGCCATGTAAAGCACAGCCATAATAATTACCAATAAAGCGATTAAAGCGCCGATTAGTTTTGATTTACCCTGCATGCGCTTCACCCTCTGAACTTGCAAACACTAAATAATAAACAAGTGGCACTACAAATAACGAAAATACAGTAGACGCCACAATACCAAAAATTATCGCAATCGCGAGCCCGCTGAATACCGGGTCAAGTGTGATTACTAAGTTACCCAATAAAGTCGTGCCTGCGGTTAGTAATACAGGGCGCATGCGCACTGTTCCAGCAGCAACCAGCGCATCTTTTATAGCCATACCTTGGCCTCGGGCTTGATTAATAAATTCAACTAAAATAAGCGAATTACGAACCACAATACCAGCAAGGGCAATCATCCCAATCATTGCTGTAGCGGTAAATAATACCGGCTCAGGAGCGCCAGCTATAGCACGTTCTCCAAACTGATTTAATAACCAAAAGCCTGGCATAATACCTATCACCGTGAGCGGAATAGCCGACATAATAATTAGCGACAAGCTCGCAGATTGTGTTTGTACACGTAAAATAATAAATATGGCACTAAGCGCAAAGGCAAATGCAATTCCCATATCCCTAAACACATCTATGGTAATACGCCACTCCCCCTCACCACTAAAGTTGACATGCGTACCTTTAGGTAATTGCCATGGTGCAGTACCGCCATTGTTAAAAAAGTGGCGGTTTATCCACGGTGTTTTTTCAAAATAGTTAGGCTCGGCGTTAAAATCAGCATTTACGTCTGCAATAACCTCTGCTGGCGTTCGCCCGTTTAGCTCAGCCATAACATAAATTACATCGCGTTGATCTTTACGAACCCGAATGTCAGCAACCTGATGTTGCGTAAACTTACCTAACTCTGAAAGCGACACTAATGGCCTTGGTGCACTTTGTAAGCCAAATTCATTGCTGGTTTTAGCTAAATCTCTATCACCTCTGACTTGCAGTGCAAGTAATTGCGAAATTTGATTACGCTCGCTGTATGGTAACTGTAATTTAATATCAACAGGCTCTGTTTCGTTACTTACGTAAAGCACACCCACGGTTTCACCTTGTGTTGCAACACTTAACGATTGAGCAATATTTTGAGTAGAAATTGCACTGATTGCCGCTTTGCTCTTATCGGTTACAAAACGCTGTAAAGGTGAAGGTGCAACCATAGAGGTATCCACTTCGACTACGTGAGGCTCTTGCTTTAAACGTTCAGCTAATTGTTTAGCTGCTTGGTAATGAGTTTGCTGATCAACAAAATCATCTCGGTAAACCTCAGCAACTAAAGTACTTAATACGGGCGGACCAGGAGGCACTTCAACAACTTTTATTACTATGCCGTGTTTTGCTAAAGGTGCGAGCTGTTTACGTAAGCGCATAACCACAGCATGTGATTGATGCTCGCGCTCAGACTTATCAATCAATAACACTCTTAGCTCTGCTAAATGTGCAGCTTCACGGCGATAATAGCCGCGTACCATGGCATTAAAATCCATACTTGAAGGCTTACCAACGTACGCCGCTATTTCACTTACTTCGTTTAATTGCCATGTGAGTGTTTGCACCTGTTGAGTAAAGGCAGCGGTTCGTTCTAAATTTGTGCCCTCTGGCATGTCTATTAATACTTGTAGCTCGTTTTTATTATCAAACGGTAATAGCTTTAAAGGCACTAAACGCATAACTGGTAGCATGGCGCTAATAATAAACAAAATTAATGTGCCCCATAACACCCATTTTGCGCGCTGCTTTGAGACAAGCAGCGGGCTTAATAACGTTTGATAAATACTGATTTTGGGCTCAATTTCAGTGTGGGTATCTGTATTGGGCTTGAGTAACTTCATCGCAAGCCATGGCGTTACAAAAAACGCCACAATGGTGGATACCATCACGCTGATTGGAACGTTAAATGCCATAGGTGCCATGTACGGCCCCATCATGCCGGTAATAAATGCCAGCGGAATAAATGCCACCATAATCGTTAACGTAGACATAAGTAACGCACCGCGAATTTCGCTCATTGCGCCAACTATTTGCTGTTTTTTGTTGCCTTTTTTATTTAAAAAACGGCTTATATTATCAATGCCTGTAATTGGGTCATCTACCAATAAACCTAACGATAAAATAAGTGCAAATAACGTTACTCGGTTAATGGTATAACCAAACGCAAAATCCAGTGCCAGTGTAATGCCATAGCAAATAGGCACCGCTAACCCAACAACAATGGCGGGTCGCCAGCCCAAAAACACCCCAACAAATATCACTACCGTAAATACAGCAAATACTAAGCTTGATGTTAGATTATTTACTTTTTCATTGGCGGTTTGTCCGTAATCTCTTAATACCGAGTAGCTCACTTCTGGCGGTAAAAGCGTGCGTGATAACTCGGCCATCATTTGATGAACATGGTTTGCCACCGCCACGGCATTCGTGCCTGTTTGCTTAGCCACACTTAATGTGACCATGGGTAACTGTTGAGCATTAGAAGATTGTGCAAGCCATTGGTAATGTTCGCTCTCGCCAGGTCCGTCAATCACGCTTGCAATATCAAGTAAGTAAACACTCTTACCGTTTACTACATTTACTACAAGCTGCTCCACTGCAGACTTATTACGTAAAACGTCACCCGCTTGCAAAGCTATTTTTTGCTGACCATTTACAACACTGCCTAGTTGCGTAAGTTGATTAGATACACTTAATGCATAAAGTACATCGTTTATAGTCGTTTGGTGAGCAGCCAACGCGCTGGCATTTAAATTAATAGTGAGCGTGCGTTTACGCCCAGCAATCACTTTTACCTCGCTGGTGTTTTCAATACGTTGTAAAGCACTCGCAATTTCGTTTGCAAATCGTGTTAATTCGTAATCGCTATAGAGTTGTGGATCTTTGCTGTACAACCCAAGCATAACAATGGGAACATCATCGACCTCAATGGGCCGAATTTGCCAATCTTTAATAACAGAAGGCATTGTATGCTGGTAACCATTAAGCTTGGCGTAGGTATCTAAAATAGCCTGTTCACGATCATGCCCCACCTCAAACCTAAGTGTCACCACGCTAGCACCAGTTTGTGTGGTTGAATAAATATGTTCAACACCGCCAAGCTGGGAAAGTAACTTCTCAAGAGGCTGAGTCACCAGCCGTGTCACTTCGGGCGCTTCTACATTCGGAGCCGATACATATATATCAAGCATAGGCACCACTATTTGCGGCTCTTCCTCGCGAGGCGTTTGTTTTAAAGCAAACAGGCCAAACAAAATTGATAACACAAAAATAATAACCGGAATACGACCCGTTAAACTGCTTTTTACTGCGTTATCAATCATGTTCATTACCTCTACCCCTTACAAAACAAACCATACAATGTGCCTAAAAGATGAATAGCATTCTGATCAATCACACGGTAATAAATAGTTTGCCCCTCACGGCGAGTAGCAACAATATTCGTTTTTCTAAGGGCAGCTAAATGCTGAGAAAGTGCCGACTGCGCTAACGGCACCGCTTCATTAAGCTGTGTCACACTCATTTCGGTATCTTGCAACGAACATAAAATCATTAAACGATTTTTATTAGCTAAAATTTTTAATAGCTGCTCTGCTTGCTCAACGTTCCCCGCCATAGCAGTAAAATCAATATTCATATAAAGCTCTAATAATCTAATGTGATCGCAGTATAAATTGTTACATTAGAAAAGTCTAATATTAGGATTTACTAATATATGAAATACGATTATAGTAATTAGGTATTTAACTGGATAAGTGACCGACTATAATGAAACTCAATAATGCGCTTCGTCTGATCGCTGGCATAATGATTGTGATCTCAATTTTATTACAAACCTATCACGATCCTAGGTGGGTATATTTTACAGTGTTTATTGCCCTAAACTTGATGCAATCGGCTTTCACTAGCTGGTGCCCTATGATTACACTACTACGCAAATTTGGCGTTAAGGAATAAATATAATGCTTACTTCTATCCCCGATTTACTAAAAGTTATTACACCTAACCAACGACGTATCGACGCTGAACAAGCAAAACAAGAGATTATCGAAAACAAGGGCTTACTTATTGATGTGCGTGAACCCGCAGAACATGCTACCAATCCTGCTGTAGGCGCTATTAATATTCCGCGTGGCTTACTTGAAATGAAGTTGATGGAAATAGAAAAAGACGCTTCCCGCCCTATTTATCTGCACTGCGCTAGTGGCGCACGCGCCACATTAAGTGCTGAAGCAATTACACGTATAGGATATGAAAACGTCACCGTTATTACTTGTAACGCAACGCAAGTGTGTGAAGCTTTTTAATTATGGTAAACCCAAATAATTAGGGCCTTAGTTAGTAGACTCGACGATAAAAATCGTCGAGTCTACTGATTCAAGTTGGGCTTAATTTGTTTGAAAATAAAAGCGCGTTTCTGTTATTTTTTCAATAATGTCATACTCTAAGCCCATGTGGTTATACTCACCCTGAGTTGGTATTCTTGAACTGTAATTAACAACGACACCCCAATGGTTATCACTCACCCCTCCAAAAATTATGCTCATGCTCTTGTCATCATTTTTAGTGATAGCAGCAACATTATAAGCATTCATTAACTCCCTAACTTGCTTAGTTTCTGCTGATAACGTCATTAACTCTTCGTTTTCACCTAACTCAAAAACTTTATAATTAGCTGACGGAACAAATCCCGCATACTTAGAAGGATAATAAGTAACAAGTTGAGCTGGCGTGAAAAATGTATTATTTATTCGATAAACAAACATGTCTGTTTGCTGAATAAGATTTAGATCTTTTGACTGATTGAATTTAATAAGCTCATTCATCGTTACTTTTAAAAAGTCGTTAATTAAGCCTAACCGTTCTTCTTTGCAGGCTTGCTTTTTACATATCGTAACGTTAGGTAAATTGGAGAGTTGTGCCTTATTTATACTTAAAAAATTACGACCCAAAACACCTAAATTAAAGTTTGCAAACGCTTGTTTATCTTTATCACTTTTAAACTTAGTCGGATGAATATCAAGAAAACTAAAAGGATAAAATAACGGCAGATACGCGAGAGGTAAATCACTTTTAGGTAATATATCTCCAGCATGCTTTAGCAATGCTCTATATTCTGCGTCTATATCCTCATTAAAATAAGGTGGCATGCCACTGGCCTTAATCGTAGCCGAATTAATCAATAAAAATAAAAACAGTCCATATCTCAGCATATTTTTTAAGTTCCTTAGTAAGTGATTTTTTGTGTAGCAAAAGCTATTTTTTTTCATCAAGTAGCGTAACAAGCATATTCTCTATGTTTTTTACGCTATAGGTAAGTGTACGTATTAGCTCTACTTGGCTTTGCGGGGTTTCTTCATTTGATGATTTTGCTGGTGTGTTTGCAGTTAAGTTATCTTTTTGCTCAAGTATGGCTTCTCTGAATTCACTGGCATTTTCAACACCAAGTAATGACACTAATGCACCGTGGCCAGACTGCCCTGCTGTTTCAAAACTTAAACGATACAGTCCAAACATGCGCATTATTGGGCCTTGACTTAGGCCTACATCGGTTATTTTTTCAAGTGGTATCGATTTTTCTTCTTTAAAAAACACGCCGCGTTTTACAACGAGTTTTTGCGTGAGTAATTGTGCCGACATAGCCGCCAATATTCGCCCTCCCACTAGCCACACAATCGCCAAAACAATAGGTAACAACGGAATCGTCACCAGTGCTAGTACACTAAAAAAAGTGGCCATTAACATCCAGTATTGCTGCACTTTGGGGTCGAAAGTTGCGCTTTTTAAAACGTGGTTATTCATAAATTTATCCTTAATTTAATGAGAGCGTATACCCTGTACTAGGTCGTTTTTACGCCTTTAGTTACTTAAGTTACGTGAACAGTAACTTTAATGCAATTTAACTTATTACACTGAAATAAATTGTCACACTTCCTTTTATAACCCCCCCCTTTAAACAAAAAATATCTTCCACCTCAGTTCTGAACTGGCTTCACTTTACATAAAGTTTATTTTTGCATTAGAACGCGAATACCATGGGTTAACACCCGTTTTTAATATGCTTTTAATTATGTATTAGTGAGGCATTAAAAAAGCCGAGCAGGATTATGCTCGGCTTAGGTCTGGGAAAATATAACTGCTACTGTTTGTTTATAAGTATGCTCACATTTTCTCTATCTGGACCTATTACCTTAAAGGTGTAAGTACCTTGTTCGGTAATATTCAGTGCTATATTGGCACCTATAGCTTCGAGTGAAGTAAGTTCACCAATGGTGGCTACAGGTGCATCACCTGCTCCGCCATAATCAACGGTACTCCAATCTTCAGACGCTACTTTAAATTCATAGTCGCCCGCTTCTAACTCTATGGATGTAGAGTAAACCGCATTACCCTCGTACATCAGTGGGTTGTCTGTTCCCCATCCATTTAAACTGCCGCGAATAAACACCGGTGTTTGTGCAAACATTTCAGCGTTAAGTACTTTGAGCGTTACATTATTTAAATCACTGGCATCAAATACAAACTGGTATTCACCTTGCTCGGCAATATCTAAGGTCATATTTGCGCCCGCAACCGATAACTGCTCTGCTGTGCCTATCATCACACTTGCATCCCCCTCGCCAGAGCCATAATCAACCGTGCTCCAATCTTCTGACGCTATTTTAAATTCATAGCTTGCAGCGCTCAGTGTTTTAGTAAAGGTGTAAATGCCTTTGCCTTGATAGCTCAGCTCATCGGTTACTCCCCAATCATTAAGCGTACCGCGCACATAAATAGCGGTGCCTACAAATGGCTCTTCGTTGAATAAAGTAAGCGTTGGATTTTCAGGGTTTGAAGCATCAAGCGAAAATACATAAGTTGCATCAATGGCTGCATTAAAGATCATGTTGGCACCTGAGCGCGTTAGTGGCTCACTTTGGTTTTCTACAACGTCTTTATCGGCATCAGAAAGCGCACCAAAATCAACCGTAGACCAATCTTCTGAGGCAATTTTAAATTCGTAATCGCCAGCACTGAGTGCAATTGCTATACGGTATTCACCTTCGCCAATATATTCAAATGCATCACGTGTGCCCCAGTCGTTTAACGTACCACGAACAAACACAGCGTTGCTGCCATAAGGTACTACATCAGGTGCGCCTACGGTTGCATTTGCACTTAAACCAGTACCTTGGCTCTCACCTTGGTTTTTAGCAAAAACAGCTAACGTATAAGGCGGTACAGTGAATGTGCCTTCGTTATCGCCTTCGGCAAAATTGGCGCTGGCCATGCTTGCATCAACACTGTTTTTTAATACGTCATGTAATTCAAAACCCGCTGCAGTGGCAATAGTATGGCTAAGAGTTTGCTCGGTTGCGTTAATTATCACAACAAGCGCATCAAGTGCTGGGTCTAAGTCTGTGAGTTCTTCACCATCATCAATGCTCATTACAATTAAGCCGTGCTGCTGGTTTTTACCCACATTGTGAAATCCGACACGGTCGATAACATCTTGTTCAGTTGTTAATCTAAATAACGGGCTTGCGCTGCGGATAGCCAAGAATTCTTGAAATACATCACCTGCATAAGCTATGTCTTGCGGCATTGCCTGTGCATCTGCATTAGCAGAGATAGGCATAATTTCAGACCATTTTTCTTGGTTCTTCTCTGCGTTAGGTAAACCAATGTTCCAGTTATTATTCTCTTTGGTTAAATCAACAGCATTAAACCAATCACCGGCATTATAGCTATCACGGTCCATTGACTTAGAACGCAGTAAATCAGCGCCCAATTGCATAAATGGGATGCCTTGGCTCATAAGTGGAATCGACAATGCCACATTGTGCGCGCGCACACGTTGCTCAATACTCATGCTTGATGCATGTTTGTATTGCAACTGATCCCACAGCGTTTCGTTATCGTGTTTTGATACGTAATGAATGCTATCCGCTGGGTCAAGTGCATACGCCGTTGGTTGAGTGTTCCAAGTAAAGCTATTACCTTTAGATGAATTACCTTTAAAGTCTTTTAAAATGTAATTTTGTAAGTTGCCCGCCAGCGATAACCGTAACGTGTCTTGTTCGGCTAGGTTGCCATCTGTCGGGTTATTGCTAAACATTGCACCACCACGCACGGCTTCGCGAATACGGTCGTTAAATGTGCCTACCTCTGAGCCTGCCATATCAGCTTGTTTAGCTTGTGTGAATAAACGATTGTTGGCTACTTCACCAAAATCCCAGCCCTCACCGTAAAAATAGTTATCAGGGTCAACGGCTTGCACGGCTTCACGCGCAGCTAATATTGATGATTTAGGCATATGCCCCATTACATCAAATCTAAAACTGTCGTAGCCAAATTCACGCGCTAAAATAACCATTGAATCAGTAACAAACTTATCCATCATTACATGCTCTGTAGCTGTGTTTTCACAACAGGTTGAGCGCTCTATTTCACCACTTACTTCGCTATAGCGGTGGTAGTAACCTGGTACTAGCTTATCGAATACCGACTTATCCCAAATACCCGATGATGTTGTGTGGTTATAAACCACATCCAGTACAACACGAAGTCCTACTTCTTGCAGTGATTGCACCATAGCGCGTGTCTCAACTACGCGAGCAATGCCATCGCTGCTTGATGCATACGAGCCTTCAGGCGCAATAAAATGATGAGGATCATAACCCCAGTTAAAGCCATCTAAATCACGCATCGCACTGGCTAATGCTTGTGCATCGTCTGAGCCAGGTAGGTAACTTTGCATAATATCGACAATGGCGCTGTTTTTATCTTCGATTTTACATGCATCAGCTTCATCGTTAATACGCTCACATAATTTACCTAAGGTGTCTGTAATTTCCACACGCTGTGAAGCATCTTCTTCAATGGTGCCAATATCAGTCACTGGCAGTAAATGAAAGTGTGTTAAGCCTTTATCTGCTAATTGCTTAAGGTGCTGCATTGGCACGCTTTCAAGTTCAGTGAATGCAAGGTATTTACCACGGTTTGCTTCGCTTACTGACTGATCACGCACACTAAAATCACGTACATGGCCTTCATAAATAACCGCATCTTCTGGGTTAGTAATCGTAGGTACGATACGCTCATCCCAGCCTTCTGGTTTAGTGTCTTCATCGGCTAAATTAATCAGCTGGCTGTATAAGCCATTAGCAGATACATTGAGTGAGTAAGGGTCGGTACTCCATAGCGACTCTATTTGCTGAGTCAGTGGGTGGTAAACATCAAAATTAAAGCGATAGTAATGGCGGTCATATTGCGTATCTAAACTTACTTGCCAAATACCTGTCTGTGTATTTAATGTCATTGGCGTGGAGTGCACTTGTGTTTTTGCATCATCAAACACGTTTAGCACCATGTTATTCGCGGTGGGTGCCCACACAGTTACATCAATCGTGTTATTGCCATAATTTACGCCAAGTAATGCCTCGTTAGCATCGTCTTCGCCTTGTGTGTAAAGGGCATCGAGTGCTTTAGCGGTTTGTACAAAGGTTGCTTCTAGTAGCTTGCCATCGGCATCGTAGCCTGCAACAACAAGCTGTTGCTTTATAAGCTGCTTTGCAGCGTCTGCATCCCAACTACCTTCATAAGCAGTCCAATCCGTTAAGTGTGGTACTTTTGCAGCTTGCTCATCAGTTAACTCGCTTGCAGTCAGCTCAACGGTTTCACCATTTAGCCCAGTGTCTAAATCAACCACCAAGTCAGCGGCTGCTGAAGAATGTAACTTAATGATTTGTGTAAGCTCATTACTTGGCTTATACAATACTGTATTTAAATCAATCCAATGTGCTGATGCACCATCTATCGCCACCGGACGTTCGCCCAAGCTTAAAATAGGGTATTCAAACACCGAAGGCTCACCATGAATGGTAAAGTTCATACGCTGAAACTTTTCATCGTCTTGCATAAGCGGCATGGTTAAATCAACATCACCAAACGCTTTACCAGATCCTTCTGTGCCAATGTGCACAATAAAGTTAGCACACTCGTTATAACCTTCTTTGAGGTCAATTATCCAGTAGGCACCGTAGTTTGGGTCAATCCCATCGTATTCATGGCCGTTAGCCCAATCGCTCGTGTCAAACGGAGGTGCGTAAGCATCACACACATCGTTATTCCACGAATGTAATCGGTAACCTTCGTAGTTATCGTCGGCTAAACGGTTATAAAATAAAACTGCCTCACCTTCACCAGCAAATACAATAGGATCAGGCAATGTTGGGTCAGCGCCCACTACACAGCTTTCGTTTTTATCATCCGGTACAGTAGGCGCTGCACACGTTATAGGCTCAGGGTCCACACATTGCGAGCCTGCTTCGTTTGGTACTTGTGGCACATTACAGGTTAAAAGCTGCTGCCCCGACTCGACTTCATCTGTCCCACCACATCCTGCTAATATCATTAACCCTAAGGCTATTAGCAAATATTTAGACATTGTTATAATTTTCATTTTTAAACGCTCCGTTTGCTAATTAATGACTGTATGTAAAACCAAGATAAAACTGACGACCAAAGTACTGAGTAGTCCCTGTTCGCTGCTCTGAGCCAAAGTAACTTTGGGTTGGTTCATCGGTTAAGTTATTAACTTGCAAAAGCATGGTGAGTGAATCGCTAAAGCGATAAGACGTTTGAAAATCGATGACTGTTTCAGCATCAAAATTAACCACTTGTTCGTTAATGGCAACCTGCTCTGATACAAACTCATCGCGGTAGCGTACATTAAGGCGCGTTTCAAAATCGTCTAAAGCATAAAATAACGTAGCATTAAGCACGTTATTAGATAATCCAGGTAAAGATTGAACGAGAGTATCGCCCCCTAAACTGGTTATCGATTCAATTTCACTTTCGGTGTATGAGTAACTTGCATTAGCGCCTAAGCCATTAAATGGCTCTGGTAAAAAGGTAAACACTTGCGTATAGGCAAGCTCTAGCCCTCTAATGTAGCCACCTTCGCCATTATTAACTGCCGTGGTGTAAATACCGTTTGTTGTAGCAACTTGCTCACCACTGACCGGATCTTCTATAGAATCAGGGACATTAAAGCCATTACCTTTAAAGTCGAAGTTCTCAATCGATAGCGTTTCAACAAACGAGTCTATATTTTTATAAAATAACGCCGCAGCGACAGTACCGTTACCTTCTTCAAAATAATATTCGTAAGATAAGTCGTACTGGTCAGCATAAAAGGGTTTTAAAAATGGGTTGTTATTACTTGAACCGTTAATAACACCATCGTCACTTACGTTTGCGCTGGCATCGCCCGCTAAGCGGTTAATTGGCGCACGCGACATAACTTTAGCCGCAGCAAAGCGTACAAGTGAATTGTCGTTAAGTTGCAGGTTTAAATTTAGCGAAGGCAGGTAATCTGTATATTTAGTGCCTAATACATTAGGCGCGTATAAGTCATTAACAATGCCGTTCTCATCAACAATATTTTGCGCACCTAAGCGCGCATCGCCTGCTACGTTTTCAAGTACGGTTGCTGATTGGTCGGTTTCGATACGGCGCACACCCACATTACCTGATAGGTCAAGGCCGGCAATTTGCGTGTTAATGTTTACCATAACGTACGCGGCTAGCACATCTTCAAACACCGAGCCGCTTTGTAACACTGACCACGAATAGTTAGTTGTGTAACCTTGCGCGTCGTCTACGCCATCGGCGTTGCCCCATGTTTGAACGGGTTCTGGTGTGCCATCTGGAAACCACGCATTAAGTGCTTTATCTAAATCAATGGCTAAATACGATGGGAAATAACTAAAGTCGCCCTGCCAATCAACCACTGATGCCATATCGTCGGTTAAACGCAAAGGTGGCTGCGTTGTTGAAAATGCCCCGTCGTTACCGTACTCAAATACCGAGCGCTTTCGGCTGTATTCTCTATCTGAATAGCGTGCACCAAATTCTACTGAGCTAAATATATCGCTTTCTAACTCGTATTTAAAATCGAGTCTAAATGCCGTTACTTCATCTTCGGTTTGATCAGGGTAAATACCATATTTACTGACCATTACTCGGTCTATATCGCTAAAGGCGGCCGCCTGATTAAACCCAACGTCAGGTAAATTTAACCCATTTAACTGATAGTTAATTGCAACGTTGCTATCAAATACCGGCGTTTCTGCATTGGCATCTTCAGCCACTAAGCTCCACAACAAACCGTTTCTAAAATTACTTTTTGCGCGAGAAAGCGCTACATCAGCATTAACATTTAGTCTATCGGTTACTTGCCAATCGGCATTAACGCCAAAGCTGTCTACTTCGTCAAAATCTTGGTTGTCGTCATTCACTATTTCAACACGGGTATAACTTTTCGAAGTACGATTAACCGCAGCACCAATTACAGCATTGCCATCAAGTTGCGCATTTGCGTATGCTGCAGATGGGCCGCCTAATTTAACCCTAAAACCGCGGGCAAATGACTCTTTATCAAAGCGCGATAAAAACGCATCACCTTTTAATTTAAAATTATCTACCGGTGCCCACTCTATGGCAGCCAAATAGCCATTACGGGTTTCTTCACCGCCTAAATGCTGTAGCTCAAAGCCCTCGCTAATGTATTCACTTTCTGGGCTATCTATGGGGCCATTTGTGTCGTTTGGTACGCCATCAACATCTTTTCTATCGTTGTAAGCAAGGCCAATAAACTGTGTTGCTACACTTGGCTGAAATAAACGCGCAAACCCCAGTGCTACACCTAATGTATCGTCTAAATATTTACCTTGATACGAAAAGCTAATTCGGTCACCAAACTCAGTGGCATCCGATACCTCAGATGCACGGTCGTTATACATACCGCGCACATTAGCTACAAATTTATGCTTTTGATCATTATTGAGTGGGCTGGCTGTTTCAAGCTCTACCGTACCTGCCACACCACCTTCTATAAGCGATGCCTTTGGCGATTTATATACCGCCGCAGAGCTAATTAATTCTGATGGGTATTGGTCAAACTCAATACTGCGGCTACCACTTGTAGATACCTGCTCACGACCGTTAAGTGTTGAAAAAACAAAGCCGCCCGACAGCCCGCGTATATTAATTTGTGCAGCCTGCCCACCAGTACGCACAGCTGAAATACCCGGTAAACGAGTCAGTGCATCGGCCATTGAAATATCAGGTAATGCGCCTAGGTCATCAGCAGAAATTTGTTCTGACACCGTATCGCTAAATCGCTTTTGGTTAAGCGATTGAATTAAGCTGCGACTAAAGCCGCGCACTTCAATCACTTCTACATCGGTTTGAACTTGAGCGGTTTTGCTCGTCTCCTCAGGTGGTTCTTCAGTAGCTGCAATAGCACTATTGGCGGCAAATAATGCCAGCATGAGCGCATTTAATTTAAACTTTTGCATGTGTGTGCCTTTTGGTTATTGTTTTGTGTGGTGTGTCAGTGCAGTAAAAACACAACCAACAAATTGTAACCAAAAGGTGAATATTTTGTGATGAATACGTATGCAGTATAGCCTGCTTAGGCTGCAGCTATTTTGAGCAATTTAGCTAGCAATAGCTTAAATACTCACTACCACCCTAATGGCTAAGGCAACAAATATAAAACCCAGTACTTTGTCTAACCATGGATTGTGTTTAGTAAACCCAAAACGGTTTTTAGAAAACTCTGTTAGGGCGGCAACAAGTAAGTACCAACCGGTATCAATCACAAATACAGTTAAACACATCACCATTGCAATGCTTAGGGTTAGATTTTCTGGATCAATAAACTGTGAAAACAAGGCTAAAAAGAAAATAGCAAGTTTGGGATTTAAAAAGGCAATGGCAAACCCATCTTGTAATGCTTTAATGCTACTCACTTCGCTATTTTGTATTTTAAGTTCATCATTGTTGGGTTTAGACAATAAAATTTTAATTCCTAGGTAAGCTAAATAGGCAGCGCCTAAATACACTAACACCTGATACACAGTAGGAAACTGTAGCATTAACGCACCCAAGCCAAGTAATGAGGCTCCCGCATATAGTCCCACTCCAATACCATGACTTAGCGCCGCTAGCATGCCATTTTTCATACTGCCGTTGAGCGAATGCTTTAATACAACCGCAAGGCTTGGACCCGGCGACATTGCGCCCATCATACAAATAGCCACTAGGCCTAACCACATAGAAAGAGTCATTTACAGCTCGTCAATTTCAATAAATAATGTATAACCATGCACTTGCCCATAAAAACCGGTTATTGGCACTACGCTAATTACTTTCCAGCCATCTTGATTTAATTCCTGTATGCGATCATTCAGCGCCGCTATATTTACCCCACCCATAAAGCGGGTCTTTCTAAATTCGATTACTTTTTGCATTTAAATCCCTGTGTATCTTATAACGTGTATTGAAAATCGTAGTAATGTACACCGTTTTCAATGCGTATTTTCATACTGCCGGCTAATCCTTCTAGCTCATCAGTGCCTGAGTCGGAAATTACAGTTAAAATTAGGCTGTCTTGGCCTTTATCCATAGTGCCAAAATGTTGTAATACAAAACTGCCTTTTTTGCCTTCAAGTTCGCCTATTACTTGCTCTATTGCTACATAACCAGCACTGCCTTGCACAGGTGTCATAGCGCTTAACATTTCGCCTTGGCTAGAAGCATTAAGCTTGCCTGTAAATGTTTTATCAATCGACATACGCCCTAAATTAATGCCGTTTTGTCCTTTGGCATAGCCATCTAGTGGGGCTAAGGCCACCGTAAATTGGCCTGTTACTATGTTGCTTGTCATAACAATTCCTTATTGATGATTTTTAAAGCTATTGATTTTTAATCCAATGATGCCATATCTATACCTCAACTTATAAAAAGAATCCACTATGCCAAACAGTACCCCCGCAACCGAAAAAGCTGCCTTTAGCAGTTTATTGCCTATTTTTGCATTTATAAAACCCTATAAATGGATGGTTATAGCAGCCCTTGGCGCTTTATTAGTAACGGCTGGCGTTAACTTATCGCTAGGCCAAGGCGTTAAGTTTGTTATAGATCATGGCTTTATTGCGGGCTCTCAAGCGCAACTTCAACAAGCTGTATTGGTACTTATTGGTTTAATTAGCTTATTGGCTGTAGGCACCTTTAGCCGCTTTTATCTAATGTCGTGGATTGGCGAGCGAGTCAGTAACGATATTCGTAAAGCCGTGTTTAATCGCATTGTTACTTTGCACCCAAGCTACTTTGAAGAAAACCGCAGTGGCGAGCTTATGTCGCGTTTAACAACCGACACCACTTTGCTGCAATCAATTATTGGCTCATCGTTTTCTATGGCGCTGCGTAGCGCGTTAATGCTGGTTGGCGGTTTGGTAATGTTATTAATTACCAACTTAAAGCTTACGCTCGTAGTGGTTGCGTGTGTGCCGCTGGTATTAGTGCCAATGATGGTATTTGGCAAAAAGGTGCGTAAACTTGCAAGCTCTAGTCAAGACGCCATTGCCGATATAAGCACCTATGCCGGCGAGATCATTCAAAATATTAAAGTGGTACAAAGCTATAGCCACGAAACACAAGAGCAACATGCTTTTGCACTTGAAACCGAAAAAGCCTTTAACGTTGCCAAAAGCCGCATTAAACAGCGCTCGTTTTTAATTGCCGCTGTAATATTTTTAACCTTTAGTGCCATCAGCGCAATGCTTTGGGTTGGCGGCAGTGATGTACTGGCAGGCACTATGACCGGGGGTGAACTGGGTGCGTTTGTGTTTTACGCTATTATGGTGGCAATGTCGGTGGCAACGGTTGCAGAAGTGTACGGCGAATTGCAAAGAGCGGCAGGCGCAGCCGCCCGCTTACTTGAATTACTTGCGGTAAAAAGTGAAATTGAAAATCCTGAAAACCCGCAAGACGCTCAGCTACAAAATAACGCAAGTTTACCTGCAATCTCGCTTGAAAATATCAGCTTTAATTATCCGTCTCGCCCGGATGTCAGTGCACTTAACAAAATAAGCTTAAGCATTTCGCAAGGTCAAACAGTCGCTATTGTTGGCCCATCTGGCGCAGGTAAAACAACCTTATTTGAGCTACTACAGCGCTTTTACGACCCAGCTAGTGGCGCAATAAAATTTCACGATATTGATATTAAGTCGCTCTCTTTAAACACTCTGCGCGATAAAATGGGCATGGTGGCACAAAACCCTATTTTATTTAGCTCAGATGTAATGCATAACATTCGTTACGGCAATCCAAACGCCACTGATGAACAAGTATACGCTGCTGCAAAACATGCTCATGCCGATGAATTTATTAAACAATTACCACAAGGTTACAACAGCTTTTTAGGCGAGCAAGGCGTTAGGTTATCCGGTGGGCAAAAGCAGCGTATTGTACTTGCTAGGGCTATTTTAAAAGACCCAGAAATACTCCTTCTTGATGAAGCAACCAGCGCACTCGATGCGCAAAGCGAGCACCACGTTCAAGCCGCGCTTGAGCACTTAATGCAAAATCGCACCACGCTTATAATTGCGCATAGGCTAGCAACAGTTATCCACGCAGATATGATTGTAGTCATGGAAAATGGAGAAATTATTGCAACGGGCACTCACCAAGAATTAGTAGCAAGTAACCCGTTGTATCAAAAGCTGTGTGAATTACAGTTTAATAAGGATTAACCCTCTGTGTTTGGCACTATTTGAATTTCTACACGGCGGTTTTGAGCACGGCCATTTGCAGTATCGTTAGTGGCAATTGGGCGTGTTTCACCAAAGCCGCTAGTGCTAATACGCGCTGCCATAATGTCTTGGTTGGCTAAGTAAGCTTTTACACTTTGAGCACGTTCGCGCGATAAGTTCATGTTGTAGCTATCTTGCCCTGTGCTATCTGTATGCCCTTCTACGCTTAGGTAGGTTTTCTCATACTTGTTCATAACTTTAGCAATGGCGTTTAGGGTATCGTTAAACCCTGTTGAAATGTATGATTGGTCGGTTGCAAACGTAATATTAGAGGGCATAACCAAGCGTAAGTTATCGCCTTCGCGAACTACTTCAACGCCCGAGCCTGCTAGTTCATCACGAAACGCTTCTTCTTGCTTATCCATGTAGTCACCTACAGCAGCACCTGCTAATGCGCCAATAGCAGCACCAATAAATATACGCTTGTCTTTGTGGTTACCCGTTGCTTTACCTAACACGCCACCAGCAGCTGCACCAATTGCTGCGCCTTTGCCGGTGTTATTCATTTCGCAACCTGAAAGTAATACGGCTACTACTGTAACGCTCAAAAGTGATTTTGATAATGTCATGATGATGTCCTATTCATTTAGAATTTAGCAACAGTATGTAATTACCTGTATGAACAAACTATGAAGTGCGTAACAATCACCTTATAATTTTGTTATTAACCCTAAAAAATTGAGTTTTAATAAATATGTCACATTCCTTTGTGACAATTTAATGAATTTAAAAAAGGATAAAAGCGCAATGCTAATTGCTATTTTTAGGCAGTTTTTTCTACTTGGCTGCATGAGCTTTGGTGGTCCAGCGGCACACTTAGGCTATTTTAAGCGCCACTTTGTAGATACACTAAATTGGATCACCAACACACGCTACGCGCAATTAATTAGTTTAAGCCAAGCGTTGCCGGGACCTGGTTCGAGCCAAGTGAGCTTTGCTATTGGCGTTGAACGCGCAGGGATATTAGGTGGTATTACCGCATTTGTTGGTTTTACGCTGCCATCTTTTTTAATTATGGTGATACTGGCCATTAGTGCACACCAATTTGACGCCGTTTACTATGCGATTATTGCAGGTTTGAAACTATTTGCCGTGGTCATCGTAGCTGATGCCACACTGTCTATGGCTAAAAGCTTTTGCACAAGTGCGGTGCTTAAGTTACTTGCACTATTTAGCACCTTAGCGCTTGTTCTACTGCCCGTGTTAAGCACGCAAATTGCAGTTTTAGTTATTGCTGCAACTATTGGTGCTATATGGCCTTTATTAAAATTAGGCGAGGCAAATCAAAATACGAATACCGACACAAAAAGTAATATTAACTGGGTTGCTCTGAGCTTATTTGTATTATTACTGGCTATTAGCTTTGCCCCGCTTGGAAAAGAATTTGCATTATTTGCGCCTTTTTACCAAGCAGGCGCTATGGTATTTGGTGGTGGGCACGTTGTATTACCCGTATTGCAAGCAGGTGTACCTGCGCTGAGTGACGATCAGTTTTTAAGTGCCTATGCCAGCGCTCAAGCAATACCTGGCCCTATGTTTACTATTGCGACTTATTTAGGTGCACAACTTAATACTGCGCAGCCTTTATTTGGCGCACTGGTTGCCACGTTATTAATTTTTGCGCCCGGCTTTTTATTGATGTTAGCATTTCAAAAAAGCTGGCTTAACTTGGCTGATAAACCGCGTTTTGCTAGTTCAATTGCCGCACTTAATGCCGCCGTTGTGGGCTTTTTGGCCGCAGCTTTATACTCACCTATTTGGACATCTGCAGTGCACAGCTGGTTACATATTGGGTTAGTTGTTGTGGCTTTTGCATGGCTACGACTTAAAAAGCCACCTATTTGGTGGCTATTAATATTATTTATTAGTGTGGGTCTTGCACAGCATTATTGGGCACTTTAATACTGGGCTTTTCATTTTGCCCCGCATTGGTTGGCGGGCTTAACTGCCCACTCACACTTTGATAAGCGCGTAATCCAAAAATAGGCAGTACGGCAAGTAAATGATCCATTATTTCGGCTTGCAAATGTTCGTAAGAGATCCAGCGCTTATCTTCACTAAAACAGTAAAATTCAATAGGTAAACCGTGGTTTAACGGTTGAAGCTCTCTCACCATTAAAGTAAGCGAAGAGTTTATTTTACTATGCTGCTTTAAATACCCTTCAGCATAACGACGAAACAGCCCTAAATTAGACACTGGCTCTGGTAATGCCGACACTCGAATATACTCATGTAGCGGAATAGCCGCATCAATTTGCGCTCTAAACTCGTCGTTTACTAAGCAAATACTGTTCATATCAATATTGAGTGAGCGCTTAATCCGCCTTCCACCCGACTCTTGCATACCTCGCCAGTTTTTGAACGATCCGGCCACCAGCATGTAAGTAGGAATCGTCGTAATGGTATTATCCCAATTACGTACTTTTACCGTGTTTAAGCCTAAGTCTATTACCTCACCATCGGCGCCGTAATTATCAACTTGGATCCAATCACCATAAGTTACTAATCGGTTAGCCGCAATTTGTATACTGGCAACAAACCCTAAAATTGTATCTTTAAATACTAATAAAGTGACGGCGGCAATCGCACCAAAACCCGAAAGAATATATGTCGGTGATTTTTCAAGCACAATACTAACAATTAAAATGCCACACACAATAAAGGTAATTAGTTTTACAACTTGCACAAGGCCTTGAATGGGGACTTCTCGGGCAAAGTCTAATTGGTTATAAATAGCAGCAGCAAGACTAACAATACTGCTGATAATAAAACCGGTATAAATAATTAATAAGGCTTGGCCTATGGTTTTAAGTATTTCAGCCGCTAACTCACCAACCGGATATACACTATCGAAGGTGGCTAAAAACAATACACAACACAGTAGCCCAGCAATACGCTTATTAAGCTTAGTTAACATTGGAGAAAGCGCGCCAATACGCTCAGGCGATAACTTAGTAACCACCTTTTGAATACCTGGCAGCATAAGCCTGCGAGTAAATAAATACACAACAAATAACGAACAAATGCCAATGGCGGTAGCCGTTAGTGCACTAAAAAAAGCAGCGTCGGGGACATTTTCAAACCAAGGAGCAATTAGCTCTTGTATATGGGTGTTGGTCATAGTGTTTTGGCTTCCTTACTAATTTGTGCATCTGGCATAGCTTGCTGGGCATAAATACCTGCTAATTGCTTATCTTTTGCAACCCATAAGTCGTTCACATATTGTTGAAAGTTAGCTTTGAACGCTTCATCTGTTTGATAGCTACCTAACATAGTGTCGGTAATAGCCATTACATCAATTGATACGTGAATAGAGTCTAGCTCACCTTTTAATAAGTTGCGGCACACATGATCTGACTTACCGCTATAGACCAAACTGGTATTTAACATAGCATCAAACTGGGTTCCGAGTACCTCAAGTGCAAATGCAATTCCGCCTGCTTTTGGCTTTAGTAAATGCTTAAATGGGCTTTGCTGTTGTGCATGTTTAGCGGGGGTATAACGCGTTCCTTCAACAAAGTTGATAATAGTTGTTGGATGGTTACGAAAGTTACGACAGCTGTTTTTAGTGCGCTCTATGTCTAACCCTTTAAGCTTTGGGTTTTTAGCTATTTGCGCTTTGCTTACACGTTTCATAAATGGCATTCCCATCGCCCACGCACCAGTGCCAATAAATGGCACATATTTTAAATCGTCTTTTAAAAAAAACTTAGGCGCGGGTAACGCATGCATAGAGCTAAGCACCGTAATATCTAACCAGCTCATATGGTTACAAATTAGTAAGTACCAACTTTTTGAATTTAAATCACCTTTCACATCAATTTTAATGTCTGGGCAGCCTAGCCATAAACCCAATCGATTACCATTACACCACCCCCGATAAGCGCTATGTAATAAACGATTAACAGCATGAATAGGCAGTAATAGTTTCACTAATCCTAAAAGTAATACCAACACGCCAAAAATTATAAGGTTAGTAAATAATACGCAGCCTACAATTAGGCCGTTTAGCCAATTTGGTAACCATTTTTTTAGCATAACTGTAAGCTCACCGTGTTATTTTGTACTTGTTGGGGCGTCAAGTGATTGCAACGTTTGTTCTTTTTCTTCCCATAAACGATTTAACTCGCTTTGAAAACGAACTCTAAATTCAGAATCACCCGTGTAATCACCAATTAGCTCATCACTTACCGGCATGACATTCACGTGTACATTAATATTTTTTACTTTCCCACCAGCAAAGTCCATAAACGTAGGAATACCGTCAGGGTAATGCAAGGTAACATTCACTACTTGAGAAATTTGCTCACCCATTGCTTGCATAACAAAGGCAATGCCACCGGCTTTTGGTTTTAATAAATGCGGAAATGGGCTTTGCTGTTTTGCATGTTTACTTTGTGTAAAGCGCGTACCTTCAACAAAGTTAACTACCGTTACAGGCATTTCTTTAAATTTTTCGCAGGCTTTACGTGTTGTTTCTAAGTCTTTGCCACGTAATTTAGGGTTCTTTTTAAGCTGACTTTTGCTCGTGCGCGTCATAAATGGAAAGTCGAGCGCCCACCAACATAAGCCCAAAATAGGCACATAAATAAGCTCTTTCTTTAAAAAGAAATTTAAAAACGGAATTTTGCGATTAAATACGCGCTGCAATACTAAAATATCAACCCAGCTTTGATGATTGGCAATCACCAAATACCAATCTTTTAGTTTCAGAGAATCCAAGCCCGTCACGTTAAGTTTTGTTGGTGTAAACAGCCGCTGGTTTAAGGTATTAAACGACACCCAAATAGTGGCGCACTGTTTAGCAATCCAGCTCAATAACTTTTGTAATGGTTTAATAGGAATAAGCTTTAACAAGCCACATATAAAAATAGGTATAAACCAAAAAAGTGTGTTTAATGCATAAAAAATAAGACTAAAAACACTACGAATAACTGACATTACTTCTATTCCTTTAACGGTGCGCAGCAGCAAACACTGCGCTTTTATACTTAAAAATTAATCTTCAAAATAGGTGTAGCCTTCAAGCCCTGCATTAAGTTCAGCCAGGTAACTTGCTTTACACTGCTCTGAGGCATCTAGTTTATTAATTTGATAAGCAAAATTTTCAGCTAAAATAGCGCTATCGTAATCAACAAACTTTAATACATCCTTAACGCTATCACCTTTTATGGCATTGGTTAATACATAGCCGTCGTCGTTTAGCTCAACATGCACTGAATCGGTGTCGCCAAATAGGTTATGTAGGTCACCTAAAATCTCTTGATACGCGCCCACCATAAACATAGCAAGGTGGTATTGTTCGCCATGCTTATATTCGGGGATTGGTAAACTTGTTTCAATACCTGCACCTTCAACGTATTCGCGTATTTGCCCATCCGAGTCACAAGTAATATCTTGGATTATGGCGCGCTGAGTAAGTGGTTGCGTTAAGTTTTCGATTGGCATAACCGGAAACAACTGCTGTATGCCCCACACATCTGGTAACGACTGAAAAAGTGAAAAATTAACAAACAGTTTATCGGCTAATTTTTCATTTAAATCGTCAAGTACTTCTCGGTGTGCGCGGGCGTTATTGCTAAGCGATGCACGCACGCGGTGTAAAATAGTAAAATAAAGCTGCTCTATTTTCGCCCACTCTAACATGCTTACTAAACCATGTACGTACTGATCGTGAGCTTCGCTAAATAAGTGCATCGCATCGTGGTAAATTTCTAGCGCCATACGCGGATTCAAACGCTGTAAGCATTGCCACATTTCATCAAGCACTAACACGCTGTTTTCAAGCGGTGGTTCTGGATTTAAATGATTGGGTGCTTTTTCAACGTCAATCACATCGGTGATGAGTACCGCATGATGCGCGGTTAAAGCACGGCCTGATTCTGTAATAATAGCCGGATGGGTTAAATCGTGTTGGTCGCACACCTCAGCAAACGCATTGACTACATTACGAGCATACTCTTCCACTGTGTAGTTCATTGAGCATGCACTACGAGAGCCCGACCCTTCATAATCTACGCCTAAACCGCCCCCAACATCTACGGTATTGAGCGGCACACCTAGCTGTGTTAATTCTGCAAAGTGACGCGCACATTCACGAAGTGCGCGGTGTATATCACGTATATTGGCAATTTGAGAGCCAATATGAAAATGCACCATTTGCATCAAGTGTAATTTATTGTGTTTTTTAAGCACTTCTACCGCACTTAATACTTGCCCTGCAGTTAAACCAAACTTACCTTTTTCGCCACCGGTATTTTGCCACTTACCTTTACCCACCGAATTTAAGCGTATACGAATACCTATTGCAGGTTCAATACCCAAATTATCGATTTCTTCAAGTAAAGTGGTTAGCTCAGATAGCTTTTCTACTACTATTTTTACGCTGTGCCCCATAGCTTGGCCAATGCACGCTAAACGTAAAAACTCACTGTCTTTATAGCCATTACATACAATAGTGATTGGCTCTTTTGCCACACCTAAAATAGCCATTAACTCTGGTTTTGAGCCCGCTTCAAGGCCAACTAACCCGCTTGGGTGCGCCAATAATTTACTAACAACAGAGCGCTGCTGATTTACTTTGATAGGATAAACACAGGTGTATTTACCATTGTACTCACGACTGCTGCGCGCTTTAGTAAAAGCATTAGTAAGCGTATCGACACGATTTTTTAAAATGTCGGTAAAGCGCACTAAAACAGGCAGTGTTAACCCTTGCTGTTTAAATTGCTCAGTTAAATCGGTTAAAGAGATTGCAGCTTTGCTTTGATCGCCGTCGGGGTAGGCAACCAATTCGCCTTGTGCATTAATATCAAAATAGCCATCACTCCAATGAGCAACATTATAAGTGGCACGTGCTGTTTCTAAACCCCAGGTCATGGCAACTCTTCTTTCGTCAATTAGGTATAAAGGCGCATTTTAATACGTCGCTATCTCCTAGGCTAACAAAAATTGAACTTTCACTCACTCCTAACTAACTTTATTCGCTAAATCAGTTAAAATGTCATTGAGCAAACTGCCAAGCACTGGCAGAATTGCCCTTTTTTTACCTCAACCTAAAAAGTGTATCAGCAACTATGGCAAACTTAGATCAAAGTAAGTGGTTTACTGAAATTAGCGACCGTGACGGCAGCGCATTTTCATTACGTATTAACAAAAAGTTAGATGAAAAACAGTCTCCTTTTCAAAAAGTAGAAATGTTCGAAACCACAGACTTTGGTAATTTAATGATCATCGACGGTTGTACCATGGTATCAACCCGCGAAAACTTTTTTTATCATGAAATGATCAGCCACCCTGCACTTTTAGCACACCCAAACCCTAAAAATGTGGTTATTATTGGTGGCGGCGACTGCGGCACGTTACGTGAAGTATTAAAGCACCCTGGCGTAGAAAGCGTAACGCAAATTGACATAGACGAAGTAGTCACGCAAATGTCGTTAAAATATTTCCCAGAGCTATGCGAGTCTAATAACGATGCACGCGCTACAGTTATGTTTGACGATGGTATTAAGTACATGCGCGAAGCAGCTAGTGAGTCTATCGACGTGGTTATTGTTGATGGTACTGACCCGGTAGGACCTGGCGAAGGTCTATTTAACCATGCATTTTACACAAGCTGCTTAAATGCACTTCGCCCTGGTGGTATTTTAGTACAGCAAAGTGAATCGCCACTTATGCATATGCCACTACTGGTTGAAATGCGTGAAGCGATGTTAAGTGTTGGCTTTAACGATTTACAAACATTACCATTCCCACAACCAATTTACCCAAGCGGTTTATGGTCGGTAACACTTGCTCGTAAGTCTGAAACCTTTAACGGCTTCAGAGAAGATGGCGCAGCACAAATAGCCGAGCAAAGTGAATACTACAACAGCGGTATTCACCATGGTGCATTAGCAACACCTAACTTTATGAAACGCGCGTTTGATAAAAAATAATAAGTGTTAATATTCTACAAAGGGAGCTCTACACGCTCCCTTTTTGTTACGTTAAACCTTAAACCGGTTAACTAATCGATTTAGCTCGTCTGTTAACTGCTCCATTTTATTTGATACATCTTGCGTTGTGCGCGCAAGCGACCCACCCTCTAAGGTTTGATCGTTAAGTGATGATAAGTTATGGCTTATTTCATCAGAAACCGTTGTTTGCTCTTCGGTAGCTTGCGCAGTTTGCATAGCCATATCGTTTACTTTAGTAGATGAACTTTGCATAGCATTGAGTATATCGTTAGTTTGCGAAAACGACTCCACAGCATCATCTGCAAATTGCTTACTCTCACCTATGGCATTAATCGACTGCGATACACTCGATGCAAACAACTCAATCATTTGTTGAATATCGTTGGTACTATCTTGTGTGCGCGTAGCGAGCGTTCTTACTTCGTCAGCCACAACCGCAAAGCCTCGCCCGTATTCGCCAGCACGTGCAGCCTCTATAGCTGCATTAAGTGCTAATAAGTTTGTTTGTTCTGCTATGGCGCGAATGACCTCTAAAACTTTAGCTATGTTATCAGAGCTTTGTTGCAGCTCAGTAGAGCGCGCCATAGCTTGCTCCATGTTGCTAGAGAGAGAGGTAATTCGCGAACTAGAATTAGCCACCGCACTAAGCCCTTGTTGCGCTAGTTTTAACGAATTATCGGCTTCGCTTGATGACTGCTGTGCAACCCCTGCAACCTCCTTGCTAACAGTGCTCATTTCATGTACTGCGCTTACAATAGATTCCGACGCTTGCCCCAAGGCTTGGTTTACACTGTTATTTTGGGTGGCCACTTTGCTAAGCTCAACACCTAAACCATTTAACTCTTTAGATTGCTCTAATATGTCGCGTATCAATTGCTGTAAGTTATCTAAAAAAGTATTAAATTCGGTGGCTAAGTCAGAAAACTCATCTTTAGACGTTACTTGTATTCGACCAGTTAAATCGCCATCTCCTGAGGCAATATCACTAATACGCTTAGTTACATAATTAATTTGGCGAGTAAGTTGTTTAGGTACACTGTAACTAAACCAACTCGCTGCAATTAAAATAATAGCAACCACTGTCAGCATCATCATTTTTGTTGAAATGATATTGGATGAAAGCGTGATGATTTCTTGCTCCGAGGTTTTTTCAGCCAGCTCACCAGCTTTATCAAGCTTAATCCTTAAAGTGGCAAATGCTTGCTCCGAATTCTTTTGTTTAGCTTGGCTATTTTTATCAGCCATGTAGCTTTTTGACGCTGTAAGCCAGGCATTAAAGTCGTTTTCAAAGCCATTTAGCTCTTTAGCTATACTTGGGTAATCTTTCATTAAAGATAAATACTGATTAAGTTTATCAGTAACTTGCATTGCATTTTCTTCGTGCTCTGCCTGGTACTTTTCTGTATTTTTTGAATGAGCTACTAAATTTAATTCGGCCACTTTAGCTTGGTATAGGTCGCGGTCTGCGTTTAAAGCAAGAGACAGCGCCTTAATAAATTTTTCAGACTGCACATCAAGTGCATTTTTTTGTAAGGTTATTAAGTAGGTATACCCCACAATTAACGAGAGTATGGCAAGTCCTAAAACAACTATCGGAAACGACACTTTAACGCGAATACTATGCAAATTCATTTTATCACCCTACAAGACCCTAAACGCCTCTTACAAATTAAACCTAAAATTGCAGTAGGTTGATAAAACCTAAAACTTCCATTGCGTGTTAATCATTACTTGCTGCTGCGAAGCTCTCTGCTGCAGCCCCATTGCAGCTCTATTGTCTACAAAACTTTTTAGTGCTGAGCCTTCAATACCAATTTGACCATGTTTGCTAAACGCGTAACGCCAAGAGGCTGTTACCCCTTCGCCATTGCTTGCATTTGGGTCAAATACCGTCGTGTCGTTATCGGTTACTTTAAAGTAATCGTACCGCAACGATATTCTATGTTTACCTTCTTTATGGCTTAGCATTAAATAATGGCTGTAAAAGTCGTTATCTATTAATTTGCTATGCCCCATTTCGGTTTTACCGCTTAGTACCTGTGTTATAAAACGCGTTTTATTATTAAATTTATATAACCATGCAGCACTGGTAAAACGTGTATTCCATGCATATTGTCCTGAGCTAATGTTCAGTTTAGTTGGATCGCCATTATTATCGTAATAATAAACTCTAAATTGTGATTGTTTTAAATAATCCCAGTGAACACCAAGGTAATAACCAAAGCGTCCATCAACTTCTTCAAATGGTAAAACCTGATTTGCCTGCCAACGCAATGCATATTCGCTAAGTGCTGCAACGGGTGCAAACCTAATACCTTCGTTAAATGTAGTTTGTCTGTCGTGCATGGCAAAGCCACGCCAAGATAGTAACGTGCCTGTAGGGTCGTTACCTTTAAATGTTGCACCCACTAAACTAAAACTATGCGGGCTGTTAAAACGTTTAGCGGGGCGTTTTATTGTTACCTCTGCGCCAACGGTTCTAAGCTCTTCACCTATCCAACTATTAATTGCTGAATTGGTATAGTTGTAAGGAGATGTCCAGCCAATATCTGGGTTCTCTAACGACATTAGCGGATAAAACCCACCCACTCGTACATGCCACTTATAAGCGCTACTAGTTAATGGTTTATATGTAAAATAGGCTTGTGTTAAACCTAAACCTACATCAGGGTCCTGATTAACGTTTAACACCCCATGAGCAGACCAACTTGTTGCTAAATCGGCGCGCACGTCAATAATACCTTGCGATAATAAAACGCCATCGTTTTTAGCATCGTGTCGGTATAAGCCGGTGCCTCCATCTTGAAAACTTTTTAGCGCATCACCTTGAACTGCACGCACTTGTAGCAGCCCCTTAACCTGTGCACTGATTGACGCGCTAAATAAAAACACACCACTCACAACCGCATATTTAAGCATGTGGTTAATAATCATCAAATTCATCCGTAGCAAAATCAAACTGCTCAGTTATCGCTTGTTTAATTTTATATATAAATGGAGCTTGCCCTATGGTTACTTTTTTAGACTCAACATGGCTTATATCGCCAAACCCTGAATGCCAAACATTAAGTGTGTACTCACCTGGCTCTGCGGTTAAATTTACATGTCCGCTGTTATCGGTAATATCAAAAATAGGGCTATCAACAACCACAATATAACCAAGCATCCAGTCATGAATGTTACATCCCAACTCAACAACACCGGTTTGATCAAACACTAATGGCGCCTTGGGTTGTTCCTTATATAACTTTAATTCAAACGTTTTTGCCTCAGAAAACGAATACACATGATGCAAAATTGAATCGGCGTTTGGAAATTCCACTTTTGCATTTTGTGGTACAACTAAAATGCGCGGTGTAAACTCCCTATCTTTTTGCACCATAGAATAAAGCGTATCTACTTGGCTGGATTGACTAGAAAGCACCTCAGAATTCAGCCACACCACGGCATCAGCCATAGGCTCGTTTTTATTATTGTTAACCGTGATAGAAACCGCTTGTACCTGCCAAGTTAATAACATGACTATAATTAACGTTAAATATTTGAACATCATCTTACTATTCTTATTTTTCAAATTATTTACAGTATAGACCTATTAGATTACTTATTTCTTTCTATTTTATTGATAAATGAATACGTATGTAGATATTCGTATTTGTTAACAACAGCCTTTATTCTGATAAGTCACACTGACACAGTAAGGATCTCTTAAATGAGAACATCAGCACTTTTGCTTTTCGCTTTTTCGGGCAGCTGTTTTGCACAAACAGCCACATTACAATCGCCCAACGGCAATATTAAAATAACTATTTCTGACGAATTAACAACCCCCAGCTATTCAATCGACTTTAAAAACAAACCGGTTATTAATCACTCCGCACTGGGGTTTAAATTTAAACAACAAGCCCCTTTTAGCGAAGGCTTTAAAATAACCCATACACAACAAAACACACAAAACACCCAGTGGCAACAACCTTGGGGCGAACGACAAATCGTTACCGACAACCATAACGAAGTTGCTGTTACATTTAAAAAACCACAAGGCGGCGTATTTACTGTTAAATTTAGAGCCTTTAACAACGGCGTGGGCTTTAGATACGAAGTACCCAAGCAACCCGGTTTTGAAAATATAGAAATCACAAAAGAACTTACCGAATTTGCCATTGCCGACAGCCAAAGTGCAACAGCGTGGTGGATCCCAGCCCGAGGCTGGAACCGTTACGAATATGTTTATAACACCACCCCAGTTAACGACGCCCCCTTAGTACACACCCCTTTTACATTTAAAAATAAAGAGGGCGTACACGTTAGCATTCACGAAGCAGCCCTTGTCGATTATGCTGGTATGACCCTTAACCAGCGTCGACCAGGTGTTTTTCAAGCCGATTTAACACCGTGGTCTGACGGCATTGCAGTAAAAAAGCAAGGCGCATTTAATACACCGTGGCGTACTATTCAAATAGGCAGTAAAGCGGTCGACCTGATTAACTCCGATATTATTTTAAACCTTAATGAGCCAAATAAATTGGGCGATGTATCGTGGGTAAAACCGGGTAAATACGTCGGTATTTGGTGGGGGATGCACATAAATACGCAAACATGGGGCAGTGGTGAAAAACACGGCGCTACAACTCAAACAACCAAATACTACATGGACTTTGCCGCAGAATATGGCTTTGACGGCGTGTTAGTAGAAGGGTGGAACATAGGCTGGGATGGCGACTGGTTTTTTAATGGCGATGTGTTTAGCTTTACACAACCCTACGACGACTTTGATATTGAGGAGCTTACCCGTTACGGTAAGCAAAAAGGGGTGCAGTTAATTGGCCACCACGAAACCTCAGGCAACGTAACTAACTATCGCAATCAAATGGAAGATGCCTTTGCCCTATACGAAAAGTCAAACGTAAGCCAAGTTAAAACGGGCTATGTGGCCGATGGCGGAAACATAAAACGCATAGATGAAAACGGCATTGCCCGCCATGAGTGGCACGACGGCCAATTTATGGTTAACGAATACCTTTATAACGTAAAGCTCGCTGCTAAACATAAAATTAGTATTAACACTCACGAACCAATAAAAGACACTGGCCTGCGCCGTACCTACCCCAACTGGATTGCGCGCGAAGGCGCACGTGGGCAAGAGTTTAATGCATGGGGCACACCGCCTAACCCGCCAGAGCATATCCCTATGCTTGCGTTTACCCGTATGCTGGCAGGGCCAATGGACTTTACTCCAGGTATATTTGATATGGGCTTTAATGGCTTAGGCGATGATACAAACCGCCCACAAACAACGCTTGCCAAGCAACTTGCACTTTATGTTGTGCTGTATAGCCCGATTCAAATGGCTGCCGACCTACCTAAAAACTACTTAGCTAAACCCGATGCTTTTCAGTTTATTCAAGATGTACCAACCGATTGGCAGCAGAGTATTGCGCTTGATGGCGAGGTGGGCGACTTTATTGTATTCGCTCGTAAAGAACGAAAACGCGATAAATACTCAGGAAACGATTGGTACTTAGGTGCAGTGACTGACGAAAAAGCCCGCACCATTGAGGTAAAACTCGACTTTTTAGAAAAGGGTAAAAAGTTTGAAGCGCATATATACCAAGACGGCAAAAACGCTGAATGGAAAAACAAGCCGTATGATTTAGATATCGAAAAGCGCGTAGTTAGTGCAAACGATAAGCTAACTTTAAAACTAGCAACAAGCGGCGGCACTGCCATCCGCTTTAAAGCACTTTAAGCTCAACGGTTATATCAGTTTTACAGATATTTAAGTGTTACAAATAGCAAACTCTGCACAGGTTACTGTGCAGAGTTTACTATTTTTATAGGCAGATAAATTTGTGCACTTAAGCCGCCTTCAGGCCGGTTTTCTAGTTTTACTTTGCCGTCGTGCATATCAACAATGCGCTTAATAATAGCAAGGCCTAGGCCACTGCCCTCACTGCCTCGTGCAGCATCACCTTGCTTAAACGGTTCAAATACCGACTCTAATTCACTTTCAGGAATACCTGGGCCATTATCGTTTACCGCAATGACCACATACTTTTTATTGGAGTTATAATAACTAAGTACCTCTATATCGCCGTCAGAATAGCGAATAGCATTTTCAATCATGTTAGTTACAACACGCCTTATAGCCACGCTGCTGAGCGGAATGCTCTCTATACTAGGGTTACTTTTAAAGGTAATAGAACGCTGATGCTTTAACTCGCAATTAACGACTTCACCCACTAACGCGTTTACATCTTCACAACTGAGTTCTTCGCGTTTGTGGTGACGTAAATATTCAATAAATTGATCGATAATACCGTTCATATCTTCAATATCGTAAATAATCCCTTCGCGAAGATACTCGTCTTGGTCGCTCATCATCTCGGTTGCTAAACGAATACGTGTAAGTGGTGTGCGTAAATCGTGAGATACACCCGCCATAAGTAAACGGCGGTCGTTTTCAAGGGCAGCGATACCGCGCGACATTTGGTTAAACGCACGCGTTACTTCGATTACTTCGGTAGAGCCTTCTTCTTCTAGCTTGGTGCTAAAATCGCCTTTACCCACTTTTACAGCGGCTTGTTGCAGTGCTTTAAGCGGGCGGTTTAGGTGGCGTGCAAATAACCAACCACCTAGCACACTCAAAAAGCCAATACTTGATAAGTAAAACGTTAAAAATTCGAGGTTGTTTTCTTGATACCCTGAAAGCGGAATTTTAACCCAATAGCCAGGCGCTTGCGGGGCCTCTATCCAATAAACGAGTGGCCCAGTTTGCGTAATACGCACCCGCGCCGAGCCATTTAACTGCGCAGACATACTACGTGAAAGCATCGGGTACTCACGGGTTTGACCAAGCCCTTGGCGCATGGCTTCGCGCTGGGTCATGACATCAATACCGGTTATTTCAAAAAACTTTTCTGATAAGTCGTCGTTTATTTCTATACCGTCTTCCCAGTCAATAAAAACGGTTTTAACTTGCTTAGCAAGCATTAAGTTAACTTGCTCTATGGTGGGTTTTACAACATATAAACTAACTGTTACGTAAGATACAACTTGGTTTATAAGTAATAACGCCGCTACCAAAAATACAGTTTGCCCAAACGCACTACGTGGAAAAAATCCCATAAAAACTACTTTTCACCGTCAGGAACAAACACGTACCCTAATCCCCACACAGTTTGAATATAACGCGGGTTAGCCGCATCTATTTCAATCATGCGGCGAAGGCGCGACACTTGCACATCAATACTGCGCTCTAGGGCACTGTAATCTCGGCCACGCGCTAAGTTCATGAGTTTATCGCGGCTAAGCGGCTCTCTTGGGTGTGACACAAGCGCTTTAAGTACGGCAAACTCGCCGCTGGTTAGCGATATTGTTTTATCGCCTTCGCTCATTTCACGAGTGGCTAAATTAAGCGTAAATTTACCAAAGGCAATTAGGTTTTCTTCTGCGGCGGGCGCACCTGGCACTTCTTTAGCGCGGCGGCGTAATATGGCTTTAATGCGCGCAAGTAACTCACGAGGATTAAATGGCTTTGGAATGTAATCATCTGCGCCAAGCTCTAAACCTATGATGCGATCGACTTCGTCGCCCTTTGCGGTGAGCATAACAATAGGGATTTCGTTTTCTTTTTGGCGTAACCTACGGCAAATAGATAAGCCATCTTCACCGGGAAGCATTAAGTCGAGAACCATTAAGTGAAAGTTTTCACGCTCTAAAAGCCTATCCATTTGCTCTGAGTTTGCGGCGGTTCTTACAATAAAACCTTGCTCTACTAAATAACGCTCCAATAAGCTGCGTAAGCGCATATCGTCGTCTACAACCAATACTTTTGTCGTTTCGTGTCCCATTACCTGTTTCTTATTTTTATATCCAATTAAGTATTAATATAAATGAAAAACCAAATAATCAAAAACTAATTACGGCCTTAGATTGTTACTGAACATTTCAAACAACAATAATGGCTGCTTTAAACACTTTAAGCTCGACAAATTTTTCTAAGTTTATTACCGTGCCCATCATTGAAGCTAATAATAATTAAAAGTCGATGAAAACAAATTTAATTACCCGTGAAGGCTATTTGCAACTGCAACAAGAACACGACCACCTGTGGAATGTAAAACGCCCTGAAGTAACAAAAATAGTTAGCTGGGCAGCAAGCTTAGGCGATCGCTCTGAAAACGCCGATTATCAATATAATAAGCGACTGCTGCGCCAAATAGACCGACGTGTTCGCTATTTGCGAAAGCGTATTCCCGATTTAAATATTATTGATTACTCCCCCGTGCAAGACGGAAAAGTATTTTTTGGCGCGTGGGTCGAAATAGAAAATGATCAAGGCGACATAAAAAAGTTCAGAATTGTCGGTCCCGACGAAATTTACGACAGAAAAGACTGTATTTCTATCGACTCACCCATGGCCCGGGCACTGATTAAAAAACAAGTTGATGACGATTTTGAAGTAATGACACCGCAGGGAAAAAAAGAATGGTACATAAACTCAATTGAGTATCAAAAAACGGCTAAGTAGCATTTGATTCAGATCATATTAACTTTTGATTGTTTAAATTATGACATTAGGCTATATATAAATAGCTCGCACATAATTTTAATGTGAAATTAGCAAAGGTTGTAATGGTTATGTCAAACGTAGTACAGCGCATATTTAGTAATGCCGTATTGTTTGCACTTTTTATGAGTGTGAGTTTGACTTTGCATGCCAGCAACCAAAACACCAACCTTGAACACCCAACCGTTTTAAATAATTTAATTGCCTTAGATATTCCCGATCAGGCAACTCCTGACTTTGACGAAGATTCATTTGTTGATGTCACTTCCCTTAAGGCAGCTCAACCACTCCCTAAAGGCGCTCACTCTTTTTACAAGAGTTCATCTTTTAGCAGACCGTTTAGCACTGCGTACCAACGTGGACCCCCTGTTATTTAATTTATTACTTTCAATTTAATTAAATTTTTAACTAATAGGTGGATATTATGTCTAACTTTAAAGAATTACGTACCCAAAATATCTCTCATGGGGTTATTGCAAAACCATTTGCTGACAATCAACCGTTAATCGATTTGGCCTCACCCGCTTTAAAAATGGTAAATAACTTTACGCAAAAAACACCTGTTCGAGCTCAGCACGAAGCAACAATCGCTGAGGCCCTTAAAAAAACGAGCAGCCAGCAGTCTGACTTTGTATTAGTGATGGATGACGACCACAAGCTAATAGGTATTGTTTCTAGTGCTGATTTACAAAGCGCTAAAATTACTATTATTGCTCAACGTTTAAATACACCGCGAAATGAAGTGAGCCTTCGCCATGTAATGACCCCAATAAACCAGCTAATGGGTGTCAGCATGCAAAGCTTAAGTTATGCCTGTGTGGGCGATGCTTTACAAACAATGGAGCATCAAGGGGCGATGTTTTTATTAGTAACAACAGCCAATAACGAAATATGTGGATTAATTTCAGCTCGCCAAATTGCTAAAACATTACATATTCCACTGCATATTAGCCCAATTGCCAATTCGTTTAGCGACGTACTAGAAAGCGTAGACCACCCTCATTAGAGGTTGTTTTAACACTTAACTATCTCAACCAAAGCAACCGTCTTAAAGCAAGTTAAATAGCTTGCTTTAAGAGCTTTTTATTACAACTTCATGTGATATTATTCAAGCAATTAGCCGACCCAGATATTTATTTCTGGTCTTATTTTTTGTTTAAAAAGGTTTTTGCATGAGCGATATCTCTGCACGTTTAGCCAGTGAGCTAAATGCACAACAACAACAAGTTGTTGCTGCAACAAAATTACTTGATGAAGGCGCAACTGTTCCCTTTATTGCCCGCTACAGAAAAGAAGTCACCGGCGGTTTAGATGACACTCAATTGCGCTTACTAGAGCAGCGTTTATCTTACCTTCGAGAACTTGAAGAGCGCCGTAGCTTTATTTTGTCGACTATCGAATCTCAAAAGAAGCTCACCGCAGAGCTCAAAGCCGATATCACTAGCGCGCAAAGTAAAACAGAACTCGAAGATTTATATCTTCCATATAAAGCAAAACGCCGCACCAAAGGCCAAATAGCTATAGAAGCAGGCATAGAGCCCCTAGCCGATGCGTTATTTACCGACGCGAGTTTAAATCCTGAGCAACACGCTGAGCAGTACATTAATGCTGATAAAGGCTTTGATGACACAAAAGCCGTGCTTGATGGTGCTAAATTTATTTTAATGGAGCGTTTTGCCGAAGATGCAAAATTACTCGCTAAATTAAGAAGTCACATAAGCCAAAACGGTGCAATACAAAGCACAGTAATTAAAGGTCAAGAACAAGCGGGCACTAAATATCGCGATTACTTCGATCATCAGGAGCTACTTACTAAAGTTCCTTCTCATCGTGCATTAGCTATGCTGCGAGCTCGCAACGAAGGCATACTCCAATTAAATGTAAACCCTGAACCAAGTTCTGAAAACCCTGCTCAACTTTGTGCAAATATGATTGCACAGCACTACCGCTTAAATATTACCGACCAAGCAGCGAGTACTTGGCTTTTAAGCGTGGTGCAATGGGCTTGGAAAATTAAGCTAGGTTTACACCTAGAAAACGAATTTTTTGCAGCCATGCGCGAAAAAGCAGAAGCAGGCGCTATTGATGTATTTGCTAAAAACTTAAAAGACTTACTAATGGCGGCACCTGCAGGTCCACGCACAACACTTGGTCTTGATCCCGGTTTACGTACCGGTTGCAAAATTGCTGTTGTAGACAGCACAGGCAAACTGCTAACTACGCAAACTATTTTCCCTCATGCCCCGCAAAACCATTGGGATAAATCGCTGCGTACACTAGAGCAACTTTGCCGCCAACACAAAGTAGAACTTATTGCCATTGGTAACGGTACAGCGTCGCGCGAGTCAGACAAATTGGTTGCTGAGCTTATGAAAGCAAATACCGAGTTAAAACTTAATAAAATTATGGTGAGCGAAGCTGGCGCGTCGGTTTACTCAGCATCTGAATTTGCAGCTAACGAATTTCCTGACTTAGATGTGTCATTACGTGGCGCGGTATCGATTGCACGTCGCTTGCAGGATCCGCTTGCTGAGCTTGTTAAAATAGAGCCAAAATCAATTGGTGTAGGCCAATATCAACACGATGTGTCGCAAAGCCAACTCGGACAAACACTTACAGCTGTTGTTGAAGACTGTGTAAACTCGGTAGGTGTTGATTTAAATATGGCGTCGGTTCCTTTACTTACACGCGTATCAGGATTAAACAAAACCTTAGCGCAAAACATTGTAAATTACCGCGATTCCAATGGATCATTTGCAAAACGTAGTGAGCTAAAAAAAGTAGAACGCTTAGGGCCAAAAGCATTTGAACAAGCTGCTGGTTTCTTACGAATTAACAATGGCAGCGACCCACTTGATAACTCATCAGTTCACCCTGAAGCCTACCCTGTTGTTAAGCAAATTTGCGAAAAAAACAACGCAGAAGTAACCACATTAATTGGTAACAGCGAATTTTTAAACAAGCTCGTTGCTAACGACTACACCAACGAAAAATTTGGTTTACCTACGGTTACCGATATTATTACTGAGCTTGATAAGCCGGGTCGCGATCCACGTCCAGAGTTTAAAACGGCTGAGTTTAAAGCAGGTGTAGAGAAAATAAGTGACCTAAAACCAGGTATGATTTTAGAAGGTGTTGTATCGAATGTTGCTAACTTTGGTGCGTTTGTAGATGTAGGTGTTCACCAAGATGGGTTAGTGCATATTTCGGCGATTACGAATAAGTTTATATCTGATCCTCGCGAAGTAGTTAAAGCGGGCGACATTGTAAAAGTTAAAGTAGTGGAGGTTGATGCTTCGCGTAAACGTATTAGCTTTACCATGCGTTTAAACGACGAAATAGACACCAGCAACAAGCCAGCCCCTGCTGCACAAAAACAACAGCCGCGCACTAACAATGCGCAACCAAAAGCTGCTAAACCTAAACGTGATAACGGTAATGCGGTTATGGGTAACGCGTTTGCCGATGCATTTGCGAATGCCAAAGTAAAAAAATAGTAGGCCATATAGCTTGTTTAGCTTTTAAGTAAAAACTGGAAAGCGCTCTACGCTTTAAAATAAAAAAACCGCGAAAGCGGTTTTTTTAATTCAAATCAGTAAGCATTAAAAGCAATTTATTGAAGAGAGTTTCATATTCGGAGTTCAGGCTATTGCTAAGAGATTGCTGAAAAACCACTTTGTGTGGATGGCGAAGTTGCCATTTGATAAAAATTAGCAATTCGTCCTGCGCGTGCTTCCACGTCTGCATCTCGTGTTTGCTCTTCACTTTCTGCCGTTTTAGTTTCTTGAGTTTCACTGCTTGTAAATGACGCTTTGCTATTGTTTTCAGCGCTGTCGTCTTCATCATTTTGAGGCGCTGCAAGTTCAGCCTGAGCTGCTACCAGCTTTTGAGTCGCGTCCGCCGCTATTGATCGATCAGCACCCGAAGGCTCCGCTGGAGCTAGGGCTGCAGCTCTAACCGTTTGCATTTTTTCTATGGTTGCTTGGGGATCACCTGGAATTTCAGCAACGTCAATTTGTACCTCGCCGCCCACTGCATAGTTAGTGCCGTCAGGACCACGTTGATATTCGTAACTTGGCGAACCCGCATATTTACCGCCTACAGAAGCATGAGCTTGTTCGTGAATACGCACTTCAGTATCGCGCGCTTTTAGCTCTTTTATTTGCTGCTGCTCTTGCTCTAAAACTTGCTGTTCTTGCTCAGACTCTTGTTGCTGCGCTTTTTGCTCTTCAGACTCCTCTGGGTTCTCGGCGTTTTCATCGTCGCGCGCTTGAACCACTTTTTCGTCAGCTAACTTACCTGATGCACTATACGTTGCACCCTCATTATTACCCGGTAGTTTGGCTTTTTCTGCATCGCTTTGCGCTTTGGTTTCGGTATTACTTGCGCTATTTGCAGAAGGAGCAGGAATGACTTCCCGCAGTTGATTGTCACGACGGGCGGTTTCCGTATAAACATTGGCTGTGTTTATATTAATTGATGGAAATGGCGTGACAATATTCATTAAATTACACTTTTATGTCGACTAACGTACCTAGTACGTCATCAGCTGTTTGAATTGTTTGCGCATTAGCTTTAGCGTTAAATTCTTCAACTTTTAGGTTAACAAGTGATTCGTCAATACGCGCTGGCTGAGCAACCGGCGCTGTTACTGCTTCGTCCGGCGTTGCTGCAACTAACTGTCGCTGTTGTGCAAGTTGCGCATCATCTTGCTGTTCTATACTGGCACGGTTTATTTCTGCGCTGGCCTTTTCAATACCTTGGCTTGCACGGTTAAACCCTTCAACACCATTATTAAATACAGATCCGATTGACATGGTAAACCTCCACCACTTAAATATTGTTTAATTATCGCTCAGTTTGTGCGCAAAATAAAGCTTTACGGGACGCAATTATCGTCGCATTTTTAAAGCATTGATTTAACGATAGATAAAAACTCATTTTTGTGAGAAATAAACGGAGCATGAGATGCTTTATCTATTACTTGGTATTCAAACTCAGCATTTAGTACTGACATTTTAGCTATTGCTTTATACGGCACTAATGCATCTAAGCGACCAAATACACCCATAATTTTTACCGGACACGTTGCAAATAAATCGCGTAAATCATCATTTTGTAAAATATCTAAACCGGCGGTTAACGCCTCACTGTTAGGTGCTGAATATTGATTTAGCAATTGTTTAAGCTGCTTTATGTCATCTCTCGCTGACTCACTTCCCATAGCCTGAATAGCCAAAAAGCGCTCAATGGTTTTTTCTCTATGATTAACCAATTGGTCTTTAAACTGAGTTAGTACTTTTTCACTAATTCCCGGCCATTTACAATGCTCTGCAAAATAAGGTGTCGATGCGACTAAAATAACCTTCGATACTTTTTCAGGCCAATGTTTTGCAATGTATAGAGCAAACAAACCACCTAAAGACCACCCCATTAAAATAGAATGAGGTTTTAACTGTTGGCTTAATTGCATAGCGGCATCATGCAAATTATACGGGGTTGGTAATGTGGTTGCGCTATTACCAAACCCAGGCAAATCAAGACTACGCACTTCTCCTGTATATAAGTTTTCAAGCTCTGGCTGTATGAGTTGCCAAACGCCTTGATTCATTCCCCAACCATGTAAAAGTACTAACTCTTTTTGCATATTTGCATATTCTTAACCAAACTTAGGCTCATAATAACGTTTAAAAAGATGATTGCAATGGAAGGCACTATCTCATGAAAGGTCTGTTTAACTGGCTGTTCCCGTCGTATTGCGTACAGTGCAAATGCCCTGTAAGTGCAAGCCTAGGTTTATGCGAATATTGCTTAGAAGATTTAGCATTACTAGATGTAACTAAACACCCAAATTTACTTCACCGACCTGATATTGTTGATATGTTTCCTAACTGCGAATTTGACAGGTTATTTGCTTGCGCTTTTTACCGCCCTCCATTTGAGCAGTGGCTAACCCAACTTAAATTTAGTAACCAAATACATTACAAAAAAGCACTTCAGCAGGTTGTACACAGGCAGCTCAATGCGTTTTTTAAATACAGCACGCAATCTCCTGATTTATTTATAATTTTACCTTTGCATAAAAGCCGATTTTTAAAGCGAGGTTTTAATCAAGTAAGCCAAGTATGGCACCCTTGTTTGTGCTCTCGCGTTGTTTTAAATAATGCGCTTATTCGTAATAAAAAAACCCATGCGCAATCGCAGCTCACTAAAGCAAAACGTATTAAAAATCTAACCCATGCATTTATATGTACTGAAGATATGAGCGGTAAAACAGTCGCTATTGTTGATGACATTATGACAACCGGCGCAACATTAAATGCCGCAACTCAGGCTTTAAAGAAAGCCGGCGCTAAACAAGTGTGGGCATTCACAACCTGTTTAACGCCAATTTAGTTAATTTATGTTACTGACCACTTGCGCGGAATGTATGGCCTAAAAACAGTGCATTGCTAAGCAATCGACTTGTACCATACCAGTAACCTCTAAATACGGGGTTGTCAGTCATAGCAATAACACTGCCGCGTCCGTACGAATGTGCTATTAAACCAGCGCCTTCAGCTACTTGTTCTACATTTACAGAGTCAGTAAAGCCAGCTAACAACGGGCGTTTTGTGTAGGTTAGTACATTTACAAAAGGGGCATCTGACGCTTCAAGTAACCATGTACTGTTTTTAAATACCGGTAAGGTGTCGCGCGTGAGTGAGAAAGTTAATGGGTGCGTTAAATCCACACTAGTGTTAAAAATAGCCCCAGCAATACGCTGACGCCCCGCTAGATGATCTTTATCGCCATAGCTTAAGCCTTCAGTTTTGAAAGCACCAGCTAAATCCTGTCGCGATAAATAATTTGCTTTAAGTAGTTGCTGGTCGACTAAAAATTTAGCGCCGCCTTTGTGGCCCCAAATAACACCGCCTTTTCTTACCCAGCTTTTAATCGCTACTTTTTCTGCATCTGTTAAGCTATTGTAATTGCCGTGGGCCAACACAATATGGCTATAATCACTGAGCTCAAGTGAACTTAAACGCGTCATTTCAACAATTGTGGGTGCAACACCTACAAACCTATCTAGGTAATACCACACTTCACCTACTTCGTACTGGCTAGTGCCTTGGCCGCCAATAAGTAAAACCTTGGGGGCTTTAACAACTGCCATAGAGCGTGAACCTAAATCAGCACCTTTACTGGTTAAGCCTGTTGTAATAGGTTTTATGGCAATACCAAATTCACTTTGCGCAGTGTTTAACAAAGTAATCCAGTTTTGTTGTGTTTGTAAACCAGCCGGAATAATAATACTCCCTGGCTCAAAATTTATGTCGCCCGCGCTCGATTTTGCCGTTAAGGCGCTCAATGCCACGCGTGCTTTTATACCTTGTTTTAATAATGTATTTAGCATTTTAGGCGCTAAGTAGTCGTCCCATGCAAAACCAAATGCATACGCTGGCTCTAAACTTGTTAGGGGTGCTTTAGGTGCTTTATTCCAAGGTGTGTCTGCAACGTCTAGCCCCCAGTTACTTTTTACTTTTGCAAAGGGTAGATTGAATGCATGCGCTAATGTCCAACCAGATACATCGTAAAATGTATTGTCTGCAAAGTTTTTTTGCTCGCTAAATATCGCTTTAACTAAACGATATTGAGGCTGCGCTAAAGGCACATAATAGCTGTTGGTGGTAAAGTTTACGCCACCTGCTTTTAGTGGTTTAGTAAGTTCAAATGCCTTTATTTTATGTTGCTCTAATAGCGCTAAAAAGTCAGTAATTCGGGTGCTGTCTTTTGCACCTTCAACAACATAACCTGCAAAGTTTTCGTCACCTGCAAGCTCTGCGGCTTGATTATAAAATTTAGCTTGGTAGTCAAGCAATGCTTGACGGTTTTCAACCGCCGCTTTAAAGGTAGATAAGCTCGTTAATAACTGATTTTTTATAGTAAATGGAAACGTTAAAGGGCCATTAATGGTCTCTTGTATATGGCCTCGAGAGCTTGCTTGCTCAAACAAAATACCTATACCCCCGTTCACGTCTGGGTAAGTTGAACCTTTACCGTAGTAAAAATCGTCAAAGCTTTCTTCTGTAAAATACAGTGCATTATTTTCATCCAATGTTTTGGCATGATAATTAGCAATTGCTTTGGTTAATGTTACGTTTTCAATTGGCGTAATTGGGTGCTTTCTACTTGGAATACCCGGCTGAAAAAAGTAGCTGCTGTTTGGGCCCATTTCATGAAAGTCGGTAAGTACATTTGGTTTCCACTGATGAAATTTTGCAATACGCGCACGCGACTCAGGGTGCTGTAGCAATAGCCAATCTCGGTTTAAGTCAAACCAATAATGATTAGTACGGCTGCTTGGCCAGTTTTCGGTATGCTCACGAGTTTTAGGATCTGACGATAAATTCATGCCGCGGTTACTGTTTGCCCAATTAGCAAAACGTGCAAGTCCGTCGGGGTTTAATGAAGGGTCGAGCAAAATAACGGTATTGTTTAATAGGTTATTTATTTCATCACCCTGTGCTGCAGCTAAGTAATAAGCCGTTAAAAGCGATGCATTGCTACCCGATGATTCGTTACCGTGCACACTGTAGCCCATCCACACAACTGCAGGTTCATCGTTTGCTTTTTTGCTGTTATTACCCAAACGAGCCAAGTGCGCTTGGCGTATTTGCTCTATTTGAGTTAATTTATTTGGCGCTGTAACCGTTAGCATTACCAGTGGTCGTTGCTCATGTGTGCGGCCAATTATCTCAAAGTTTATTCTGTCGCTCTTTTGAGCAAGTACTTCCATGTAGCGCACGAGTTGGTCGTGTCTTACATGCCACTCACCTACTTGATAACCCAATACTTCTTCGGGCGTGGGAATGGCTGGGTCGAATACAACATCGTCTTCAAAATAGTATGAAAGCGGTTTTGCTACACTTGAAAAGCTCAGCATTACCACCATTATTGTTATTAATAAACGCATATAGATCACTCTAAAAATGTTTGTTAATTGCACGCTAGCATTGCTTAAAATAGATGCCAACTTTTTACGCTCAACACTAGCCGCAACACGATGAGCGGAGTATGATATGCAGTATCCGAGTAATTTAGTCAGGTATAAAGCCGTTTTTATGATTTCTATTTCCGAAACAGCACAAGCACATTTTGCTAAACTATTAGCAGATCAATCACAACAGACCAATATTCGCGTTTTTGTTGTAAACCCTGGTACATCACAAGCCGAGTGTGGTGTTTCTTATTGTCCAGAAGACGCCGTTGAAGACAACGATATTCGCTTAAATTTTAACGGTTTTGATGCCGTTGTTGATGCTGAAAGTGCTCCTTTTTTAGAAGAAGCTGAAATTGATTTTGTTACCGACAAAATGGGTACTCAGCTAACGCTTAAAGCACCTAATGCAAAAGCACGTAAAATTGGTGATGATGCATCATTAAACGAACGTGTTCAGCACATGCTTGAAACAGAAGTAAACCCACAACTAGCTAACCATGGCGGCCAAGTAAGCCTAGTAGAGATTACAGCTGCTGGCGTTGCAGTGCTTCAGTTTGGTGGCGGTTGTAATGGGTGTTCTATGATCGATGTAACGTTAAAAGAAGGCATCGAAAAAGAAATGATTGCTAAGTTTGACGAGATCACAGGTGTTGCAGATATTACTGATCACGAAGCTGGCGAGCACTCTTACTATTAAGCCAAGTAAATGCTAAAGCCTCTTATATACCGCTTAGGGAGCAACCCTAAGCTGAGTTTAAAGCGGTTTTTTCGCGGCGTAGCACTGTTTGTGCTAGCCGTGATTTTTATTTTTGCGGGTTACTATAGTCATTACAGTTTGCAAATTATTGGCGTTTTAATTTTAATACCTGCGCTATTTTTTGCTTTTTGGGGCTACAGTGGCATTTTTGCCAATCGCTTTTCGCAAGTAATAAAAGAAATAGGGCCCAAACATCACGATCCTGATCTGTGGAAATAAGCCTTAATCTAGCAGCTGATTATTAGCTTTAAGCGTTTGATATTTTATTATTAATGTAACTCCACGCATTAGCATAAAGCAGCTCATCGCAAGCCATAGCCCATTATTTTGCCAATCATTAAATACCCAAAATACACCAAAAAACCCAATAGCTGCCGATAGCAACATACTATTTCGCATATCTTTAGCGCGCGTTAAACCAACAAATACACCATCAAATAAAAAGCAGCTCATTGCTAATAATGGCAAAGCAATTACCCATGGTAAATATTGCGTAGCCTCATTAATAACCTCAGGTACGTTGGTTAATAGCGTAATTATATAAGCGCCAAACACAGCAAAAAACACGCTATAAATCACACCAAATAATATTCCCCAAAATACACTTATTTTTACCCACAGCTGTATTTTACTTACACTTTGCTGACCTTTAGCTTGGCCTACTTTAGCCTCACTTGCGTAAGCTATGCCATCCAGTGCAAAGCTGACTAACATTAAAAAGTTTAGTAATACTGCGTTCGCTGCAAGGGTTGTTTCGCCAATACGCGCGCCATAAAAAGTCATAAAGCTAAAACACAACTGAAGTATTAAAGAGCGAATGAAAATGTCGCGATTTAAACTCAATAACCCTGCCATTTTTTTTACACTAAACCAGTGCGGAGTACTTAAAACTACACCTTGTTTTTTTGCGAGTTTAGTCACTAAAAACAGCGCGAATACCAGCGCAGTATAATCAGCGATTAACGATGCCCATGCCGCGCCTGCTACAGCCCAATCTAAAAAAACAACAAAATAAATATCAAGCACAATATTTACACTATTTGTTACCAACAATAAGTAAAATGGCCCTCGTCCATAATGAACGCCTAACATCCAACCCAATAAAACCAAGTTACATAGTGCCGCTGGCGCGCTAAAAATTCGAATACTAAAATAAGTATAGGCCTCGCTTAGCACGGCATTATTAGCGTCTGATAAAAATGCTATTGCGTGTTTTATTAAAGGAGACATAGCAATAAGAAATAATGCCACTATGCTGGCAAGTAATAGGCTTCGTTTTAGTAAAGCAGCTAACTGGGTTAAGTCATTTTGGCCATAGGCTTGGGCAACCATGCCGGTCGTGCTCATTCTTAAAAAACCCGCGAGCCAAAATAAAATGGAGATAACAGCTGAGCCCAACGCAATACCAGCCAAATAATGAGCACTGCCTAAATGGCCAATGACCGCGGTATCAACTATTCCTAACAGTGGCACGGTGATATTTGATAATATCATTGGTCCTGCTAACAACAGCAAGCTTTTATGGTGTGCTTTATTATGTATAAGAAATTGTTTCATTTAGTTTTATTGACTCTTATTGGGTTATCTTTACGTGCTCATGCTGGTGTTATTTTACAGTACCACCATGTAAGTGAAACCCTGCCGGCGGTCACTAGTGTGAGCGAAGAAACGTTTACAGAGCATCTAAACTATTTAAAAAATAATGATTTTAATGTTATTGCCTTAAATGAACTACTTGATGCTTTAAAACAAGGCTATACCTTACCTGATAAAACCGTCGCCATCACGTTTGATGATGGTTACAACAATAATTATGATCAAGCCGCTCCAATACTCGAAAAGTTTGGCTATCCATATACAATTTTTGTTAACCCTAAACTCATAGACGAAGGTAAACGCTATGTGATGGGTTGGGATAAACTTAAAGAACTGATCAAAAAAGGCGCACTTATAAGTAACCACACCGCACAGCATGACTATTTACATGTAAAACTTGACGGTGAAACCAACACGCAATGGAAAGAACGTATCACCCAAGATATTGTTCATTCACAACAACGTATAAAAGAAGAGATAGGCCACAACTATAAATATTTAGCATACCCCTACGGAGAGTTTGATAACGAGTTACAAGCTTTAGTGACAGAGCTTGGCTATATAGGCATTGGCCAGCATTCTGGTGCTCTAAATAAACACGCTAACTTTAGTCGATTACCTCGCTTTCCTGCATCTGGCGTTTATAGCGACATAAAAACACTGGCAACCAAATTAAATTCTCAGGCATTTAATATTACTCAATTAAGCTATGAAAATAGCGTAACAACCCAAAACCCACCTGTGTTAACTATTGGGTTTCAAGTTGATGATTTTAACAAGTCTCAACTGGCTTGTTATGTGTCGGGGATTGGCAAAGCAAACTTGAACTGGGTGACTGATAATACGGTAGAGGTAACATCACCTAAAAAACTGAACAAAGGCCGTTCACGCTTTAATTGTACAGCGCCTTCAATTAAAAAACCGAACAGCTATTATTGGTTTTCTCAGCCTTGGGTTATTCAATAACTTTGAGCTTTCTATTTAGTTAGGTTTAACTGCTTGGCTTAATAATCGCTCAGCCATTTTATCAAGTGCAGCCACTTCATTGGCTGCATTTAAATCAATAGCGGCTTTAGGCATTCCCCACACAACTGATGAGTATTCATCTTGCGCTAACGTGTATGCACCGTTTTGCTTCAGTGCTAACAGTCCTTTAGCCCCATCAGCGCCCATCCCTGTAAGTATTGCTGCCACTATATTTTTTGATCCACAATTTACAAGCGAATCAAATAGTACGTCAACGGCTGGTTTATGCCGATTTACAGGCTCACCATCGTCGAGCTGGCAATACAAAGCAATTCCTCGCTTTTTTACGCTTAAATGAAGCCCGCCGGGGGCAATATAAGCCCAACCTGGGCTTAGCTTGTCGCCATGTTGTGCCTCTTTCACATTAATTAAGCATGTTCTATCCATACGCTCAGCAAACGAGGCACTAAATACGGGAGGAATATGCTGAGTAATTACAATAGGAGGGCAATTAACTGGCATTTTTATTAGTACTTCTTTTATTGCCTCGGTACCCCCGGTAGACGCACCAATTGCAATCACTTTATTTAATAAAAATTCAGTCTCTGAACTTATAGGTTTTGTATCGGGTGGCGCTTTTTTAAAGCTGCGTATTCGTGCACCGGCGGCTATTCTTACCTTTTGTTGAACCAGTGACGCGTAATGACTCAGCTGGGCTCTTACGTTATTTGTTGGCTTAGCAATAAAATCCACAGCACCTAGCTCTAACGCCTCTAATGTAATGGGCGACCCCTTCTGCGTAAGCGTAGAAATCATAACCACGGGCATAGGCCTTAGGCGCATTAGGTTTTTTAAAAAGCTAATCCCATCCATTTTTGGCATTTCTACGTCTAAGGTAAGTACATCGGGATTAAGTTTTTTAATCATTTCGCGTGCTTGGTATGGATCTTCAGCACAGCCCACTACGTTAATGTCGTTAGCTTGTTGCAGTATTTCTGTAAGCAACCCTCTAATTAAAGGGGAGTCATCGATTATTAATACATTTATCATAGCGACTCCTAAAACAACTCTATATTCGATACCACTTCTTGCTTTTTAAGGTTTTGCAAGTAACGTACTTCGCGCTTTTCAATGGTATCGTTATGTAATTTTTTAAGTTTTTTCATATACACTTTACCCGTTTGTGGATGAAAAAATATTTTTCTAGGCCACGGGCCGCCCATATCATGGGCCACTAAATTTAAGGCTTCTTCTTTAACATAGGCGGTAGCAAAACTAATATTACCCAGCCCAATATCTGTCATTGCACTAATTATTTTTCCGCCACCAAATAGCTTAATTTTTAAATTATGACGAGACGCACCGTTTTTTAATACTTCATTAATTAGGTATTCCATAGCCCAATTACCATAGCGGCAGTTTAAGCCGTGTGCACTTTTAAGCTCTACGCCTTTTTGTATCGGCAGCATAAAATGATTCATCCCGCCAATACCTAACACTTCATCGTAAACACAGGCCGCAATACATGAGCCAAGTACAGTTGAAATCAATTCATTATTTTTAGATACATAAAATTCTCCTGGAAGCACTTTGGCAACAACATGATTTCTTCCTGAATCCCAGTAACGCTTAATGTGTTCAAAACTGGGTAAAACACTTCTAAATTCAGCCTGCATGTGCTCTCAATTGATACATAGTTTTTCCTAAATTTTTATAATTTGAGTGCTCTTTACCCATACTCTCTGAGTGACCTAAAAATAAGTAACCGTGATCGCTTAGAATATTTGCATAGCGTTTAAATAAATGATCTTTCGTTTCTTTATCAAAATAAATAACCACGTTGCGGCATAAAATAAGATCAAACGGCCCTTTCATTGGCCAGTCTTGCAATAGGTTTAAGCGCTTAAAAGAAATACGCTCACGCAGCGTGTCTTTCACTTTATAGTGTTCGCCATCTTTACTTTTTAAAAACCAACGCTTTAGATGAGTGGCATCTAAGCCATTTACGTTTGCCGCGGTATACACACCTTTTTGCGCTTTTTCTAACACGTTAGAATCTAAATCGGTGGCTAAAATTTTTACATCCCAATTACTTGGAAACGCATTATTTAACGTCATTGCTAAGCTGTAGGGCTCTTCTCCTGTTGAGCAGCCTGCAGACCATATTCTGATCCGCTTGGTGTCTTTGTTCGCCTTTATTAAGTTAGGTATAAGCTCAGATTTAATAAATTCAAAATGATGAACTTCACGAAAAAAAGACGTTAAATTAGTGGTAATTGCATTTATAAACGCATCAAACTCTTGGTCTTTATGCGTATCTAAGTAGGCTAAGTAGGCTTTAAAGTCGTTTAATTTTAGCGTTCTTATCCGCCTTGCTAAACGTGAGTACACCATTTCACGTTTATGATCACCCAATACAATACCGCAAGCGTTGTAAACTAAATTGGCAATGTCTTTAAAATCGCGATCGGTACACAGAAACTCTTTCATTAGCAGCTCTCATACATAGTAGTGAGTGTGGCCTTATTGAGCGCTTTTTCAATAAGGCCTGTAATCAAATAATTAAAATTCTTCCCACTCGTCTGCCGAATCAATAAAATTATCGCCTCTTGGCTTGCTTTGTACTGCGTTACTTTGTGATTTGTGAGCTAAGCTTGGGGTATTCATTGTGGGCGACATAATAGCCATGTCTTGCTGACCCAGTGAAAAGAAATTAAGAAGTCTGCGCATTTCATTTGCTTGCTCAGCCATTGATTCACCTGCAGCCGATGCTTCTTCAACTAAGGCTGCGTTTTGCTGGGTCATTTCATCCATTTGAGATATAGCTTTATTTACTTGCTCTATACCTGCACTTTGCTCTTCAGATGCCTCTGTAATATCTGAAATCATTTGCGTCACTTTTTGTACCGACACCACAATTTCTTTAAGCGTTGCACCTGATTCATTAACAAGCTGAGAGCCATCTGCTACTTTACCTACACTATCTCTTATCAGCTCTTTAATTTCTTTTGCTGCACCCGCAGAGCGCTGAGCTAAATTACGCACTTCACCTGCAACAACCGCAAAGCCACGCCCTTGCTCTCCCGCTCTAGCTGCTTCAACGGCCGCATTAAGTGCAAGCAAGTTAGTTTGAAATGCAATTTCGTCAATCACACCAATGATGTCAGCAATCTTTTTACTCGATTCATTAATTGCCGACATACTCGTCACAGCACGATTAACCACTTCACCACCTTGAATCGCTTTATCGCATGTTTCTTCTGCGAGTGTATTTGCCACTTTAGCATTGTCTGCATTTTGACGAACTGTACTCGTCATTTCTTCCATGCTTGAGGCGGTTTCTTCCAATGATGATGCTTGCTCTTCCGTGCGCTGACTTAAATCTGCGTTCCCCTGAGAAATTTCTTCTGCGCCACTGGCCACTAAGGTTGCTGATGAACTTATACGATTAATAACCTCCGTTAATTTATCTGCCGTGGTGTTTGCGTCGCGTTTTAATTTATCAAATGACCCTTTGTATTCTTTTTCAATTCGCTTAGATAAGTCACCGGTTGCCAAGGCATCTAGCATATTGCCAGTGTCTGCGACCGCATCGTCTACAATTTTAACTAAACTGTTTAACCCTTGTGCCAAGCGTAAAAAGAACCCCTCTTTACCCTCTTCCATTACACGCGTATCAAGGTCTCCCTCTCCTGCAGCACTCACTAATTGCGCTATTTCTCTTTCTATTGCAACTTCTGCGGTTCTATCTTCCCACTCTACAACGGTGCCAATTCTCTCTTGCTCTGGGGTTATTATTGGGTTTGCAACCAATCCAAATGTGCGTCCACCAACCTTTATTTGCGTGCTATAAGTATTTTTTAACGTTGCTAATAGGTTTTGTTGGTGCGCTGGGTTTTTATGAAATACATCAATATTTTGATTAAGTAGATTTTTGCTATCAAAATTAGGTAAGTCTTTTCGAAGGTCATTTTCAGCAATACGCATCATATTTCTAACAGCTTTATTCATGTACACAATGACATTTGATGAATCTGCAATCATGGTATTAGTCGCGACAGTATCAAGTGCTTGGCGCACACGAAGGTTTTCTTGTGCTATGGCACGCTCTGCGTCAGCTTTAGCAACCTTTTCAGTAATATCGTCCCACTCAACAATGGTACCGAGTTTCTTTCCTTCTTGGCTGTACCATGGCGTCGCTATTAATGTAAAAATAAGCCCCGCTAAACGCAGCTCTGCTTTATAAGGTTTATCTAAATTTTTTAATAAATCTCGTTGGTGTGACGGCTTCTTATGAAAATCATCAACACAAGTACCTATTAAATTATCAACAGAAAATTGTGGTAATACGGTTTTTAGGTCTTTTTCTCGCGCTTTTAACATGTCTTGCACGCGCTCGTTTACGAATACAATATTGAGGTCTTGGTCTGCAATCATTACATTTGCTTGGCATACTTTTAAGGCGCTGGCTAAGTCTGCAGTTTTACGCGAAGATTTTTCTAACTCTTTTTGAGCTGTTATATCGGATGCGTATTTAATTACTTTAAATGGCTTGCCATTCATATCATAGATTGGGTTATAAGAGGCCTGAATCCAAACTTCCTGACCTTGTTTACCTATTCTTAAATACTCACCCGAGTCAAATTCACCGCGCCCTAACTTAGCCCAAAAAGCTTTATATTCATCACTATTTGCGTATTCAGGTGTAACAAATAATCGGTGGTGCTGCCCTATAATGTCGTTAAGCTGATACCCCAACGTATTTAAAAAATTATCGTTTGCATCAATAATAGTGCCGTCTAAATTAAACTCTATTACTGCTTGAGACTTACTAATTGCATTAATTTGCCCTCTTGCCTCTGCTGCAGCGAGTTTTTGTGGTGTTATATCCGTCGCAAATTTTACAACCTTAATAACTTGCCCCTGGGAGTTTATAATTGGGTTATAAGTGGCCTGAATCCAAACCTCCTTACCGCTTTTGGTAAAACGCCTAAATTCTTGAGATATAAACTCGCCGCTGTTTAATCGTACCCAAAAATGTGTGTAGTCACTCCCTTGAGCCTCGGTATTATCAACAAATAAAGAGTGATGCTGGCCTTGAATCTCTTCTAGTTGATATTCCATTACGCGAAGAAAATTAGCATTAGCGGTAATTATTTTACCGCTTGGCTCAAACTCAATCACAGCTAATGACTTATTTAATGCGCTTACAATTAAATCATTATTTGATTCAGACTGTTTTGGATTACTAAACCATCCCATGCTCATCACCACCTTTAAGTTATTTTTACTTTATTTAGCAAATACTGACTCTAAATATTCATTGTTTTTTGCAAGTCGATTAACGCCACCATTTTTTCACCCACGTTAACTAACCCTGCCACATAATCGTCGTTATTTGTTTCTGAAATACTTGGTACCGCTTTGGCATCTTGCTCTGAAATACTGTAAACCTCAGAAACGGCATCAACGGTAATACCAATAATTTTACTGTCGTGCTCAAACTCTATTTTTACTACAATTACCACTGTAAGCGGCCCATACTCTATACTGGGCAAGCCAAATCGCAGCCTTAAATCAATAATCGGCACTATGGTGCCACGCAAATTTATAACGCCTTTTACAAATTCGGGAGCGTTGGGTAAAACGGTTATTTCCTCCCAGCTACGAATTTCTTGCACAGTTAAAATATCTACGCCGTACTCTTCATCAGCCATAATGAATGTTAAAAATTGTTTCACGCCCTTTTGCTGCTGCAGATTTAGCTCCGAAATCATAACGCCTCCAAAGCAACTTGCGACTCAATACTTAACTCTTGGCTGCCCGGCTTTTTTAATCCTGAAAGCTTTATCAACCCGCTTATATCAACTATCAATGAAACCCGTCCATCGCCCAAAATAGTCGCACCGGATATACCATCTACTTTTTGGTAATTTGCCTCTAAACTTTTAATAACAACCTGTTGTTGCGATAGGAGGTCATCTACCAATAAACCCACTTTTTGATTGTCGGTTTCTACGACAACAAGCAGGGTTTTATCAAGAGACTCAATGGCGTTATCATGATTAAAAATATCGTAGAGCCTTAAAATTGGAATGTATTCATCACGCAATCTAAGTACGTCTAGGTTTTTGCCTACACGGCTTACTTTGGCAATATCAATTTGCAGCGATTCAACAATAGAAATAAGCGGAATAATATAGGTATGCTGGGCCACTTTAACTAATTGGCCATCTAAAATAGCCAGTGTAAGCGGTAATCTAATTGTAAACGTTGATCCTACACCTGGCGCGGATGTAACCTCTACAGAGCCATTTAATGACTGAATATTACGCTTAACTACATCCATACCAACACCACGGCCAGATAAGTCACTCACTTCATCCATAGTGGAAAAACCAGGCATAAATATAAGCTCGTTTATTTCCTCATTGCTAAGGTGGTTGTCGGCAGAGATCAGTCCGTTAGCAATGGCTTTTTCTTGAATTTTTTTAGTGTTTAGCCCTTGCCCATCATCCATTATTTCAATAACAATATTTCCGCCTTGGTGAAATGCATTTAAAGTGACCGTTCCTACTGGATCTTTTCCGGCTTGCAGTCTTTTATCAACCGTTTCTAGGCCATGATCTAATGAGTTTCTAACCAAATGAACCATAGGATCAGAAATTTTTTCCATCACGGTTTTGTCTAATTCGGTTTGCTCGCCTATCAGCTTTAATTCAACCTGTTTATTTAGCTTTTGCGCAATGTCGCGCACCAAACGTGGGAAACGGCTAAATACAAAATTAATTGGCAACATGCGGATACGCATTACGTTTTCTTGTAAATCGCGAGTGTTGTGCGCAAGTTGCGCTAAACCTTCTTGCAATGCCGTAATTGTTGCTGGCGTAATGTCTTGCTCGCTAAGTTGATTAAGCATAGCTTGAGTAATAACAAGCTCACCCACCATGTTTATTAATGAGTCAACTTTATCTATCCCAACGCGAATAGAAGTCGACTCGGGTGTTGTTGATTTTTTATTCGTATTAGCAGAGGTTGGCTTTATGGGCTTAGCTTGTTCCGCCTGCTTTGGCTCTTGGATTAATGGCTCTTGAGCTACTGTACTACTGTCATTTTCAGGAGCGGGTAACTCATCAGTAAACAGGCCGCCACACAATTCAATGGTAATATCAGCGTCATCTTCGACCCATTCGAACACCTCTTTAATTGCGCTTTCACCATGACTGGTATTTAAGAAAAAACGCCAATGTAAAAAGCACTCATCACTACTCAAATTGGTTATTTCAGGGACTTCATCATAAAAAACGGTGGTATCTAACTCGCCTAACTGCTCAAGCTCACTAATCATAATGAGTGGTTCATTACCTGTTTTAAATAAGTGATGATGAGGCTTAAAGTCTATTTGGTATGTATCGCTATCAGACTGACTATCAGACGTTTGAATGTTGGACTCTTGCGTTGTGCTATTTATTCCTAGCACTTCTTCAAATTGTGCTCGTAGTGTATCGGCTTCAGTTAAGTCGGGCTCTTGCTCTGCCTGCAATCCAGCCAGTAACGAACGAAGGCAATCAACCGCTTTAAGTAATAAATTAACGTGCTCGGTTGTCAGGGTGCGCTCGCCTTGACGAATTTGGTCCAGTAAGGTTTCAAGTACATGAGTAAAATCAGACACCGATGAAAAACCAAATGTCCCACTCCCCCCTTTTATTGAATGAGCGGCTCTAAAAATAGTGTTAATAGTTTCTAAGTCTTCCTCACCGGGTACTAAGTTTAAAAGCTCAGCTTCCATGGTATCGAGGCCTTCAAAACTCTCTTCAAAGAAAACTTCAAAAAATTGACTTAAATCTATACTCACTTTGCGCTCCTTGACTAACGAATAACCTTTTTAATCACCGCTAGTAGCTGCTCAGGATTAAATGGCTTTACTATCCAGCCTGTTGCACCAGCCGCTTTACCTTCTACCTTTTTTTCTAAGCCCGACTCGGTTGTAAGCATAAGTAGTGGCGTAAATTTATAATCAGGTAACGTACGTAGCTCTCGGATTAATGTAATGCCATCCATAATAGGCATGTTTACATCTGAAATAACCGCATCAAAACCTTGCTGCTTAGCAATAGCCAATGCCTCACTGCCGTCTTTGGCCTCTGTTACATCAAAGCCTGCGGTTTTTAAGGTAAAGCTCACCATCTGACGCATTGATGCTGAATCATCAACCGCTAAGATTTTTTTCATATAAACCTCTAACTATTTCTTTCGATTGTTAAATAATGACTTAAGCCAAGCTGATTAATGGTATGTGCTAATGCTGCACTACTGCCGACCCATATAATTTTGTGTTGGATGGTAAGTAAGTGTTTTTGAAGCGCACATAACAGCTGAATAGATGCAGTATCTGCAGACACTACACCGCTAATATCAAGACTGATATCGTCGTTGCTATTGAGTTCTTGTAGTAAGTCTTGGTGGAGCGTTTCAACTTGGGTAATCACAAGTTCGCTTGGAAGTTTTAACATTTAAAATTGTGTAATCCCTTTCATTTCAATTCATAACAAAAGCTTAGCTCTAGTTGTTAAAATTGCCATAAAAGGGTCAAAAAAAAATTTAATAAATTTATAAACAGGAATGAAAAAACAAAAAAGGGAGCCTAAAGCCCCCTTAAAATACGTGAAAATTTAAAAAGTCAGTTTTTAGTAGTAGTTTGCAATAACTTTAAACTCTTGCGTTAATTGAGTTGAATTAATAAGCGGCACACTGCCTTGTTTAAACTCAGGTTTGAAAATAGCTCTTAGCGCTCCTGTATCATCAACCAACGCAACTGATGCGCTATGATCAACCGCATAATCAGCTTTTGTTGTATCACTAATTGCGTAAATTAGGCCAAGCTCTCTTACTACTGGAAAAAGATCTTTATGCTCCCCTGAAACAGCCAAAAAATTGGGGTTAAAGTAATCTATATATTGTTTTCGTTTTTCTGCTGTATCTCTGTTTGGATCGACCGACACAAACCATATTTGTAATGGGTAATCAGCTTCCAGCTCTTTATAAACTGCGTTTAACTTAGCCAATGTTAACGGGCATATATCGGGACAACTTGTGTATCCTAAAAACACTAAATTCCATTGCCCTTTAAATTGCGCTTTTGTCACTGGTTCGCCGTGCTGATTTTTTAACGTAAAATCCGAAAGTGATTTAGCGTTTTCATAAACAAGTGCATTTAAATTTTGAGGATCGTTTTCACTTGAGCACGCTGATAAAAATAAACTTAAAACAACAATTACTAAAAGCCATAACCGTTTCATAAAGGAAGCCATTTATCTATAAATAAGAGCACGAAGAGTACCATTAAATGCACTATCGAAAAACGAAATAAATCCATAGCCTTGTCGTTATTAGCTGCAAATTTTAACTTAATGGCTTTGTACATAAACACACTATTTAGCGCACAAGCACCCACTAAGTAAATACCCCCTGACATACCAATTAAGTATGGCATCACACACACTAAGGCCAATAAAACTGAGTATGCAACTACACATGTTTTACAAAAGTCGATACCGTGGGTAACCGGCAGCATTGGAATTTTTGCACGCTCGTAATCACTTTTTCGAGCAATGGCTAAAGCCCAAAAATGAGGAGGAGTCCAGGTAAATATAATCATAACAAGCAACCACGGCGCTGCTGCCATTTGGTTTGTTTCAGATACCCAACCAAGCAATGGCGGCATCGCTCCAGCAAGTCCGCCTATTACAATATTTTGAGGTGTTGCACGTTTTAAAAATGACGTATAAATAAAGGCATAACCCACTAATGCAAATAACGTTAATATTGCTGTAAGCGTATTAGCCCACACCATAAGCATGATGAAACCAGCAATACCAATACTTGCCGCAAACGTTAATGCATGTGTTTTACTTAAACGCCCTTTAGCAACAGGGCGATGACGCGTTCTTGCCATTTTAGAGTCTATTTCGCTATCTACTACATGGTTAATAACGGCAGCGGCAGCAGACAACAGGCCTATTCCTAATAGACTAATCATCTGAACGCCTATTCCACGTCCAACATCCGGGGCTAATGCTAATCCAACCCAGGCTGTTAAAACCAACATCGCCACCACTTTAAATTTACTGATGGCTAAGTAATCTTGTAATAGATCGTAAGCACGCAAGCTAAGTGATTGAGTATGTGCAGGCTGTATTGTTTTTTTGTTTATTGTTAGTGCCATTATATTTCTCCTTTATGTGCGTGATTTTAGGTAATAACACAACCTAACCATACTTAATAACAGTATGGCAGCCATTAGGTTATGCGCCAGTGCTACACCCAACGGAAAGTGCCAATGTACCAAAATGAGTCCTAAGCTAATTTGGCAAAATAAAGTAACCAATACTGCTATTACGCAGCTTTTAATTTTTTGAGAGTAAGCGTGACTGTAAATTTTCCACATAATAAGCGCCAATACTATGCAGGTTACTAATGCCCAAATACGGTGTAATAAGTGAATAGACATTCTTGCTTGTTGTGAAAGCACACCAAACTCATAGTTGCTGTGCTCAAGCGGTAACTGAAAAACACTCCTCAGTGAAAAAGGCTGAGCGTAATCACATAAAGGTAAACCATTACAGTGTGGTGCGGCGTAATTAGCCGCAAGCCAACCACCCAGCGCTATTTGAAAGACCAGTACAATAAGCGCAATTAAACTTAATCCATAATACCGCTTAGCCCCCGCATCTCCGCCCATAATGGGTTTTGCTGTTAACCTTAAATACAGCAATGTAATTAGCGATAAAATACTAAAACCACCCAATAAATGCCCCATCACAATAAGTGGTTGCAGATTCATAGTGACAGTCCACATACCTAAGGCAGCTTGAAACACAACAAGTAATAGCAATAAAGATGTGAGCTTTAATGGTGTAGTTGGAAATTGACGCTTTAAAAAAGCAACAATAAACAGCGCTAAAATCATCAATCCTAAGGTGCCCGCAAAATACCTATGAATCATTTCTTTCCAGGCTTTTGCTTTTTCAAACACCATATCAGGGTAGCTTTGTGTTGCTAAAGCAATATCAGCTTCATGTTTAGGAACCGTTAAAAAGCCATAACACCCGGGCCAATCTGGGCAACCCAGTCCTGCATCACTCAAACGAGTGTATGCACCCAGTGCAACAACAACTAAAGCAAAAAGTCCGGTCAATAAAACCCAATTCTTATAATTTTTGTACATCTTTAACCTCACACTAAACGGATTAGCTTGAACGAGAATAATTAAGTAGTTTTTTTAAATCCTTTAATAGCCCTTTTTGAACTAAGCGGTTTTCTTGAGGCTTTGCTTTGTATGGGTACTCAAGTACCACAAGCCCCATATGATCAATTAAATACAAACTTGCGGGGGTCAAGCTTGCTTGCTGGGCCATTTTTTTCCATGGTAAGTCAGCTTGTGAAGGACTTCCCATAACAGCCATATCTACCTTTCCTTGATTTTTACCAAGCGCTATATACAAATTATTAAGCGCCTCAAGTTGCTCGTTACATGACGCACTGCACTCACTCGAATAATTAAGCGCTATAGTCCATTGTTTAGGATTATTTTGTTGCCAGTTTTCTAGTTTTATCTCTTCATTTAGAAATTCACCGTGATTTGTAACCGCACTAGGTAACCAATCGAATTTGAGCGCGCTATAGGCTAAAAACAAAGGGATAGCACAACAGGTTACAAACAATAAAAGGGGGTTATTTTTCATTTTTATTCCTTTTTTTACTCGCAAAAATGGCTACAACAACACATGCAAAGGCGATTAAAAACCACTGCACCGCATAGGCGTTATGTTTTTGTGGGCTCATTACAACCGCTTCGTAATGCGGTATCGCAATTTCATCACCCTCACCTTGGCGGTAAGCCATAAAGTTAACCAATGGGAAATGAGTGCGTGATTGTATAAAGCTTAAGTCGATTGATTGAATGCGTTTGGGCAAATCACCACTCGAGGTCTTATCTTCTAGGGTAAAACTACTGAGGTTATTCTCTTTAATTTGTGCTTTGACCGTAAACTCACCTTGGGGCATAACTACTGCAGGTAAAATATCCCGTGATAGCGGAGCTCTCACCCAACCTAAATTAACCAATACTGCACGCATATCATTATTTGGTTTTAACAGGGCGAGTAGGTCGTAACCCACTTCTCCGTTATATACTTGATTATCTAACAACCAGTAATGTTCGCTTAAAAGTGTCCCTTTAAGCTCGACTAGTACACCGGTTTTATTCCACTGCTTTGGTAAATTTAGCAACTGCGACCAACTCATGACACCATGAGTTTGTATTTGAGCAATAGCAGTGAGCTGTTGCTGTTTTTTTTCACCTCGTTCTAATTGCCAAAAACCTAGGCGCACACATACCAGTACGACAACCACAACCATACAAATTGTGATTATTGAACTAAGCTTTTGTTTGTGCCTTAAAACTACTTGCATAAAGGGTCAACTCAGTGATTATTAAAATTATTATTGTACTGTTGTTAATGTTTATACTTTTTAACTTATTTAGAGCGCTATTTATTATGGTGTCTGGAAAAACAAACGGGCGACCTATGTCTCACTTTTTAGGACGCCGAGTGTTGTTTTCGGTTGTTGTATTATTGGTCACAATCGCAGCAGTTAAGCTCGGTTATATAAAGGCAAATAGCTCGCCCATAAACGTTACAGCACATATACAAACACAAATAAACACAGCCATACCACATCAACAAAATGCCAATACCAAGCAGCAGCTTGAAACGCAAAGTGCTTTTCTTTGGTAAAATGACCTTTTAATATTCGTATTAAAATGACGAATAAAAGTATGGCTCCGAGTGTGACATGCATGCCATGAAAGCCTGTAAGCAAAAAGAATGTATTACCGTACACACCGGCATCTAATGTTAGATTTAAGTCATTGTATGCATGAACGTATTCCTCTACTTGCAATGCTAAAAAGCACACGCCTAATAACACCGTAAGTCCTAAAAACACTTTCAGTGGTTTACGTTTGTTGTTCTCCATTGCAACATGGGCAAAATGCAGCGTAACTGATGACGCGATTAAAATTAACGTATTGATCAATGGTAGGCCTTGCCACCCCATAGCTTGGGTTGTGTCACCGGAGGGTGTAACAACCAAAGGCCACATAGCTTCAAAAGTAGGCCACAACACTTCATTAGTCATAGCATTGTTACCCGCGCCCCCCAACCAAGGCACTGAAATCATACGTGCATAAAATAACGCACCAAAAAAGGCCATAAAAAGCATAACCTCAGAAAAAATGAACCAGCTCATGCCTTGTCGAAAAGAACGATCCATTTGTGCTGAGTACAACCCTTGGCCTGACTCATGTATAACATTTTTAAACCAGCCAAATAACATATATAAAAGAACGGCTATACCGGCATAAAGTAAATAAACACCGCTTCCCCCTTCCTTGCCAACTTCCATAACTGTTAAGCCTGCGCCTACGGCGATAAAAAACAACGCAACCGCCCCTACAATGGGCCACGGGCTTTGCTCTGGTACGTAATAATGCTCATGTTCTTGATTCATTTTACTTGCTCCTAGTTTCGCACTAGTGTTTGTTGCTAGTTATTACTGGCAACTAGTTGCTCACTAATATCAAATACGGTGTAAGACAAAGTTAGCTCTTCAACATCACTTGGAAGCGCTGTATCAACATAAAAAAGCAATTTAAATTCGAGCTCTTCTCCCGCTTTTAGGGGTTGTTGATCAAAGCAAAAGCAGGCCATTTTGTGTAAATATTTTGCCGCTTTGCCTGGTGAAACAGACGGTACTGCCTGCATAACTTTATCGAGTTCACTACTATTTTTTGCGCTAAAAACGACTTCTCGCATTTCTCCGGGTTTTACAACCACACTGTACTCTTTTGATTTCACCTCAAAAGGTGCACCGCTTTGTGCATGAGTTGTAAAACTCACGCTAACGTCCCTTGTTTGCTCAATCACGCTACTTTGCTGCGCTTGCTCTAACGATGGCTTACCATTTAGCCCGGTTAAGTCACAAAACACGTCGTATAACGGCACTAAGGCAAACGCAAACGCAAACATACCTATGCTTATAATAACCAAGCGTTTAAGGAGCGGTGCGTGTGTCATTTATTTAATTTCCGGTGGTGTTGAAAAGGTATGGTAAGGCGCAGGGGATTCAACTTCCCACTCTAACCCTTCAGCGCCATCCCACACTTTTGCAGGGACTTTTTCGCCGCCTCTTGCACATTTAAAAACAACCACTACAAACAACAGCTGAGATAAACCAAATGCAAAACCACCAATACTTATAATTGCGTTGAAGTCTGCAAATTGCAGTGCATAATCAGGAATACGACGAGGCATACCAGCCAAACCCACAAAATGCATTGGAAAAAACAGCACATTTACACTGACTAACGACAACCAAAAATGCCACTTAGCCAGCGTGATATTAAACATATTGCCAGTCCATTTTGGCAGCCAGTAATAAGCACCGGCCATGATTGAAAATACCGCCCCTGTCACTAACACATAATGAAAATGAGCCACTACAAAATAAGTGTCGTGGTATTGAAAATCAGCGGGAGTAATAGCAAGCATCAACCCTGAAAAACCACCTAATGTGAACAGCACTATAAAAGCAATACTGAACATCATAGGGACTTCAAAGCTAATAGAACCGCGCCACATGGTGGCTACCCAATTAAATACTTTCACGCCGGTAGGTACCGATATCAGCATTGTGGAGTACATAAAAAATAGCTCTGCAGCTACCGGCATACCGGTGGTAAACATGTGATGCGCCCACACAATAAAGCTTAGCAATGCTATAGATGACGTGGCATAAACCATAGATGCATAGCCAAATAGCTTTTTACGCGAGAAAGTGGGCACTATGGTTGAAATGATACCAAAGGCTGGCAAAATCATGATGTAAACTTCGGGGTGACCAAAAAACCAAAAAATATGCTGGAACATCACCGGATCGCCACCGCCGGCAGCATCAAAAAAGCTAGTCGCAAAATATTTATCGGTTAAAACCATGGTCACCGCCCCTGCCAAAACGGGCATAACAGCAATGAGTAAAAATGCCGTTATTAGCCATGTCCATACAAACAAGGGGAGTTTCATCCACGTCATCCCAGGTGCACGCAAATTAACTATAGTCACAACCACATTAATAGCACCCATAATTGAGCTAATACCCATTATGTGCACCGCAAATACAAACAAGGCAGTATTGTCGTTACTGTATGTGGTTGAAAGCGGAGCATAGAAGGTCCAGCCAAAAGCAGGACCTCCTCCAGGCATAAATAAAGAAGCAAGCAAAATTAAGAATGCGAAAGGTAAAATCCAAAAACTCCAGTTATTCATTCTAGGTAATGCCATATCTGGCGCACCTATCATTAACGGTATCATCCAATTGGCTAATCCCGTAAAGGCAGGCATAACGGCGCCAAACACCATTATTAAACCGTGAACTGTAGTCATTTGATTAAAAAAGTGGGGATCGACCAACTGCAACCCAGGCTGAAATAGTTCGGCCCTGATCACCATAGCCATGGCGCCACCAATTAAAAACATGGTCAACGAAAATATTAAATATAAACTGCCAATATCTTTATGATTTGTTGTATAAAGCCAGCGCTTAAAGCCTTTAGCTGGATGATGAGCATGATGCGCTTCATTGGCGTTTGGTTGTTCTGCTATGCTACTCATTAGTTAGCCTCCACGTCGGCATCAAGTGCTGCTTGAATCTCACTAGGCTGAATAACATCACCGGTATCGTTACCCCATGCATTTCGCTTGTAAGTAATAACCGCAGCCAATTGTTTTATAGATAACTGCTTGGCAAATGATTGCATTGCCGTACCTGGGCTCCCATGAATAAGTATGTCTATATGACCTTTGATATCGCCAAGTACAATTGGGCTGCCTTTAAGAGCCGGAAATACGCCCGGTAGCCCTAACCCCGTAGGTTGATGACATGCTGCACAACTTGCCATGTATACTTGAGCGCCCAGCTCCATTAGCTCTTCTTTAGGTAATGTTTGATCAAGTAAAGCGGCATCAGCTAAAGCTGCTTGTTGCTTAGCTTGTTTAGCATCGGCCAACCATACTTTAAAGTCAGCCTCAGATTTGGCCTCTACCACAACGGGCATAAACCCGTGATCCTTACCGCACAGCTCGGCACACTGACCCCGGTAAATGCCTTCTTCGTTTATGTTGGTCCATGTTTCGTTAATAAAGCCTGGGTTGGCATCTTTTTTAACGGCAAAGTCTGGTACCCACCAAGAGTGGATAACATCATCTGAGGTCATTAAAAAACGAATTTTTTGATTAATTGGCAGTACGAGGGGTTTGTCTACCTCAAGTAGATAATTTGGGTTTTTATCAGCTAAATTAGTTATTTCATCCTGAGGAGTTGCAAGCATTGAGTAAAACTCTACATCTTCTCCCATGTATTCATAATGCCATTTCCACTGTGAACCTGTAACTTTAATTGTTAAGTCGGCTTTACTGGCATCTTCCATCGCTATTAAGGTTTTTGTAGCAGGCACTGCCATAGCAATTAAAATAACAAATGGAATGGCGGTCCAAAGAATTTCTACTTTGGTGCTTTCGTGGAATTGAGCGGGAACCGCTCCTTTAGATTTGCGATGATGAATGAGTGCCCAAAGCATAATGGCAAACACTATTATCCCAATCACACAACATATAAAAAATATGGTCATGTGTAATTCGTAAACATTTTCACTTATATCTGTAACGCCTTTACGCATATTAAATTGGCTATTTGCCAAGGCTAACTGCGGAAAAACACACAATATAAGCCACAAGGTACAACTAAGTTTACCCATGTGACGACTCCTTTGATGCTGTTGCTAGTGCAAAGCGAAGAGGCATACGGCTTAAACGCCAATTCGTTATTTTTATTTTTTTATTAATGCCGTTTTATTTATAAAAATTGGCATTCACTGCGCTAGCAAAAGTTTATTGTGTGTGCTCAAAACTTAAAAGCGATGAGTATTGCCAGCGTCAGCTTATTAACAATTAGTTAATATTTAACCACCATGCAAGTTTTTTGTATTAAAAACAAACAATAAATATATAAAAAGTAGAGAGTTGGTTTAGTTGAACGTAGAGAGAAATAGCTCAAGTCGAGAGGTGGTAAGGGCTAAGGATGAAATGAAAGAGTGTGAAAAAAAACAAACAAAATTTTAAAAATTAAAAAAGCGCACCAAAAAAGTGCGCTTTTTATAAAATAAGAAAGAACTACATCCAGTCTGCGTTACGAATAACGCCCACTGCCAAGCCTTCAATGTTGAACGACTCAGTTTCAAGATCGACCTTAATTGGTGCAAACTCGTCATTTTCGGCATGAAGCAATACCTGGCGACCCGCTTTTTCAATGCGTTTTACGGTTACATCGTCATCAACACGGGCAACCACAACTTGACCATTTTCAGCCACTTGTGTTTTATGCACAGCAAGTAAATCGCCATCCATAATGCCTATATCTTTCATACTCATACCGTTTACGCGCAGTAAAAAGTCGGCAGCTGGTTTAAACATTAATGGGTCAATTTTACAGTGGCTTTCAACATGTTCTTGCGCCAAAATAGGGGAACCTGCCGCAACACGGCCAATAAGCGGTAAACCTAATTGTTCTGGCTCCTCTTCTTCAACAAGTTGAATTCCACGGCTTGCGCCAGGTTTCATTTTAATCACCCCTTTTTTGGCAAGGGCTTTTAAATGTTCCTCAGCGGCATTTGCACTTTTAAACCCTAACGTTTGTGCTATTTCGGCACGTGTAGGCGGCATACCAGTGTCTTTAATAAACACTTTAATTAATTCGAGTATTTGAGCTTGGCGTTTAGTTAATGGGCGCATACAACTGGTTTTCCATACAGTACATTTAACTGTGAGTATATACAGTTAAATAAAAATCGCAAATTTAAATTATTCGTTCAAATAGCCAAATTACTTCCTTACGTGTACATTTTAGGGGCTTTCTAAAATAGCCTATAAAAATAGTAACTTGCTACATTAAATTTAAAGGAATCTATATGAGTATTTGGCATCAACCCATTACATTAGCATTGTGTAAACAATTGGACGAAGGCATTAATGGCCAAGGGACGCTAATGAAAACCATGAGGATAGAAATAACAGAGATAGGCGACGATTACTTAGTAGCAACTATGCCTGCAATCCCTGCACACCATAACCCTATTGGCATGGTTCATGGCGGCGCAAACGTTGTACTCGCCGAAACCGTAGCGAGCTATGCTGCTAATTTTGTGGTTGATTTCACAAAATTTTACTGTGTTGGGCAAGAAATAAGTGCAAGCCATTTAAAGGCTTCTCGCAATGGTACATTAACGGCAACAGCACGCGCATTTCATATTGGAAAACGAAGCTCTGTTTGGGAAATAAAAATTACAAACAGCCGCAACGAGCTATGCTGCGTATCAAAAATGACCGCAGCCGTTGTTGAGCGAAAGGCGTAAGTTATTTTTCGAGAGGGTAAATTGTTATTTCCATACCCGCGCCAATAGCAGATATACGCAGTAGTGTATCTGCATGTAAAGCTTGATTAAAACATTTTGGCGACGTGCCTGACTCAAACCCTATATCAAACGTTCTACGTGAGCAGCTTAACCATTGCTTTAATGCATTGCGTGAACATGACTCAATAAGCTCACATATATGGTTTATTGCTTTGTCTGGTGATTTTACATCGCCAGCTACCTCAATACGTGCTAATTGACGGTATTCGTCTTTGTCATAATGTAAAATCGTTGCGACTTTTTTTAGGTCGGCCACCAGCACACTAATATCTTGTTTTGACTCAAGCTCTAGATCTACATTTAAAAATTGAATTTCCGACATTGTCTCGTATTTATCCTCTAATGGTTACCATGCAAACTTTAACGCAGTTTTACCTTTATACCAAATCAACACCCTATAAATAGACGTTTTATATGGTAATACTCTTATTTTAGAGTGCTATTGCTGCTTACAATTGGCGCTATTGTGCTGAAACGCTATTTTAATGCACTAGTGCGACATTTTGTCGCACTCACCTTGCTCAACCATCGCGTAAAATGTCTCGTAAAAATAATAAGATAAACACACATGAAAAAAACTTTTAAACCAGCACGTAAACTTCATAAATGGTTGGGCTATTTATTAGGAATACAAATACTTGCTTGGTTGCTTGGCGGTTTGGTTATGAGCGCCATCCCGCTTGAAAAAGTACATGGTAAACACCTAGCAACACGCACCCTAGTTAACCCCTTTAAAAGCAGCGATTACGTGGCATCAATTGATAATATTGTTTCACAAGTAACTAATCCGACTAAAATAACCTTTGCACATTTTTTATCTACCCCACTTATAACTGTAACCAGTGAAGGCAACCCTCAAAGTTTTAATGGCATTACTGGGCAACCATTTAAAGCCCCCAATAAACAGCAAATAATTGCTAATGCACACGCGCATTTACTTATTGATGCTCAACCAGTAAGTACAACTTTGTTAGGTTTAGGGCCAAGAGAAAGCGGTTATAAAAAAGATGTATGGAAAGTACAATTTAACGATACATTGAGCACCACACTCTATTTGTCATCAGATACGGGCAAAGTGATTACTGTGCGCAGCACACTGTGGCGAATTTTCGATTTTTTTTGGATGCTTCATATTATGGATTACGATGAACGTGAAAACTTTAACAATCCTCTATTAATTAGCTTTGCTGCAACCAGTGTGCTTTTTTGTTTAACTGGCTTTTTACTGCTATTGCAAAACATAAGGATTAAAAGCAGATTTAAATAAGTTTATGTTTGCCTGTTGAACCAGTAAACTAGGGGATCCTGTAGTTCACGTATGTGATGGATATGACCCGATTGATTTTGGCCTTACTGGCTTGCTGTGTCTGTTTTTCGGTATCAAGTAAAGACTTTACTCGCTTCTCTACTGCTAAAAAGCACTTAATAAAAACGCTACCGCACAATGCAAAAAGCCTGTATTGCGGTTGTGATATTAAAAAACAAGGTAAAAAACTAGTGCCAGATCCAACGGGTTGTGGCTATGTACCTCGTAATACATTTACCCGCTCAGGCAAAGTAAACCAGCGCGCTTTACGTATTGAATGGGAGCATATTGTATCGGCATGGGAGTTTGGGCATCAACTACAATGTTGGCAAAATGGTGGGCGGAAAAACTGCCGTAAAGTCAGCGAAAAATTTCGAAAAATGGAAGCTGATATAAACAACTTAGCCCCCGCAATTGGCGAAATAAATGCTGACCGCTCTAATTATCGTTTTGGCATGCTAGGTGGGGCCGCGACTCAATACGGCCAATGCGATGTAAAAGTAAACTTTAAGCAACGTGTTGTTGAGCCACCATTTTATGCCCGTAAAAAAATTGCCGACGCCTATGCTTACATGCAAAAAACCTATGGTTTAAAAATTTCAAAACAACAACAAAAACTTTTTAATGCGTGGCAAAAGCAAGACCTAGCACTAAAAAGCACTATACAAAAAATGTAATGATATTCCCGCTAATAAGCGAACTTAAAATACTGCTTTACCAATAAAAAATGACACAATTATTTACATAAAGAAAAAGCAAAACGTTGAATAAATAATCAGGTGTTGTAGTATTTTAAACAACTTATTTACAGGAAGTACCGAATATGTTTAAAAACAACACTCTATCGCTTGCAATTATTAGCGCGCTCTCAGTTTTTGCTTTAACAGGTTGTGGTGGAGGCGGAGGTAGCAACACTACACCAGCGCCTGTCACGCCACCTACAAGTAGCACACCGACATGGACTGCCGGTGTATTTGAACCTTCAGACGAACTCAAAAACTTTTGCGAAAACCCACGTACAGGTAACGACCCGTTTAATAATAATGAGCCTTACCCTGACCAAGCTGGTTCAGCCTTATACGAAAAACTATGGCTTCGCTCATGGAGCGACGAAACATACCTGTGGTATGACGAAATAGCCGATAACGACCCTGAATCGTTCGATACCGTCGCTGACTATTTTGCTCAACTAAAAACCGAAGAGCTAACCGATTCAGGCGCTAAAAAAGATAACTTTCATTTTTCAGAACCCTCTGAAGATTACTTCCAAGAAGCACAATCGGGCGTTACCTCTGGTTATGGTATTAACTGGGCATTTATTGGTGATTCAGCCGATAGAATTTTACGTGTTGCTTACCTTGAAGATGACTCACCAGCTAGCCAAATTGGCTTTCAACGAGGCGATACCGTACTTGAAGTTGATGGCGTAAGCATTAATACCAATACCCAAGCCGGGATTGATACTTTAAACGAAGGCTTATTTAGCCCAACCAACGGTGATTCACATACAATTGTTGTTCGCAGTAACGACGGCACGGAAAAAACATTTAACGTCACAGCGGGTAACATTGAGCAAACGCCTGTTCAAAATGTAAAAACGATTGTAACAAGCAATAACACGCGCGTTGGTTATATGCAGTTTAATAGTCATATAGGTATTGCCCAAGAGGGCCTAATTGATGCAGTAAATAAATTTAGAACCGATAACGTAGACGAACTCGTTATTGATTTTAGATACAACGGCGGTGGTTTATTAGCGCTGTCTGCGCAGCTAGCGTATATGGTGGCAGGAAGTGCCAATGTACAAAATCGCTTTTACTATCAAACACAACAAAATGATAAACAGCCTGTCGATTCTCCATTTCCGTTTATTGACGAAGAAATAGATTACTCAACGTTTTTTAGTACTGGCGATAAATTACCTGATTTAAACTTATCTAAGGTATATGTACTAAGTACATCAGGTACCTGTTCAGCCTCTGAAGCATTTATTAATGGCTTAAAGGGAATAGATGCAGAGGTGGTACTTATTGGCGACACAACCTGTGGTAAACCATACGGATTTACGCCTACACACAACTGTGGAACAACCTACTACACCATTCAATTTAGTGGTGTTAACAGTAAAGGCTTTGGCGAATATGCCGCAGGCTTTACCCCAACACCAACACCACAATTTAATGCCGATGTACAAGGGTGTGTTGTTAGTGATGACTTTGATAATCAACTTGGTGATAGCAACGAAAGGTTATTATCTACAGCACTTTTTCATATAGATAATAACGGCGCATGCCCAATTACAACAACAGTCGCTAATAGTAAAGTAGATGTACCAAGCTTTGCTGCAACGGGCGAAAAACTGCAGCCTTTAAACGCACCAAATGATCTTACCCGCGGTAACATGGACCTAACATGGCCTACGTTGTCTGAGGAGCAATAATGGTAAAGTTTCTAGCGGTACTCACTGTATTAATAAGTGTTGGGGGATGTAATAGTATGAGTAATGCCGTTGCAAAGCCTGCGCTATTAACAGAAGTTAACCCAGGCGTTATAACTGTGCTGCAACAGGCAATTATAAAAGCTAAAGGCGGTACGCTTGTTAAACTGGCCGACACCGTTTTTACCAAACGCAGTGAGCTTTTACTAAGCCATGGTACAAGTAAAGATCCCAATGGTATGCCCATTATGGGCGCGCATAAAATCAAGTCAGAAAAGTTTGTTTTGCAAATTATTGGCGAGCAATGCGTGCTGTATTACCCTAAAAAAGATCTCACTATTGAGCTTAAAAACGTACGTTGTAAAGCACAGTAATTTAAAAACTAAAAAAGCGTACAACTTGTTGTTGTGCGCCTTTTTATTGTAAAACTATAAAAAATGCTGATTGCCAAAAAATAACTCGATCGGGAACCCTTCAGTTTTTTATTTAGCAAGTTTATTAAAATGCGCCTTTAATAAGCCTGCAAAAGCTTGTACTTTCGCAGTGCGATGCACTAAATGATGGGTCACTAACCACACATCTGTGGGCCAATTTAGTTCACTATGTAGCACAGGAACCAAATCACTATATTGCGCTGCTACATCATGTTGTAAACCACCAATGCCTAAGCCTTTAATAATCGCGCGCGTGGCCTCGGCAGTTTCTGATACACGTAATTTGATTTGCGATGCAGGAATGTTTTCGTCTGCCCAAGCAAAATAAGGTACGCGCGCATTATATCCCGCCACTCCTGATACAAAATTATGCTGCAATAAATCACCTAGTGATTTAGGCATGCCATGCCTTGTAATGTAGCGTTTGTTAGCATATAAACCCGATGTAAGCTTTGCTAAGTGCTGAGCAATGTAGTCACCCTCATCAGGTTTAGGGCCTGCACGAAGCGCAATATGTGCTTGCCCGTGATCGAGCCGCAAGCGTTTTTGCTCCAAAATAACTTCAAGCTGCACTTGTGGGTGTAATGCCTGAAATTGCTCACATACATCACCCATAACATCAATAAACCCACTCACCGTAGTAAGTAATAAACTTCCGCGTAAAGTACTGTCGGCAGCGGCAATATCGTTATGTAGCTGTTCGAGCGAGGTATCTATAGTTTGCGCTGTCGCAAATAATTTAGCGCCAATTTCAGTTACCTTGTAACCACGAGCATGGCGATGAAACAAGCGGGTATCTAGGTTTTTTTCAAGGCTGTTAATTCGTCTTAACACAGTGCTGTGGTGCACATTAAGTGCCTCTGCTGCAGCTGTAAGTGTGCCAAGCCGCGCCACTTCAAAGGCCACTTTTACGTCTTGCCAGTCATCAAATTTAATTGCCATGCGCTCTGCCTTTAACTTGTGTGCATATATGCACATAAGTGTTGCGTTTATTTGGGTTTTCTACAAGTAAAAGTTTGCTACATTAGGTATGTAACTTAAAACATAAAAAGGCCAAACTCATGTCAGCACCAAAAATTATCGCGCTTGCGGGCAGCTTACGTAAAGAAAGCTTTAATCAAAAACTTATTAATGAAGCAGCACGTTTTGCTCTGCAAACAGGTGCTGAAGTAGAAGTTATTCAGTTAAGCGAGTTAGATATTCCACTATTTAACGAAGATATTGAAGCACAAGGCACACCCGCTGATGCACAACGTTTAAAAGATACACTTCGCTCTGCAGATGGTATTTTACTGGCAAGCCCAGAGTATAATGGGTCTATCACTGCGCCGTTAAAAAACGCTATAGATTGGGCGTCACGCACTGAGCAAGGTGCAGTACCGGCGTTTCGTAATAAAGTTGTGGCCTTATTTGCTACTTCACCGGGTGGATTAGGAGGTTTACGCGGTTTAAACCACGTACGTGATATTTTAAGCGGCATTGGTTCGTTAGTACTTGCCGACCAACTTGCTGTACCGTCTGCGTTTTCTGTTTTTGATGACAATGGCCAAATTAGCGACCCAGAAATAGCTGATAAAGTATCTTCGCTTGCTCATCAATTAGTCAGTGTTGCAAGCAAATTAAAGTAACCTTATACGCTTTACTTTTGCTTTGTCGCCGCTATTTTTGCGGCGATAAAATCAACATGCGTTACATATAATAGACCCGCTATTTTACGTATTACGTATTCTTCTTGTGGGTCTATTTCACCGTCTGCGTAGGCTAAACGCCACAGCAATTCTATTATCTCTATTCGCTCTGCCGCACTGCAATGCTCATTAATCTGTTTTGAAAACTGAAAGTAATCAATTGCACCATCTAAACTACTTGCTGCATTGGTAGTGAGTTCTTCAACCTCAGAATCTGTTAAATTAAAATACTTTTTTAAGGTTACAGTCAGGGTGTGTTGTTCATCATGGTCGAGCTTGGTATCTGCACGCATCACTTCAATTAGCAACGCTGCTACCGCCGTTTTTAAATCGTGTGGCTCTATACTTGGCGCTGGATCATCGAATGCTGTAAAAAGCTGTTTTATTTGTTTGAACATCACATTATCTCTTTTGGTGTTAGACTTAACGTACATAAACCGAACTTGTATGAGTATTTAATGGGTATTAAGTTCGCAAATTAAAGGATACATTTTATGAAAGGGTTATATTCACCGCGCTTTATCATTAGTTGCGTACTGGTGGGCCTTTCGAATACAGGCACTGCACTGGCCGACACCGTCGAAAAAGAAAAATCATACGACTTTGATAACAAAGTTCATTATTATCAAACCAAAATTGACAACAGCAATTATAAAATAGAAATACAATCAGACGATTACAAACACTTTGCTAATCAAAGTATGTTTTTACTGCGCCATGCAGACAGGTTATGCCGTGGTAACACCTTTATGTTAAAAGTGCTTGAAGGCGTGCAAGAGTACGAACGTTTTCCTACTAAACCACGCGCTTATCAACCACCTTTAACCGTTTTATTGCAATGCGAAAAGCCTGAATAATAAATTTACTCTTCGTATCCCCATGGTGCAGCGGGTGGCGTAATAGGTTTAGTTAAATCAAAGTCCACCTTAAACTCGCGCCCTTGGCGAATTAACCGATACGTAAATACCTCAGGATAAATATACATTTGCCATGTATTACCTGCCGACTGTTCAATGCCTTGTGCTACAAATAATTCTTTAGAGTATTGATCTGCCGGGAAAGACTGCATTTGTGCAAAACCCGCATCAAGTGTATGACCGCCATACATAGTAGAAGCGTCGTCAGTGCCATCTTTATGGCGATGATCATGCTTTAAGCTCAAACCACTGCCCGTTTTAGTAATGATCCACGTACGCGATGCATCATCACCCACATGAAATGGCACTTGTAGCTCGCTATCAGTACATTTACGTACATGCATAACTAATTTTTTATTATCAAATGAGCTTGGGCCTTTTGCGTTATCTACACTTACTTTGCCCTCAAACGCTTTCCCACAATACGCTGCTATATTATTAAAAAATGCATCGTGTGTTGGTATAGATACCAAAGGCGCAGGGCGCGCGATAGCGGCTGATGAAGCAAGTAATAACGTTGCTGCCGTTAATAATTTCATAAAGTACTCTTATAATAGTTTTTTAATACCATAGCGGTTTAAGTTAATAATAGGAAATAGCTGCGACAAGTGGCTAAAAACAGCTGAATATAAGTAATCTCTTTGTTATTAGACTAATGGCTTATATTGTAAAAAGCTGCAATAAATTTACTTTCACCCTATACAGAAAAAACATAACAATCTGATTAACAATGAATTTTATTGATTGTTTTTAACTATACATAAATGATTGTTGGTATATTGACTTCCTTTTTCTCCATACACGACCTTTTGCCTATACATTCCTGAGTAAAAGCTGATCTACCCTGCCCCTTCACTATTCATTTGCTTTAACAAAAGCCGTATTAATAAATAAGCAACGAGTAACAGGAGGGACTATGTCAGTAACCCCAAAGGGTCACAACTCAGATCACAAAAATACATTGCATGACAATACCAACAGCTATCAAAACAACCATAAACCCAGTTCAGAGTTTAATACCCGCGACGAATACCTAGAGCACGAGCTGCAAATTATGCAGCCTAAGCGCTGGCGGCCTAATTTCCCCTTTAGAGACTACCGCTTTGAATTTGAAGACACGATTCCAGCCATGGCGGGCACCATTGGTAAAGTCGTTATGGTGGGGGCTATTGCCGCTACTTTTGCAGCGCCACTTGGTTTAAGTGATGCGTTTGTGTTAGAAAACGTACGCTATGAATTACTCATTGTTTCTATTTTTATTATTTTGTTTTCGGGCTTTATTTTACCTACCGCTAACTTAGCGGGTACTCATGGCCCACTTATTCCACTTATTCCTATTGTGGTTGCCGCTGGCGGCCACCCTATGGCATTTGGCTTACTGATTGGTGCCTTTGGCTTTATTTTAGCCATAACCAAAGGAGGGAGCTTGCTGGCACGCTTAACGAGTAAAGGTGTGTGCGGGGGCTTACTTATATATTTAGGCTTTATTGGCACAATTTCGCAGGTTAAAAAACTGTTTACATGGGCTGAGGCCATTGATATGGCGCACATTGCGTTTATTGTTATTTTGGCGACCATTTTATTGTATGCGTTACTTGAGCACTTTAAAAAGCGCTGGTTAGCTGTGCCGCTTAGCTGCCTTATTGGCGGTGTGGTTGCATTTGCACTCGGTGCGCCGTTTGAATTTAATACCGCGCCGGGCTTACCAAATATGAACCCAGCTTATTGGTGGGGCGAAAACACAGGTTGGATGCTGGGCTTACCTACGCTTGAAAGCTTTGTGGTTGTACTGCCTTTTGCGGTATTAGCTGTGGCTATGTGGTCACCGGATTTTTTAGGGCATCAAGTATTTCAAAAAATTAGTTACCCGCAACGCACTGAAAAAGTTCAAATGAACATAGACGACACCATGCTAAGCGCATCGGTTAGACAAACATTTGGCTCGCTAGCCGGTGGTGCTAACTTTACCTCATCGTGGGGAACTTACATTGTCCCTGCCGCTATTGCTAAACGCCCTATTCCGGCAGGCGCCATTTTAACAGCAGTATTTTGTATTGTTGCGGGCTTATGGGGCTACCCAATGGATTTAGCCATTTGGCAACCCGTGCTTTGCGTTGCGCTTATTGTTGGTGTGTTTATTCCGCTGCTAGAGGCGGGTATGGAAATGACACGCGAAGGTAAAACAACGCAATCGGCCGCTATTGTGGTATTTGCCTCAAGCTTGGTTAACCCTGCTTTTGGTTGGTCTCTAACTATGCTGCTTGATAACTTAGGCTTAATTGGCTGTAAAGAACGCAGTGCTAACTTAACTAAAATGAGCCGCTGGGTTATCCCGCTCATTATGTTTGTAGTTTTAACTACGGTAATGGCTATTGTTGGTATGCTGCCAGGCATACCCGCGCTAATGGCAGATTTTAGACATCAATAATTAGAAAACTTAAACATAAAAAAGCGCGGCTTATATACTCAGCCGCGCTTTGTTTTCATATGTAATTAGTTGTTTTTCGTTACTGCCAAGGGCGCTCAGCAGCAAGTTGTTTTTCAAACGCATCAATTTGTGGATTTAGCGTTTCGGTCACACCTATAAAATCTAAGCCACTTAATAAACGCTCTTTTACGTCTTTACGAATATCAAAACTAATTGGCGCAAATTTATCGCTTGATAGTGTTTGGTTTTCAAGATCGATTTGAATGTTTATATCGTCGTGTTGCTCACTAAGTACAAACAATTGCTCAAGCGTATCAGCCGGAAGCGCAATGGCTAGCATTTGGTTGTTGCCACAGTTATTAAAGAAAATATCGGCAAAGCTTTCCGCTAAAATTACTTCAAAACCATATTGCTTAAGCGCCCACGGTGCATGCTCACGTGATGAGCCACAACCAAAGTTGTCACGCGTTAATAATATTTGCGCACCTTGGTAGCATGGGCGGTTTAAAATAAAATCAGGATTTGGTTCGCCGTTTTCTAGGTAACGCCAATCGTAAAACAGTGCTGCATCAAAACCATCACGGCTAGTTGATGTTAAAAACTGCTTAGGAATGATCTGGTCTGTATCTACATTGTTTTTATCAAGTGGGGCCATTAAGCCACTAAAAAATACGCTCATTAGGCTTCTCCTCTTATATCAACAAAGTGACCATGTATTGCAGCGGCTGCCGCCATTGCAGGGCTTACTAAATGTGTACGTCCGCCACGACCTTGGCGGCCTTCAAAGTTACGGTTAGACGTAGATGCACAGCGTTTGCCCGCCTCTAAGCGGTCGTCGTTCATTGCTAAACACATTGAACAGCCCGGCTCGCGCCACTCAAAACCTGCCGCTTTAAAAATATCGGCTAAGCCTTCGTCTTCGGCTTGCTTTTTAACAAGACCAGAGCCCGGTACAATTAATGCCTCTATGCCAGCTACTACTTGCTTGCCTTCAACAATTTTTGCCGCGGCACGTAAATCTTCAATACGGCTATTTGTACATGAGCCAATAAAGACTGTATCTACTTTCGCGCTTGATAATTTATCGCCGGCTTTTAAATCCATATATCTAAGTGCGCTGCGAATAGCGTCGGCTTTAATTAAATCTGGCTCTTGGTCTGGATCTGGTATGCATTCATCAACACCAATTACTTGCTCTGGGCTTGTACCCCAGGTAATTTGTGGCTGAATGTCGTCAGCTTCAAGCTCAACAGCTAAATCAAAGTGTGCACCTTCATCTGTTTTTAATGTTTCCCAATATTCAACTGCGGCATCAAAGTCAGCACCTTTTGGTGCAAACGGACGACCTTTTAAGTAATCATACGTAATTTGATCTGGTGCTATTAATCCCGCTTTTGCACCCATTTCTATGCTCATGTTACATAGCGTCATACGGGCTTCCATTGAAAGTGCTTCAATGCCTTCACCGCAAAATTCAGCAACATAACCTGTGCCACCAGCGGTACCTAACTTGCCTATAACCGCCATAATTAAATCTTTAGAAGTTACCGTTGGGCGAAGCACACCGTTAATTTGAATTTTTAACGATTTTGCCTTTTTTTGCTGTAGCGTTTGCGTAGCTAATACGTGCTCAACCTCAGACGTACCAATACCGTGTGCTAATGCGCCAAACGCACCATGAGTAGAAGTATGGCTATCGCCACATACAATGGTAGTGCCAGGCAGTGTAATACCTTGCTCTGGGCCCATTACATGCACAATACCTTGGTTAATTGAGTTTAAATCGTAAAGTACAATGCTAAACTCTTTACAGTTCGCATCTAGCGCCATTAACTGGTTTTTAGAGACTTCGCTTGCGGCATCAAGTGATCGGCTTTTAGTCGATACATTATGATCCATCGTTGCAAAGGTTTTTTCTGGGCAACGTACCGTACGGTTTTTTTCACGTAAGCCTGCAAAAGCCTGCGGTGATGTCACCTCGTGAACTAAATGACGGTCAATATAAAGTAAATCAGTTTGCTCGTTTATGCTGGCAACGGTGTGTGCTTGCCAAATTTTGTCGTATAACGTTTGGGCCACTTGCTAATTCCCTACTTTGTTAAGTCGCAGCATAACGGTGCTGCGATTTATATATTAAATACGTGAAACGATAGCTGCTGCCACATCGCTTGTGCTGTATCCACCTTGTGGGTAGATATCTGGCGTGCCAACGCCTGCTTCTACGGCTTCGGCTACGGCTTTTTCAATGGTGCGTGCTGCTTCGTCTTGCCCTAATGAGTAACGTAGCATCAGTGCGGCACTTAAAATTTGTGCTATTGGGTTTGCAACGCCTTTACCTGCAATATCTGGCGCGGAGCCACCAGCAGGTTCGTACAAACCAAAGCCCGATTGATTTAAGCTTGCCGATGGTAATAAGCCCATTGAGCCTGTGATCATCGCACACTCATCTGACAAAATATCACCAAACAAGTTATCGCAAAGTAGCACGTCAAACTGGCTAGGCTGTTTAACTAACTGCATAGCTGCGTTATCTACGTATATGTAATCTAGGCTGACTTCTGGGTAGTCTTTACTTACTTCGGTGACTACTTCGCGCCATAATACGCTTGATGCAAGTACGTTGGCTTTATCTACCGAGGTAACATGGTTACTACGTAATTTTGCTGCTTCAAAAGCAAAGCGGGCAATGCGTTCAATTTCTTTACGCGAGTAGTTTTGCGTATCAAAGGCAAACTCCTCTTCGCCTTCGCCACCTCGCCCTTTTTCACCAAAGTAAATGCCGCCGGTAAGCTCGCGTACACATAAAATATCAAAGCCTTTTTCGCTAATATCGGCACGTAATGGCGACGCTGCACTTAATGCTGGTAATAACTGTGCTGGGCGTAAATTACAAAACAAACCAAAGTGCTTACGAAGCGGTAAAAGCGATGCACGCTCAGGCTGCTCGTTTGGTGGAAGGTTTTCCCACTTTGGGCCACCTACTGAGCCAAATAAAATGGCATCAGCGTTTTCGCACGCGCTTAGTGTTTTTGGTGGTAATGCTTCACCAAATTCATCAATGGCTGCACCACCAATAGCATGATGCTCGCGGTTTAGAGTAAAACCAAACTTATTGCTTACAGCATCAAGTACTTGCTCTGCTGCTGCCATTACTTCTGGGCCAATACCGTCGCCTGCTAATACGGCAACGCTGTAGTTTGTTTTACTCATCCTGCTTTCCTTTGTTGTTTTAAATCAGACACTTTTTGTGCACGATAAATTAAGTTGTAAACACGGATCATGGCGCGTACCGACGCTTCTACCACATCCGCAGCAATACCCGCACCGTGGTAAGGTCGGCCATCGTATTTAGCTATAATATTTACTTGGCCTAGCGAGCTTGCGCCTTGGCCTGTCGCTTCTAAGTTGTATTCAATCATTTCAACGCTCATACCGGTTAAGCGCTCAATAGCTGCAAACGACGCCTCTACTGGGCCATTACCTGTTGCGGCTTCTTGTTTAACTTCGCCATCAATCACCATACCAATAGTAGAGCTGGCTACCGATTGCGAGTTAGACGCTGAGTTAACAAACTCTAACTGGTATTTTTCATCTTTGTCGTTAATTTGATTCAAGTAAATCATGGCTTCAAGGTCGTAGTCGTACACCGTGCCTTTTTGATCAGCTAGCGCTAAAAAGCTTTCGTATAGGCTGTCCATATCGTAGTCCGCTTTTTGGTAACCTAACTCTTCTAAGCGGTGCTCAATAACATGACGGCCCGAACGCGAAGTCATATTTAATTGGTTGTTTGGTACGCCTACGCTTTCTGGCGACATAATTTCGTAAGTATTTTGTGCTTTTAATACGCCATCTTGATGAATGCCCGAGCTATGTGCAAAGGCGTTTTCGCCCACAATGGCTTTATTTGGCTGTACTGGCATATTACAAATTTTTGCCACTTGGCGAGATGCACGATAAATTTCTTCGCTTTTAATATCGGTGTGAACTTTTAAGTGGTCTTTGCGCATTTTCATGATCATCGCCACTTCTTCAAGCGAGCAGTTACCCGCACGCTCACCAATACCATTTATTGTACATTCAATCTGGCGAGCACCCGCTTGTACCGCGGCTACCGAGTTAGCTACAGCTAAACCTAAATCATTATGACAATGCACGCTTAAACGCGCTTTATCAATATTTGGCACGTTATTCATTAAATGACGGATCATTGCAGCGTATTCGTCTGGCGTTACAAAGCCAACAGTGTCGGGTAAGTTAATAGTAGAGGCACCAGCGTTAATGGCCTGCTCAACAATTTTACATAAATCCCAATGCGGCGTGCGCCCTGCATCTTCACACGAAAACTCCACATCGTCTGTGTAGTTGCGCGCTAATTTAATTGATTTAACCGCCATGGCCGTTGCGTCATCTAGGCTCATACGTAATTTATGTTCAAGGTGCAAAGGGCTTGTGGCAATAAAAGTATGAATACGGCTTTGCTGTGCTGTGCGAAGTGCCTCACCACAGGCTTCAATATCTTTTGCTACTGAACGTGCTAACCCACAAATAATTGGACCTTTTACTTCAGTTGCAATTCGTTGCACCGAGCGAAAGTCAGCAGGGCTGGATACCGGAAAACCCACTTCCATCACATCAACATTCAAACGGCTAATAGTATGCGCTAACTGAATTTTATCATCTTCAGTAAGGCTTGCCTTAAGTGCCTGCTCGCCATCACGTAAAGTGGTATCAAAAATCCATACTTTATCTTTGTCTTGCATAACTGCCCCTCATTCCTATGTTACCCAAATTTCAATTTATCCCAGCCGCGAGATAAAAAAAACCCCGCAATTGCGGGGTTTTTAATGTTCAACTCAATGCAAACACACTAATCCCCGCTTACTTGCCATAGCAGTAAGAGGTTAAGTTTTAGTGTAATTAAACGAATATTTTGCATCTTGTTTCTTGTGTGTGTGTTCAGTGAGGCCTATTTTTAACATTACAGCGCAGTAGGCGCAAGCATAAAAATTCCACAAAACAACTTAGCACCACACTCTTTTGGATTTTATTATTCAAAAAACCACTGAAAAATAGATTTTAAAATCAAAAAAAAGCTAAGTCACGCTTAAATTTATAATCTCAACAAGCTACTCTGCTTATATTAACTTTTTACTATTTTTTAGGCTAAGTTACTTAATTTGTTTCTCTTACATAATGGGTTGCACCACGCGTTATGTAACGCAGCTGCCAAATAACACGCTCAACAAGTTCGTCGAGTTGTTGGCCTTCTATATCTAATGCTTCAGCGCCGGCGTTAAATACCAGTGTTACCATGGCTTCTGATTGAATGTAGGCGTGCATGGCGTCGCACTTGGTTTCGCTTTCTAAATAGTGGGCAAGCTCTAAAATAAAGTGTTTGATTTCCCGTGCAACTGCGGCTCTAAATGCCTTAGATGTGCCAGAGCGCTCACGCAGTAATAACCTAAATTGGTTGCTTGAGCTGTCTATAAATTCCATAAACGTAACAACCGAGGTGTTGATTACACTGCCACCGTCGTTTGCTATGCGTCTTCGGGCTTGGCGCATTAGCTGGCGAAGGGTTAAACCGGCTTCGTCCACCATGGTTAAACCTAGCTCGTTCATGTCTTTAAAATGGCGATAAAACGAGGTGGGCGCAATGCCAGCTTCGCGGGCTACTTCGCGTAAACTTAAATTCGAAAAGCTGTGATCTGCACTTAGCTGATTAAATGCCGCCTGAATTAAGGCTTGTCGTGTTTTTTGTTTCTGTTGCGCTCTAACACCCGACATCAACAACTCCCTGAATAATTTTATATTAATATTTAGTGATAATAGCTCAATTCCCCAGTCTAATACTTGACGGCGAGAGTTTGAAATACTATTTTAGCTTACAGTTGTACGCTGAGATTGAGAATGATGAATAAACCACCGATTATCTGGACAAACGTCCTATTTTTTAGCCTTACCTTTTTAGCGGCTATCACACTTGTTCCTTGGTATGGCATTAGCTACGGATTTACCAGCGCACATTGGATTGCTTTTGTAGCCTGTATGTTTTTTGCGGGCCTATCTATCACAGCCGGTTACCACCGTTTATGGGCACATAAAACGTATAATGCTCATCCTGCTGTTGAATTTATTTTTGCCCTTGGGGGTGCGTTTGCGTTGCAAAACAGCGCTTTGCACTGGAGTAGCGATCACCGTATACACCATGGCCAAGTTGACGACCCAATAAAAGACCCTTACGCCGCAACCAATGGCTTTTGGTACAGCCACATTGGCTGGATGTTACGTGACTACCAAGGCGATAGCTACGGTGATTACAGTAATTGTCGTGATTTACAGCGTAATAAAATCGTTATGTGGCAACACAAGCACTACCTAAAACTAGTTATTGCGATGAATGTTGGCCTACCATTAGTACTTGGTTTATTAGTGGGCGACGTATGGGGTATGCTTATTTTAGCGGGTTTACTGCGTTTAGTATTAAGCCAACACTTTACCTTTTTTATTAACTCGGTGGCTCATATTTGGGGTTCGCGCCCGTACACTGAAAAAAATACCGCACGCGATAATGGCTTTTTAGCGTTATTTACTTATGGCGAGGGTTACCATAACTTTCATCATATTTTTGCAAGTGATTACCGTAATGGGATTAAGTGGTTTCATTATGACCCCACTAAATGGGTGATTCGCTCTTTAGCTGCTGTTGGTTTAGCCAGTAAATTAAAGCGTACCCCTGTTGAGCGCATAGAAAAAGCCAAAGCCGATACGCTTATGAGCAAAACGCAAACACGCCTTGCAAAATTGCCTTTAGCGCAAGATAGGCTTACATTATTACAACAAGAATACGATTTATTGCTGAAAAAACTGCAGACTTATTGTTCACTTCAAAAACAAGTTTTAGAAGTTAAAAAAAATAATATGGCAAAGCAGTGTGAACGTTCAGCTTTAATGGCACAATATCACGAGCTGGAAGCCGCCTGGGAAAATCAAAAACAGGCATGGCTAGCACTTAATGCGAGGTTATTAAAAGCCTCTTTTAATTAATTTAGGAGTGGCTGTGGCCAAACAACCAGAACAGAAAAAAGCACCCGTAAGTTTCCAATATGACGCAATAATTATTGGAACGGGCCCTGGCGGTGAAGGCACCGCCATGAACCTTTCGAAAAACAACAAAAAAGTAGCTGTTATAGAGCGCCAAGAAACAGTCGGCGGCGGTTGTGTACATTGGGGAACTATCCCTTCTAAGGCATTACGTCACTCGGTTAGCCGCTACATTGAATACAAAGCCAACCCGTTGTTTAATATTGGTGAACGCCCGAGTCGTTTAACGTTTCCTGATATTTTACGTCACGCAAGTTCGGTTATTTCTAAGCAGTCTAATTTACGTAGCAGCTTTTACGATCGTAATCGTATTCATATGTTTCAAGGTGATGCGAGCTTTGTTGATAAACACACTGTTGAAGTAAAACGTCTTGACGGTTCAACCGAGCGTATTACTGCAAAAACAATTGTTATTGCTACGGGCTCTCGCCCTTACCGCCCACCTGAAGTTGATTTTAGCCATTCTCGTATTTACGAGAGCGATACTATTTTAGGCCTTGAGCACGACCCTCAGCGCGTACTTATATACGGCGCAGGGGTTATTGGCTGTGAGTATGCTTCTATTTTTAAAGGTTTAGGCGCTAAAGTTGATTTAGTGAATACTCGCGACCGTTTACTTGCCTTTATGGATGCTGAAATATCTGATGCACTTAGCTACCACTTTTGGAATAGCGGCATTGTTATTCGTCATAACGAAGAGTTTGATCGTGTAGAAACGCGCGACGATTGCGTTGTTATGCATTTAAAATCGGGCAAGCGTGTAAAGGCTGACTGTATTTTATTTGCGAATGGCCGCACAGGTAACACTGACACACTTAACCTTGAAGCCATTGGCTTAAAAGCCGACGGCCGTGGGCAAATCAAAGTAAACGAAACCTACCAAACTGAGGTTGAAAACGTTTATGCGGTAGGCGATGTAATTGGCTACCCAAGCCTAGCTAGTGCTGCGTTTGACCAAGGCCGTATTGCAGCTGATGCAATAGCCTGCGGTAACTGTGATGATAAGTTAATTATTGATATTCCGGCGGGTATTTATACCATTCCAGAAATGAGTTCTGTGGGCAAAACAGAGCAAGAACTAACCGCAGCTAAAGTACCTTACGAAGTAGGCCGCGCTCAGTTTAAACACCTTGCACGCGCGCAGATTGCAGGTACTGAAGTAGGTAGTTTAAAAATATTATTCCATACCGAAACCAAAGAAGTACTTGGGGTACATTGCTTTGGCGAACGTGCCTCTGAAATTGTTCACATTGGCCAAGCTATTATGGAGCAAAAAAATGGTGGCAATAATATCGACTACTTCGTAAATACCACATTTAACTACCCAACCATGGCAGAAGCCTATCGGGTTGCAGCATTAAATGGTTTAAATCGCTTGTTTAAGTAAACACTTTAAAGCGTATAAACAAAAAGCCCGCTGTTAAGCGGGCTTTTTAGTATTAATGCATAAAACACATTAATTATTTGTGATACTGGCCGCTAAGCTCGTGCACGGCATTAATAAATACACCGGCATTTTCTGGGTCAACATCTGGCGTAATACCGTGACCTAAGTTAAACACATGGCCATTGCCTGTACCAAAGTCTTCTAAAATAGTGCCTACTTCTTGGCGTATACGATCTGGCGTACCATGTAGCATTGACGGGTCCATGTTACCTTGCAAGGCCACTTTATCGCCTACGCGGCGTTTAGCATCGCCAATATTAATGGTCCAATCTAGGCCTACTGCATCACAACCTGTGGCTGCAATGGCTTCTATCCACTGGCCGCCATTTTTAGTAAATAATGTTACTGGCACTTTGCGACCATCGTACTCACGTATCAGGCCATCAACAATTTTGTGCATGTATTGCAGTGAAAACTCGTTGTAGTCGCGCGGGCTTAATACACCGCCCCACGAATCAAATACCATTAACGACTGTGCGCCGGCTTTTACTTGTGCGTTTAAGTAGTCGATTACTGAATCAGCAAGTTTGTCTAATAGTAAATGCAGTGTTTGCGGCTCTGCAAACGCCATTTTTTTAATTTTACCAAATACTTTGCTGCTACCGCCTTCAACCATGTAGGTAGCAAGTGTCCATGGTGAACCAGAAAAACCAATAAGTGGTACTTCGCCTTTAAGTTCACGGCGGATAGTACTTACTGCATTCATTACATAACCAAGCTCGTCAGTTGGATCGAGCTTAGGTATTTTTTTAACATCTGCAAGCGACGATATAGGACGTTCAAACTTAGGGCCTTCACCTGTTTCGAAGTACAAACCTAAACCCATTGCATCAGGAATCGTTAAAATATCGCTGAACAAAATGGCCGCGTCTAATGGGTAACGACGCAGTGGCTGAAGTGTTACCTCACAAGCAAGCTCAGCATTACGGCACAGGCTCATAAAATCGCCCGCTTGCGCACGTGTAGCACGGTACTCTGGTAAATAACGTCCAGCTTGACGCATCATCCATACAGGCGTTACATCAACAGGTTGTTTTGCAAGTGCACGTAAATAACGGTCGTTTTTTAATTCGCTCATGGCGTAAATGATCCTAATGCTTATAGAAATTGTGCAAGATTGTACCACTATATTCATCGCCTCTCTATTTCTTAAAGACGAAAACGCCTTTACATAGAAGCAGATCAATAATATTGATGGTTTTAATCCATTTTGATTATAAATTAGGCAGAAAACACTAACATTTAAAACTTTTTGTTAATATGTTTGCAACATAACAAAAACCTTGGTATTGTCTTTCCCGCGTTAACAAAAACAATAATAAATTATTAAAACAATAAAAATAAAAAGTTTTAAATAATAACAATAAAAATCATTTAATAAAAATAAGAAAGCTTGTTATAACAAGCCACTTGAAGAAATTAGACCACCTTAACCGGTGGTTTTTTCTTGCCTGCAATAAAATATTTAGCCTTTCAATAAATAATTCTTCTGCACGTTTACAACATCTGCATTACTTGTTGATATACACGCAAATTAAATATATCTTGATGTACATAAAAACGAATGTAACTAAAAACCAACCCAGCTTAGGAGAACAGTTATGCTGACGCGTGTAGAAAAAGCTCAACAGAAATGGGGTGGTAGCCATACAGTAATCGATAACTGGCTTAATGAACGCCAAGAACTTATTGTACTGTATTGCAAGATTGCAGGGTTTGCGCCTTATGATAAAAAAGATCACGCGCTACCAGAGCCTGAACAAATACAGTCTTTTTGCCAACTGCTTATGGATTACCTCTCTGCAGGGCATTTTGAAGTGTACGATGATATTGCTAAAGCCTGTGAAAAAAAGGGCTTAGAGAGCCAAAAACTTGCAAACTCAATTTATCCGCGTATTTCAGGCACCACCGATGTCGCACTTGATTTCAATGACAAGTACGCTGAAGTAAATAAAGAAGACTTATTAGAAGGGTTTGATAACGACCTTTCAGTTATTGGTGAGTCATTAGAGCTTCGTTTTGAGCTTGAAGATGAACTGATTGATAACCTGTTTTCTAATCATACTGATTAAATTAAGATTTAATTAAGTTACACGAATTAAAAAAGGGACCCTAAGGTCCCTTTTTACGTTTTAAGCTTGGCTTATTCTGCAGGTGCTTCTGCATTTTGAATTTCTAGTAATTCAACTTCAAAAACAAGTGTTGAATTAGCTGGAATTTTGCCAAGGTCACGATCGCCGTAAGCAAGCTCTGAAGGAATAGTAAACTTGTACTTAGACCCTACAGGCATAAGTTGTAAACCTTCCGTCCAACCAGCAATTACGCGATTAAGTGGGAATGTAGTTGGTTCGTTACGTGCGTATGAGCTATCAAACTCAGTGCCGTCTAATAAAGTACCTTTGTAATGTACTTTAACAACGTCTGTTGCTGCTGGCTTTTCGCCTTCGCCTTCGCTTAATACTTCGTATTGTAGGCCAGACTCAGTTACTGTTACGCCTTCTTTTTTAGCGTTATCAGCTAGGTATTGAACACCTGCCGCTTTGCTTTTTTCAGACTCAACTTTCGCTTTTTCTTCTTGCTTAGTGCGTACTGAGGTATCTAAAGCGGTTAACACTTCACGAATTTTTTCTTCGTCAATTTTTGCATTGCCAGCAAGTGCATCTTCAAAACCACGAATTAATAGCGCTTGGTCTAGCTCAATGCCAATTTCAGATTTGTCTGCTAGGTCTTTATTTAAAAAGTTACCTACAGAAGCACCAATACCGTATGCTTGTTGTTGCTCTACAGTGTCTAATGTTACTTCAGCTTGCTCTTTTTTTGCTTCTTGATTACAAGCTGTAAGCGCTAAAACCGACGCTGCAATCAATGACAATCTAATCGTCTTTTTCATTTTAAATCTCCGACATACTTTGCAGTTGTCATTTATTGTAATATTACTAGTTAAAGATTAACGCCCTACATGGTAGGCTGTTTGTTTAATAACTAAAGTCTGTATTGTTAGCTAAACTTAGAAATATATATCCAGTGATTAGACAAACAACCTAGGCATTTAACGCACCTAGTCTAACCTCTCAGTCACTAAGAGTTAAGAGGAAATACCTGTAAGATGTCGATATTTCGTACTTTTTTAATCGTTTTTAGCTGTTTTTTAGCCATTGCCTGTACCGATAAAAAAAATCAATCGGTAGAAAGCTTTGAGCATACCGCACAAGGTGCATTTTCGTCAGCTCTCTCTCACGATGGAAAGTACAGTTTAATCTCTTCTATCAACCATGGGGTCGCGCTGTGGGATAATCAACAGCACGTTTTAAAATACCAATGGTTTCAGCAGCAATCTCAAGACAACTTAGTTTACAGCCTTGCTATTGCCTTTGATAACAGCGTGGCGGTTACCGCAGAAAAAACAACTTTCGCAGTGTGGGATATCAGCACTGGCGAAAACAAAGGCTACTACAAAATACAAAAAGCCACGATTCGAGATATTGCCATTAGTAACCAAGGTCGCAGTGTATTATATGGCCGCAGCGATGGCGTGGTTGTATTTTTAAACCTTGAAACCGGACGTCGCATTGAGTTTTTAGGCCATCAAGATAAAGTTAACACCGTTGATTTGGCGCCTAATGGGCGCTACGCCTTAAGCGGCTCTAACGACTACGTTGCCTATTTTTGGGATACCAATACAGGCCAAGTTATTCATCGCTTTAGCCACCCAACTCGTGTTACTCAGGTAACCCTTGATCCACAAGGTCGCTTTGCATTTACCGCCGACAGTATGGCACAAGCACATGTATGGAAACTGACTACAGGTGATCTTGTGAGTAAACTGGCGTATATTGCGCGTCAGAAAATTTTTACCGCCGTGCGCTTTAACGAGCAAGGCACATTGCTGGCAACGGGTTCGCCTAATAAGCGAGTTGATTTATGGCAAATATCAAGCGGTGAAAAAATTCAAACGTGGCAAGTTACGCCGCGAGAAGGCAGTAAACCAAAATCGGCCGTTGTGCTTGATGTGGCATTTATAGATAACGATAAGTCGTTGTTAACCGAAAGCTCCAGCGGTATCGCAGAGCGATTTATTATACGAGACACTAATGAACACAATTGAACACCGCGTAATGGAACTTGAAGCCAAAGTGGCTTTTCAAGATGAAACGATTGAAATCTTAAACGATGAGATCAAAGTGCACCAGCAAATGCTAGCTAAAATGAAACGCCAAACAGAACTGCTGGCAGAAAAAATTAAAGAAGCGCAAACCTCGCCTTCTATGATGTCTAATATGCCAGAGCCACCGCCTCCGCATTACTAAAAGGTGTGTACCTAAGCAATAAAAACCGGGTTAGTCGCCCGGTTTAAACACACCAATGACTTGCTCAAATTGGCGAGTAGATGCCTGAACAGCGTTCTCTGGTTGTGACATTTTATGCCCACACTCAACACACTCTACTTTTTCAACATCATGTTCTCTGTAAAGCATCATTGTATCCATGGCTTTGCAGTCAGGGCACGATGCACCAGCAATAAATCGCTTCTTTTGTCTCACAACATTTTTCCTGTGGTTTGAACTACAACTATTTTATCGTATAACATCACTTGTTGATACGCTTGATAAGCGCATTAAGTTCTATGGTATGATAGCGCCAACTTAACAAGGGTACAGTAAAGTAACGCATTCATGATCCAAATATCAGAAATAGAACTCCTTCGTGGCGGAACAGCCTTATTAAAAAATGCATCAGCTACGTTATTTCCAGAGCACAAAGTAGGCCTTGTGGGCGCCAATGGCTGTGGAAAATCAACCTTATTTGGTTTACTAAAATCTGAATTGCAACTTGATGCTGGTAATTGCAGTATTCCTAAAGATTGGTCTATTGCTTCGGTTAAACAAGAAACCCCTGCCCTCGAAATAAGCGCGATTGATTATGTATTGCAAGGACACCCTGAATACTACGCGCTGCGTATTGCGCTGAGAGAAGCAGAACAAAATAACGATGGCGATACTCAAGCCAAAGTGCATATTCAGCTAGAAAACATGAAAGGCTACAGCATTGAATCGCAAGCTGGCGAGCTGTTGCATGGGTTAGGCTTTGCTAATAACCAAATAGAAAACCCTGTTAGTGCGTTTTCGGGGGGGTGGCGCATGCGTTTAAACCTTGCCCAAGCACTTATTCGAAACGCTGATTTACTATTACTCGATGAACCAACAAACCACCTTGATTTAGATGCCGTATATTGGCTTGAACGCTTTTTACGTGCCTATACAGGCACATTGGTACTTATATCGCACGACCGCGAGTTTTTAGATGCCGTGGTTGATCAAATTTGGCACATAGATAAACAACTTATCAATGTATACAAAGGTAACTACTCGCAGTTTGAACGCCAAAAAGCAGAGCGTTTATTACAACAGCAAGCCATGTTCGAAAAACAGCAAGAGCAAATTGCCCACCTAGAACAGTTTATTACTCGCTTTAAAGCAAAAGCCAGTAAAGCTAAACAGGCGCAAAGCCGTGTTAAAGCACTTGAGCGTATGGAAAAGCTTGCCCCTGCACATGCCGACTCACCATTTAATTTTGAGTTTGCAGAGCCATCAGCGCTACCAAACCCACTCATGACGCTCGACAAAGCTCAAGCCGGGTATGGCGACGTAACTATTTTAAATAGTATTAAGCTGAACTTAGTACCTGGCAGCCGTATTGCACTACTGGGTAGAAATGGCGCAGGTAAATCCACATTAATTAAATTACTTGCCGGCGACTTAAAACCACAAGCTGGGGATGTATTTCAGCACCAAGGCCTTAATATTGGCTATTTTGCACAGCACCAGCTTGAATCCCTTGACTTAAAAGCCAGCGCAATTACGCATTTACAACGTTTAAACCCAAAAGCTACTGAACAATCACTACGCGACTTTTTAGGCGGCTTTGCCTTTATTGGCGATAAAGCGCTTGAGCCTGTAGCACCGTTTTCAGGTGGTGAAAAAGCCCGTTTAGTGCTGGCTATGTTGGTATATCAAAAACCAAATTTACTGCTACTCGATGAGCCTACCAACCACCTTGACTTAGAAATGCGCCATGCACTTGTTATGGCCCTGCAAGGCTTTGAAGGCGCTATGGTTACCGTATCGCATGACCGCCACATGCTGAAAAACACCGCCGATGAGTTTTACCTTGTAGACAGCGGTGAAGTAACCCAATTTGGCTACGAACTTGACGATTATTACCAATGGCTTCTTAATGCTAATAAAGCGGCTACTAAATCGGAGCAGGCCGATGAGCCAAAAGCAAACTCAGGGGTTAATAGAAAAGAGCAAAAGCGCTTAGAGGCTGAATTTAGAAAAGCCATTCAACCGCTTAAAAAGCAAATTGAGAAACTTGAAAAGCAGCTCGACAAATACGCAGCAGAGCTAAGCGAAGTGGAAGTTGCACTTGGCGATAACGAACTCTACAACGATGACAACAAAGCCCAGTTAAAAGAGTTAATTGCTAAGCAAGCCACGCTTACGCCTAAACTTAACGATATTGAAGAAGAGTTACTTATGGCGCTTGAAGAAATGGAAGAAAAAGAGCAGGCCTTTGCCGATGAACTTGCTTAACTGCGATGACTTTTGGCAATTTGCATGTGACCTTTATAGCAAAGGTGACATGCAAACGCGTCTGTTGGATTATCAAAACCAGCAAGGTAAAAATGTAAACCTGTGTTTGTTACTGTATTACCTAGACTCTCTCAAGCTAGCAGTTAGTCAAACTCAGCTAAACAAGCTTGAACAATCAATTTGTGAATTTGACCAGCAGGTATTGAAGCCCCTTCGTGCTACACGCGCCTATCTAAAAGCAAATCAAACCGAGATTGCAGATTACGCTGTAATTCGTAAAGAGCTGCTCAGTACTGAGCTCAAGCTCGAGAAACAACAACAACAGATGTTAGTAGAAAAAGTGAATACTTTAACATTAGAGCCTGATTCGAGGACCACTAATGTAATGCTATATGTTGGAGAGCTTTAAGCATTCGTTTTTTGCTGCAACTGCAACCCTGTTAGGGTTGCTAAAGTAATAACTAACAATGAAACAGGCAATTCTATAATGGAAGTTTCACTGAAAAAGTAAAACTCTTGCAATATCAATGAGACAGTTACTGTACCAAGCAAAGAGCCTAAAAAGTAAACATAAAATGTATATCGCCAAGCATAATTATCACTGCGATATGCCATTACACCGTATAGAAAAAAAGATAAAACACTAGAAGGCATGATTGCAATAAGAATGTAATCGCCAAGCCTCGATGATGCATAGCGCTCAAAACCAACAACAGTATTAAGTAATGTCGATAAGGCAATTTGCAGCAGCATAATCACTAAAGTGTATTTAACTATCCGTGTAATGTTCAATGCCTACCACCATTATTACTAGGTATAAAAATAAAGCTATAAAGGAAAATTATAAGCCCAAGCAGATGTTATTGCTACTAAGCTTGTAGGAACCAGCTTTAGCTGCGAATAAATTTTGCATTCCCCTCATTTACTTCTCATTCTCTCTTTGTGCAAAAAACTATTTAAATAACTGACTCACAATGAGGCATAGAGGCGCTTCGCTTTAAGAGAAAAACAAAGCCGTGATTTAGCTCAGCAAACTTACAATAAAAATTATCGCCATAAATGACGACCTACAGTAATTCATTACCTTGAAACTGCTTTTTATCATTAATTCTCGTTGGGTTTCGCTAGCTCTAGCCAACCTATTTGATCCAAATCAACTTCTTTACGACTCATTTAATAATCAGGAAAATAGCTTGATCTGGATCAGTTCAGAGCTGCAAAAATAGACCTATGATTACCCCATAGACATCAGGAGGCAATTATGGACGTATTCTTTAGAGATTTTTTTAGCGACCCAGTGTTATTTCTATCATTTGGCTTTTTAGGCGTCGTTATTAGTTTATGCCTATTTTTTGTGTATTTTTTCATGAAAAAAGTACACGACGCTGATCTGAAAGAACAACATTAAAAAATTAAGCACGACGCACAAAGCGCCTAATTAGTTATTAATTAGGCGCTTTTTATTCTTTTTGATACACTAACGCTTCGTTTTTGCAAAGTGTGTAGTATAAACATGACTCATAAGTTTAAACCCGCATGGTGGATGACCAATCGTCACGTTCAAACCATAATGCCGCGTTTTTTCCGCCCTTTTCATAATACTCGCTACGAATTAGAACAGCTTGATACACCCGACGGTGATTTTATTGAGCTTGCATGGTCACTTCCGCATAACGAAAATGCTCCTCTTGCCATTGTATTGCACGGCCTTGAAGGCAATATTAATAGCTTTTATGCCAAAGGCATGATGAAAGCGCTGAAAAAGCAAGGTTATGCCGTTGTACTCATGCACTTTAGAAACTGCTCAACAGAGGTAAACCGACTTCCCCGTGCGTACCACAGTGGTGACACAGACGACTTAGCCTTTTTTATTAATCACTTAAAACTACAATTTCCAAACAGGCTTTTATTTGCGGTTGGTTTTTCGTTAGGTGGTAATGTATTAGCAAAATATTTAGGTGAGCAAGCTCAGCGATGCCCATTAAATGCAGCAGCCGTTATATCAGCACCGTATGATTTATCATCATCAAGTGATGTAATACGCAAAAGCTTGGGTAAAATTTATCAAAAGTATTTGCTCGATCGTATGAAAAAATCGATGCAGCGCAAGTTGCCTCAAATTAAGCAGCAAATACCCATTACAACTGATGAATTAATGGACATTAATGATTTATTAGAATTTGATAATCATATAACAGCCCCTTTGCATGGCTTTGAGAATGCACATGATTATTATCGTCAAGCCAGTGCTATGCCCTACTTAAAACATATTGCTGTACCTACCTTAATCATTCATGCGAAAGACGACCCAATGCTGTCGATTAAAGCCGTGCCTAGCAAGCAAGATGTGAGTGAAGATGTTACCCTGTGCGTCTCTGAAAAAGGTGGGCACGTTGGATTTATTAGCGGTAGTAATCCGTTTAAACCCATTTTTTGGTTAGAAAAAGCCGTACCTAGCTATTTTAGCCAACACATAATAAACAAAACGAGTAACAAGCAGTAATGATTATCCCTTTTGAACAACTTGATAAAGACACACTATACAATTTAATAGAAAGCTATGTACTGCGTGAAGGCACTGATTATGGCGAGCAAGAGTTCAGTATTGAAAGTAAAGTAGCGCAAGTCAATCAGCAACTAAAAAATGGTGAAGCCATGGTGTTTTTTTCAGAGCTGCACGAATCGGTCACCATTATTTCAAAAAACGAGTTCAAAGCTATGCAAAGTGAAGAGCACCAACAAGCGTCGTATGATTAGAGTGTAATACTTGTAACTTTTTAGCTGAGCGTACACAATGGCTTTTTACCCAAAGAGCCAAAACATGATAAAACTCAGCACTCTAGTGGTAGCCGTATCACTAGCTTTAACAAACCAAGCCTTTGCAGAGCAACCTGTTAGCGCGTCAGACAAAGCGGTTAAACTTGCCAAAGACACTATTTTAATCGACACCCACATTGATGTACCTTACCGTATTCATGATAAATGGGCTGATGTAACTAAAGCGACTCAGGATGGCGATTTTGATTATCCTCGCGCAGTAAAAGGTGGCTTAAACGCGCCATTTATGTCGATATATATTCCTGCCCATTTAGAGTTTGAAGGTAAAGGCAAAAGCTATCAGTTAGCTAATCAGTTAATTGACGGGATGGAAGCGATTGCACAACGTGCACCCGCTAAATTTGCAATGGCAAGCTCTACAAACGACATAGAACAACAATTTAAAGATGGCAAATTGTCTATTGCTATGGGGATGGAAAACGGCTCCCCTATTGAAGGTGACTTAAAAAACCTTCAGCACTTTTTTGACCGTGGCGTACGTTACATCACTCTTGCACACTCACAAAGTAATCATATTTCTGACTCATCTTACGATATTCGCCGCAAATGGAAAGGCTTAAGCCCCTTTGGTAAAGAGCTGGTCACTGCAATGAATAATATGGGTATGCTGATTGATGTGTCGCATATCTCAGATGATGCGTTTTATCAGGTAATGGAATTGTCTAAAACCCCTGTTATTGCCTCACATTCATCATTGCGTAAGTACACCCCTGGTTTTGAGCGTAATATGAATGACGATATGCTATTAGCCCTTAAAAAGAACGGTGGTGTGATTCAAATTAACTTTGGTTCAAGCTTTGTTACAGCAAAAGCAGGTGCATGGGGTAAGCAACTAAAAAGTACAAAAGAGTCTGCTAAAGAACAAGGCACTAAGTTAAGTAATGATTTTGATGCGGCTTATCGCGCTAAAAATCCGTATCCTTTTGCCAGCCTTGAACAAGTGCTTGATCATATTGATCACGTTGTAGAGTTGATTGGCATTGATTATGTTGGCATTGGCTCTGATTACGACGGTGTTGGCGATTCGTTACCGATTGGCTTGAAGGATGTATCTAGTTATCCAAACTTAGTACAAGGCCTTATGGATAGAGGCTACAGCGATGGCGACATAAAAAAAATACTAAGTGGCAATACACTAAGAGTATGGAAGCAAGCTGAAGCATATGCCAAAAAACACTAAGCTGTAAAATTTGTCAGTTATCAAAAAGTTTAATTAATAGCACGGCTTAAAGTCGTGCTTTTTTATGTGTTAAGTATAATTTAACACCAAGCTACTAATAGCTGAAAACGAAACACTTTTCTTTAGGCATTAAAAAACCCGAGGCTAAGCTCGAGTTTTTTAGTATTAATTAACTTAAACGTTAACTATCACTCATTGAACGTTGCTACAAAGCACCTACGCCTGAGGTAAGAGCGCCGCCTTCACGTGAGGCAAATTGCAGGCATTAAAAAAGGCCACCTAAGTGACCTTTTTCTAACAATTAACTAAAACGTTAATTATTACTCTACGATAGTTGCTACAACACCAGCACCT
>OJEJ01000028.1_pt1 | contig 117924 bp, 104 predicted proteins | sample 1593271 | NCBI WGS metagenome assembly OJEJ01 (sample SAMN05416877, study PRJEB24817) | seawater metagenome | isolation source: Sea water | place: Canada:Atlantic | collected 2013-11
TCTACACGTAAGGAGTCGTCGGCAGCGTCAGATGTGTATAAGAGACAGATTTTATATTGTATGTTTATTAATTGAATTAATTTTTAACCGTTATTTATGATTGTCTATCCAATAAATCATTAAGAGTCCTACTAAATTTTTTTTAGTAATTTGACAAGAATAGGTTAGTTCTAATGGGTTTTGGAAAACTATCAGAGTTTTTTTTAGACATCCTCTGATGACTGTTGTTAAAGTTATAAAATATTTTTTGACTCTGTTTAGGTTGGCAGTGTTTAACTATATAGCGACCTAGTTTTGTTTTACTGCAACCAAATTTATTTACTAAGTCTAATGTTTCATTTGGTTTCTAAAAAGATTGATTTCATCAACTTCATTATTTTAAAGTTTTCACCCTTGAGTAACCCATCGTTCACAGAGAATAATTTTTACAAGTGTTGAATTTCTAGTTACGGTATCATTTTCAACTCTTCCAGCATGCAGGATAAGAAACTTACTAAATTTTCTGTGATGATTTAACGACTAAGTGTCATGAGTAACGTTTTTTTCCAAGTTAACGCTTTGATTATTACTACTTGTTGAAGTATGGCGCTTGATATTTTATTGGGATTTTCACTCGTACTAAATTCTTGCTATGGGATAACAATTTGATGAATAATATCTATTGGAGTCTTGGCACATTTGACAAAAACGAATGATGTACTTTTATTAAATAACACTGCTTGCGGTAAATTATTTCTGAATATTATTTTCCTTAAACGACGCCGTTTTGTGATTCAAATGGTATTGCTTTTTGAGTCTGTCTAATTTTATGTTACTTGGTGTTCTAACAGTCATTGTAATCGCTACCAAAGCGATCATAAAACAGTTTTGTAATACGATGGCAATCACCAGTCTTGCACTGTGTGGTATTGTTATAGTTATTCAGTCTTGTGATATAAATTATTGTTGCTACTATGCCATGATTTGATTTTGCTGTTTTTTTGACCGCCTACTCAGACAACTATTGACTTGTTACAAGTCGAAATAACTTTTTCTTGATTGTATACTCATCAGCCTGAAGTCGTTTTTTGTGGCAATTGTTATTCTTTGAAGGTTAGATGATGGCAACTCGTGAGTTGTATCAATGTCAAAAAAAGGGTTATTGGTTGATCCTGAAAAATATTGTCCCATGACAAGAAGTGATATTTCAACACGCACACAGTTGCATCCGTATCAACTATGTGCAAAGCGCGGAAGACGTAAAATGAGGCGTTAAAGTTCTGGTAAAAGAGCTGAGGGCTTATAAACCTCTTTATCTACTTTGAGGTGTGTGTAAATACACCATCCCAATCGTCATTGGGTAAGTGTCCTTTATAGTGAGTGACGCGATTTAAGTAAACTTGATATAAAAACCGATCAGGATGTATTTGACTTAAGGCAAAGAAATCTGTCTCAGCCTGATCCCAGTTCTGGGCGCGAAAACTTTGAAGTGCCTGATTATATCTGGCTAATTCTAATGTGGTTGCCTCATCAATTTCATCCTCATGACCTATGGGTTCAAAAATCGCTATGGGCTCATTTTTACCTTTCACTCTTACCAAATCTAAATCACGATAGGTAAATTCTGGGATACTTTCTTTGGTTGATTCACTGACGATAATGTTTACACCATATTCTTTGGTCAACCCTTCAAGCCTTGCACCTAGGTTAACCGAATCTCCTAATACGGTGTAAGCCATTCGAAACTCAGATCCCATATTACCAACATTCATGTTTCCTGTATTAAGACCAATGCCAATATTAATGGGCGGCCATCCACGGGATTCAAAATCTTTTTGCATTATCTTTAGCTCAACCATCATCTCCATTGCAGCATGCAACGCATGGCGAGCATGATCTGGATCCTCTAATGGAGCGCCCCAAAAGGACATAATCGCATCACCCATATATTTATCTATAGTGCCACGATGTTTGTGAATAACTCGGGTCATAGGGGTCAAAAGCGCATTCATCAACTGGGTTAATTGTTTAGGATCCATGCCTTCAGAAATAGTGGTGAACCCACGGACATCTGAAAATAAAACAGTCATCACTTTATTTTCGCCATCTAGTGAAAAATTAGCGGGTGATTTACTCATTTCATCGACTATTTCTGGTGGTATGTATTGGCCAAATAAATGAGCGAGCTGGCGTTTGCCACGAGACTCGATGAAAAAACCATAACTCATGTGTAGAATATAGTTAAGAACAATCAGTAATACAGGGCTAGCAAGGGGTAAAATAATCTGACTATTCCATGCCATCAAAGTGCCACTAACGGTCAAAATTAAAACTATTGTTGTTGCCACAGTAGCCATTAAAGGTGAGCTAACCGGAAGTAAGAAGGCCATGGTCGCAGCGATTAGTATTAGAATTATAAATTCATAACCAATCGCCCAAGCAGGGCTATGGTTAATGCGTTGATCTAAAATACCCGAGATAATATTGGCGTGTATTTCAACCCCAGGGTAAACGCTTTGAACGGGTGTTGATCGTAAATCTAATAATCCGGGAGCCGTAGTTCCAACCAAAACTATTTTACCTTTCAAACTATCTGGGTCGATTTTTTTATTTAATATTTTGTGTGCTGAAATATAAGGGAAGCTATAAGACAACCCACGAAACGGCACGTAGACAGCGCCCTTGCCATCTACTGGAATGCTGAATTCATTAATATGAACTGATTCTAGAGCGTAGTACTGATCGTTTTTAGTTCCATTATTAACAACGTTCAATTTAATATCAGAATTTTTAAGATATGCTTGTGTGGTGGATAACGCAAGTGAAGCATACACTTGGTCTTGATGTATTTGAATCAGTGGGACACGACGGAAAACGCCATCTGAATCAACAAAAGGATTGTCAAAAAAACCACCCGAACGTGCAGAAGACTGTAAAATATTAAGGTTTCCACCATAACCCAGTGCTTTGTTAATCGGTAAACGAGCACTCAATTGTTTATTAAGTTTTGTTACAGCTGGAGGTAAGAGACCTGATTGAGCAATTTCATTTTCAGACACATTAGATTTAAAGTAGTAGCCCATGACAACGTTTCGATCTTTAAGGGCTTTAGCGAACATTTGATCATATTCCAATCTAGGGCGAATATTATCTAAAGCCTTGTGAAAGAGTGGATCGTCTTTTAATTCTGTAGACGCTAAAAATTCAAATTCTTTTAGTCCTGAACTTTCATCTTTTTCGGCAAATACAATATCAAACCCAACGACATCTGCTTGATACACCTCGAATAAGTTATTAACAATAGCCGCTAGTTTATCTCGACTCCAAGGCCATCGACCCTCTAAGGCCAGTGAGCTTTCATCAATATCGACAATTACAATCCGGTCATCTATTGTGTTAAGTCGTTTGTAGTTTAACCGTGCATCATAAGTCCAGTTTTCTAGTTGGTTTAAGAAAGGATATTTGATGATGCCAAAAGTGTCGATCAGAAGCGCGAGGAGAATGATGCCACCCAGTGTTATCCTCAAAATGCGTTGAATTAGCATTGATCGTCCCCCAGAAGAAAGTTATGTTGTTTTAGGCAAATAAAGGCACTGGTTATGAAACCTAGCTTATTTCAGATAAAACTCCATCTTAACACCAGCGAGTTCAATAATGTCGTGACTTTTTAGCTCATAAGCACTTGAGCCTATGGATATATCTGAAACTTTGGGAACGGCGTTATTAGGCCCGCCGTCGACATGTATTAAAAAGTAACCTTGAGGCCTGCGCGTAATGGCTGCGACCTGAATGCCAGGCTGACCAATGGTGGTGAGCGCCTTTTTCAAAACGAGTACCTTGCCAGCATTGGCACCACTTAATAGTTGTAAGCAAGCTTCTTTATCCTTGACCGATGAAGGTGCCACATTAGTGGTTAAACTTTCCTCCTCCGATTTGTTTAGTGACCCTTCAAGGGGTATCTGAGGCAGACTGACTCCCGTTAGCTTAGTTGCCAGTCCTTGTTTAGAATTCAAACCTGAAGAACTAGGGTTAAATTGATAGGTTATCTGATACTTTCCTAGCGTTATATTATCACCGTGGAGTAGAGCATGTTTCTTAACGAGTTTACCATTAACATAAGTCCCGTTGGTGCTTCCAAGATCTTCTAAAAATGAATCTTCACCTACAGTGATAAACCGAGCATGTTTGCCGCTGACGGATAAGTTCTCAATATGAATGTCGTTATTTGGCTTGCGTCCAATCGTCGTGATTTCTTTGGATAGCAGAAACACTGTTTGTTCACCAGAAATTGATGATGCGATCAATCTTGGGACCATTTTATATCCAGCCTTTAAAGTTGTATCTATTGGTTAAATCCATTAATTAAACCACGACATTATTTTAGTACGCCAGTCCAATCGACTAGAAAAGTTTTCATCAATCCTACATAGTATGACGGATATATTATCCTTCCCACCTTTCTGGTTTGCCATTTTAATTAATTGCTTTGCGGCTTTTTCCAAGTTATCACTAAATTGGTTAATGGTTAAGTATATATCGGTATCTTCAACCAAATCTGTGAGACCATCAGAACAAAGTAAATAAATGTCTTTTTTTAAAACAATATCTTCTAAAAGATCTACCTTAACGTCTGGTTCAATACCAAGTGCGCGAGTGACAAGATTTTTTTTCACTGATTTTTGAGCTTCTTCAGAGGTATAAAACCCTCTATCAACTAGCTCCTGAAGGAGAGAGTGATCTTTTGTTATTTGTTGTAGTTGACTGCCTCGAAGTCGATAACATCGGGAGTCACCAATATGCACCAAAGAAAAGTTGCCATTATGGAACAGTAATGCAACAACAGTGGTACCCATACCCTTTTGCTCAGAGTCAGTTTCTGCTTTTTCAAATATTTTTTTATTGGCAGATTTAACCGCATCTTGGAGATAAACTGACGCTGAAGTAAATTCAGTTTGCGTAACGTTTTCCCCCGGTGCCTCCTTAGATAATTTTTGCTGAATATTACCAACTATAAGATCTACCGCGAGACTACTAGCGACCTCACCACCACGATGACCACCCATGCCATCAGCGAGAACAATCAGGCCAAGCGCGCTGTCATATCCAATGCTATCCTCATTTTTATGCCTAACTTTGCCTATATCAGTCATTCCTAATATGGCTATCTTTTCTTGCATATTCATCAGTAAGTTAAACCGTAAAGGAAAGTAATATCTTTAAGCTAAGTGAAAGTTCTTTAAAATATAATTAATATTGCTCATCCGCATTCTTCATCAACCTGTTGCTGCGTGTTATAGACGATGGCTCAGTCCGATACAATAAGCCTAAAGATTTTAGGCCAGGTGCATGGCTGGCTTTCTGAAAACAATTTAGTTAGTAAAGGACCTAACTTCTGCAAACTACTGTTAGCAATACTTAAGATCAGGGCAGTAAAAATGATTGTAATAGCAGAATGATTAGAAACAACATAGATTTAAATCATTAAACAAACTAAAACAGCACAAAGATTAATTCTGACTTTGTAAACTACTAATAAGTTAGCTTAGGCTATTTATAAAACCATACCGAGATGTTGATCACCAACGGACTAAAAAATATTACCCAGATTGTTGAGTAATATCGACATATAATTTTAACTTTTGGCCTGGTTGAATATATTTACCAATCTTGTTCCAACGTTTGATGTCTGAAATACGAATATTAAACCGACTTGCAATACGCGATAGTGAGTCGCCTTTCCTAATGGTATATCTTAATGCATGCACTGCTTTAGTTGGGCCAGTAGACGACAGGCTGATTTGTTGGACTTCTGAGGTCCTTTTTGTCCAAACGATGAGTTTCTGACCAACGCGCAGAGTGTCTATTGGTGCTATGCCGTTCCATTTGGCAAGTGCTGCTGTTGTAACGCCATAATTTCGAGAAATGGTCCAGAGGCTTTGTCCTGACCGAACAATGTGTGCTTTTTTTGTACCTGATCGATTTTTATTTTGTATTTTTTCTAACCGCGCATTTTTAGTCATCGTGTAAGCCTTTAAAGACTTGGTTGCGGTTGGTACCATCAAATATTTACCTGCACGTATTTGAGTGCCCTTGATTTCATTAATGCTTTTTATGAGCGATATAGTTGTTTGGTACCGCCGTGATATTGAGCCTAGACTTTCACCGGGTTTAATTTTATGACGAATCCAATTTATTCTTTTTTCAGGTGGTACTGCTTGTAAGGCAATTTTGAATGAGTCAGCTTTATCAAGCGGTAATAATAGGCGATGGGGGCCTTTAGGTGCAGTTGCCCAGCGGTTGAAAGCGGGATTTAATTGATATAATTGATTAAGTGTAATACCTGCTAGATCCGCTGCTAATGCAAGATCCAGTTGACCATCAAGCTCTACCACAGCATAACTGTGTTTATTATCCACTGGAAATAATTCAAGGTTATATTTTTCGGGATTTCCAAATAATTCTTTTAGTGCCATAAACTTAGGTACGTAGTTTGTAGTTTCTCTATGTATTTTGGTTAAATGCCAGAAATCTGTAGGACGATTCATTTTTTTATTGTGGCGAATCGCTGATCGTATCCTGCCTGGGCCAGCATTGTAGGACGCTAAAGCTAATTCCCAATCACCATCAAATTGCCCTGATAAGCTCACCAGGTAGCGGATAGCGGCGCGGGTGGATTCTATAATGTCGCGACGTCCGTCATACCACCAGTTCTGTTTAAGGCCGAGATGTCGCCCCGTTGCAGGTATTATTTGCCACAGTCCTGAGGCTCTGCCTGGCGAGTAGGCAAACGCTTGATAAGCACTTTCAACGATCGGCAGTAAGGCCAATTCTGATGGCAAGTTTTGTTTTTCGAGTTCATTTAAAACAAAAGGTAGAATAGGAGCAGCACGTTCCATCACGCGAGTCAGGTAAGCTCTGTGTTCTAAAAACCATTTTAATTGGGCTTGAACCCGTTTATTGTCGACTGGTTCAAGCTGCATGCCCTGACGTAAGCGATACCAGGCGTCATTTTGTTTTTTAAGTTCGGCTTGCTCTAGAGCAACTTCTTTTAGTGCTAAGATCTTAGCAAGCCTATTTTCCTCAGCTTTAGCTAGGTCAATGGCCATTTGATGCATGGCAGCTTGTTGTTCTTCAAGCGTGTCTGAAGATGGATTAGCATTCACTGAAAGTTCAGTATCCAGTATGATACTGATAGTGTCACTCGTCGTGTCTGAAGCCGAGTTTGTGTCAGCGTTTGCTGCAGTCAACGTTGGTTCCAACGGGGCTTGATCTAATTGTAAAGAGCCTAATGTTTGGCAGCCCGAGACAAGCAAAAGGCAAGAAAGTGCGGCACATAAGCCAATGTTAAAACCTAGTTTCATTGATAACCATCTAAATTATTAGTAACGGGAGGATGAAGGCGCTAAAGTAGGTCTTATTGTACTGTTCATAAAATTAAGATTCAAATGCGATTTAATTTAAATAAACCGATAAAGAAAAAGCAGCAAAAGCTTTTGACCATTAGTCAATGGTATCAAACGCCACTTGGCGACATTTTGTTTAGTGAATTGAAGTCTCGTCTGGACCCCGTTCTGGCGACAACTTTTGGTTACTACTCAATACAAATCGGTTGTGCGCCGAACGCTCAAACATTGCTTGAACCCTGTCGGGTAAGATATCATTTTAATCTGGACGCCAATAGCAACAGCCTTGATGTCAATGCTCATCCCGCTTTGTTACCAATCGCAAGCGATAGTGTTGATTTGGTGATATTAATGCATCACTTGTCTCACACAAAAGAACCGCACGCTATTTTACGAGAGGCTTTTCGAGTGCTGATTCCTGAGGGCAAACTGATCATTATTGATTTTAATCCAATATCGTTTTGGGGCTTAAGGCACTTTTTCCAATCGTGGTTAGAACAGGTTCCTTGGAGTGGCCATTTTTATACCGCTAGACGAATGACTGACTGGATGAAACTACTGGGATTTGATAAGCAAAAACATTTGCAGGTTGGTTATATGCTGCCAATACACCATGCGGGGTTGATTCGTAAACTGTCTTGGCTGGAAAAGGGAATGAAAAGCTGGTTGCCTTTTTTGTCAGCACTTAATGTATTGGTTTATACTAAAAATATTTCCCCAATGACACCAATTCGCCATCGTTGGGTTGCAAGAAAACTCCTATTGGGTAAAGTGGCGCGTCCTTCAGTCGGCCGTGGTATGAAATATGACAAATAAAGTAGTGATTTATACTGACGGTGCCTGTCGTGGGAATCCAGGACCTGGTGGATGGGGCGTGCTCCTAAAGTACAAAGACAGTGAAAAAACATTGAAAGGGTTCGACTCAGAGACGACTAACAACCGAATGGAGTTGATGGCTGTCATTGAGGGCTTGAAGTCATTAAATCGTGGTTGTGCAGTTGAACTCAATACTGATTCAAAGTATGTCTTGCAGGGCATTAATGATTGGATTGTGAATTGGAAGAAAAATGGTTGGAAAACGGCGGCCAAAAAACCCGTTAAAAACGTTGATCTATGGCAGCAGCTTGACCAAGAAGTGACTCGACACGACATCAATTGGCATTGGGTAAAAGGGCATTCAGGTGTTCCAGGAAATGAAGCAGCCGATCAATTGGCAAATGATGCGATTGATCAGGCGGCGGTAAAGTCATGAGGCAAGTTGTACTCGATACAGAAACCACTGGCCTCGAAACCAGCCAAGGCCATCGAATTATCGAAATTGGGTGTGTTGAACTAATTGATAGGCGCATTACTGATAAGCATTGGCATTTTTATATTAATCCCGAGCGCGAGATAGATGCAGGTGCTTTTGCAGTGCACGGCATTAGCCGCGAGTCTTTGCAAGATAAGCCATTGTTTGCAGAAGTTGCACAAGACTTTGTTGACTATATCAAAGGCGCCGAACTCGTTATTCATAATGCTACCTTTGATGTTGGCTTTTTAGATTATGAGTTTGCCAAGTTAGATGGTGAAAGTATGCGTATAAGTTCGATGTGCAGTGTGCTTGACACACTCGTTTTGGCACGACAAAAGCATCCGGGACAGAAGAATAACTTGGATGCCTTGTGTCGACGTTATTTTATCGACAACAGTCAACGAAGCTTACATGGCGCGTTACTCGATGCACGCATATTAGCGGACGTTTACCTGTCAATGACAGGGGGGCAAACAGCGCTAAGTTTAGATGATGATAGTGGTCAAGAAGACGATTCACGCGATCTCAATGCACGAGCAATTGAAAGGACAGGTCCATTACCTATCTGGACTGGTTCTGATGAATCTGTCTTGGCAAATGAGGACTATGTTGCTTTCCTTGCGTCAAAATATGAAGATCCTGTTTGGAAATAATGGCCTCTAAACCAAACTTTACAATTATTTTTTGTTATCAATGCTATTAAATTGATTCTTGGTTTATGAATGCTTCATGATTCTAGACTTGTCACGCTGCCAATCCCTATCTTTTTCGGAAGCGCGTTTGTCGTGGGATTTTTTACCCTTTGCCATGCCTAATTTTATCTTAGCACGGCCTCTTATCCAGTAGGCCGATAGGGCAACAATGGTATAGCCTTTGCGATCTACCATGGCCATTAAACGATTAATTTCTCTTTGGTGAGCGAGTAATTTTCGAGTTCGAGTGGCAATCGGACTAATATGGGTAGATGCGGTATTTAGCGCGCTAATATGAGCGCCAATCAGCCATAACTCTCCATTTTTAGCCATCACATAGCTTTCTTTTAGTTGTAAGTTATTGTTACGTAAACTTTTTACTTCCCAGCCTTCGAGCACAATACCTACTTCAAGATCATCCTCAATCGAATAATCATGGCGAACCACACGATTCGTCGCGATAGTATTGTCAGAGGTTTTAGATTTCTTTTTTGAGACCATAGAGAAGTAACAGAACAAACAACAAGCGGAGTTCTATTCTCGTTTCAAATTAACAGATTAACAAGTAAAACCTGAAGATAAATTGAGATAGTTTCTTGGTGGAATTGACTAAATAGGTGAGTAAGGCGTGTTTGAAGTGGTAATGATAATTCTCCAAACACGACCAAAGCTTATTTCTGCCGTTTCATCTTTGCGATCTCAACCAGTCCATCGTTCATTTTTCGACTCAGTGTTGCAAAGTCCTTGCCTTGGGTCATTTCAACACAACCATCTACCATCGCGTTTCGAAGCTCGTCAGTTAATTCGGGTGCAATCAGTCTTGTCCAGGGTAGTTTCAGAGCTGGTCCAAACTGATCCAAACAGTAAGCCATGCCTCCTTCACCACCACCTACGTGAAATATTTCACAAGGGCCCATTAATGCCCAACGAGGGCCCGGGCCATTGACCACAGCCTGGTCTATTTGCTCGACTGTTGCTTCACCGTTGGCGACCATGTGAAGAGCTTCGCGCCAAATTGCTTCCTGCAGTCGTGTTGCAATAAAGCCGGGCACTTCTTTTTTCATTACCAAGGGTGATTTTCCCGCTATTTTATAGAACTGTTCAGTCCACGCTAAGGTCTCAGGTGCAGTTCTTTCCCCCCCAATCATTTCAACCAGCGGTAATAAATAGGGAGGGTTAAATGGATGCGCTACCACAGTTCTTTTGGGTGTTGCACAATTCACTTGAATATCAGTCATAGATAGCCCTGATGTGCTCGACGCAATAACAACTTGTGGATCGACTATCTCTCCTAATTTTTGATATAAAGTTTGTTTCAACTCGAGTATTTCAGGAATACTTTCTTGTATGAACTCTGCCTTTTCTGTCGCTTTTGCAAGATCAGTAGTCCAGCTGAAATTATCTAGAGAGGCTCCATCTACCAACCCAATTTCCTCAAGGCTAACCCAAGCATTTTCGATTAAACGCATGAGGGCTTTGTGCTCAGAGGCATCATGCAGATAACTGGTAACTAGATATCCCTGTGCCAGATAATGTGCAGCCCAACCGCCGCCAATGGGTCCTGCGCCAATACAAGTAATGTGGCGGACGTCCTCTGGTTTTTGATTTAACATAATTTATTGGCCTTTAAATGTAGCGTCACGTTTTTCAACGAAAGCTTTTACGCCCTCTCCCGCATCCTCGGATGACAGCATCGCCTTGTAGGTTGGGAGTTCTCCATAGCGCATTTTCTGAAATGAATTTTCTATGGTTTCGCCTTCGATTGCTCTTAATACTTCTTTTATTGATTGCAGAGCCAGTGGTGCAACTTGGGCCATTTTTTCTGCCCATGCTTTTGCAGTTTGTATTAACTCTTCTGCGGGTACTACCTTGTTGATGAGGCCATATTGTGCCGCCTCTTTGGCTGGCATCCTTCGCCCTAAATAAAGCATTTCTAAGGCAATATTATAAGGTAATCGCTTTGGTAAACGCTGCACGGCACCAGCATCAGGAATAAGTCCCAACGGTAATTCTGGTAGAGCAAATTCAACATGTTCAGCCGCTATGATCAAATCACACGCCAGTGCAATTTCAAAGCCACCACCAATAGTTAAACCGTTTAGTGCGGCAATAACGGGTTTGTTTAAATTCCACATTTCAGTGAGTCCCGCAAACCCTCCCAATTCTGGGTCTTCTGCTTCCCACCAGTTCTCTAAGGGCGTGTCGCCGCTGTCGAGGGCTTTTAAATCCCATCCAGCGCAGAATATTCGTTCGCCAGTACCAGTAATGATGGCGACCTTTAACTCGGGGGCGTCCCTAAAATAGACGAATGCTTCACCAAGCTTTCGGCTGGTTGGTAAATCAATCGCATTGGCCTTGGGCCGGTTAAGTGTCACCAACATTATGGGACCATCAATTTCTATCTGAACTTCGTCATCACCTGGAATCATGTTTTTGCCCCTATTGTTTGCGGTCAATATTAAGCTAGTTTAGCTGTGGTTGGTTTGGATTTTGATTGATATAGCTGCATTAATACATCCACCGCATAGCTTTCATTGGAATATACAAATAGTGGATTAATTTCGATTTCAGCAATGCGGTTTTTATTTTTAATGGCGTAATCAATGATTCTTTTCACATCATTGACCAACGCGGTTTTATTTACAGCCTGACTACCCCGATAACCATTTAATATTGTTGATATCTTAAGCTGGTTAATTGCGTTTAAAATTTCTGATTCAAATGCGGGTAAGATCACCGTGACTGCATCTTCCAGTAGTTCAATTAGAATACCGCCACTAGACAGCGTCATTACCATTCCAAATTGCGAGTCTTGGCGAATATTGACCATAAGTTCAGCGAGCGGTTTGGGTTGCATTTTTTCAACTAAAAAGCGATCAGTGCTGAGTGTCGGGTCGGCATTGCCTACATCAATTTGCATTTGAAGCGTGGCTTTGTCAACTTCTAGCCTATCATTTAAAGCAATTGCCACAGCGCCGATCTCTGTCTTGTGAGCTATGTGTTGTGAGTTAAGTTTTAATGCAACGGGGAAGCCAAGCTGTTGTGCTGCTTTGGAAACATCGCGGGTATTGACTAGTTTGGATTCTGGAACATTGATACCAGCCGCGCCAAGTTCAGCTTTTGCCGCATGTTCATCTATTTGAACTAGGTCACTGGTGCAATCTAAGATGGTGAATTTTTTTGACACCTTATCTAATACAAAAGATCGCTGTGAGTGGTACCAAACGCAGGCACCAATAGCATTCACCGTTTCAATAATGCCTTGAGCAGGGGTAATGTTATTCTCTATGAGAAACTCACGTGTTTTCTGATCAATATTTTCTGATAGCGTACTGCACAGAATGCCGGGTATGTTTGTCTTTGACAGTGCATGAATAAATGATTGTGCGTCATTAAGGTAATAGGGCTTACTCTCATCGCAATCTGGCAGGGGATAGTCCTGCACGATAACGGCTAAGTCATAGTGATCTTCAAACGCTGCCTCGAATACCGCTGTAACTTTTTCTGGATTACCCCAAATTGGTGTTGTGTAGTCCAGAGGATTAGTGACGTTAGCAATTGCTGGTAACTTTTTAATCAAGTCTTTTTCGACCAGTAGAGTCGGCTGAGGGAATTCTAAATCTAGCTTTTCTGCAAAGTCAGCCAGCATAGTCGCACCACCACCAGAACAAGTGAAACCCATTAGTCGATTGCCTTTTGGTATGCCACTGATGCAAATAAGCTTAAGTGTTTCTAATAGTTGCGCTGGGTTTGTCACACTAATAATACTGAGTCGGTCAAACAGAGCCTGATAGAGTTCATTGGTACCTGAAAGTGAACCGGTATGGCTTATAGTTAATTGCCCACCAATCTTTGAGGTGCCCGTTTTAAGGACTACAATCGGTTTGTTTAGTTTGAGCGCTTTAAGTGCGATTCGGCTAAATGATTCGATATCTTTTAGTCCTTCAATGTGTAGCCCAATGGCACGAACTTCTTCTAGCTCGCACATGACGTCAATATAGTCTTCTAGTTGTAAAATAGACTGATTACCTGCTGACACCATATAAGCCAACGGCACTGAACGTTGGTTCATGGTTATGTCAGACGACAACATGCCACTTTGGGTGATGATAGCTGCACCATAACCGGGATTAAAGCCACCATGTGCAAAGGGCCAAAGCGCGACTCGATCCATGAAGTTAATAACGCCGTAACAGTTAGGTCCAACAATTGCCATGTCACCCGCGACTTCTACTAAAGCCTGATCAGACTCACCACCCTCCTTACCGTCAGAACCAAATCCTGCGGTATAGCAAACAACTCCCCCAGCACCATGCTCAGCAAGCCATCGAACTGTGTCGATGGCAGGTTGGGTGGGTATCGCAAGAAATACTGCATCAGGTACTTCTGGCAATAGTTCTATGCTTGAATAGCAAGGCAAGCCACACATAACGTTTCGCTTGAGGTTAACGGGCCAAATATTCCCAGAAAAGCCAATCCGTTGGCAGGACCTTAAGGCTGTTTCAGCATCAGCTCCACCAATAAAGGCAATGTGTCGTGGCTTTAGTAATCTCAGTAAGTTTTTTCGTTGATTCGGAGTCATGCGCCTAAAGGACGTAGAATTGAACGCGTAATTATATGGCGTTGAATTTCAGAGGTGCCGTCCCAGATACGTTCCAATCGAGAATCGCGCCACAGACGTTGAATGGGCATCTCTTCCATCAATCCCATACCACCATAAATCTGAACAGTGTCGTCAGCAACACGATTGAGCATTTCTGAACAATACACTTTGACCATGGCTGCGTCTGCATCTTGAAGAGTACCAGCATCGGCTTTTGCAACTGCATCCATTACCAATAGATCGGCAGTTTTAATACCAATTGCCATATCGGCTAGTTTGAAACCAGTTGCCTGGAATTGGCCAATCGGTTTGCCGAATTGCTTGCGATTTGCGGCCCAGTCGACTGCTAGATCATAGAGCCGTTCAGCTTTACCTGCGCAGGTGGCACCAACCCAGATACGCCCCATACCCAGCCACTTTCCAGATAATTCAAGACCTTTACCTTCCTCTCCAAGCATTTGATCAGGCCCTAAACGGACATTCGAAAAGAAAAGCTGGTAGTTATTATACCCACGATAACTCACGCAACGATTGCCTTCAGAAATGTCAAAGCCTTTGGTGCCAACATCGACTAAAAAGGCAGATACTCTTTTACGCGGGCCACGTGGAGTTTCGTCGATTCCAGTGGCTGCAAATACAATGGCAAAATCGGGCATGGTAGGCCCAGAAATAAAATGTTTCGAGCCGTTTAATATCCAGTCATCACCGTCGCGTTTAGCATTTGTCTTCATTGCCATGACGTCAGATCCGGCTTCAGGTTCAGTTAGTGCAAATAACTCTCTTTTCTTTGCCTGAACGCAAGGTGTCAGATAGCGCTCGATTTGATCACCCTGACAGGCCATGAGTAATTCTGTTGGTCTGCCAATCCATGAGTGAAGTGCATGGCTTGTTTTTCCGTACTCGCGTTCCACAACAGCCATATTCGTGTAGTCGAGTCCACCACCACCCACTGATTCTGGCAGATTAGCTGAATATAACCCGGCTTCGATTGATTGCTGTTCAATCTGTTGACCTAATTCTTTTGGAACATAACCGAGACGATCAACTTCCTCCTCATGAGGGTAAATTTCTTTTTCCATGAAAGCGCGAACGGTTTCAAGAATCATTTCATTTTCATGGCTTAGAACGATATCCATAATGGTCTCCAGGTTTAAGGTTTCTAATGGTTATAAGAGATTTTTACGCACCCCTTAAATTGAGGCGTTTACGAGCTTCTGCTGGTGTTACTGCTCTCGCACCCATACGCTCTATAATTCCCACGGCACGCTCCACTAACTGCCCATTTGATGCCAGTACGCCACGATCGAGATAAATATTATCTTCTAACCCTACTCGAACGTTTCCACCCATAGCAACCGATGCTGCCGCTATTGGCATTTGCATTTTAGAAATTCCAAAGCTGGTCCAGCTTGCATCGCTGGGTAAATGATCTTTCATCACTTTTAAAGTATCAACGGTATGATCAGCACCCCAGGGAATGCCCAGACATATTTGGAACATTGGTGGATCATCAATCAAACCTTCGGCAATCATTTGTCTAGCGAATCGAATGTGTCCGAGTTCAAATACTTCTAACTCCGGTTTAACTCCCCATTCTTTTGCTAATGCGGCCATTTTTCTTAGAGTTGGTGGTGTTGAAATATATATTTCTTCACCATTACCAAAATTTAAAGTGCCACAGTCAAGGCTGCAAATTTCGGGCAGTAATTCTTCAACATGGGCAAGTCTTTCCAGAGGACCGATCATGTCAGTACCTGGACCAGGCATTGACGGGTCAGCTTCGCTGGGCACCCAGTCACCACCCATGCCAGCAGTCAGGTTAATCACAATGTCAGTATCTGAACTGCGAATTCTGTCGACCACTTCGGCAAATAGCTTAGGATCACGAGAGCCTTTACCTGTTTCTGGATCGCGCACATGTATATGAGCAATAGCTGCACCTGCTTTTGCAGCCTCGATGGCGGCTTCAGCAATTTGTTTTGGGGTAACGGGCACGCCTGGGTGCTTGGCTGTTGTGTCACCCGCTCCAGTGACTGCACAAGTTACAATTACTTCATAGTTCATGTTTTCGCCTCTCCATTTGTTTAATGTCAGTTTGTGGGAAGATTAACCTTGAGTTTTCGATTAATCGACGAAACATCTTATAATTCGTCATATACTGGCGCTACTAAATTGAGGAGACTGCTGTTTTATGACAGAAAATAAAGTTGAAAAAATTGACCGCCAATTGTTGAAAGTCGCGTTTATCTTAATACCTCGTTTTAATATGATGACCTTAACCACTTTGATTGAGACACTTCGAGTGGCTAATTATCTGTCCCCAAAACCTCTCTATGATTGGCGTTATATTTCATTTGATGGTGCTATTGTAACGGCCAGTAATGGCCTAGCGGTTAAAGCAATGGTTTTGGATAATGACCCAGATGATTTTGATACAGTTTTCGTTGTCGGTAGCTGGGGCTGTGAACATTATAACAATTCTGAACTATTTAATTGGTTACGCTTGCTTAATCTAAAAGCTGTAAAAATTTGTGGTGTTGAGTTAGGTGTTTACACTTTAGCGAGAGCTAAATTGTTATCCCAAAAAGTAGCAACTACACATTGGTCTTGTATCGCAGGTTTTGCAGAACTATTTCCGACGGTAAAAATAAGCGAACAATTATATACGGTTGATAAAAACATTCTCACTTGTTCTGGTGGTACCGCCGGGATTGATCTCATGCTTTACTTGATTGGAGCACGTCATGGTGAGCACTTGAAGTCAGAAATAGCGGAACAGATACTTCATTTTCCAATTAGAGAAGGACACTCTGCGCAAAGGCATTCTTTGGGTACTTCGACTGAGTCTGTTCCAACGATTGTTTACACCGCCATTAAATTAGTTGAAAAAAATATAGCTGAGCCGCTTAAAGTGCCAGAAGTTGCCTACAATATTGGTATTTCGCAACGCAAACTTGAGCGCTATTTCAAGCGATACATGGGTTGTTCATTTGTTCAGTTTAGTCAGTTGTTGAGACTTCAGTATGCGCGTGTTCTACTTACTAGTACCCATATGACAGTGCGAGAAGCTTCTGTTGCTAGTGGTTTTAACTCGATGTCGCATTTTTCTTACGCTTTTTTAAAATGTTTTGGAAAATCACCAGGGCACTATCGTTATGCTTGGTCTGATACTGAAAATGCACCCTCTTGGCCAGGTACTTTATATTCATTTATTGAAACATCTCGTGTCAAAGCTATGAATAATTCTGATATTTCTGTGGGGGGTTCAAAATAACTCGATTTTTATTATGGGTGGTAAAATTTTGACGAAATATAGCTTATTTTGACGAAAAATCGACAAAATATACACCGCAGCAGTAATGTATAATAAATTTAAAAAATGGCCCTGTAATAAACGAACACGTTCGACAGATTGGCTTGAGATTAAGACTATATAAAAGCAGGGTCAACGAGGAAAATCATGACATTAACTCAGCAATTAATAAGTTATATCCGCAATAAACCAGTTAGCCAAAATGATTTGGATCGAGCGGCTGTTCTCACCTTGGATGCCATTGCGAATATGCTAGGTGGATGTAACAGCAAACCAGGTAGAAAATTATTGCAGTGGGGAGAGGGTCAAGGGCAGGATGCTGGGCGCAAAGCACTTATTGCTGGTGGACTAACGCACATTTTAGAAACTGACGATTTACATCGAGCTTCGGTCACTCATCCAGGATGCGTTGTGGTCCCCGCGGTATTTGCGTTAGCTGAACGCGAGGGAAGCAATGCTCATCAAATGCTCATGGCTATTCTTCATGGCTTCGAGTCGATGTGTCGGGTTGGCGCAGGTGTTGGTCCATCTCATTATCGTGTATGGCATAACACGGCTACCTGTGGTCCTTTTGGTTCTGCAATGGCAGCCGCCACATTACTTGATTTAAATGTAGACCAGACCATGCACGCTCTAGGCAATGCGGGTACACAATCATCTGGGTTGTGGGAGTTTATGGAGACGGGTGCGATGAGCAAACATCTTCATGCTGGACGAGCAGCTGAGGCTGGCGTAGTTGCCGCTGATCTAGCCAAGTTAGACTTTACTGGGCCACCTAAAATATTAGAGGGTGAAAAGGGATTCTTCGAGGCAACCTGTTTAGATGCAGAACCAGAAAAGGTAACCGAAAACCCTGATGCGCCTTGGCAACTGACTCAAACGTCAATAAAGCCTTGGCCTTGTTGTCGGCATACTCATCCTGCTATTGATGCAGCATTGGAGCTGCATGAGACGTTGGCGGGTCGTGATGTAGATTCAGTGCAAGTCGAAACCTATCAAGCAGCGATGGATGTTTGTGATCGACCTCAGCCAGACAGTGAGTACGCAGCTAAGTTTTCAATTTATCATTGCGTGGCAGCTGCTCTTGATGGGGGTGAGGTCGTTTTTGATTCCTTTACCGGGGCTAGTCGTGATCGATTGAGTGGGTTACGTGAAAAAACTACGGCTGTGGTGGCAGAGCCTTATGCCTCAAACTATCCTGTATATTGGGGTTCAGCAGTGACGGTGTTGACGACACAGGGAGACCGCCTCAATGCAAAAAGAACTTCAGCAAAAGGTGATCCAGAGTTCGCACTCAGTAATGAAGAAATGATTGTTAAAGCCAACATGCTATTAGCTCATGCCGGGTTCAATCAAGCTGATGCACAGCGTGTCATAGACGGCGTTCTGGGGCTGGCTAATGGCGGCAGTGGTTCACCTAACATCGTTAAGTTAGTTTTTCAGCATTTAAAATGAGTGTTACAAAATGTTGAAACCAATAGTCTATGTTGTTGAGGTCGTTTTTTTCAACGGCATAAATAGCCTGAGATTATTTTTGATGGCTAATTTTATAATAATTGATAGTAATAGGAGTCGCCATTGTGCCTGTCATCACAGTTCAACAAATTGCTGGTCGAAGCAAACAGCAAAAAACGGAAATAATGGAAAAAATAACCAAGGCTTTTGTCGATGTATATGATGTTCCTGCTGAAGGAGTGATGATTATTTTTCAAGACCTTCAAGATGAAGACTGGGGACGAAACGGTGTTTTGCACAGTGACCGTGATAATTGAGGGGGTTCAATAGGCTAACAGTTATTGGATTAGGTCATTGGTCTGTTGGTGTTTTAAAAACTATGACGTTTTGAAATACAAGTTTAAAGTGCCTTTTTTTTAACAGAGTTAATCAGTTGTGTTCGATCGAATCTATCTCTTTGGTGAGTGATATGTTTGCAGCTGGTATTATCTTTAGGTAGTCAAACGATCGCGAAAAAGGGGGATTATCCTGAGAATTTGAGTTTTTGGATGGCATTTTTTGAGGGTATTGGCCCAAGTCAGAGAGTTTAAATAGCGGATGGAAATTAAGGTAATGAACAATAAATCTCTAATGATGGGTGAAACCGCTTTTGCAGACGTGGGTGCTGGCTCTGTGGTCGTTCTGGTGCATGGGCTTGGGCTCAATCAGGCCATGTGGCAATGGCAACTGCCGGCGCTAAAAAAAGGTTATCGAGTTATTACCTATGATTTACTGGGCCATGGCGACAGTGCTAAGCCTAGCGGTCCTTACCATATGGTACAAATGGTCGACCAGTTATGTCAATTAATCGATGACTTAGGCATCAGCCGTTGTGCATTGATTGGGTTTTCGTTAGGTGGTCTTATCGTGCAAGCCTTTACATTGGCTCACCCAGATCGAATCTCGGCTCTGGCTATACTTCATGCGGCACATGGCAGAACGCCAGACCAGAGAGCCAGCATTTTACACAGAGTAGCGCAATGCCGAGTAGATGGGCCGGGTGCAACCGTATCCGATGCCCTTTCACGCTGGTTTTCGACCGAGTTTGCAAAAAAAAATATAACGGTTTTAGAGAAAATACGTTTGTGGGTGCTGGCTAATGACCCTTTGATTTATCCTGAACTGTATCAATTGTTAGCGGAAGCTGATATTGGTCTGGAAGATAGTGTTGCGTCGATCAAATGCCCTACACTAGTTATGACAGGTGATGAAGATTATGGTAATTCAGCCGAAATGGCTCAGAGAATTGCGTTCACTATTCCTAATGCTCAACTTGAAATTCTAAAGGGTCTTCGACACATGGCTCTAGCTGAAGATCCAGAGCAAGTGAATCGTTTGCTGACATGTTTTTTAGACGAGTTTACGGAATAACCAGAATTATAAAACAGAAGGCTAGTTCGTCTAAATGAAATTAATCCAGAGGAGTCGATCATGATGTTAAATGAAGGTATAGAAACGCTGGGAGGGCCAGTAATAATTAATGATCGAAAATTATCATTATCAAAAGCCGTACGTGCAGGAAACTTTATTTTTCTGACTGGGCAGATACCGATGATAAACGGTTTACCTATGACAGAAGGATCCATTGAGGCGCAAACACAAAACTGCATCGAACATATTCAGAAAACACTGACAGACTGTGGGTGTAATCTTTCCAATGTAGTCAAATCGATGGTTTGGCTCAAAGATCGAGCGGATTTCCCCGGATTTAACTTCACCTACAGCGAATATTTTAAAGATAATCAGCCTGCGCGTTCAGCGTTAGTGTCTGATTTTTTAGTTGATATAAAAGTCGAAATAGAGTGTGTTGCTTACATTACAGATTCATTTTATTCGGCAGAAAAGTGACGGTTAGACTAGGTGGCTTAGTCGATATAAAAGCAAAGAGTACAGAAATTAAATAAATTAATAGGAGAGGTTTATGTCAGAGCTTAAAAAATATCAGATGTATATCAATGGTCTATGGGTTGATGCAGAAGGGGGTAAAACCTTTGAGAGTATGAATCCTTCTACTGGAGAATCTTGGGCACTTATACCGGAAGCAAGTGCGAATGATGTTGATTGTGCTGTAAAGGCTGCTCATAAAGCTTTTACCAGTGGCCCGTGGAGTACAATGTTGCCAACTGAACGAGGTGAACTGCTGCATCGTGTTGGAGAAATTTTGGTAAAACACTCTGAAGCATTGGGTGAGGTTGAAAGTATTGATACCGGGAAGTTGTTAAAAGAAACACGATGGCAGGCATCGTATATTTCCAAATACTACAAATACTACGCAGGTTTGGCCGATAAGGTGCAGGGCGCTACGCTACCGATTGATAAACCCAATATGTTTGCTATGACAATACGTGAGCCGCTGGGGGTTGTTGCTGCCATCGTGCCGTGGAATTCACAGTTGTTCTTGACCGCACTAAAAGTTGCGCCTGCGCTGGCAACTGGAAATACAGTAGTGCTTAAAGCTTCAGAGCATGCATCTGCCCCAATGTTAGAGTTTGCGAAAATATTTGAAGAGGCTGGCGTACCACCTGGCGTTGTCAATATCGTTACCGGCTTCGGTGATCCTTGTGGAAAGGCATTGAGTTCACATCCGTTAATTGACCGAATTAGTTTTACGGGTGGGGGAGAGACCGCTCGACAAATTATTCATAATGCAGCATCCAATTTTGCAGAAGTATCGACAGAGCTTGGTGGCAAATCTCCAATGATTATTTTTGAAGATGCCAATATTGATAATGCAATTAATGGCATCCTGTTAAGTATTTTTAGTGCTAGTGGTCAAAGTTGTGTCGCGGGTTCTAGGCTTTTAATTCATGAAAAAATATATGATGAGGTTTTGCAGCGCGTCGCTAAACGAGTTGCTGAAATTAGGATTGGTGATCCATTTGATGATGACAGTCAGATGGGTCCCCTAGCAACCCGTGCTCAGGTAGCCAATATTGAGAACAGTGTGGCTAAGTCTATCGAAATGGGGGGTAGGCTTGTTTGTGGCGGGCGACGTCCTCCTCAGTTTGATAATGACAGCTTGTATTACGAACCAACGATTATAGAGTGTCCTGATATGACAATTGAAGTAGCCCACAAAGAAATGTTTGGTCCTGTTGTGAGTGTGTTGAAGTTTCGGGATGAACAAGAGGCAATAGAGATTGCGAACGATACAAATTATGGACTAGCCTCAGGCGTATTTACTACTGACATTGGCCGTGGTATCAGGATGAGCCAAGCTATTCGTGCGGGGATTGTCTGGGTCAATACTTACCGAGCTGTCTCACCAATGGCACCATTTGGCGGATTCAAACACAGTGGTCACGGCAGAGAGTCAGGTTTGGAGGCTGTCTACGACTATACTCGAGAGAAAACGGTGTGGATCAACACTTCTGTTGAACCGATTGACGATCCATTTAGGATGCAGTGAGCAGATAAGAGCTCACTCGGAAATTTCATGAAGGAGTACTTTGGTCAAGAGGCAAATCAATCCTAGATTAAATTCATCACCATTTTGTTAACTAGAATGGTGATTTTTTACTGGTTTATAGAATCTAACGGCTAAAGACTAATATGACGTTATCTCGATAGTCTCTACAATAGCTGTGCACGAGAAGTGTGTTGATAATTGAATTATCTTTGAATTTGAGCCTTTTACTGGAATTTTGCCGCATACCAACTAGCAAACGCTGATACATTGGGTTCCAGACCGACTGAGTAACGTCCTGGAAGAGTAAAGGCTGAATTTAAACCGAGTTGTTGGTTTTTAAGTGCAATACAATCTTCTCCAACAGCAGCATCAAAACGCTCATAGTAGAAGTTAACCTTTGTTTCAAAGTCGATTAAATCTATAGACTGTTGTGGAAAGCAAAGCGTCTGGTATACAACACATCGACGTGGGCCTAGGAGATAGGCTTAATAAATCCACATCGCTTCGTTGTTGCTGCAAAAGTCATATTAGGAAAAATCCAAGTATATCGGTTACCTTGGCTACTTCTGTTGCTTAGGCATGACTTTGTTCAGCTGTTAATAAACTACCATTACCATCTGTCTATTTGAACTGGCTAAAGTATGCACTCGTTGGTTATGTGATGCAGCAATTAGCTGACCGTCTATACTATATTTCAACAATGAAAAGGGCAGTGTATACGCGGCATTTACTATCACCTTCCAGTAAGCGTGTACCACGGTGTCGCCAGTCATTATTAAAAGCACGTAATTTTTTATTTTGATCGCAAGTAAGAATCAATGGAACATCCGCTATCTCCATAGTTTCATATAGACCTGGCTCTTTAAAAGCGATCAGCACGACCTAGGCTAAGCCATCCAGCATAAAATATGGTCTGTATTTCAGACTGGAGAACTTCATTACTAGATAACAGTTTTCGGTTAACGAACTAGCTTCTTCGATTGAGTGTTAAATTAATAATGCCTTCTGGTGGTTGTTTTGAACTCATGATTCCTACCGATTATCGAGGTAGTGGGGCAACAAACTAATCGATTACATTGTGCTCTCTATGAACACTGGACAAGCGATAAAACAGAGGTCATAGTAATAAGTAAATCTAATCTCTTGGTTGAGGCTCATGGCGCAGGCATTACCCCCCCTAAATTGGTTGCGCGCTTTTGAAAGTGCTGCAAGACACTTAAACTTTACGACGGCAGCTCGAGAAATAAACCTTACTCAGTCAGCCGTTAGCCAACATATCAGATCATTGGAAATGCGTCTTGGCGCGATTCTGTTTGTTCGCAAAGCGCGTGGTCTTGCAATAACTGATTCAGGACGTCAACTATTGGCTTCAGTAGCGCCAGCTTTGGCAGACTTAACGAAAGCGACTGCTATGTTTATGCCTCAGCGGACAGAAAATAGTTTAAAAGTGGCCTGTAGTTGGAGTTTTTCATTAGCTTGGTTGTCTTCTCGGCTCGGGCTGTTTCTATCATCTTTTCCCGGTGTTCGGGTGCAGATTGTCAGTACGTTATGGCCTGATGATAATAAACTGGTCGGTGCCGATATCGAAATTCGATATGGGTCAAAAGAGCTTGCTGGCGAAGGCGCTGAACTATTATTTAGCGATGAAGTTATTCCCGTTTGTGCGCCTCATAAATTACCGGATCATTCAACGATTGAGTCAATGTATCAAGGTGGGCTGATTCATACCGTTGGTTCTTCTGACACCTGGTATAGTTGGAGTGAGTCACTCGGTTTAAAACCACCAGAAGCCATATCGTGTTCGGTTGATTCATATTCCATTGCTCTGGAACTTGCCCGCAACGGAGTTGGTGTGGCTTTGGTTAGTCGAGTTATTGTTGAGGATAGTCTGCGGTCAGGAACTTTAGTGGTGCCAGTTAATTTAGCTGCACCGGCAATTGATAACCATTATTTGGCTGTCAACCCAAGAGAAGGTGGAACTCAAGTAGCAAATGATTTTGCTGACTGGCTGCGGCATGAGTTACAACGTAGATCTTAAGTCATAGCGATTAGAAAACAGGCTGATTTAAATTATTTATTGAATGTTAGAAATAGCCTTCTATGCAAAGACTTTACAATAGAAATTGAATCGATCCATACTGAATCATAAATATTTGCCTTAATGGGGTGTCCTTGGCTTTCATTTTGACATCACAAGCTATATTATCTCGCTCTTGCAATGGTGACCTGCTTTGGTCCCTTCGTGACGACTAATTGTTAACTCCGCCAGGCCTGGAAGGGAGCAACGGTAGCAGGGACGTCGGGTGCGAGGGTGTGCTGATTCAGGTCGCCTCCCAATTTCTCTTGTGGTGATAACCGATCGATATTTATGCCTCTATTTATGCTTAAGTTTCACTTCGATGCATAGATATGAATGTATAACATTAGCGCATAGGTTAAAGCCATGAGTTATCAAGTTCTAGCACGTAAATGGCGGCCTGCCAACTTTAAACAAATGGTAGGGCAGGAGCACGTACTGCAAGCCTTAGTCAATGCTATCGATAGCGACCGCTTACATCACGCCTATATGTTTACTGGCACACGTGGTGTTGGTAAAACGACAATTGCCCGCATATTTGCTAAGTCACTCAATTGTGATGTAGGCATCAGTTCTGAACCGTGTGGTCAATGTCCATCCTGTCTTGAAGTTGATGAAGGACGAAGTGTTGATTTAATCGAAATCGATGCGGCATCGCGAACGGGTGTGGACGATATGCGTGAATTGCTTGATAACGTGCAATATGCACCCACTCGAGGTCGCTTCAAGGTCTACCTGATAGACGAAGTCCACATGCTATCTAAGCATAGCTTTAATGCATTATTGAAAACACTTGAAGAACCCCCACCGCATGTCAAATTTTTGCTCGCTACAACCGACCCGCAAAAAGTACCGGTAACTGTGTTATCACGTTGTTTACAATTCAACCTTAAACGTATGTCGAAGCAACAAATTCAGGCTCATCTTCAGTTCTTATTGGGTGAAGAAAAAATAGAAACAGAAGCGGGTGCATTGGCTCTGATCTCTAGTGCTGCCGACGGCAGTATGCGAGACGGCTTAAGTCTGCTTGATCAGGCAATCGCTTTCGGTGCAGGATCTGTCCTTCAAGGTGCAGTTGAATCTATGCTGGGTGCCATTTCAAAAGATTACATCTTTAATTTGCTTAACGCCTTAGTTGAACAAAATGCCAGCGCTTTGATCGGTGAAGCTAGAAATATTATTGAGCGCAATCCAGATTATCAAAGAGTTTGTGCTGAAATGATTGCGTTATTGCAGCAAATTGCTTTATTTCAAAGTACGGCAGGCATCGCGCCAGAAGATGACTCTCTGGCAGAACACATTGCAGTATTATCAGGCAGGTTGTCAGCTGAAGAAATTCAACTGTACTATCAAATTGTGTTGCAGGGTCGCCAAGACCTGAATATTAGCCCCGATGAAGCCAGTGGATTTGAAATGTTAATGCTTCGTCTGTTGGCTTTTTCTCCTAATAATGAAGGCAGTAGTCTGCCTACTAATTCACCGACAGGGGAAAAAAAAAGCCTGTAATTCAGCCGTCTAGTCCCGCTGTAATAAGGGTCGATACGTTAGAAGTTAAACCTGAAGAGATTTTGTTAGTATCTGATCAGCTCGATAGTATTTTAATAAATGATACGACTTCACTTGATCCTAATCTCGAACCGCCATTACCCGCTAAAACATCTCATATTGAATCTGCACCGATTGACTCATTGCCCAATGAATTTCTGGCGGCTAACATTTTCGAGAGCGATGCTCGAAAAGATCAGGTTCAGCCTGACAAATTTCAACCACCACTCCCTTCAGAATATGAGCCCACGATAGAGCTAGCAGAATTAAATCATGGGACTCATGACGCAGCGCCCAAACCGACCCTTCCCCAAAGCTTTGATGATAAACCACCATTATCTCAGCTAAAAGAAATAGGGCAGTCAAAGCCAATTGCGACAGATGCCATTCACTGGACAGAATTATCATATGATTTAGGGCTACAAGGTTTTGCTCAGGCTATTGCGACTAATAGTGTTGTCGGTAATTATGAACAGAATCACTTGCAGTTGTTTTTGACCTCTGATTTTATGAAGTTTGTCAATTCGGAGAATCAAGATGAAATTTGTCAAGCGATAGCTTCCAAACTTGGGTTATCATTAATTCTTGATTTGCAAGTACAAGATAAGCTTGATGCTGAAACGCCAAGTGAAACCCGGTTGCGTAAACTGCGTGAACAACGGCAATTGGCAATCAATTCCATTAAGCAAGAACAGACAGTTAAAACATTACAGCGCGAATTGGGTGCCGAGTTAATTGAATCAAGCGTAAAATTAATAGATGAAAAGTAAGAAACGTGGTCGAATAATTGCAGTTTAAATAAACGTTAGAAAAATTCAAAATGAGGTAGTAAGATGAAAGGTGGGCTGGGTGATATGATGAAAAAAGCGCAGGAAATGCAGGAAAATATGCAAAAGGCGCAACAGGAATTAGCGGCAAAAGAAATTTCAGGTGAATCAGGCGGTGGTCTTGTTCAAATCACTATGCGGGGTACTCACGAAGTCAATTCAGTGCGTATTGATTCTAGTTTAATGGAAGAAGATAAAGACATGCTCGAAGACTTGATCGCAGCGGCGATGAACGACGCGGTCCATAAAGTGGCCAAAACAAATCAAGATTCAATGCAGGGCTTAACCGAAGGCCTCAATCTCCCACCTGGCTTTAAATTGCCGTTCTAGGTGAACTTATGTCCTCCTCTCCTTCACTAGAAGCGTTAATTAATGCCCTTAAATGTTTGCCAGGCGTCGGTCAGAAATCAGCTCAACGCATGGCTTTATACTTAATAGAGCGTGATCAAGAAGGCGCCAGAAGATTAGCTGATGCAACCTTGAATGCATTGGATAAAGTAGGCCATTGCCACCGCTGTCGTAACTTTGCTGATACTGACGTATGTGATATCTGTAACCGTCCTAGTCGAAATTCGAGCATTGTATGTGTCGTCGAAAGCCCTGCTGATGTGTTAGCCATCGAAGCGTCTGGGGCTTATCAAGGCGGTTATTTTGTATTGTTAGGTCGGTTGTCGCCGTTGGATGGGGTTGGCCCAGATCAGCTAGGCATTGAACAACTAGAGCAACGATTGCAGGAAGGAGGCGTAAGTGAAGTGATATTAGCAACGAGCGCGACAATAGAAGGAGATATTACCGCGCAATTTATTGCTGATGTGGCACACAAATATAACATCGAAACTAGCCGGTTAGCGCGCGGTATTCCTTTGGGTGGTGAGCTTGAATTTGTCGATAGTGGCACCTTGTCACGCGCGTTGTCAGGTCGGCAGCAATATGACTAAAGTATTACTTGAAACTAAGAAACACAATCGCGACTTAGGGAACAAATAATGAGTGAAACTATATTCAGTAAAATCATCAATCGAGAGTTATCCGCTGACATTGTCTATGAAGACGATGATATTCTTGCTTTTCGTGATATTAGCCCTCAGGCCCCTGTTCATGTTTTGGTGATTCCAAAAGTTAAGATTGCAACGGTAAATGATATCCAACCCGTTCACGCTGAATTGATTGGCAATATGGTGTTGGTGGCACAAAAGATCGCACGACAGGAGGGTATTGATGAGGATGGTTACCGGCTAGTAATAAATTGCAACCAACATGGTGGGCAGGAGGTTTACCATATACACCTTCACCTTATGGGTGGGCATCAGTTAGGTGGCCTTTCATAAGTTAAGCAAATGACTGACTTACTGATGTTGAGAGATGTTAAAGCTTTTCAACTAATCGAAGGTAGTTTTGATATCTACTGTTAGCTATGTCGTTTTGCGACACCGCATCAACGACGGCACATTTTGGTTCATTGATATGCCGGCAATTGGCAAATCGGCAACGGTTTGACATCTGATTGATCTCTCTAAATCCGGCGCTGACCGGCATTTTGTTGTCCAATACAGGGTTAAATCCACGCACCCCAGGAGTATCAATCAAGTGACCACTGTTTGGCAGATGATACAGGCGGCTAGTCCGGGTGGTATGTCTACCTTCCTCATTCGCTTCTGAAATCTCACATATTTTGACATCAATCTCAGGCAGTAGTGCCTTTGTAATGGAGGACTTACCTACGCCCGAAACACCGCTTAAAACTGAAGTATTGTTATCAAGTAAGGTGCGCAACGGCTCCATTCCATTAATGGACTTCACACTAGCAAGTAATACGGTGTAACCAAGGGGTTCATAGATTGCCTTAAGATCAAATGGATCGACAAACCCATCAGGCAGCATATCTGCTTTGTTTAAGACGATAACAACGTCAATATTTTGTTGCTCGGCAGATAATAGGTATTGATCGAGTAAAAATAAGTTCGGTGCGGGCTTAACTGCTAGACAAATCAACAGTTGACTGAGGTTTGCTGCGACTGATTTTAAATGCCCGAACCCATCAATTCTTTGCAACAGATTGTGTCTGGGCTGTATGGCGAGTAAGCGGAATTCTTTTTCTTTAATGCGTTCGTAAACAGCGATGTCACCACAAACGATTATGCCAATATTGGATTTTACGGCGCAAATATGGAGGCTGCCATCAGGAGACTCTACGACTATTTTACCACCATGGTGTGAAATCACCAGTCCATGCATATGATTTTGGTTGTCAGAATTGATGGCGTCTTGGGTTGCTTGAATTCGTTTTTTTTGATGGTGACTGAGTCTTCGTTTAGCCATCGATGTATCCAAAGGTCATGCCGTATAGGACCAAATAAACTATTGTCATATTAATGAAGTGTCGATTTTCGCAGCGCAAATAAAGTCATTGATAGATAAACCGTTAACAGAATGAGTAGTGAAGCTGAGAATGCAATGTCGATATGTCACCGTCATATCGGGGTGATGATCGTTTTGATGTGCTATCCAAGCACATGAATTAGCAAAAGCCATTGTTTGATAATAGTTTTTAAACTCAAAGTTTCGGGTGATGGTTTGGTTGGGACTGTCTAAAATCCAATCGTCATCAATTGCAGTTAGCCATTCAAAGGCTTCTTGCGAAGTCAGTTTCGGTGCTAGATCAGGATTGTTACTACATGTTTCGTTGATGATGTTACGCAATTTAAAAGCTCTGTTGCTAAAGTGTAAGGGTACTATAATGCATTGATTTAGTTTTCAGTTCAAAGTCGAGATATTTCATTTTAAAGAGAGCATGCTTAAACCAATCAAGCTAAATCTTGTTATAGTTTACCTCAAAATTTTAAAGCTAAAAGCACATTATGGAGTTGGTATGACAATTGATGAAAATAACTTGATATGGATCGATTTAGAAATGACTGGTCTTGAGCCTCAAACGGATCAAATTATAGAAATAGCTACTGTAGTAACGAATAAAAACTTGGAAATCTTAGCTCAGGGTCCTGTCATTGCAATTCAACAACCGTTTTCAGTGATGAATGCGATGGATGAATGGAATACGTCGCATCATGGCGATTCAGGATTAACGCAACGCGTCTTAAACAGTAAAGACACAATCGGTACTGCGGAGGAAGAAACTTTACATTTTTTGGCAAAATATGTAGTGCCAGGGAAGTCTCCAATGTGTGGTAACAGTATTTGTCAAGATAGGCGTTTCATGGCCCGTTTAATGCCCGAATTAGAGGGTTTTTTTCATTATAGGAATCTTGATGTTAGTACCCTTAAAGAGTTGGCGCGATTGTGGAAATCAGAAATAGTCTCAGGTTTTACTAAAAAAGGTGCTCACCTAGCCTTAGACGATATTTTAGAGTCAATAGAAGAACTGAAATATTACCGAGAGCATTTTATACAGAACTAGACTACAAATTTGTGGTGATTACTTTTAAAATGGAAAGTTGAGTTTAATTGGTGCGATGTTGAAATAAATACTCACTTTTATTTGAGTTACTTTTAGATAAGTGATTAACCAGTTTAAAGAAATTCATACAACAGCCGATGATTATTTGACTATATAACATTCACTATTAAACATTGGCTCAGGTAGAAATATGGATCTAGCTTCTCTTATAGGTATCATTTCTGGTGTAGGGCTCATCGTGTCTGCCATTATCTCTGGCGGAGATGTGCACAACTTTTTAAATATCCCCGGTATTATGATTGTGGTCGGGGGCACAATGGCTGCCACATTGCTGACCTTCCAATCGAATGATGTACTGACCGCTTTTAAAAGCGCTTATTTCGTTTTCACCTCACCCAAGCAAGACTCACAGGAATTGATTAATATGATGGTCAAGCTAGGAACTGTGAGTCGTAACAAAGGGCTGCTCAGTTTAATGGACGTTAAAACAAATTCGCCATTTTTGAAACGGGTTTGTACCTTGATTGCTGATTCGGCTGATGAGGAAACGTTGCGATCTGCGATGCGTACTGAAATTGACTCAATTCAAATGCGTCATTTCATAGTGCAAGACGTATTTAAGAAAATGGCCATGTACGCGCCTTCTTTTGGCATGTTAGGAACACTGATAGGGCTAATACAAATGCTGTCTTTACTCGCAAACCCTGAGACGTTGGGGCCTGCGATGGCGATTGCATTGCTCACCACTTTTTACGGTACTCTTTTAGCCACAGTAATATTTTTGCCGATCGCAGGCAAGTTAAGATCGAGGACTATGCTAGAGGTCATGAACTTTGAAATCATATTTCAGGGTGCTGTAAGTATTCTTCAGGATAATAACCCTCTCTCTGTTTATGAAAAGCTCTCATCATTTGTGCCGGCTAAAAAGCGTAAACCAATGCAACGATTGAAGGATCGAACCTAACATGTCAACAAAATCCTTTATGCAAATAATTGATACAGATGACAGTGCGCGAGCTTGGATTGTTACCTTTGCTGACATGATGACATTGATACTGGTTTTTTTTATCCTGCTATATACCTTGGCAGATTATGAAGATGCCGCTTATAGAAAGTTGGTCGCTAGCGTTCAAGTGCTGGATGGTGATGGTAATCAAATAAGTGTCATTGACTATGCAACTAAAAATGGCCGAAATCCGGAACCTCTCAAACCAATAGAGGAAATGCTTGGATTAAACCCGACTGAACAAGTGATCGAAAATCTACGGCCAGCGATTGTCGAGGAACTAGAGAGTATGATTGGTAATACTGACTTATCCGACAGTGTTGACCTAGCTTTCAATGCGGATAAGGTAATGCTGCAAATTGACGGTCGATACCTGTTTCCATCTGGTAAAGCTGAGTTGAAAGACGGGGGTAGGGTTATCTTCTCGAACTTGGGTTATTTGTTTAGCCAATACGCAGATTATAAAATCGCAATTCGTGGGCATACTGATAACCTTACTATAGGGACGACACAGTTCCCCTCTAATTGGGAACTTTCTGCCATAAGAGCAACTACCGTGCTGCGTTATTTTATTGGTTTAGGGATTGACCCAGAAAGAATGACGGCAACAGGGTATGCCGATTTTATTCCATTAGTAGATAACGATACTATGGAGAATAGAGCTAAAAACCGAAGAGTTGAGTTTGTCTTAGAAAAAGAAAAAGATCGCTATCCCAAGATTTAATATGATTGTTGGTGGTCTTGATTAGATATTTAAATTGTATTTTTTACCTATCAATTGATATTCCTAATTATTGAATTCATTGTTTTAGATGTTATTTTAGCGGGTTAAACTCTCTTTTTTAATGATGACAGAGGTTAATGTGAAAATGTTGGGATTAACAACGCTTTTTTAACCAAGTTCAGCCTCAAGTAAAAGATTCTTGTATAAAACTAGTTCGATTGTCATAAAGTAAAATTGGTGTGATTACGGTTATTGGCAGGAATCTTAATCTGTATTTTTTTAATACAGTTTGAAGTTAAAATAGTAGTGAAAAAATCGTATACGTTACATGGTCAGATCTGGATTTAGATTGATTTTTTAACGTAATTCGGCCATTATTCTTTGATAATCAGCCAAGTCATTTAAATCAGCTGAAAAATTGTTCACAGTCTATCAATTTGGAACTCACCTTGATTAAACAACGTACCTTAAAGAATGTTATTCGCGCAATGGGTGTAGGGTTGCATACAGGAAAAAAAGTCTACTTGACCCTTCGTCCTGCCGCAATTGACTCAGGCATTAGATTTCGACGAATTGACCTTGAAGATCCCGTAGAAATATTGGCGCGTCCAGAAAAGGTTGGTGATACCAACCTGTCAACCACCTTAGTTGATGAGGGTGTTCGGATTTCGACAGTAGAACATTTGTTATCCGCAATTGCGGGTCTTGGAATTGATAACGCTTATATAGACTTAAGTGCCGATGAAGTTCCCATTATGGATGGTAGTGCTGGTCCATTTGTTTTTTTAATTCAGTCAGCCGGCATTGTTGAACAAAATAAAGCCAAACGTTTCATTCGTATTAAGAAAACGGTCAGAGTCGAAGACGGTGATAAATGGGTAGAGTTTAACCCATTCAATGGCTTTAAGGTCAGCTTTGAAATTGACTTTGACCATCCACTATTTACACAGCAAAAACAAACTTGTAGCATCAATTTCTCAACGACTTCTTTTGTTAAAGAGGTTAGCAGGGCACGTACATTTGGCTTTCAGAAGGATATTGAGTATTTACGTTCTAATAATTTAGCATTAGGCGGTAGCCAAGATAATGCCATCGTCTTAGATGACTACCGAGTGCTCAACGAAGATGGTTTGAGATACGATAATGAATTTGTAAAACATAAAATCCTTGACTCAATTGGTGATCTTTATTTGTTAGGTCATAGCTTAATTGGTTCCTTTTCAGGCTATAAATCTGGACATGCTCTGAATAACAAGTTATTGCTCGCCTTGTTAGAGGATAAAGAAGCTTGGGAGGAAGTAACCTTTGATGATGCTTCTTCGGCTCCTATTTCATATGCTCAGCCTGTGGAAGCGAACTAGGTTTGTTATGAACATTCTTTTTTTGTCATCTAAAAAAGGCAGGATTGTCAGTATTAATTTGGCTAATGTCTTTCATGCTTTTTTGTTGGCAGTGATCGTTTTAGGCTTGCTTTTTGGTGCAGGTTATTGGGGTTTTACTCTAAATCCACCCCAGAATAACCAAGCATTGATTGATGGTTGGAAGCAACAAATACACCAACACAAAGTAGGCCTTAAGCACTTAGCTCAAGAGTCAGAGGCTAATCTTGATGCTATGTCTTCCAGACTTGGTTTACTTCAAGCGCATGTCATGCGACTTGACGCGCTAGGTCGAAAGCTAACGCATATGGCAAGTATTGATGATGATGAATTCGATTTTAACAATATTCCAGCAATCGGTGGACCTGAAGAGTTTGCTGAGCCAAAATCATCAGAAATTTCGGAGTTATCATTGGCAATTCACCAGCTAGGACTCAATCTAGACAATCAAGAGAATCAACTAGAAGTGCTTGAGGATATAGTTATGAATGAGAATTTGCAAAAAGAAGTTCAACCTAGCGGACGTCCGATTTTAAAGGGCTGGCTATCTTCTTACTATGGCATGAGAACTCACCCTCTGAGTGGTAAAAAGGAAATGCACAAAGGCATAGATTTTGCTGGAAAAATGGGTGGCGAAGTTATTGCTGTAGCGAAAGGCGTTGTGATTTATGTTGGTAAACACTACGGCTATGGCCATGTGATTGATATTGCTCACGGTAACGGATTTTCTACTCGATATGCCCATAATTCAAAAATTTTGGTGTCGGTTGGCGACACTGTCGAAAAAGGTTTTCAAATCGCTAAAATAGGTTCTTCTGGCCGCTCAACAGGGCCACATGTACATTTTGAAGTGTTAAAGAATGGCAAGCAAGTTAATCCCGTCAAGTTTATAAACGCATCGAATTAGTTTTGCGCTTAAATAATAAAACCGCGCTTGCTATCTTAAAATAGCATTCACCTAACTTAACCCCGACTGTAGAATTTCCCAATCTAATGTTGTCAAAATTATCAAGAAAAATATTCGGTAGCCGTAACGATCGAACTATTAAAAGCTTAAATCAACGCGTTAATAAAATAAATCAGTTAGAAGCTGATATAAAAGCGTTAGATGATGAACAGCTAACCCAAAAAACAGTCGAGTTCCGCCAGAGAATTGAAGCAGGCGAAACCCTCGATCAATTACTTGAAGAAGCTTTTGCTGTTTGTCGAGAAGCTTCCTCACGCGTTTTGGGCATGCGTCATTATGATGTCCAATGTGTCGGTGCGATGATTTTGAATCAAAATCAAATTACCGAAATGCGCACGGGTGAAGGTAAAACATTGGTTGCAACACTGGCTGCTTATTTAAATTCGCTCGGTGGCAAAGGTGTTCATATCGTTACTGTGAATGATTATCTTGCAGAACGTGATTCAGCCTGGATGGGGCGCCTCTATAGTTTTTTGGGTCTCAGTGTTGGTGTTGTATTGAGTGAAATGGATTACGATGCCAAACGTTCAGCCTATCAGGCTGATATCACCTATGGCACGAATAATCAGTTTGGTTTTGATTATATGCATGACAATCTCAGCTTTACGCTTGAGGATCGAGTTCAGCGTGAACTCAACTTTGCAATCATTGACGAAGTTGACTCAATATTGATTGATGAGGCCAGGACACCCTTGATTATTTCAGGACAGGCCAGCGATAGCTCAGAACTTTATACTCGAATCAATACCATTATTCCAAATCTAACTAAAGTAGAGGAAGAGAATGGACCTGGTGACTACACAATTGATGAAAAGTCTAAGCAAGTATTTTTAACCGAAGCAGGACATGATTCTGCCGAATTGTTAATGGTAAAAGCTGGATTGTTAGCTGAGGGTGAAAGTTTATACGATGCTGCCAATATCACTTTGGTTCACCATCTTAATGCTGGACTTCGAGCCCATGCTATCTTTGTAACAGACGTTGATTACATTATAAAAGATGGTCAGGTAGTTATTGTAGATGAATTTACTGGACGTACGATGTCTGGACGTCGATGGTCAGAAGGACTGCATCAAGCAATTGAAGCCAAAGAAAACGTCAATATTCAAAACGAAAATCAAACGATTGCTTCAATTACTTTTCAAAATTATTTTCGTCTTTACGATAAATTATCAGGCATGACGGGCACGGCTGACACAGAAGCTTTTGAATTTCAGCAAATCTATGGACTCGAAGTCGTTGTTGTACCTACCAATAAAAGTATGGTGCGAAAAGATATGGGAGACTTGATTTATTTAACAGCTAGAGAAAAGTATGACTCTATTATTGAAGATATTAAAGAATGCACTAAAAAGAACCAGCCCGTTTTAGTTGGCACAACCTCAGTAGAAACTTCCGAATACTTGTCTGATTTGCTCCAAAAAGAAAAAATTGACCACGAAATTTTAAACGCTAAGCAACATCAACGAGAAGCTGGAATTATCGCTGATGCCGGTCTTCCTGGTCAGGTTACAATTGCAACTAATATGGCTGGACGAGGCACAGATATTGTTCTTGGGGGTAATATCGAAGCTCACTTGAGTGAAATCGCAGAAGAAGATACTGAAAAGCGTGAACAATTAAACGAACAATGGCATTCACGTCATGCAGAAGTCATTGCAGCAGGTGGTTTACATATCATCGGAACAGAGCGGCATGAGTCTAGACGAATTGATAACCAACTACGTGGGCGTTCAGGCCGGCAAGGTGACCCAGGCTCTACTCGATTTTATTTGTCTATGGAAGACACTTTAATGCGCATATTTGCTTCTGAAAAAGTAGCGGGTTTAATGCAAAAATTAGGTATGGAAGACGGCGAAGCAATTGAGCATCCGTGGGTTAGTAAAGCCATAGAAAATGCACAGCGTAAGGTCGAAGCCCATAACTTTGATATTCGAAAGCAACTACTTCAGTACGATGATGTCGCAAACGATCAGCGTAAGGTGGTCTACCAACAAAGAGACGATTTACTCCAGGCTGAGAATATAGACGAAGCAATTAATTTTATGCGTTTGGATGTTATTGAAGGTGTCTTTCGAACCCATATAGCCCCCAATTCAATCGATGAGCAGTGGAAAATAGCTGATTTGGAGTTGTCGTTAAAAAATGAATTTGGCCTGGAGTTACCGATACAAAATTGGTTTGATGAAGACGAACAAATTACTGATACTATTATCTTTGATCGAATAATCGAGCATATGGAACAGGCCTATAGCGATAAGGTTAACGGCTTGGGCGAGGGTGTCTTTACTCGATATGAAAAAGAGCTTGTGTTGCATTTAACTGATCGTCAATGGAAAGAGCACTTAGCGGCGATGGATTATTTACGACAAGGAATCGGGTTACGAGGCTATGCACAGAAAAATCCAGTTCAGGAATATAAGCGTGAGTCTTTTGAGATGTTCACGGATATGCTTGATAATATTAAATATGAAGCAGTGCAGTATTTGACTCAAGTACAAATAAAAAGTGAGTCTGAAGTTGAGGCTTTAGAAAATCGCTCTACCGAAGATGAAAATATCAAAATGGAGCACGCTTCAGCTAACAGTCTGTTAAGTAGTAAAAATGAATCTCCAGAAGATGAGCATCAACCCTATATTAGAAAAGAAAAGAAAATAGGTCGAAATGAGCCCTGTTGGTGTGACTCAGGGAAAAAGTTTAAACAATGTCACGGTAAACTAACTTAAATTGGGTCAAATATGGCTGTTGGACTAAAACAACCAGGTAAGTTATTACCTGTGCTTGGTGTGCGCCTCAGTGCTACTCATAGTGGCATAAAGTCTAATTTAGACATCACAGACTTAGTATTAGTTGAGATTTCTGATTCAGCTAATTTGTCAGCTACTTTCACTACTAATAAATTTTGTGCTGCCCCAGTAACTGTTGCTAAAGAACACTTAGCAAAACAAACGTCAATTCGTTATTTACTAATTAATTCAGGCAACGCCAATGCTGGAACAGGTGAGCAAGGTTATGTAGACGCAATTGCATGTTGTCAGGCCGTAGCGGAACGGGCTCCAAGCTTATCAGTTGATAAAGTGTTGCCGTTTTCAACTGGCGTTATTGCCGCTAAGCTGCCCGCTGATCAGATCTGTAAGTCCATACCTCGCTTGTTTGATTCGCTTGACGAGGACAAATGGCTGGAGGCCGCTCAAGGCATAATGACAACCGATACTTTCCCTAAAGCGATTTCTGAGCAAGTCGTTGTTTCAGGGGAAACCGTTACCATAACGGGTATCACAAAAGGCTCTGGTATGATTAAGCCAGATATGGCGACTATGCTGGCTTATGTTGCTACTGACGCAAAAATCGAAAAATCATTGCTTGATGCTTTAATTAAGAAAGCTGTGGCCTGCTCCTTTAATTCAATTACTGTCGATGGAGACACATCGACCAACGACGCCTGTATTTTGATTGCAACAGGGCAGGCTAATGTTGAAATTAATTCTGAATCTAGCCACTTTATCGAAGCGTTAATTCGTGTATTTAAATATTTAGCTCAGTCTATTATACGTGACGCAGAAGGTGCCACTAAGTTTGTTGAAATCGAAGTGAAAAATGCATTAACAATAGATGATGCAAAAGAAGTTGGCTACACCGTTGCGCATTCACCTTTGGTCAAAACGGCCTTATTTGCTTCAGACGCTAATTGGGGTCGAATTCTTGCTGCAGTAGGGCGTGCTAAGATCGAAGCATTGGACGTATCTTGTGTTGATTTGTATCTTGGTGGTACTTGCCTAGTTAAAAAAGGCATACCTGATGGTGAATATCGGGAAGCGCTAGGTCAACTCGAGATGAGTAAAGAAGAAATAAAAATCACAGTTGATTTGAATCAAGGGCAATGTAATGCCTCTATCTGGACTTCTGATTTGTCTTATGACTATGTTAAAATAAACGCAGAATATCGAAGTTAAGCTCAATTAGGAGTGAGAAAGAAGAGCCTCAATGTGATCAGTGAGAGCGTCAAACTCTATACTAATGAATTTTAAAATTGAAGTTACAGTGAGCAACGGGTAAGTGAAAAAGTCACGTCATCTTTTACCTGTGAAGGAAGGCCGTCAATTGGCAAAGGGTTTAGAAATCTGACAGAGTAGCGATGTTTACCTGCACTTACTTCTGGGTAAATACCTTCACTTGCAGGAATACTGATCCGAAGAAGTTGATTAGATTGTTGGGAATCTAACGTTTGGTGAAAAAAGCCATTTTCAGCAACCACTTTTTCTGAGGTCGCACTGTCTCTGATGACGCTCAGCACTAGCTCGATAACTGTTTCAAGCTGCAAGTAAGGACCAGCCCATCGCTCAAGATCTTTTAGTTTTTTGTTATGATCCTGATTCAACCAAAAATGAAGTTCTGGTAGGTCAAAATCACAACTGCCTCCGGGAATAGATGTGCGTTGCTTTATGGATAACAAAAAGTCATTACGCTTAAGGTGTTCCCCCAATTTTCCATTTAATTGATGTAGGCCTTCGAGTGCTTGCTTTTGCCTATTTAAGATGAGGGATAATTTAGATTTGTCGACTTCCTTATGCTCAGATAGCGATTTCAAAGCACTATGTTGACGTTCTAATTCCTTCATTAACTCTTGTTTTAGATCACCTCGTTCTAACAGTGAAGTTATCTCAAGTACGCCTACCAAGGCAGAATAGGCACTCCAGTTACCCTTTAACGAACTAAAGTAATGAAATCGCTTCATTAATGTCTCAATACGTAAGCACATACGAATTCGTTCATTGAGAGGCTGTTCAAAAATAATATGTTTTGATGGCATTAAAAAGTACTATGTAATGTAGTTTAATTATAACGAATAAAAATTAAAATTACGCGGTCAGTTTTAACTCAACACTCACCTACCAGTGATAGTTTTTATTTTGACAAAACGCTAATCATATAAAGGCTGTAGTGAAATTTTTTAAGGATTCGAGAGTGCTAAATATTTTTGATGTAATGAATAGATCTGATCATTCAAATCCTCGTCGTTATTATTATGAATAATGTCATCCGCATGTTGAATACGTTTTTGGTTTGACCATTGACGATCAATCATTTTTTGTGCAAGAACCGCATCAATTTTGTCACGAAGGATTAATCTCTCGATTTGGGTGCTAGCAACACAATCAACAACTAATACACGGTCAACGAGCTGCCTAAAATTGGTCTCAAAAAGGAGTGGAATAACAACCACGATATACTCCTTCTGATAATACTGTGAAATTTGATTTTGAGTTTGTTCAAATATAATGGGGTGGAGTTCCGATTCAAGCCATTGCTTAGCTGCAATATCATTAAATACGAGTTGTCTCAGTTTACGCCGATCAATCTGAGAATCATTTTGCACTATGTGGGTCCCAAAGTAATTTACTATTGCTAAATAGCCCGATTGGCCTGGTTCAAGCGTTTTTCGACTGATGGTGTCAGTATCAATAATTGGTGTTTCCAATTGACTAAATAAATCACTTATTTTAGTTTTACCTGATGCTATTCCACCTGTAAGTCCTATTATTAACATAAATTCTAAAATATATTAAGGTAAGTATTGAGCAATAGAGGCCCAAAGATAAAGCTAATCCATCCAGCTGAAGCAAGATAGGGACCGAACGGAATTTCGGTATTGCGTTCTGTTTTGCTGAGCACGATCATCAAAATACCAATGAAGGCAGCAACTAGAGAGGATGTTAGTACAATAACAAAAAGCATTTTCCACCCACACCAAGCACCGAGAGCAGCGAGTAATTTAAAGTCACCATGACCCATGCCCTCTTTTCCAGTGACTAATTTGAAAAGTATAAATACACTCCATAGACAGAGGTAGCCAGCAATAGCACCAATAACACTTGTTTCTAAATCAATAAAAACATTGAAGAAAGAGAGTAGGATACCGAACCACATTAAAGGTAAAGTAATATTATCCGGGAGTAATTTGTGGCTTAAATCGATGCCGCTAGCAGCAATTAAACACCAACTAAAGAATAATCCAGCGAGTGTTTGGAAACTTACCCCAAAATGCCAACCAATGACTAGCGAAATGATTCCAGTTAATAATTCAATCAGAGGGTACTGTATGGAGATGGACGTCTTACAGGCCTTACATTTACCTTTAAGTGCCAGATAACTGAGGATTGGTATGTTTTCCAAAGCACTAATGGCATGACCACATTTACTACAACGTGAACGAGGAATAATCAGGTTTAAATTTTCACCTCTGTTTTCTAAAGGTTGTTCTAAAAAATCAAGACAGTCAGAACGCCATTCGCGTTGCATCATAATCGGTAGTCTGTAAATCACGACATTTAAAAAGCTACCGATAAGCAAGCCTAGTATAAAAATTGACGTAAGATAGGCAGTTATGTGTAACTGAAAAAATAAAACAAGATCTGTAATCAATTCAATAAACCCCTAGACAACTGACCCAAGTTTGAAGATAGGCAAGTACATCGCGATGATTAATCCGCCGACTAGAATACCTAGTACAGCCATTATGATTGGCTCCAATAATGAAGTAAGTGCGTCAACTGCATCATCTACTTCATTTTCGTAAAAGTCAGCTACTTTACCTAGCATCCGATCGAGTGACCCAGCTTCTTCGCCAATTGAAATCATTTGAATCGCCATGTTAGGAAACAACCCCGTATTTCGCATCGAGGTCTGCAACTGTGTACCCTGTGAAACTTCGTTTCTAATTTTCATACTGGCATTGTAGTAGATGATATTTCCAGTTGCACCTGCCACAGAGTTCATCGCTTCAACAAGTGGCACCCCGGCTGCTGACATGGTTTCCAGGGTGCGTGCAAACCTAGCTATTGCTGACTTCGTCATAATTCCTCCAATTACGGGAGCCCTTAATGCGATCTGGTCAAAAGCCTTCTGTAGCTTTGGTGATGTTTTTTTGATTTTTAACAGCATGTAAAAAAAACCAAATATTCCACCTATTATGACCCACCACCAAACTTGCATAAACTCTGATAAATGGATAACAAACTGTGTCAAGGCGGGGAGGTCTGCACCAAAAGATTCGAATAGCTCTTCAAATTGAGGAACAACAAAAACTAACAGAATGACAGTAACAATAAAGGCGACTAACAATACCGCAATTGGATAAAATAAGGCTTTTTTAACCTTAGCCTTTAATGCTTCAGTTTTTTCTTTGTAAGTAGCAAGTTTATCGAGCATAGTTTCTAAGGCCCCAGACTGCTCTCCAGCGGATACTAAGTTGACAAATAAGGCGTCGAAATATAAGGGTTGTTTGGCTAATGCATCGGCAAAAGATACGCCACCTTCAACATCTGATTTGATACTAAAGATCATTTTTCTAACTGATTTATTATCACTACCTTCACCAATAATTTCGAATGATTGAACTAAGGGTACGCCTGCCTGCATCATAGTAGCAACTTGACGGGCAAATATAGCGATATCTGAGGGTTTTATTTTGGTTTCACCGCTAAATAACGGTTTTGATTTTTTGCGCACCCTAATTGGGTTGATGCCTTGCTTGCGTAGTTCATTTTTAGCCAGAGTCTCACTCAATGCATCGATTTCACCGTTTACTTTTGTGCCAGCCCGACTCCTACCTTCATAGGAAAATTCGATTTTATTTATTGGTTTCTTTACCATTGTTCTAATCTAATCTAATCCCTGGTTACTCGGTTTGCTTCTCCAAGACTAATTAACCCAGCCATAATCTTTTTAAGTGCTGAACGACGCAAGTCAGCAATGCCTTCTTTTCTTGCCTGATCAGCAATATCAAGGGAGTTAGCGCCATTCATAATCAGTCGAATCATCTCTTCTGATATTGTCATTACTTGGTAGATACCTATTCGACCTTTGTACCCGTTAGAGCAGTGTTCACAACCGACAGCTTTATATATCTTAGGTGATCGTGTTAAATCTTCTTCTGTAAATCCTTCACTTAACAATACATCGTTTGGTAAGTCATCAATGGCTTTGCAATGTTTGCAAAGTCGCCTCCCAAGTCGCTGTGCAATAATTAAATTAACTGAGGTAGCAATGTTAAATGCAGGGACACCCATGTTCATCAAACGGGTCAAAGTTTGGGGTGCGTCTTTAGTGTGAAGAGTTGAAAGGACTAAGTGCCCCGTCTGCGCGGCCTTGATTGCAATGCTAGCAGTTTCCAAATCACGAATTTCACCAACCATAATGACATCTGGATCTTGCCTCAAAAATGATTTCAATACCTCAGCGAAACTAAGTCCAACCTTATCATTTACATTAACTTGGTTAACGCCCTCAAGGTTAATTTCAGCTGGATCCTCCACTGTAGAAATATTGGTTTCGGATACGTTTAAGATATTTAAACCCGTATATAAAGAAACGGTCTTGCCACTACCGGTGGGGCCAGTAACTAAGATCATGCCATATGGACTTGAAAGAGCATCCATATAGATCTTTTTTTGATCAGGCTCATAACCTAAAGTATCTATACCCAGCTGGGCACTCGAAGGATCTAATATGCGTAAAACTACTTTTTCACCAAATAATGTTGGGCAGGTATTAACCCGGAAATCAATGGCTCTATTTAATGACAGCCTGAGCTTAATTCGTCCATCCTGTGGGACACGCTTTTCAGATATATCCATCCGTGACATCACCTTTACGCGTGCAGTTAACTTTGCTGCAATAGTAATCGGTGGAGAAGCAACCTCAGACAAAATACCATCAATTCGATATCGAATTCGGTATCGTTTTTCATAGGGTTCAAAATGAATGTCTGATGCACCTCTGTTGATAGCATCAACCAAAATTTTATTCACATACTTGACTACAGGTGCATCTTCTATATCTGCCTTAGTGATTGATTCCTGAGCTTTCTCTTCTGCAATATTTAGGTTTTCTAGGTCATCGTCTAGCATGCTTTCCATACTAGAATCCATGGAACTCAATAATTTTTCAATAAAGTTATTGAGTTGATCTTGTTGAACCAAAATAGCTTCAGTCATTAAACCAGTATTAAATTTGAATTCATCCAGTGCTTGGGTATTGGTCGGATTTGAAATCGCAACAAACAAACGGTTGCCTCTCTTAAATAGGGGGATGGCATTCAGCTTTTTTATGAGCTTTTCATCGACCAAGGTTATTGCTGTATGGTCAATATCCATTACTGATAAGTCAAATACGGGTAAGCCGAACTCTTGCGATGATATCATCGCAAGAGTTGCAGGGAGGACAACTTTATCTCTAAATAGATAGTCAGCAAGGGAAATGTTCTCTTGACTGGATTTTTGAAGAGCCTCTATGGCTGAAGCCTCATCGAGATGATTATTGAGTATCAGTTTTCTGGCAATTCCACTCAGATTCATGTTAATTTTGACCATACGAGTTCAATTATGACTTATTCGAATAAGATTTTTCAATCCTGAGTATGTTGTAAACGGGTAAATATTTTCTATAAATTTCGGATTCTGAGATGTTTGGGAGAAAAAATAAAACTTGCGCTTCAATAATCGCATGACTTTATCTTACAACCCTTCGAAAATAAAAAGACGTTGATTATGAAACCAACGCCTTTTAATAAGTGGAGGTTTTTTTAACTTATTTTAGCAATTAATACTTCGTCCAACTTCAGAACAACCTGTTCCAGTCATTGCCCAGTCCATAGCTCCGGAAACAAGCGTAGGAGTAAGAACTAATACCATATCTGCTGGAGCAGTAGTTTGACCTTCAGTACTAATGGTAATAACCCCGTTAGCACCAGTAGATAACGAATTGATGTAATTAATCGTACCCGCTGCAGCTATATCAGTCGGAATTCCATTGCTACCAGCGGTACAGTTTGTGAAGGCACCATTTTCTTGATAACAAAGTGAAATAGTGGTTTTCCATGTACTGGCTCCTGCCAGTGCTCCAGCTACTTTAGTACGCTGCGTATAATCAGCATATTGTGGAATCGCGATTGCTGCCAAAATACCGATGATAGCTACAACGATCATTAACTCGATTAATGTAAAACCTGCTTGTGCTTTCTTCATTTTTAGTGCCTCTTGTTATTAATAGCTTAAATTCCGATTAGAAATCGAACTGTGCCGTTTCATGGTATTAACAAAGCAAGGCGGATGCCAAGTTTTCATTATCTTTTAAAAGTCATATAAAACATTGATTTAGGTTTTATTGGAGCGAACTGGATATGGTCAGTATTTAAAACTAATTGACAACTTTGTCAGATTTTAACAATTATTGTCATAGTTTGTTAAGTTCCAGCTTTTCCATTTTATACCTTAGCTGGCGGAGGGTGATGCCAAGGTCACGGGCAGTTGCGGATTGATTCCATCGGTTTTGAGTTAATGCCTGTACTATTTTTTCTTTCCCTATCGATTGAATCATTTCTCCTAAATTATTAATGGCTGTTTCAATCGTAGGTGGCGTCTCCGGCAGTTGTAAATCATCGACGCTAATAGTGTCTCCGTCACTCAGCACGGTGGCTCGCTCCAAGATGTTTTCTAGCTCTCTCACATTTCCGGGAAAACTGTAATTACGTAATGCTTCCATGGCTTTTGAATCCAGCTTTAATTGGCAGTTATTTTCCAGATAGTGTTTTTCCAGGATATGTCGGGTGAGTGGCTCAATATCAGATTGTCTCTGAGAAAGGGTGGGTATTGATACACCGATGACATTGATGCGGTAATACAAATCCTGTCTAAAAGTACCTTGTTTCACCATGCTTTCAAGATCTTTGTGGGAGGCACTGATAATCCTGACGTTGGTGACTTCTTCTTGTTGGCTGCCGACAGGACGGATGGTTTTTTCCTGAATAACACGTAATAGTTTGACCTGCATCGATAATGCCAGATCGGCTATTTCATCAAGGAATAGGGTGCCGCCATGAGCGGCTTTAAACAGGCCTGCATTATCGCTCACAGCACCTGTGAAGCTACCTTTGATATGTCCAAAAAATTCACTCTCCATCAGTTCTGATGGTATTGCGCCACAGTTGACGGCGATAAAAGGTGCGTCAGAACGGGAGCCTTGTAAGTGAATTTGACGCGCTACCAGCTCTTTGCCAGTACCTGATTGGCCTTGAATAAAAACGGGGGCCTGGCTGCGGGCAACCTTGGCTATTGAGCTGCGTAAGTCAGCAATAACATTTGATTTACCTATGATTTGATATTGAGCTGCAGACGATTTTTGGGTTTGTTGGATGCTGTTGGGCAAGGTCAGCGCCTTTTCAACTAGATTCCTCAAGGTTTCGAGCGAGACGGGTTTTGAGACAAAGTCAAAAGCACCTGCTTTCATGGCTTTGATGGCCATATCGATGCTGCCATGAGCCGTAATAACAGCCGTTGGTGTGTTGGGATAATGACTTTGAATATGTTCTACGAGTTGAATGCCGTCACCATCAGGTAGTTTCATATCAGTTAAACAAAGGTCGAAATTGATTTCTATTAACCAGCGTTTTGCGGCGCTATAGTCTTTAGCACAATGAGTTTTCAGACCCATTCGTAATAATGTGATTTCGAGTAATTCACGAATATCAGGCTCGTCATCTACAATTAATACGCATTGTTTATTCATTGTCATTGTTTAATGGTTATTTTAGGGGGGTATGTCTAGGCTTGGCCAAACACAAAAACTTGTGCCACCATATGGGTTTTGACGTGCAACAATAGTAGCATTGTTCAGTGAACATAGTTGATCGACTATACACAACCCCAGGCCTGAACCTTGATGGCTAGTGGTGTAGAAAGGTTCAAAGATTTTATCTAGGCGAGATTGCTCCATGCCGGGGCCTTCATCAGCCACTTCTATAAGAAGGGCCTGGTGCTGGTCCTGATAAACCTTAATATGAGTTGGTTTCTTGGCATCGCCATGTGTACGAGCATTATTGCAAAGATTAGTCATTATCTGATTAAGATGCCCGGTATCAAATGAAATAATCGAATTAGGAATTAACATATCAACATTGAAGCAATCTATGTTTGATTTTCCATTAAGGCAAAAGGCTTCAAGAAATTCACGCATCCACTGTTTTAAATCGATGGCTTCCATAATGGTCGGTGCACCGCGAGATATTTCCATAATATCTTCAATAATATGATTAATACGGTTCGTGTGTTGATGAATTATTTCAGTCATACGTCGTTCCGCTGTGGGTAGCTCCTCACTTTCACTTAACAGTTCTGCAGCATGTGAAATCGCGCCTAAGGGATTACGGATTTCATGAGCAATGCTTGCCGTCAAGTGTCCTAGTGACGCAAGCTTAGCTTGATGCATACTCGCTTTAATTGATGAAAAGTCGTTTAGAAAAACCAAGGTATTTTCTTGGCCTTTATTCTTTAAAAGTCGAAAGCTAACTTGTAAATTATTAAGCCCAGTTTGAAATGTCAGAAAAGGATCGTCTGGTTTTATAGATGTTTGCCATTGAGCCAAAGCGGTGAGAATTTCGGGATGATTATTCTCTAGTGATACAGTTAATTTTGATGTCATATCCAGCATTTTGCGCGCGGTGCTATTAATGTGTCGAACCGAACTATTTTTAGTGAGAACGATAACACCCGCTTGTAAATTCTCAATTATTTCTTGGTTGAGTGCGGATAGAAGTAAAACATCGTGCTCTTTTTGTGCTAATAATTGTTCGCTACTTCGTAACTTTAATGTGAGTTTATGGGTTGCTATTGCGGTCGCAAATAACGTTGCGCCGAGAATGCCGACTTGAGTAGAACTATCTGAATGACCGATAATATAGATTAGTGAGTAAATATATTCTGCGAGCAAGCCAATAGATGCTAATGAACAGAATATAAGAGAAAGTGACTGTTTTCCAAGTAAACTAGTAAACGCCATCGGTATGATTAAAAGCATGCCTAGGCCGCTAGAAATTCCACCACAGGCATGCATGATTAATATGATCAGAACAGTATCGCTGTATATTTGTAGTGATACTTGTTTTTCAAATATACGGTTTTCGATTTCTGAGGCTAGTATCCAAATCAATGACAAAATAACAAATGTCAAGCTGACCCATGAATACAATGCCAAATTAACGATCTTTAGCAGAGGTGACTGATCAATAAAGCTTTGGCTGAAGAATAGAGAGGCTAATCCAAGTCGATAAGCATTGAGTAAACGAACTGAAATCCAATTAGTTTTGTGAAGGTTGATTTCCTTTTTTAGAGGCTGTCGATTACTGGTCTTGGTCTGCATGGTCCTGACAGCAATAGTTTTGATCATGATCTACAACGATAATAGATTCGGGTGAATGAATCCCACAAAACTTGCATTGAATCATGTTCTCACTTTGATCTGTTGGGGCCTGTGAATCATCTGTTTGTTCTGCTGCGCCAGCAAATAGCCGTTTAAGTAGCCACAAAACAGCAGCAACAATTAGGAAGAGCATTACTATTCTGATAATCATAATGTTTATTTAAAACCTTGCTTATAACTCAATAATCGAACGGTTAGTTTATGTTTAAATCACTGAAAGAACAATTGTCATCTAGAGTAGAACTGGTTTATGGTTAGATTTAATGTCCAATTGATCTGGCCCCGTCTTATTTTTAACAAGAGGGGCGTGTTAAATGATAGTCAATTATGCTGAAGCCTAAATTAATAATAAGATGACTTGATGAACTCAAAAAATCGACCTATAATGCGCACCGTTTTGATTATCGATGTTCACCATTAGAGATCCGATCAATGACAATTGAATTATCTGACGACTACACTCCTTCAATCGATGAAGAGTATATGTCTACAACACAAGTTGAATATTTTCGTAAAAAATTACTCACATGGCGTGAAGAATTATTAGCCGAATCTAATGACACTATTTCACATTTAAAGGAAGAAAACTGGCAGGAGCCTGACATTAATGATCGTGCCTCATTAGAAACCGATGCCGCATTAGAACTGCGAACTCGCGACCGGTACCGTAAACTGGTAATTAAAATAGATTCAGCGTTAAGCCGCGTAGCGGATGGATCTTATGGTTTTTGTGATGAGACTGGTGAAGAGATTGGTCTGTTTCGATTAGAAGCTAGACCAATTGCAACCTTGACAGTAGAAGCACAAGAGAAGCACGAACGTTTAGAAAAACAACGCCGCGATGACTGATTTGTGCAGAATGATTAGCTAGCCGGTCAATTGGTTAAATTCCCTACATTTTAATAGGTTTAAAGTAAAGTTTTTAGGCTTGTTTTTTTTTGCCTCCCTTGTAGGGTACTCTTGCCGTTGGAACAATTTTGGCTGCGGCATCACAATGTTGATGTTGGTCATCGAAGAAAATATGGGGTGAAAAAGCACCCAGTACTTTGTCTTTCGCTACCCCGCCTAAAAAAAATGTTTCGTCTATTCTTACCTTCCAAGTGCGTAGAGTTCTAATAACTCTTTCGTGGGCTGGACTATTTCTAGCTGTAACTAAAGCAGTGCGAATTTGTGATGTGCCTTCTTGGCTTCCGTTATCGAGGTCAAATTGAAGAAAAGATAGTGTTTTCAATAATTTGGCGAAAGGCCCTTCGGGTAATGGCTTCTGTGCATTGAGCTTTTCGTGAGCGATAAATGCTTCTAATCCTTGCTGTTGATAAACCATCTCAGACTCTTCAGAAAACAACACGGCATCACCATCGAAAGCAATTCGAATTTGTTCTAATGGTCCGGGTAAATTTTTTGATGGGCCGTCATAGATTAGCCCGGACGCCACATTAGATTCGACAGCCCCCTGTACATCCTCTTCAGTGGCTGAAAGAAAAAGGTCAACTTCAAATGCATTCAAATATTTTGCAACAGGTTCTCCACCGGTAAATGCTGCTCGTGTAATATCTAATTGATAGTGATCAATTGAATTTGAAATACGCAGGCTAGTATCGGCAGAGTTACGAGAAATAATTACCACTTCAGCGCGTCTGATATTATCGTCAATTCGATTAATTCGGAGCATAGATTCAATCAGCGCGAACCCCGTACCCTTTTCTAAAATGTCGTTTTCATGCTCTAATTGATAGCGACAATAAGCCTCTAAACCATCACGTTCATAGATTTCGTTCTCTTTAGATAAATCAAAAAGTGCCCGTGAGGAAACCCCGATGACAAGATAGTTGGTTAGATCAAATGGCATAGCAAAGGGTATATCAGTTAATTTTTTTAAGCAGAACTTTCGAACGTCTCTTTTGATTGAACTGAGTCAATTTATGAGGGGGAAGTTCAAACGAAGTCGTTTCTGCATAACCATGCTCTATAAACCAGTGCGAAGTTTGCGTTGTCAAAGTGTAGATTTGCACGATACCGTGCTCATGCGCGCGAAGCTCTGCAACTTTTAATAACTGCTCACCAAACCCCACACGTTGATAGTCCTCATGAACGGCAAGGCAGGCAATCTCTGCAACACGATACTCAGAATTAGGGATACAAGCAATGCAGGCGATAATCATGCCGTCTTTTTCGATGACATTAAAAGAGCCTATTTCTAATTCAAGTTGCTCTCGTGATCTCTCGACTAAAATGCCAGAAGACTCTAAGGGTCCAATTAAGCCCAATATGCCACCAATATCTTTAATGTTCGCAACCCGTATGCCCTCATAAAATAGATTTGTTATCAGAGTGCCACAACCATTTCGCGTAAAAAGCTCCAATAACAATCCGCCATCTACTAATTGGTCAATAATATGAACGCGTTTTACCGTCGATTTAACTGCTTTCACAGCATGACTTAGCAGATGCTTCAAATCATCAGGCGTATGTTTTGTATGAATTAGAGTTTCACAATCACTGCTTGAAAGTGTGTCTGGAAGTGTTTCCTGCCATTGATGGTGATGAATAAATATCAGTTTATCTGCCTTAATTGACTTAGCGACTTCGCTTGCCAGTTCTTCTGCCGGTAAATTAAACACTTCACCTGTGCGAGAGAAACCAATATTAGACATCAAGATAACATGGTTTTGGCCGAGTAAGGCTTCAATCACCTCATGTTTCACTTCCCTAACTTTACCCGAATGTTGCATATCAATGCCATCGATGACACCCAAGGGCATACCGGTTACAAAATTGCCACTTACTAGTGATATCTCTGACCCGGACATTGGCGTATTTGGTAACCCCATTGATAAATGAGATTCAATCTTTGTTTTTACTTCATTGATGGCTTGAATGATATAGGGTAAAGATTCAGTATCACTGATTCGAATGTTCTGGTTAAATTTTGATGTGATACCGTTTTGGGATAAACTTAAATTAATTCTGTCACGACTACCATGGAGAATTATAAGTTTAATACCAAGGTGATTAAGTAGTGCAATATCATGAATTAGCCCGATAAAATGATCTGACTGGATGAATTCATCGGAAATAAGGATAACAAAAGTCTTCTTGCGATGGGCTTTGATATAGGGAGCCGCACCCCTAAACCATTGTATGTATTCTTCGCTAGTACTCATTAATCTAAAATTTCCAAACAAATGCTTTAATTCAAATATACTATACCATTTAGTGGTCTTGACCTAGTGCCAATGGTTAATGTCAATGGTTAAAAATAGCAACATAAACGGAACTTAAACATGAGTTCTTCTAACGAAAAACATGAAATAAGTAGCGATCGCTTACAGAATCAAGAGGTCGTTAATTTTTTGTATGAGCGTTCGACTATCGCCATGCTCATTACGCTATTTATTTCTAGTATTGCTTCTACCCTTGCTTTCATAGAGCTATCTATTCAAGGCCGCGAGCATTGGGTATTAGGTTGGTTTGTGTTATTTATCCTAGTATTGATTGGCCGATATGTGTTGTTGCGTCGCTTTCTGTTGATACAGGATAAAAATGACTTTCCCTACTGGCAATGGCGTAATCGTTTTCTTATGGGGATTGTGGCATCGGGTGTTATGCAAGGTTGCGGGGCCGTTTTACTAATGCCTTACGTGACGTCTAACGTTCAATTTATTTTGCATTCTTTATTGTTAGGTATGGCGGGTGGTGGAATTGCTTACCTATCAACTTCTTTAAGGATCTACATTGCTTATTTAATTTCGATTATGCTGCCAATTACAATCTGGCTGTTCTTTCGCGATACCCCGGACGGTTATATTTTAGGCTCACTTTATCTTTTTTTGATGGTGGCCTATTCTAGCGGTGTCAAACGAATGAATAGATTAATTAATGAAGCCCTTTATTACCGTTTCGATAACGCAATGTTGGTCGATGACCTACAGCGCCTCATTTTATCGATTTCAAATACTAATAAGGCATTGGAAAAAATTTCGATTACAGATGAATTGACGGGTGCCTCAAACTATCGTGCTTTTCGAGTCGGTCTCGAAGAAATTTGGCGCCAAAATAGTGGGTCGAATATTCAAGTCGCGTTGGTCAGGTTGAATATTGACTACTACCACGAATACAACGCACACTACGGAAGTGAGGATGGGGATAAAAACCTTTATCAAGTTGCACAAATACTAATGTCTGAAATTTCGCACAAAGATCAGTTATTGGCTAGGTTAAATGGAGCAGAGTTTGCCTATATTTTACCCAATACCAGCACTGAAAATGCTAGGCGGTTTATTAAGAAAGTGACTAAGGTATTAAACGCAGAAAAAATAGAGCACGCTAAGTCAAGAGTCTCACCTTACCTGACCATTAGTGTTGGTATGAGTTGCCAGCTTGTCACTAATCAGTCATCCTCAAGCGTTCTATTGGCGAAGGCTGATGCAGCACTTAAAGTAGCCAAAGAAAAGGGACGTAACCGGCTAGAAGTAATCCAGTAAGCTTTATTTCAATGGTGGTGCCAAGTTATTTTAGTAGCATTTCAATTAGAGACTTCTGGGCGTGCAAACGATTTTCGGCTTCTTGCCAAACAACACTTTGATTACCGTCTATAACGTCTGCCGATACTTCTTCGCCTCGATGAGCCGGCAGACAGTGCATAAATAAAGCGTCTTTATCGGCACATTGCATTGTTTGTTTCGATACTTGAAAAGGTACAAATGCTAATTCACGAGCTTTTTGTTCCTGTTCTTGTCCCATGCTAGCCCAAACATCAGTGACAATTAAATCAGCATCTTTACTAGCCTCATTGACGCTATTAAAAATGTGTACCTGATCACCACCACTTTTGACCAAGTCTTCATTAGGCTGATAACCGTCTGGACAGCCAATATTTAAAGTAAAGCCGAATCGAATAGCCGCATTAATATAGGAGTGACACATATTATTACCATCACCAATCCATGCCACCGTAGCACCCTTAATATTACCACGCAGTTCAAACCAAGTTTGCATATCAGCAAGCAGTTGACAGGGGTGTACGTAGTCAGTCAAACCATTGATCACAGGGCTTGATGAATGATTGGCAAGTGTTTGCAGTCTGTCATGGCCAAAAGTACGTATCATAATGATATCGACCATGCTTGAAATTACTCTGGCACTATCTTCAATTGCTTCTCCCCGACCCAGTTGAATATCTTTTGGTGACAGAAACATAGCATGCCCACCCAGTTGGCTCATGCCTGCTTCGAAAGATACACGGGTTCTAGTTGATGACTTTTCAAAAATCATAGCCATCACTTTACCTGTTAATGGGGTATGTAAAACACCCTGTTTAAGTCGCTGCTTGACATCAATAGCATGGTGGAGTAACGCATGCAATTCATCGGTGCTGAAATCTAACAGGCTTAAAAAATGTCGAATTTTCATGACTAACTGCTCGTTTTTGTGGGCTCAAAAGAGTGTATACAGCCTATTATTTGCTGAGCCATATCTTCAGTTTGTTGTTTGTCCAATATCAGCGGGGGCAATAGACGAATGACTTTTTCTGCGGTCACATTTAAAAGTAAACCTCGCTGAAATGCATGCATAACGAAGGCTTGATAATTGTGTTTCATTTCAATGCCAATGAGTAAGCCCAGATTTCTAATCTGCTTGATATCTGGGTGACCCGCTAAGTCACTTTTTAAATGCGAGATTAACTGCTTACTTGAATTAATGACATTATCCAATATGTTGTTTTTTTGTATACTTTTCAATACGGTATATCCGGCACGACAAGCCAAAGGGTTGCCACCAAAAGTAGAGCCATGGTTGCCAGGTTGAATTACTTCTGCTGCTTTACCCCGAGTGACACAAGCACCGATTGGTACGCCATTGCCGAGTGCTTTTGCCAGAGTTAGGACGTCTGGAATAATATTGGTTTGCTGAAACGCAAACATCTTACCGCTGCGAGCAATGCCAGTCTGAACTTCATCCAGCATCAGTAACCAATTATTTTTGTCACATATTTGACGAAGTGCTTCAATATAGCCCTCATCAGGGACAATAATGCCTCCTTCTCCTTGAACAGGCTCAGCCAATATGGCGACGACTTTCTGGTTATTTTTGGCAATGGATTGAATCGATTCGATATCATTATAAGGCGCTCGAATGAAGCCAGATAACAGTGGCTCAAAACCGGCTTGAACTTTTCTGCCACCGGAGGCGCTCAAAGTAGCCATGGTACGACCATGAAAGCTATTATTCATAACAATAATATGAGGGTCACTATTGCCCTGACTATGGCCGTATAAACGCGCAACTTTAATTGCGGCTTCGTTTGCTTCAGCGCCAGAATTACCAAAGAATACTCGATCCATACCTGATACCTCACAAATCAGGTTAGCCAGTTTCTGCTGCCATTCAATTGAGTAAATATTGGAGGTATGGAGTAGGGTCGATGCCTGTTGTTGGATTGCTTCGGTCACTGCTGGATAATTGTGCCCAAGATTGGTGACAGATATACCACAAAGTGCATCAAGATAGCGCTTTCCTTCTGAGTCCCACAAGTAAATGCCTTCACCTCGGGTGAAGCTAGTGGATAAGGAATTATATGCTTTGACTAAGTGCTCAGACATAACTATTGCCGCATGAAAAAAACGGATCAAGTTACGCTTATTTAAATTGAATTCAAGCTATTTATTATTGTCTTAAGCAAAAAACCCTGCATGTGCAGGGTCTTTCAATTGATTCTTTACTAAAAGCAAATAGCGGTACTAGAAGGGTAAACCACCGTGGCCGTAAGCAGTCATTGTTAGCAACATGGGAATAGATAAAACTGTATTGACCCGTGAAGCCATTAATCCAACAAATTTAGCTTTTGCAATTACTGCAGGTTCATGAGTTTTGCCATCAAGGCCTAAGATTTTCTTTTGATTTGGCCAAATTAATATCCAAACATTAAATAGCATGACAGTACCCATCCAAGCACCAATACCAATAACAGCAGCACCGCCTTTGAGCATAAATGCATCACCAAGAATACCGTATTGAGCTAACATTGAAGCACCACTTAACCAAGTGACTAACGCACCCCAACGGAACCACAACAATGCACGAGGTGCAATATACTTATTAATGCCAGCTGCACCTGGGCCACCATCATTAGCCTCTGCAAGCGCTTGTCCTACACCAGGAACCTGAACAAAGTTGAAATAGTATAGAAGACCGATCCAAGCAACACCTGCTAAGGCATGAATCCAAACTGTAATTCCTGCAGGGTGACTCGCACCATCTTTATAAATGAACATAAGGATAGCGGAAATAACAATACCGGACGCTATAGTACCGATGATAGACTTTAACGGATTCATTGATGACTCCTGAAATTTATTGTTTAAAATGTGCGGTGCGATATGTCTTAATTAAGTAACATCGAGACCGCTCTTGCCTCTTGTACGGGCAGGATTATAAGGACTTTAATTAGGCGGTGCAATTAGACAATGTTGCAGTGTTGAAATTTATTAGAAATTATTGAGATTTCCACCCGATTTTTGTGAGGTTATATGTGTGGTTTGTTTGGAGCTTTGAGTTTTACCAATCAAGGCATTGATAAAAGATTGGCTCAAGCAATGTCAGAAAAAGTTGCCCGCCGTGGACCTGATGATAAGGGAGAGTGGTTTGATGGCCCTGTCATGCTTGGACATCGTCGGTTATCAATTATTGATCTTTCGGCTGCTGGACATCAGCCGATGCATGATGTTCAGCAGCGATTTAGTATTGTCTTTAATGGCACCATCTATAATTACCCAGAGCTCCGCGAAGAGTTACTAACGAAAGGTTATCAGTTTCATTCGCACAGTGACACAGAAGTTATTCTTAATGCTTATGCCTGCTGGGGTGAACACTGTAGCGAAAAATTAACAGGAATGTTTGCGTTTGCAATTTGGGACAAGCAGCGGCAAAGTCTTTTCCTCGCTCGGGATCGTCTTGGCATTAAACCGTTGTATTTCGCTAAAACTTTAACTGCGTTCTACTTCGCCTCGAATCCGCAGGCATTACTTGCCACTGGTCAATGTGATACCTCAATTGATTCGGTCGCTCTTCATCACCAATTGAGTTTGCATGCAGTTATTCCCGCACCTCGAACATTGTTTAAAGGGATTCGAAAGTGTAAACCAGCCTGTCACATGCAAATTGGGGCCGATGGGGTTTTATCGCAAAGTCGTTACTGGACTTTGTCAGCTCAACGACAACAAACACAATGGTCTTCGCAAGACTGGAACGAAGCAATTCATCAGGCTCTTTTAAAGGCCGTCAAAAAGCGCATTCAGATTGCTGATGTACCCGTGGGTGTGTTGCTATCAGGTGGGCTTGATTCCAGTCTATTGGTTGCGCTGTTAGATGAAGCTGGAGTGGGTAAAATTAAAACCTTCAGTATCGGTTTTGAAGACCAGCCTGAGGAAAAAGGCAATGAATTTGAATTCTCTGACCCGGTTGCCAAACGATACAATACTGATCATCACAAGTTTCTAATTCCCAATGCAGAGGTGCTCACAAGACTACCTGAAGCAGTAAGAGCCATGGCTGAACCCATGGTAGGGCAGGATGCGGTTGCGTTTTACTTGCTGTCAGAACAGGTATCAAAATCAGTTAAAGTCGTGCAAAGCGGGCAGGGTGCTGACGAAGTGTTTGCCGGTTATTTCTGGTACGACCGAATGCAGGCAGCCTCTGGTTCATCAGTCCAACGATTTGCATCGAATTATGTTGATCGTGACCATGATGAGTTTTGTGAAACAGTTGATGCGGCTTATCGAGGTGAAGATCATACGTCGGCGTTCATTGAGAAACAGCTTGAGACCGAACATGCAGACACGTTTATGGATGCAGTATTACGATTCGACACAACGACACTCATTGTTGATGATCCAGTTAAACGAGTCGATAATATGACCATGGCTTGGGGGCTAGAAGCCAGGGTGCCGTTTTTAGATCATGAATTAGTCGAACTAGCAGCAGCTTGCCCACCTGAATTAAAGTTGAAGCATGGCGGCAAAGGTATTTTGAAGGAAATTTCACGTGGACGAATTCCCGACGCTGTTATTGACCGTCCAAAAGGCTACTTCCCGATGCCAGCACTAAAGTATGTGCGAGGTGAGTTTTATGACTTCATGGCTGATACCTTAAACAGTCAGGCAAGTTTGGAACGTGGAATTTTCAACCGACAGTATGTAGACAAACTATTAAAAGAGCCTGAAAAACATTTCACTCGACTTAATGGTAGTAAGCTTTGGCACTGTGCACTGTTAGAATATTGGCTGCAGCAACAAATATAAGGTTTCTCAAAAAGGCCACTTTTACTACCATTTTGGCGATAGCACCATGCTGGAATTTCCTCTATGCCATACATGAGGCGGTTCTTTAAGCGGTGCTTCGATACACTTACCCTAAAGTAGAGCTTTTCGCGATACTCAGATTCAGCAAATAATTTGTTACTCTGATTTTAATCAGTCAGAAAAACAGTTATCATAATAACCTACTACTTTAGTCAGTTATTATACAGCCACCCAACCAGAGGAATTCAGATGGACGTTTTAGATCGTATTAAGCAACAGGTTGAAGGTCATCCTGTATTGATTTATATGAAAGGCACACCTCAGTTGCCTCAGTGTGGATTTTCGAGCCGAACCGTAGAGGCTCTGAAATCACTCGAGGTAGAGTTTGCTTATGTCAATGTATTGTCAGACCCCGATATCTTTCAAAACTTACCGAGATTTGCCGATTGGCCAACATTCCCCCAAGTCTATGTTGACGGTGAGCTAATTGGTGGATGTGATATCACTTTAGAAATGCATGCCTCTGGTGATTTGCAAAAAATGGCGGCTGAAGCTGTTGAGAAAAAATCTTAATAGACGGTCTCAACTATTTAACAAAGTTTTTTGATTAGAAGCAAAAAAGCCCTGTGAGTTGCAATAGGGCTTTTTTTGTTCTGAGTGCTCTCTGCTTTATTGTCTAAATTAAAGTTTCATTGGTTTTCTAATATAATTCAAAGCCACCTTATGTGCCTATAAACGATGTCTCGTTAACGATTTTACAAAACAGTGCCGCTGTGATCTCTGCATCATAAATAGCTGAATGTGCTTCATTAGAGTCCCATTTTAATCCTGCGGCTTGAACAGATCGAGCTAATACGGTTTGTCCATAAATCAAACCAGACAAACTCACTGTGTCAAAACTACTAAAGGGATGAAATGGATTACGTTTAATTCCCGTGCGTTGCGCCGCAATATTGATGAATTTCAAATCAAAATTGGCATTGTGGCCAACCAGTATCGCTTTAGTGCAGCCGTGCTTTTTTAGTGCTTCCCGAATCGGTTTAAAAATTTTAGGTAAAGCCTGTTTTTCATCGATAGCCATTCGAAAAGGGTGATCGACATCAATACCGTTAACCTCCATTGACTTGGGTTCAAGGTTGGCACCAGGAAAGGGATTGACGTGACAGGTAATGGTCTCAGCGCAATAGAACTGACCTTGATCATTAATATCAACTATCACCGCAGCGATTTGAAGTAGGGCATCAGTTTGCTCATTAAAGCCACCAGTTTCTACATCGACTACCACTGGCATATAGCCACGGAACCTTTGCGCCATCGCAACGATGTTACTCATTTTAAACAATGCTCCATTGCAGTGTTTCTCCTGCTTTAAAAGGAATAAGTAATCCACCGGGATAATCTAATGTTTGCGGCACCTGCCATTCAGATTTTTCTATTGTGATTTGTAGAGTATTAACTGGTAATCTGTAGAATTTGGGTCCATTTAAGCTCATGAATGCTTCAAAATGAGAAAAGTCACCAGCCAATTCAAAAGCTTCGGCGTATAGCTCTATCGCACAAAAAGCCGAATAAATTCCAGCACAGCCGCAGGCAGATTCTTTAGCCGTCTGACTGTGGGGTGCGCTATCGGTTCCGGCAAAAAAACGACCCGAATGACCCGTTGCAGCATTCAGTAGCGCCACTCGATGTTCTTCTCGCTTAGCAATGGGTAAGCAATAATGATGAGGGCGAATGCCCCCTTCGAACATCGCATTGCGGTTGATCAATAAATGATGTGGGGTGATAGTAGCTGCAACATCATCGTCTTGCGCCAGCACAAAATCGACTGCTTCACGAGTAGTGATGTGCTCAAAAATGATCCTTAATTCAGGGAAGTCATTTCGAATCTGCTGCATAGTGGAGTCAATAAAGTGCTTTTCACGATCAAAAATATCCACTTTGTTGTCGGTTGCCTCACCGTGAATAAGTAGTGGAAACTGATGTTTTTGCATGGCTTCTAAAACAGGGTAAATTTTTTGGATATGCGTGACACCAGCATCAGAATTAGTTGTTGCACCCGCAGGGTAGAGTTTTGCACCCAGAATGTTGTGAGATAGACTGGCGAGAGCAATATCTTCGACCCGTGTATTATTCGTTAAATAAAGTGTCATTAACGGTTGAAATTGGCTGCCCACTGGCAGGTCAGACAATATTCTCTGTCGATATGATTCCGCCTCTTCGCAATTGGTAATAGGTGGCTTTAAATTGGGCATAACTATAGCGCGACCAAATTGTTTGGCGGTATCACCAACGACAGCAGCAAGATAGGGTGAATCTCGCAAGTGTAGGTGCCAGTCGTCAGGTTTAATTATGGTGAGCTTATTCATAGAGATGTTCAATAGTGGGAATAATTATGGATAAAAGTCATCATACCATCTGCAAAGATTAGTTTTTAATGTTAGTCGAGCTATTTATATTAAAACTAATTATGACGCTAATTGAGCGTTAACAGTTAATATGCCGTAAAGTTTTACATAATGACATTAATTAATTTGTGTCGATATATTATAACAGGCTATAAAGTTGTATATAACAGTTATCAGGGGTACCAAAGATAAAGATAACCCTGATCAAATACCAACGCTAAGTGAGTGATCAATGGCAAATGAAATAGATCTCGACCCACAAGAAACATTGGAATGGATTGAATCTCTCGAGTCCGTATTAGATCGGGAAGGTCCAGAAAGGGCACACTTTCTGCTGGAGCAATTAATTGACAAAACAAGGCGCTCGGGTGCCTACTTGCCCTATTCCGCCAAGACAGCCTACGTGAACACTATCCCTGTTTCGAAGCAAAAGCCTATTCCTGGTGACCAAGCTATTGAACATAGAATTCGATCAGTGATTCGTTGGAATGCCGCTGCGATGGTTGTGCATGCCAATCGCAAGTCCTCTGAGCTTGGTGGCCATATTGCAAGCTTTGCCTCGGCGGCTACCTTGTATGATGTTGCTTTTAATCACTTTTTCCGTGCCCCCACTGAAGAAAATAAAGGTGACCTCGTATTTTACCAAGGACATTCCGCTCCCGGTATATATGCCAGAGCGTTTCTTGAAGGACGTCTCAGCGAAGAGCAGCTTGAAGCGTTCCGACAAGAAGCCAGTAATCCTAATGGTTTGTCGTCTTACCCGCACCCTTGGCTGATGCCTGACTTCTGGCAATTCCCTACAGTGTCGATGGGTCTTGGGCCCCTGATGGCCATCTACCAAGCCAGATTTATGAAATATCTTGAGAATCGAGAGATTTTACCAAGGCAGAAACGTAAAGTCTGGGCTTTTATGGGTGATGGCGAAATGGACGAACCCGAATCGTTGGGCGCTATTTCTTTAGCATCCCGTGAAAATCTGGATAACTTAGTGTTTGTGGTTAACTGTAACCTACAGCGTTTAGATGGCCCCGTTCGTGGTAATGGAAAAATCATTCAAGAATTAGAAGCCGTATTCCGTGGTGCTGGTTGGAATGTTCTCAAGGTCGTTTGGGGTTCTTACTGGGATCCTTTGTTAGCCAAGGACAAAGATGGCCATCTACTAAAGCGGATGGAAGAAGCGGTTGACGGGGAGTACCAATCCTACAAAGCTAAAGGGGGCGCTTTTACGCGAGAGCACTTCTTTGGTAAATATCCGGAATTGCTCGAAATGGTATCCGATATGTCAGATGAAGATATTTGGCGACTAAACCGGGGTGGGCATGATCCACACAAAGTCTATGCGGCTTATGCTGAGGCTGTCGAATATGAGGATCGTCCTACTGTTATTTTGGCTAAAACGGTTAAAGGCTATGGTATGGGTGAAGCGGGTGAAGGACAGAATATTACGCATTCTCAGAAAAAAATGGGTGAGCATGCACTTAAAGCATTCCGCGATCGTTTCGATATTCCGGTTGATGATGAAAAGATTGCGGAAGCACCTTTTTATAAGTTTCCAGAAGACAGTGTAGAAATGAAATATATGCGTGCACAGCGCGAAAAGCTCGGTGGTTATATGCCGCAGCGACAGGATACTGCAGAACCACTGGTAATACCGAGCCTCGAAACGTTTAGTGCATTACTCAAAGATAGTGGCGATAGGGAGTTTTCTACTACAATGGCATTTGTCCGAATCCTATCAACTCTAACTCGTGACAAGCAGATTGGTAAAAATATTGTGCCTATAGTGCCAGATGAAGCTCGTACTTTTGGTATGGAAGGCATGTTCCGCCAGTTGGGTATTTACTCTTCTCAAGGGCAGTTATATGAACCCATGGATTCAGATCAAGTGATGTATTACCGCGAAGATGTCAAAGGTCAGATCCTGCAGGAAGGTATTAACGAAGCGGGTGCAATGTCTTCATGGATTGCTGCTGGCTCAGCTTATAGTTCGCATGGCATCAATATGATGCCTTTCTACATTTATTATTCGATGTTCGGCTTTCAACGAATTGGTGATCTGGCTTGGGCTGCAGGCGATATGCAGGTCAGAGGTTTTTTGATGGGCGGCACAGCCGGCAGAACAACGCTGGCAGGTGAAGGTTTGCAACATCAGGATGGTCATAGTCTTATCGTTGCAGGTACCATTCCTAACTGTGTTTCCTACGATCCAACCTATGCTTATGAATTGGCTGTTATTATTCACGATGGTATGAAACGTATGTTTCAGTTAAATAATAAAGTCTTTTACTATATCACCGTGATGAATGAAAATTACAGCCATCGAGCTCTGCCAAAAGGTGCTGAGCAAGGTATTATTAAGGGTATTTACTGTCTGCAAGAGGGTGATGAAAAAGGTAAGAAAGTTCAGTTAATGGGGTCTGGCACGATTTTACGTGAAGTATTGGAAGCATCAGAATTGCTCAAGCAAGACTTTGACATTAATTCTGATGTTTGGAGTGTCACTAGTGTTAACGAACTAGCGCGTGAAGCCTCAGACTGTACCCGATGGAATCAGCTTCACCCAATGAAAAAAGCAAGAAAGAGCTACCTTCAAACGCAGCTAGACGGGCGTAAAGGGCCCGCAGTTATGGCGACTGACTACACCCGTGCATTCGTCAGTCAACTGCGCGAACATGTTCCAATGCCATTTACAACCCTCGGAACGGATGGCTATGGGCGAAGTGATACGCGAGTCAATTTACGTACTTTCTTTGAGGTGAATCGTTTCTATATTGTGGTCACTGCACTTAAAGCTTTGGCAGACACGGGTGAAATAGAAGATAAGGTCGTTCAGTTAGCCATTAAGAAATATAAGATCGATCCCGAAAAACCCAATCCAATGACAGTATAGTCAGTAGTAGAGGAAATAATTTTGTCAGAACTATTAACAATAACGCTACCGGCACTGGGTGACTTCGACGAAATCGAAATTATTGAAGTGCTGATAGTGCCTGGTGATGAAATTGAAGCGGAAGACTCCACTATCATTTTAGAGTCCGACAAGGCAACGATGGAAATACCGAGTCCTTACTCCGGTAAGGTGGTGTCGGTTCACGTCAAAGTTGGTGATCGCATTTCAGAGGGCACTACAATCGCTAAACTTGAGGCAGCTGAAGTAAAACAGGATGAGCCTGTGACGTTAGAAAAAGAACAGGTGCCAACTTCAATAGAAAAAGTGATTGAGATTGTTCCTGAAATTAAAGTAACAGGAGAGAAAAAAGATGTTGCAGATCAAAAAACAGCTAAGTTGCCGCCAATTTTGCCCACGAGACATGAAGAAAATCAAACTAATAAGCTCATCCATGCAAGTCCATCGATCCGACGTCACGCCAGAGAGCTGGGTGTTAACTTAGAATTGTTGATTGGGACGGGAGCTAAAGGCCGAATCTTAAAAGAGGATGTTAAAGCTTTCATTAAAGCCACCCTATCGGCTTCGCCATCGGGGGGTGGAATTTCAGTGTCGGTCATGCCAACGATCGATTTTTCAAAGTTTGGTGAGGTTGAGGTTGAAACCTTGAGTCGTATTCAAAAAATATCAGGAGCTCACTTGCATCGAAGTTGGGTAAGTGTTCCTCACGTCACTCAGTTTGATGAAGCCAACATTACTGCGCTAGAAGCCTTCCGTAAATCACTCAAAAGTGAAGCAGAAAAAAAGGGTGTTCGGCTAACCCCTCTCGTGTTTATGATGAAAGCTGTGGTTGCTGCGCTGCAAGAATTTCCTCGCTTTAATGCATCTTTAGACAGTAGTGGTGAACGTTTGATATTGAAAAAGTATTTTCATATTGGCGTTGCAGTGGATACGCCCAACGGCTTAATGGTGCCAGTTATTCGTGATGTTGACAAAAAAGGACTATATGACCTAGCTGAAGAACTAGCCTTAACCGCACAAAGGGCAAGGGAAGGCAAAATGTTACCGGGTGATATGCAAGGTGGTTGCTTTACTATATCCAGTTTGGGTGGGATTGGTGGTACTAATTTCACTCCCATTGTGAACGCCCCGGAAGTCGCTATTTTGGGTGTCGCAAAAGCTAAAATGCAGCCAGTCTACCAGGACGATGGCACCTTTAGTGCGGAATTAATTTTACCTTTAGCTTTGTCCTATGATCATCGAGTCATAGATGGTGCCCAAGGAGCCAGATTTACTAGTTTTTTGAGTCAGGTAATTACAGATATCAGAAGAGTATTATTATAATCATGAGCATTAAACAAATAGAGCTGCCAGATATTGGTGGATTCGACAGCGTTGAAATTATTGAATTACATATTGCTGTTGGCGACCAAATTAACCTTGAAGACCCTATCATCACTTTGGAATCAGAAAAGGCATCAATGGATATACCGTCACCACAGTCCGGTACAGTCAGTGAAATACGGGTGTCAGTCGGTGATAAAATTGCTGAGGGTAGCGTACTGTGCAGTATTAAAGTGGATGAAGTATCAACAGCAGAAATTAATTCCAACGATCATCAAGCCAAATTAACGAATAACGACAACCAGGAGGATGCGGTGTCAACCGGTTCAACAGACAGTAAAGCATTAGTATCAGGAAAAAAGATGGAAATAAAGACAGAATTGCTGGTGCTGGGTGCAGGCCCTGGCGGTTATACCGCAGCCTTTCGAGCGGCAGATTTAGGTAAAAAGGTTACCTTGGTTGAGCGTTATGATTCACTCGGTGGTGTTTGTTTAAATGTCGGTTGCATTCCTTCAAAAGCACTGTTGCATACCGCTCAAATGCTTAATGAAGCCGAGCATATGAAAGCGAATGGCGTTGACTTTGGTAAACCAAAAATTGATTTGGCTGGTGTCAATAGCTTCAAGAATAAAGTCGTGTCCAAACTAACAGGTGGTCTTAAGCAGCTCGCGAAGCAGCGTAAAGTTGATGTCATTACGGGTGCAGGTAAATTTGTTGATCAGCATCATTTATCAGTCATAAAAGAGGGTGTTGAAACGTTAATTTATTTCGATAATTGTATTATTGCTGCTGGCTCTCAACCAACACAGATCCCCGTATTTCCAAATGATGACAAGCGTTTAATGGACTCAACTGATGCTCTTGATGTAAGCAGTATTCCGAAGACATTGCTAATAGTGGGTGGTGGTATTATCGGGCTTGAAATGGCAACTGTTTATGATGCGTTGGGTGCAGAAGTGTCCGTCGTAGAATTCATGGATAGCCTTATGCCGGGTTGTGATAAAGACTTGGTTCGACCTTTGAGCAAACGGATTTCTAAGAAATATAAAGCCATTTATTTGAACACTAAGGTGTCTGATATAAAACCTCAAAAATCTGGTTTGAAAGTGAGTTTCGAAGGTGCTAAAGCACCGGAACCGCAGATATATGATAAAGTTCTGGTTGCTGTTGGGCGTCGACCTAATGGGTTGAAAATAGGTGCTGATCAAGCAGGCGTCAGAGTTGATGAAGCAGGGTTTATTCAAGTCGATAATCAAATGCGTACCAACGTAGCTAATATTTTTGCCATTGGTGACATTGTTGGCGGCCCAATGCTGGCACATAAAGCGACTCATGAAGCTAAAGTTGCCGCGGAAGTTATTAGTGGCATGAAGTCGTGCTTTGAGCCAAAAACAATTCCTTCGGTCGCTTACACCGACCCTGAGGTTGCTTGGATGGGTCTCACTGAAACCGAAGCTAAGAAGCAAGGAATTGAATACGAGAAAGGCACATTTCCTTGGGCTGCAAGTGGTCGAGCGCTCGGTAATGATCGGGATGAAGGATTGACTAAGGTGCTTTTTGATAAGGACACCAAACGCCTTTTGGGAGCAGGAATCGTTGGTGTGAATGCCGGTGAATTGATTGCAGAAGCTGTACTTGCGCTTGAAATGGGAGCCGACATGGAAGATATAAGCTTGACCATTCACCCTCACCCAACCTTATCAGAAACCTTTAATTTTGCAGCTGAGATGGCTGAAGGTACCATTACTGATTTGTATATTCCCAAACGCAAATAACGACCTTAGGCTGGCATTCATCTTAATTAATGACAGTCATTATGATTACCTTAGACAATGAACCTAATGGGCAATAACAATCCCATGCTTAACTTTGTTCGAATCGGCGAGGGTGAACCGCTTATTATTTTACATGGGTTATTTGGTTCTAATAAAAACTGGCAATCAATATCAAAAGTTTTATCTCAATCTTTTGATGTATTAACGCTTGATCTACGTAATCACGGAGAGTCTTTTCATAGTGATGTGATGGACTATCCTAGTATGGTCAGAGATGTCCATCATTTGCTTAACCAGTTAGAGATTAAGTCTTGTCGGTTAATGGGACATAGCATGGGTGGTAAAGTCGCAATGTTGTTTGCTTCACAGTATCCGCAACTTATTTCACAGCTAGTTGTGGTGGACATAGCACCGATTTCTTATCAGCATAACTTCGACCACTTGATTGATCCGATTATTGCGTTAAAGCTCGATGAAATGGATACTCGTACTGACGTCGATAAAGCGCTGCAAACTGATATTGCTGATTCTCAGTTACGCCAATTCCTGTTACAAAGTTTGGCTCGTAAGCCTCATGGCTGGCGATGGAAAAATAATTGGTCTGCGATAAAAAAGCATCGTGATAAAATTATCGGCTTTCAATTTCCAGAAGAAGCTCAACCAGGCAGCTGGAAAGTAAATATCCCAACACTCTTTATTAGCGGGGAGCTGTCTGATTATGTTGATGAAATAGGTAAAGGTGTAATTAACCACCACTTCGAAAAACCACACTTTAGAGTAATTAATGATGCCAACCATTGGCTCCATGCGGAACAGCCCAAACAGTTTGCAGACGCCGTAATGAATTTTTTCAGAAATCAATAAACTCTTCTTAAGAATTAGGTTGGCCTACCGATAATGGTTATATGCGAGCCAAGCTACTAATACCACTGTGCACTATGCTAATGGGCTTCATATCGGAATCGACTGCAATCGACCGTCGGTATTTTGCGCCCATGGAAGAATCCAAATGGACAGTGACATCAGCCACTCCACTGCTTTGTGAAATGGAGCACGTCATTCCGTATTTTGGGAAAGCTGTTTTCTGGCGTGAATCTGGCCGAAATCTGCGTTTAAAATTAATTACAGATCAACGTTTTAGTAACGGTCTTAAAGTTGAACTAGTCTCACAATCTCCGAGTTGGAAGTCATCGATTGATCCAATAAAGTTAGCCAGTCTAGAAACCAATGGACAGAGTTCGTGGTTAGACATACCTGAAAGAGTAGCAAAATTAACTTATCTTGAGTTACATGATGGGTTTCAGCCAAGTTTCTTTTTTACAAAAAATAGAAAGCTTTACGACTCAATGTCCGTGTTCATATCAACAGTTCGCTTTCGTGACGCTGAGCCCGCATTTGAACGCTGTGTTAGTGGCTTGTACCCCATCCATTATGACGATGTTAAATTTTCAACGATTCACTTTGGTAGTGATGAAGAATTTCCGCTAATGGCCGATGAGCAAACTGCATTTTCTGATATGGTGAACTACCTTGCCGTGGATCAATCAATTAAACAAGTCGTCATCTCTGGTTATGCCGATCAAACAGGCAGCGTGTGTTACAACGAAACCTTAACTTCAAGACGTGCCTGGTACATCTATGATTTGTTAGTGCAGTTAGGCGTCGATCTAGATTTACTTCGAGTCAACTACTATGGAGAAAGTCAGCTTCTTCAAAAAGGCAATTCTGCCGGTGATCAGGCCGCCAATCGACGTGTAACAGTCGAGTTAATTCGATAAGTTTAAAATAAGTCAGTCAGATTAAGAGCGCACTTAGTGGACTTAATCAAGTAGTCTCTTCGTTAAGTTCAAGCTCCTCTGCTTACGACTGTTTGAGACGCGAATACCTTGACTGCCAATAAACCTCAGTTCCTTCATTTTGTATTGAAACAGATCGGGATAGTATAAAAAGTAAATCTGACAGTCGGTTAATGTACTGGCAGGTGATTGGGTTTATAGTTTCTTTTGCTCTGAGCGTGACTAATGAGCGTTCCACTCGACGACAAACTGTTCTTGCCAAGTGCAAAAAGGCAGTAGCAGGAGAGCCCGCGGGTAAAATAAATTCTTTTAATGGTGGCAATACAGCATTGAATTCCTCTGCTGCCAATTCTATGCCATCGACATGCATCGCTTTTATTAACAACGTGCTTGGTTGACACAGTTCAGCGCCAATATCAAATAAGTCATGCTGGACTATAGTTAGGACCTTTCGAACCTGCTCGCCCTCAATAGCATTCAACGCCACTCCAATGACGGCATTGAGCTCATCTACTTCACCAAGGCAGTGAATTCTGACGTCATCTTTAGCACGACGGGACCCGTCGGCTAACCCCGTGCTGCCCTCATCACCCGTGCGAGTGACGATTGCCGATAATCGATTACCCATAAAATAAAGAACCTAATGTTGTATAACAAGTTAAGAAATCACTGCCAGATTAATAATTAGAAATAATGTCGATATTTACCACCATTCCTACTTGTCCTTTGAAGACAGAAATTCGTCTAGTGTCAGCGTAAAGCCATTATAACAAAAGTAAGACCTTACCAATAAATAGAACAATAACGCGATCAATAAAATGTTATTCAGTTCAACTTTTGACTTTGGCAATATTGTTTTTTTGCTCCCTCCAGGCGACAAGTAAACCACCTGAAATAATAAATATAACACCAGGAAAAAGTTGTTCAAAAGGTGTTTCATCAAATAACACCCAGCCAAATATAAATGCAAATGGAATACCAAAGTATTCAAAGGGGGAGAGTTTGCTCGGTTTGGTCAATCGATAAGCTGTAATCATGCAAAAAACAGCAAACCCGCCAACCACCCCCATTGTCAATAACCAGAGCCAATCTGTTGTTTGGGTCACAGTAATATAACCTGTCGTAAAGAACAGTATTCCGGAACTGCAGATTAATGCGCCAATAGACGCATACAAGTTGATGAGTGCTGTTGGAATCAATTTATCAATTAATTTTACACAAATGGTGGAAAGCGAATAACCAAGTGATGCAAGTAGTGGCAGTAGGGCGTAAAAGGTAAAAATATGGGTCGCGGGTTGAATAATAAGTAAAACGCCAATAAAACCCGTAAAAACAGCGGCCCAACGCCAAATTCCAACCGTGTGTTTGAGAATTGGGATTGACAAGATGGTAATGAAAATAGGCCCTATATAGGTAAGCGTTGTGGCTGTAGCGAAAGTTAACTTGGTTATTCCAAAGTAAAAGCAGTATTGTGCGACTCCTAAAATTAAGCCCCTGAATAAGCCAAAGCGCCACTGCAGAAAACACCATTTTCGTCCACTACGGTGCCACTCCTGTGAAAGAATTAATACTAGGATAGAGGGCAGTAAACCAAATATATTGCGAAAAGTCGCTAATTGTTGCACTGGATAACGATCACCCAGATGTTTAATAATGGCAGCTTGAGTATCGAACAGAAGTAATGCGAGTAAAATAAAAGCTACTGCTTTAGCAAAATCGATATTTTTATCGGGCAAAGCAGTGGGCCATCCAGTCAATCGGTTAATTTGATTTTAAGATGCTTTCTCATGCAAGCGCTGCAAATGAAAGCCTGAGCTAAATTCTAAACTGCAGGTTACATTTGTCAATGTTTTGGTATTGTTTAGTTTTAATTGCTGACTGAAGCACTAATAATAAAATCTAGTCGTTGGACTCGAACCAAAGCTTTGTTAAGGATAAAAAAGACCATTCTTGGGCCTTGAATAAATTAAATTACTAATCGGATTGAAAATTGCTCTGTCTTTAGATGATTTAAAAGGAGGGATCTCTCTAATAGTCAAGCTCGCTTTAATTCCGCGATCAAGTCGTCTAACTCACCGCTTGAGTTCATTCCTAGTAATTCATCACAACCTCCAATATGCGTATCGCCAATAAATATTTGAGGCACACTAGTGCTGCCATGGCTCACTTTAAGCATTGCCTGATAGGCTTCAGGTCGTCCTCCAACATCAATTTCCTTAAAGGGAAGGTTTTTTTGCTTGAGAAGTTGTTTTGCGCGATGACAGAAACCGCATAGCATGGACGAATATATAGTAATGCCTGACATGAGTTTTTAACGTCCTAGTAAATTTAAATATCCTCACAGTCTATTCAAAACTAGTTGTGAAATATCCATATTTTTATCATGGGGAAGCGTAAGACTTTACTGTTTGATCCAGTCTGCATTCCTACAGCTGAAGATGGTTAAATAATTATTATCAATATTTGATCAATTTCACCTATTAAACATAGACGAAAAATAGCATTTATCGTAGAATTCCACCTCAAAGAAGTTGCTGCTTTCGCAGCGTAAGATTTTAAATTTAATTTTTAATGGAAAGAACTATTGTTCCTTCTGTTTTCGTGCGCGCGCATTTTTTTGAACCTGGAGGTTTTGTGCCAAACCCAGCAATATTAGCCCTGCAAGATGGAACTATATTTAAGGGTATATCGATCGGTGCCGACGGTATATCCCCCGGTGAGGTGGTTTTTAATACATCAATGACTGGCTACCAGGAAATCTTAACCGACCCTTCATATTGTTCTCAGCTCATAACACTAACTTACCCCCATATTGGAAATACTGGTGTAAATAGTGAAGATGAAGAAGCCCAGAATATTCACGCCAGTGGACTAATCATCAGAGATTTACCCCTACTTGCCAGTAACTGGCGCAGCGAAAGTAGTCTTCAAGACTACTTAGTAGCTAGAGATGTTGTTGCAATTGCCGACATAGACACTCGAAAACTAACGCGCCATCTCCGTAATCATGGCGCTCAAAATGGCGCTATAGTTGCTGGCGTAAATCCTTCCTTAGAACAAGCACTTGAAGCTGCTAGGTCATTTGAGGGGCTGCAAGGTATGGATTTGGCAAAAGTAGTTAGCACTAAGCAACGCTATGACTGGTCTCTGTCTACTTGGACTTTAGAGCAAGGCTATGAAGAGCCCGCCAACAACCGTTACCACATCGTTGCTTATGATTATGGCATTAAGAAAAATATACTGTGCATGCTCGCCCAACGTGGCGCAAAAATAACGGTTGTTCCAGCACAGACTCCTGCACAAGAAGTATTGGCAATGAATCCCGATGGCGTTTTTTTGTCAAATGGGCCTGGTGATCCAGAGCCGTGTCATTATGCAATATCAGCGATAAAGACAATTCTTGAAACAAATGTTCCTGTCTTCGGCATCTGTCTGGGGCATCAGCTGTTAGCGCTCGCAAGTGGCGCAAAAACAATGAAAATGAAGTTTGGTCACCATGGTGCTAATCATCCAGTTCAGGATATTGATACTGGCGCTGTAATGATTACCAGTCAAAATCATGGCTTTGCAGTCGACCAAACCAGTTTGCCTAATAATTTACGTACCACGCACATTTCTTTATTCGACCAAAGTTTACAAGCAGTTCATCGAAAGGATAAACCCGCTTTTAGCTTTCAAGGTCATCCTGAAGCGAGCCCCGGTCCACATGATGTAGCTCCTTTGTTTGATCACTTTTTTGAGTTGATAGCGGTTTATATCAATCAGAAAGCGGATCGTTCGAATATTGGTGGAGAAGTCTAATGCCATTAAGAAAAGACATTAAATCAGTATTAATTATTGGTGCTGGACCAATTGTTATTGGTCAAGCTTGTGAATTCGACTACTCGGGTGCCCAAGCATGTAAGGCATTAAAAGAGGAAGGCTTAAGAGTCATATTAATTAACTCCAACCCTGCCACTATTATGACTGACCCCAGCATGGCAGATGCGACCTACATCGAACCGATTCACTGGAAGGCAGTTGAAAAAATAATTGAAAAAGAACGTCCCGATGTGTTATTGCCGACCATGGGTGGTCAGACAGCGCTTAATTGTGCGCTCGACCTTGACAGAGAAGGGGTGCTTGAAAAATACAACGTAGAAATGATTGGTGCGAGTCGCGAAGCCATCGACATGGCTGAAGATCGCGATCAATTCCGCAAGGCAATGACGGATATTGGTTTAAGCACACCCAAAGCTTTTGTTGCCCACAGCTTGGAAGAAGCCTGGCAAGGGCAGGCTCAAATTGGCTTTCCTATCATTATTCGGCCTTCATTCACGATGGGTGGAAGCGGCGGGGGTATTGCCTATAATCGCGAAGAATTTGAAGATATTATCAAGCGTGGACTTGAGCTATCGCCAACTACTGAGGTATTAATTGAAGTATCAGTACTCGGCTGGAAAGAATATGAAATGGAAGTTGTGCGTGATCGAAACGACAATTGTATTATCATCTGTTCAATTGAAAACCTTGATCCGATGGGCGTACATACGGGTGATTCTATTACGGTTGCGCCTGCACAAACGCTGACTGATAAAGAATATCAAATCATGCGGAATGCCTCGATTGATGTATTACGGAAAATTGGGGTCGAGACGGGTGGCTCTAACGTGCAGTTTGCGATCAATCCTGAGAATGGTGAAATGATCGTAATAGAAATGAATCCGCGAGTGTCACGTTCTTCCGCTTTGGCTTCAAAGGCAACGGGTTTTCCGATTGCCAAAGTGGCTGCCAAGTTAGCTGTTGGTTATACCTTGGATGAGCTACAAAATGACATTACTGGTGGCTCAACACCGGCATCGTTTGAACCGTCGATTGATTACGTCGTCACTAAAATACCTCGTTTTACTTTTGAGAAATTTCCGCAGGCGGATGATCGTTTGTCGACTCAAATGAAGTCGGTTGGTGAAGTGATGGCGATTGGTCGAAGCTTTCAGGAATCATTCCAAAAAGCGCTACGAGGACTAGAAACCGGTGTCTTTGGTCTGGATGAAATTGTTGAACCAAATCTTAATAAAGACGAACTTGAAGATCTGTTTCGTAAAGAGCTAAGGCTGCCTGGTGCGAATCGTATTTGGTATGTTGCTGATGCATTTCGCGCTGGATATAGTGCTCAACGGCTATTTGACGAAACTAAAATCGATCCTTGGTTCTTAGCGCAGATTGAAGACTTAATTCGTTGTGAAAAAGAGCTAAAGGGGCGAGATGCCAAGTCGATTAGTGCTGATGAATTTTTTGCGTTAAAAAGGAAAGGTTTTTCTGATAGAAGACTGTCGACCTTACTCGAAGTTGATGAGATAGAAGTCAGTGACTTGCGCCGAGCGCTGGGTATTCGCCCCGTATACAAGCGAGTAGATACCTGCGCTGCTGAATTTTCATCTTCCACTGCCTATCTTTATTCAACCTACGAGCAAGAGTGCGAGGCTGAGCCGAGTGGTCGAGATAAAATTATGGTGTTGGGTGGTGGACCTAATCGAATCGGTCAGGGCATTGAGTTCGACTATTGCTGTGTTCATGCGGCGATGGCAATGCGTGAAGATGGTTATGAAACGATTATGGTTAACTGTAACCCCGAGACTGTATCGACGGATTACGACACTTCTGATCGATTGTACTTCGAACCTTTAACCTATGAAGATGTGCTTGAAATAGTTCATTTAGAGAAACCTAAAGGCGTGATTGTTCAGTTTGGTGGACAAACGCCGTTAAATCTAGCCCGTGCACTCGAGTCTGCGGGTGTGCCCATCATTGGTACAACTCCAGATTCGATTGACTTAGCCGAAGATCGTGAGCGCTTTCAGAAAATGATTCATGACTTAGACTTGCTTCAACCGCCTAACCGTATTGCCTTTGATGTCGAATCATCTGCTGCATTGGCGGATGAAGTTGGATTTCCACTCGTGGTAAGGCCGTCTTATGTGCTGGGTGGACGAGCTATGGAGATCGTCTACGATCAAGACGATTTGGCCAATTACATGAAGGAAGCGGTAAAAATTATTAAAGATTCGCCAATCTTACTTGATCGCTTTCTTGATGAAGCAATTGAAGTCGATGTCGATGCCATCTGTGACGGCAAGGATGTTGTGGTTTGTGGTTTAATGGAGCATATCGAACAAGCGGGAGTTCACTCTGGCGACTCAGCTTGTTCACTACCACCTTACTCACTGCCTGAGCACATTCAGCAAAAGCTTTGTGTTCAAGTAACGCAAATGGCGAAAGCCCTCAATGTTGTGGGTTTAATGAATACACAGTTTGCTATTAAAGGTGAAGAAATTTATATTCTTGAAGTTAATCCAAGAGCTTCGCGTACCGTGCCCTTTGTCTCTAAAGCAACTGGTGTTCCGTTAGCAAAAGTAGCGGCGCGTTGTATGGTTGGGCAGTCATTGGTTGATCAAGGGCAGACAAAGCAAGTAATACCTAACTTTGTATCGGTCAAAGAATCTGTATTTCCTTTTGCTAAATTTCAAGGGGTTGACCCGATTCTTGGACCAGAAATGAAATCAACCGGTGAAGTAATGGGAATTGGCCGTACTTTTGCAGAAGCTTTTGCGAAAGGCATGCAAGGGGCAGGTGTTCGTATACCGATGTCTGGCACCGCATTTTTAAGCGTGCGTGAAATCGATAAGCGATCAATTGCTACTTTGGCAAAAGAGCTTCATAACCAGGGCTTTAATTTAGTTGCAACCAGTGGCACGGCAAAAATCATTCAGGCTGCGGGTATTGAATGCAAGCACGTCAATAAAGTGAAAGAAGGCCGGCCCCACATTGTTGATATGATAAAGAATGATGAAATTGCATTAATCGTCAATACGACCGAAGGTCGCTCGGCTATTAGTGATTCCTACGCGATTCGACGAGAAGCGCTGATGCATTCTGTTTGTTATTCTACGACGATTTCGGGCGGAAACGCGATCTGTCAGGCCATGTCTCATCACGAAATTGGAGATGTATACAGGCTTCAAACCTTGCACCAGGATTAGTACTTATGAACCAAATACCAGTAACAGCAGAAGGCTCTGAAAGGTTAAAAGCTGAGCTAAAAGATTTGAAATATGTCAAAAGGCCTATTGTAGTTGAAGCCATTGCGGTTGCAAGAGATCACGGTGACTTAAAAGAAAATGCTGAATATCATGCGGCTCGTGAAGAGCAAGGCTTTATGGAAGGTCGCATTGCTGAGTTAGAGTCTGTGTTAGGTAATGCTCAAATTATTGACATTAAAAAGTTAAATCAAACGGGCAAGATTGTTTTTGGCTGCACCGTCGAGTTAATTGATGTCGAAAGTGATGAAGAGGTAATCTATCAGATTGTTGGCAATATTGAGGCCGACATTAGGCTCAATCGAATCGCTATTAGCTCCCCGATTGCGAGAGCTATGATAGGTAAAGAAGAAGGTGATGAAGTTATTGTTCGTGCACCCAGTGGTGACCGGGAATACGAGGTTACCGCGGTTCATTATCGTTAAATTTACGGGGAGTGTTGTAGCCTCGGGATATTACTCATGGTTAAAATTTAGCGTAAAGGTTTGTCGCTGACGATCTTACCAAATCGGTCAGACTTAACATTACGCCTATAAATTACAGCAACATTTCCGATGGCTTGAATTGACTCAGCTTTGTGACGAGCGCAAATAGAGTCTATCATTTTTTTTTTGACTGATTTTTCTGAGGCGGGTATTCGAATTTTAATCAGTTCATGATGTTCAATAGCTATTTCTATTTCATTTTGAACGGCTTCGGTTAAACCATTCTGGCCGATCATCACGACAGGCTTTAATAGATGAGATTCAGCTCTTAAACGTTTATTCTGTACTTTTGATAGGTTCATTCTAATGCTAAGTTCTGATGTGGCTTTAAAGTTGGTCATACTAACACAGGTTGTTCATACAGGTTTCGAGAATTAAAGCATGTCACGCTCCAAAAGCAGCCAAAAATGGCTTCAGGAACACCATGATGATCAATACGTCTTGCAGGCACGTAAAGAAGGCTATCGTTCACGTGCAGTATATAAGCTAATAGAGCTCCAGCAAAAAGACAAACTGCTAAAGCCCGGTATGTTTGTGCTTGATCTAGGCGCTGCGCCTGGTGGTTGGAGTGAATACGTAAGTCATTTTGCTGGTCCCAAAGGCCGTCTGATTGCAATTGATCTATTACCAGTTGATCCAATTGCGGGCGTAGAAATTATTCAAGGAGACTTCACAGAAGCCGATACATTAGAGCAAATTCTTGATTTGGTTGATAGGCAGCCAGTTGACCTTGTTTTATCTGATATGGCCCCCAACTTAAGTGGAGTTGATTCAGTTGACCAACCTCGATCCATGTATTTGGGGGAGCTGGCTTTCGAATTAGCGAAAGACTGTTTGGCTAAAGATGGACAATTTGTAGTCAAACTATTTCAGGGAGAAGGGTACGAGGCGCTTATTTCGTCATTTAAATTGGCTTTCAAGTCTGTCAAGTACCGTAAGCCGGATGCATCAAGGGCAAGATCTCGTGAAATTTATGCGGTTTGTAGTGGTTTGAAATAAAGAATTCGATTATGAATATGCTAGTATTTTAATCGTTTAATAGTGGTATGACGCTTAAAGTGTCGATTCGAAATTATTCTAAGTTAGTTTTTAATATGCTGACTTAGTAAACACAAGATAAGGTGTTGACAAGTGAATGATGTAGCAAAGAATTTAATATTATGGGTGGTGATCGCTGTTGTTTTATTAACAGTATTTCAGAGCTTTGGTGGGCGCACTAGCAATAGTGGCACTAATTTGAAGTATTCAGATTTTCTTACCCAAGTGAAGCAAGGTCAGGTGAAAGAGGTTTTGATTGAAGGTCAGAGCATCACAGGTCAGCTGAAATCAGGTATCGCCTTTATGACTTATAGTCCTGAGACAGACAATTCTGCATTAATCGGTGAAATGGACCGTGCCAATGTAACCATTGTTGGCAAGCCACCTGAGCAACCTTCTTTACTTGCACATATATTTGTAAGCTGGTTTCCTTTTATTGTTTTAATTGGCTTGTGGGTTTTCTTTATGCGCCAGATGCAAGGTGGCGGTGGCGGCAAAGGGGCCATGTCATTTGGGAAAAGCAAGGCAAGGTTACTGAGTGAAGATCAGATCAACATTTCTTTCAATGATGTTGCTGGCGTTGATGAGGCAAAAGAAGAGGTCGGTGAGTTAGTAGAATTCTTGAGAGACCCCTCTAAATTTCAAAAGCTCGGCGGTAGAATTCCTCGTGGCATTTTGATGGTAGGCTCGCCTGGAACGGGTAAAACGCTACTGGCTAAAGCCATAGCGGGTGAAGCTAAAGTACCGTTCTTTACAATCTCTGGTTCTGACTTTGTTGAAATGTTTGTTGGTGTTGGTGCCTCTCGTGTTCGAGACATGTTTGAGCAAGCCAAAAAGCACTCACCCTGCATTATATTTATTGATGAAATTGATGCTGTTGGTCGGCATCGTGGCGCTGGAGTGGGTGGCGGTCATGACGAGCGTGAACAAACATTAAACCAGCTACTGGTCGAAATGGATGGTTTTGAAGGAAATGAAGGTGTTATTGTAATTGCCGCAACTAATCGTCCGGATGTGTTAGATCCAGCCTTATTAAGGCCAGGTCGTTTTGACCGCCAAGTTGTTGTCCCCCTGCCTGATGTTCGTGGCCGTGCACAAATTTTGAAAGTTCACATGCGTAAAGTGCCTGCTGCTGACAACGTGGATGCCATGGTAATTGCGCGTGGTACGCCTGGTTTTTCTGGTGCTGACCTTGCTAACTTAGTCAATGAGGCCGCACTGTTTGCTGCCCGAGGCAATAAGAAATTGGTGCATATGGGTGAGTTTGAGCGAGCCAAAGATAAAATTATGATGGGCGCAGAACGTAAGTCTATGATCATGAATGATGGTGAGAAGAAGCTTACGGCCTATCACGAAGCAGGGCATGCAATTGTTGGCAGAATAGTGCCTGAGCATGATCCCGTTTATAAGGTCAGTATTATACCGCGTGGGCGTGCACTCGGCGTTACGATGTTTTTACCAGTCGAAGATCGTTACAGTTACAGTAAAAAGTTGCTCGAAAGTCAGTTGTCTAGCTTGTATGGTGGGCGTATAGCTGAAGAACAAATCTTTGGTGCTGACGCGGTTACAACGGGTGCATCAAACGATATTGAGCGAGCTACCAGTATTGCCCGAAGTATGGTGACGCAGTGGGGTCTATCAGACCGTATGGGGCCACTTTCGTACAGTGAAGAAGAGGGCGAAGTGTTCCTTGGTAAATCCATGGGTAAACAAAAAACAGTATCAGACGAGACGGTTCGGGCCATTGATTCAGAAATTCGAACGCTTATTGATAGAAACTATCAACGTTCAGTTGATATATTGAAAGAAAATGAAGATAAGCTGCACGTAATGGCTGACGCATTGATGAAATACGAAACCATTGACTCTAGTCAAATTGATTCAATCATGGAAGGTAAAGTGCCTGGCCCACCTCAAGACTGGACAGATGACGAGTCTAGCTCTTCTGGTTCTGGTGGCAATAGTGCTCCAGCCGAGGTTGAGAAAGATAAGGCTGACGAAAATTCAGATCTTCCTGACCCAGCCACTAAGCTCCATTAACTTTAATATAGGGCAAAGATCGTGCAATCGGTCTTTGCTTTTTTATGCGTCCCAATAACTCATTTAAAGACAATTTAGAGCAATCAAAGCCAAGAAAACACATTCAAGTGATGGGCGTAATAAACACGACACCTGACTCATTTTCTGATGGTGGGCAATTTTCGGCTATAGATAATGCTTTTCAGCATGCACTTAAACTGATTGATGATGGCGTTGATATTCTTGACGTGGGTGGAGAGTCAACTAGACCTGGTTCAGTCCAAGTCGGCCTTGATCAAGAGCTTGCGCGCACTGTTCCACTGATTAAGTTAATTCGAGAAGTATCAGATGTGGCCATTTCAATTGATACTAATAAACCCGATGTAATGCAGCAAGCAGTTGACGCTGGGGCTACCATGATTAACAGTATTTGGGCCTTGCGATTAGAAAGTTCATTGGAATTGGCAGCAGACCTCGATGTTCCAGTGTGCTTTATGCATATGCAGGGAACGCCAGAAACTATGCAAAAAAATCCAACCTATGACGATGTTGTGAATGATGTGCTAGATTTTTTAAAGCATCGAATTGATGCTGCAATAAATGCAGGCATCAAGCCCTATAATATCATTGTTGACCCTGGCTTTGGCTTTGGAAAAACATTGCAACATAACTTGCAACTGTTGCAATCACTCGCGGAATTTAAATCTTTGAACGTACCCTTACTAGTGGGCATGTCACGAAAGGGCATGATCGGTACGATACTCAACAAGCCAGTGGATCAGCGTCTTCATGGCAGCGTTTCGAGCGCTGTTATTGCAGCGATGCTAGGGGCTGATATAGTCCGTGTTCATGATGTTCCTGAAACGTTAGATGCCATTGCAATGGTAAATGCGCTGCAGCAGTTCGATTGATTTAGGTCTCTAAGTGGATAAACTTGGTTAGAATATAAAAATAAATAAGAGGGAATTGTAATGAGCCGACGATATTTTGGTACTGATGGCATTCGAGGCAAAGTAGGCGTTCCACCAATGACGGTCGACTTTGTAATGAAGGTTGGCTGGGCAGCCGGCAAGGTACTTGCCAAGCAGGGTAAAGGAAGCGTTGTCATTGGAAAGGACACTCGAATATCTGGCTATATGTTTGAATCAGCTCTAGAGGCAGGTTTGGCCGCAGCGGGTCTGGATGTCATATTACTAGGTCCTATGCCGACACCTGCTGTTGCTTATATGACACAAGCTCGAAGAGCGGTTGCGGGTATTGTGATTAGTGCATCGCACAACCCATATCATGACGATGGGGTTAAGTTTTTTAATGCTGACGGCTACAAACTATCGGATAAAGTTGAACAAGCAATAGAAGATATGATTGACCAGCCATTGACGATGGTTGAGTCCGAGTTATTGGGAAAAGCCACTCGAATGGAGGATGCGAAAGGTCGCTATATTGAGTACTGCAAAAGCTCAATCCCGTTTAACACGACATTGAGAGGGATGAAAATAGTAGTCGATTGTGCCCACGGAGCAACTTATCATATTGCTCCCGCTGTGTTTCGTGAATTAGGTGCTGAGGTGCTTGAATTAGGAACCAAGCCAAACGGATTGAATATTAATAAGGATGTCGGTGCACTTCATCCTGACAATATGCGTGCGATGGTTTTAGAAAATCAGGCTGATATGGGCATTGCGTTTGATGGCGATGGCGATCGTTTGATGATGATGGATTCTAAAGGTGATGTTAAAGATGGCGATCAACTGCTGTACATTATTGCTAAGAGTAAATTAATGACAGGGCGTCTTTCCGGTGGGGTGGTCGGTACACTGATGACTAACTTAGGGCTAGAGCATGCTCTGAAAAAAGAAGGTATTGAATTCGAAAGAGCCAATGTGGGCGATCGACATGTTATGGAAAAGCTAATGGACAAAGGCTGGTCTGTTGGTGGAGAGTCATCGGGACATATTATTTGCCTCGACAAGACATCAACTGGCGATGGCATTATTGCCTCATTACAAGTACTTGATTGGTTGGTAGAAAAGGATATCACTTTGACCAAAGCCTGCAATGGTATGTCATTATATCCGCAAATTATGATTAATGTTCCTATTGCTAAAAAGATCGATTTACAATCGCTACCAGCAGTTCAGCAGTCTGTGAGTGCTGCAGAGTCTGAGCTCAACGGCAAAGGCAGAGTGCTGCTAAGAGCGTCGGGTACTGAGCCATTAATTAGAGTAATGGTGGAAGGTGAGGATGCCGTTTTAGTAAATAAACTGGCATTAGAAATTGCTGCCTCTGTCACCGTATCGGCATCAACTTAACTATTTGTGTATTTTATTCATTTGTCGATTGATTTATTGTCTTTAGGTGAGTAACCTTTGGCGCCGATTTGATCAGTAGTAAAAATAGATGAGAACCACCCTAATTGCTGGAAACTGGAAGATGAATGGCAGTCTAGCCAGTGTCATCGAGCTGGTTGAAGGCATTCAGTTTGGGCTTGGGGCCGGTCAGTTTGAAAACACAGAACTCGTCGTTTGTCCGTCGTCTATATTCCTAATGGAAGTTAGTAGTATGTTAGGCGATACTGGTGTGCTACTAGGCGCTCAAAACGTTTGTGATCAGGCAGAGGGAGCTTTTACCGGTGAGGTATCAGCCACTATGCTAAAGGCGTGTGGCTGTCGTTATGCCCTAGTCGGGCACTCTGAACGTCGAGCGCTTTACTTAGAATCAGACCAACAGGTTGCGGATCGATTTGCAATGGCTGTTAAGTCAGGTTTAATACCAATCTTATGTGTTGGTGAATCGTTAAAAGAGCGTGAAGAAGGTTTAACAGAGTCGGTTGTCGCTAGGCAGTTAGATGCCATAATTGACTCTCAGGGTATTGTAGCAATTGCTGGAAGTGTTATTGCCTACGAACCAGTTTGGGCAATTGGGACGGGTGAAGTTGCAACACCTGACCAAGCACAAGCAGTTCATCGATTTATTCGAAATAAGTTAGCAGCGCTGGATTCAGTGGCTGCAGATAAAGTACAAATTTTATATGGTGGAAGCATGAACCCAAAAAATGCAAAAGACTTATTATCGCAACCTGATATTGACGGTGGTTTAATAGGTGGTGCGGCATTGAAAGCTTCCGACTTTTTAGCAATTGCTCAATCCGTTTAGGAATTTTGATGGAAAATTTAAATAGCGCATTGCTTATTGTTCAGGTCATTCTGTCAATAAGCTTGATTGTTTTGGTACTAATGCAGCACGGTAAAGGAGCTGATGCAGGTGCCGCTTTCGGAAGTGGCTCCTCATCAACTGTATTCGGCTCGAAAGGCTCTGGTAACTTTTTAAGTAAAACAACTGGGATTCTAGCCGCGTTGTTTTTTGTTGTTTGTATGTCGTTAGCATATTTAGGCAGCCATCGAAATGACTCTGGAACTCTGATGCAAAGCGTGACTTCAATTGATGCTGAAGCGTCTCAAGAAACAACGTTGGTAGAAAGTGATATGCCACCTGTTGACGCATCAACCAATGTGATATCAGGTTCAGATTTACCGCCTGCTGACTAATGAAATATAGCCGATGTGGTGGAATTGGTAGACACGCTATCTTGAGGGGGTAGTGGCGAAAGCTGTGCCGGTTCGACTCCGGCCATCGGCACCATTTTTTAGAGTTAAGTTTGAAACTTTAAATACAATTTTATTGTCATAAATTGGGTATATTTGTTAAAATATACTTATCGTTTGGGTTAAATTTTTAACCCTCAACTATTACCGTTATAGGCTAGTCGCTCTCCTGGCGCTAGCATTTATTTAGAGGCCTTTTGTTTCATATGTTAGGTAACTATCTACCGATATTAATTTTTATGGCTGTCACTCTTGTTATGGGCTCGATGTTCATCGTTGCAGGCAAGCTGTTAGGTCCATCTCGTCCAGATGCTGAAAAAAATTCTCCTTATGAATGTGGTTTTGAGGCATTCGAAGATAGTCGTATGAAGTTTGATGTGCGTTACTATTTGGTTGCTATATTGTTTATTATTTTTGATTTGGAAATAGCTTTTCTATTTCCATGGGCAATTGCGCTCGATGAGATCGGTACGTTTGGTTTAGTTGCAATGGCTATTTTTCTGGGTGTGCTTGTTGTTGGGTTCATCTTTGAATGGAAAAAAGGAGCGCTCGAATGGGAGTAGAAGGTGTATTCGAGCAAGGGTTTATGACTACCTCTGCTGATAAATTAATTAATTGGGCTCGAACAGGCTCTATGTGGCCAATGACATTTGGCTTGGCTTGTTGTGCTGTTGAAATGATGCAGGCAGGTGCAGCTCGTTACGACTTGGATCGATTTGGAATAATCTTTCGTCCCAGCCCCCGTCAGTCTGACGTGATGATTGTTGCGGGTACATTGGTTAATAAAATGGCGCCTGCGTTACGTAAAGTTTATGACCAAATGGCTGAACCGCGGTGGGTCATATCTATGGGTTCCTGTGCTAATGGTGGTGGTTACTATCACTATTCTTATGCCGTTGTGCGAGGCTGTGATCGAGTGGTGCCCGTCGATGTCTATGTGCCTGGCTGTCCACCAACAGCTGAAGCGCTTTTATATGGCATTATGCAATTGCAAAATAAAATTAAAAACACTAATACGATAGCCCGATAATATGGCGACTTCTTTAAAACAGTTAGCCGACTCTTTAGGCAGAAATTTTGGTAAGCAACTGGTTTCTGTTGAGATTAAATACCAAGAGGTAACTGTCGTTGTCACGCCCGAAAATTTAATCGAGGTGGCTACTCAACTGAAAGAAAGTGAAGAGTTTAAGTTTGAGCAGCTCGTTGACCTGTGTGGCGTTGATTACTCTCAATTCGGTGTGGCTGAGTGGCAAACTAATGATGCATCTAATGCAGGTTTTAGTCGAGGTGTTGACGTCTCAACAACTACGGGTCGGTTGCAGTTCGGTGATGAATTAGAGTCAGTTGTTGATAATGGCGCTCGATTTGCAGCAGTTTACCATCTGATATCTTATCAAAATAATTGTCGGTTGCGCCTTAAGGTTTTTGCTGCTGATGATAGCTTTCCTGTGGTGCCAACGATTACTGACGTCTGGGCTTCTGCCGATTGGTATGAGCGTGAAGCTTTTGATCTATTTGGATTATTATTCAGTGGTCACCCCGATTTAAGAAGGATATTGACCGACTATGGATTCGTTGGGCACCCGTTCCGTAAAGATTTTCCACTGATTGGCAATGTTGAAATGCGCTATGACTCGGTTAAGAGACGGGTCATATACGAGCCCGTTAGTATTGAACCGAGAGTATTAGTTCCCAAAGTCATACGCGAAGATCATCGCTATATTTCTGATGAGCAAATGATTCAAGAAAAGGAAGAGGCTAAGGGCGATGCCTGAGATTAAAAACTATACGCTGAACTTTGGCCCACAACATCCAGCCGCACATGGTGTTTTACGTTTAGTGCTGGAGATGGACGGTGAGGTTATCGAACGAGCTGATCCGCATATTGGGTTGCTGCATCGCGGTACCGAAAAGCTGGCAGAAACTAAACCTTTTAATCAAAATATTGGTTACATGGACAGGCTCGATTATGTGTCGATGATGTGTAATGAGCATGGCTATGTGCTTGCGATTGAAAAGTTGCTTGAGTTGGAGATTCCAGAACGTGCCAAATATATTCGTGTCATGTTTGATGAAATTACGCGCATATTGAACCATCTCATGTGGATTGGAACTCACGCGCTAGATGTTGGCGCCATGACGATGTTTTTATATGCATTTCGTGAGCGCGAAGATTTGATGGATCTTTATGAAGCCGTCTCTGGTACACGCATGCATGCGACTTACTATCGTCCGGGTGGCGTTGCCCGTGACCTGCCGGATGCTATGCCACAATATCAAGAAAGTCGCTGGCGCAGCAAGAAGGAAGCAGCCCGTTTAAATGAAAACCGGCAGGGCAGTCTCCTTGACTTTACAGAGGATTTCACTAACCGATTTCCTGGTTACATTGACGAATATGAAACCCTGCTAACGGATAACAGAATATGGAAACAGCGTACGGTTGGAATTGGCGTTGTCACACAGGAACGGGCATTTCAACTCGGTTTTACAGGACCTATGTTGCGTGGATCGGGTGTTGAATGGGATTTGCGTAAAAAGCAACCCTATGAAGTCTATGACCGGATGGATTTTGATATTCCAGTTGGTACTAACGGCGATTGTTATGATCGTTATTTGGTGCGCATCGAAGAAATGCGTCAGTCCAACCGGATCGTTAAGCAGTGTATTAGCTGGCTAAAAGATAATCCTGGTATAGTTTTATCAGAGAATCACAAGGTAGCGGCACCTAGGCGCGAAATGGCCAAGGCTGACATGGAAGGTTTGATTCATCATTTCAAACTTTTTACAGAGGGCTACACAGTACCGGAAGGTGAAGTTTATACTGCCATTGAGCACCCCAAAGGGGAATTTGGTGTTTTCTTAATATCAGATGGCGCTAACAAACCTTACAGGCTAAAAGTGCGGGCACCTGGATTTGCTCATTTGTCGAGTATGAATGAAATGGCAACAGGGCACATGCTGTCTGACGTTGTTGCAATTATTGGTACGCAAGATATTGTTTTTGGTGAGATCGATAGATAATGGTCAAGATTAAAAGCTCAAAATTCGAAATATTTTCGGATCATACTCGTAAAGAAATTGATCATTGGGTAGCCAAGTTCCCTGAGGACCGCAAACGGTCAGCAGTAATTGGGGCTTTGAATGCAGCCCAGCATCAAAATCACGGTTTTCTTACAACGGAACTGATGGATGCGGTAGCCGATTATTTAGATATGGCTGCCATTCATGTTTACGAGGTGGCCTCTTTCTATTCGATGTATGAGACAAAACCTGTTGCGCGCAATAATGTTGCAATTTGCACCAATATTAGCTGTATGTTGATGGGTTCAGATCTTATTGTTGAGCATATCGAAAATAAGTTGGGGATTAAAATTGGCGAAAGTTCTGAAGACAACCGCATTTTTCTGAAGTGTGAAGAAGAATGTCTTGCCGCTTGTTCTGCCGGTCCAATGATGCAGGTAAATCATGTTTACCACGAGAATTTAACAATTGAAAAAGTTGATGAAATTTTGGATGGATTAAAATAATCATGGCTAATGACGTATGTTTTACTACCCGACATTATGAGCAACCTTGGACTATGGAAAACTACCTTAAGACAGGTGGTTATCAAGCGCTCAAGAAGATTATTAACGAAAAAATTAGTCAAGAAGCCGTAATCGATTTGGTTAAAGCTTCAGGACTTCGGGGCCGAGGTGGAGCTGGTTTTCCAACTGGATTGAAATGGAGCTTCATGCCTCGCAGTGCACCAGGTCAAAAATATCTAGTGTGCAACTCGGACGAGTCAGAACCAGGAACTTGCAAGGATCGAGATATACTACGTTTTAATCCGCATGCTCTGGTTGAAGGCATGATCATTGGCGGATACTCAATTGGTGCCTCGGTTGGTTACAACTACATGCGGGGCGAATTTATGGATGAGCCCTACATGCGCTTTGAGGCTGCATTAAAGGAAGCCTATGAAGCCGGCTATGTGGGTAAAAACATATTAGGCAGTGGATTTGACTTTGAGCTGCATACAGCCTTAGGTGCGGGTGCTTATATTTGTGGTGAAGAAACGGCTTTGTTAGAGTCATTGGAAGGTAAAAAAGGTCAGCCTAGGTTCAAGCCACCATTTCCAGCCAACTTTGGTTTATATGGTAAACCAACCACTATTAACAATACGGAGTCACTTTCTTCTGTACCTGCCATTATTCGTAATGGACCAGAATGGTTTGCTAACCTAGGTATACCAAATAATGGTGGTGTTAAATTATTTTCGGTTTCAGGACATGTGAATAAGCCAAGTAATTTTGAAATCAATATGGGCACACCATTTAAGGACTTGTTAGCCATGGCCGGTGGTGTAAAAGATGGTCGCAAGTTGAAAGCTGTCATTCCAGGAGGATCTTCTGTCCCTGTCTTAACGGGTGAAATGATGATGGAATGCACAATGGACTACGATTCAATTACCAAAGCTGGCTCGATGTTAGGTTCGGGAGCTGTCGTGATAATGGATGAAACCACCGACATGGTAAAAGCATTACGCCGAATTTCGAGATTCTATTTTTCAGAATCCTGTGGCCAATGCACGCCTTGTCGTGAAGGCACGGGTTGGTTGTATCGAGTACTTTGCCGCATTGTTGATGGTAAGGGCCGATCAGAAGATATAGAGCTATTGGAAGAGGTGTCGCATAAAATTGAAGGGCGTACTATTTGTGCGCTGGGTGACGCAGCAGCAATGCCCGTATGGAGCTTCATTAAGCATTTCCGACATGAATTCCAGTATTACGTCGATCATAAACGTTCGATTTTAAGTTAATTTCGGTTAATACATTAAGTTAGTCTAATGCGTTAATAGCGGTTCAATATTTTATACAGTAAGCAAGCTAGTATATTAAATACTTGCTGGTACATTTTAGAAAAGAGACAAAGGTAAATACAGCAATGAGCGACAGTATTACACTCACCATTAATGGACAGGAAATCGAGGCAGAAGCTGGTCGATTGTTGATTGATGTGGCTGATGATAACAATATTGTGGTTCCTCGCTTTTGTTATCACAAAAAATTATCAGTGGCTGCTAATTGTCGCATGTGTCTGGTTGAAGTTGAGCGCGCGCCAAAGCCAATGCCAGCTTGTGCAACGCAAGTTGCAGCTGGCATGGTGGTTCACACTCGTTCATCTAAAGCCATTGCAGCACAGAAATCGACAATGGAGTTTTTATTAATTAATCACCCCTTAGATTGCCCAATCTGCGATCAAGGTGGTGAATGTGAATTGCAAGATGTTGCTATGGGTTTTGGTTCTGATGTTTCACGTTACACAGAACAAAAACGTGTTGTCATGGATAAAAATATTGGCCCGTTGATCGCAACTGATTTGACTCGCTGTATCCACTGTACACGTTGTGTTCGTTTTGGTGATGAAATTGCGGGATTACCTGAAATGGGTTTAACCGGCCGAGGTGAAAATGCGGAGATAGGAACTTACATTGCGAAAGCTATTTCATCAGAATTGTCTGGTAATATCATTGATATTTGTCCTGTTGGAGCCCTAACGGCAAAGCCCTCAAGATACACCGCACGTGCTTGGGAGTTAACTCAACATCCAAGCATTTCAACGCATGATTGTATTGGATCCAATTTGTATGTTCATACCCGTAATAACAAGGTAATTCGTGTTATACCGCGTGAAAATGAATCGATTAATGAATCTTGGATTTCAGATCGTGATCGTTTCAGTTACACCGCTTTAAATAGTGATTCTCGCATTAAATTACCCTTGTTGCGTCAAAACGGGGAGCTTAAGGAAGTCGATTGGGAGACTGCGGTTAACGTAGCAACTGAAAAGTTATCGGCTGCAGCTAATAAGGACGGTGATCAAATAGCGGCCCTCATTAATCCCCAATCAACACTAGAAGAACAGTTCTTGTTACAAAAACTATTCAGGGGCTTGGGCTCTAACAACATTGATTTTCGACTCAGTCAAGTTGACTTTTCTAGCCAAGCTGAAGTGGCTATTATGCCTTGGTTAGGTCGATCATTAGAATCAATTGAATCTTTAAATGCTTGTTTATTAGTTGCTGGCAATCTCCGTTTAGAGCAGCCAATTTTGGCGCATCGGTTACGTAAGGCGGCTATTAATAATAGTGCAGCAGTTTCCTCAATCAGTCATTTATGTGGGCAATACAACTTTCCACTTGAGCATGAACTAGCGGGTTCAGCTGAACAATTAGTAGCCGATCTGGCTGGTGTTTTGGCGGCGCTTGCTGCTCAGGCTAAACTACCGGCCGAACTGCCAACTCACATTCAGGCCACTATTGCTGATTGTCAAGCGAGTAAACAGCATAAAGCGATCGCTAAATCACTCAGCAAAGCCAAAGATGCCGCTGTAATTGTCGGCATTCAGTCATTATCAAGCCCATACCTTTCCTTAATTCAGGAGCTCTGTGAGGCGATTTCTACCTTAACTGGTGCATCTCTGGGTTATTTATCACCATCGGCCAACAGTGCTGGCGCTAGCTTGGCGGGTGTCGTCCCGCATCGAGGCGTTGCGGGACAAAAAATTGAAAAAACAGGCCAAAACACAGCAGAAATTTTGGCTTCGCAACATCAAGTTTTACTCACTTTTGCAGTGAATCCCGTACTAGAAACAAATGTTCCGGGAGTGGCCCAGCAGCTATCAAGTAATAATAATTTTATAATTGCCGTCGATAGTTTTACTAACGATTTTACGCGCGAGAATGCTGATTTAGTCCTACCTCTAGCCTGTTTTACAGAAACTTCAGGTACTTTTGTTAATATTGAGGGCTTGTGGCAAAGCTTTAAAGGCCTTATCCAGCCTGAAGGTGGTGTTCGCCAGGGTTGGAAAATATTGACAGCATTAGGGCAACTCTTAGTTCCAGATGACTTTAAGTATTCTGATTCTATAGCAGTGCGTAACGAAGTGAAGGAAGCTTGTCGTGACCTTAGCCTGAATAATATTTGTGGTGTTCAATCAACGTATACTAAGCTCCCAACTAAGCCTAAGTCACTTCAAAAAGTTAGTGTTACGCCCATTTATTCGACTGACAGTTTAGTGATTGAAGCTTTGCCTCTTCAAAAAACACCTCTGATGAGTCAGCAATGCGTTATTGCAATGAATCAGGTGCAGGCGAATAAACTAAAACTAATGGATAATGAGCAAATTCAAGTTAAGCAGGGTAATGGTGTAGCTATTTTACCTTTACGAATTGATGAAAATGTTCCAGCTGGCTGTGTTTACGTACCGACAGGCATTGATGTGGTGAAGGACCTGTTTGGGGCCTATGGCCAAGTTGAATTGGAGAAAGTTGGGTGACCGATATAGTGACTAATCTCTGGTTATCTTTGCCCGACGGTATCCAGTTCACAAGCTATACACTTTTAAAGGTTTTTATTATTTTAGTGCCATTATTTATTGTGGTCGCTTATTACACGTTGGCTGAACGTAAAGTCATTGGTTACATGCAGAATCGTATAGGTCCTAACCGAGTGGGCCCCAAAGGCTTATTCCAACCCTTTGCTGATATGTTTAAGTTGATGTTTAAAGAGATCATCATTCCGACTAAGTCAAACCGTTACTTGTTCATTGTTGCCCCCATTCTGACCTTTGCGCCTTCAATGGCAGCTTGGGCCGTTATGCCCTTTACTGACACCTTGGTTTTTGCTGATATCAACGCCGGCCTGTTGTACATTTTGGCAATGACGTCACTCGGAGTATATGGCGTAATTATTGCTGGTTGGGCTTCTAACTCTAAATATGCTTTGTTAGGTGCCATGCGTTCGGCTGCACAAATTGTAGCTTACGAAATTGCTATGGGCTTTTCTTTAGTGGGCGTGCTGATGGCTGCAGGTAGTTTGAATCTTGGCGATATTGTTAATAGTCAAGCGGGTGGTATTTATCATTGGTTTATTCTTCCATTGTTCCCACTATTCATGGTGTATTTAATTTCTGGTGTAGCTGAAACCAATCGAGCACCGTTTGATGTAGCGGAAGGTGAATCTGAAATCGTCGCTGGTTTTCATGTTGAATATTCTGGCATGACCTTTGCGGTCTTTTTCCTTGCCGAATATGCCAATATGATCTTAATAGCAATGCTTGCTTCACTTATGTTTTTCGGTGGCTGGTTAAGTCCTTTGCCGTCGTTGATGGGCGATAACATCGTTTGGTTATTCTTGAAGACAGGCTTCTTCATGTTGTTATTTTTATGGTTTCGAGCAACTTTTCCACGATATCGTTATGACCAGATAATGCGATTAGGTTGGAAGGTTTTAATTCCGGTGACTATTGTATGGCTTGTAGTTGAAGGGTTTCTTGTCTATTTCAAAGTCGGTCCTTGGTTTAATTAGACGGTTTGCTAAATTATATGTTTGCTACTATAAAATATTATCTGAAAAGTTTTCTCTTACTTGAGTTACTCAAGGGTATGAGCGTGACTGGAAGATATTTTTTCAGTAAGAAAATCACGGTTCAATATCCGGAAGAGAAGACACCGATTAGTCCGCGCTTTCGTGGTTTACATGCACTTCGCCGTTACCCTAACGGAGAAGAACGCTGTATTGGTTGTAAATTGTGTGAAGCTGTTTGTCCTGCTCTAGCCATTACGATCGAATCAGAAGAAAGAGATGATGGAACTAGAAGAACCACTAAATACGAAATCGACCTGTTTAAATGCATTTACTGTGGGTTTTGTGAAGAAGCTTGTCCTGTTGATGCTGTTGTTGAAACTAATATTTTTGAATACCACTTTGAGAATCGTGGTGAAAATATTATGACAAAAGAAAAGTTACTAGAATTTGGTGACACATATGAATCTCAATTGGCTGCGGATCGCTCAGCTGACGCTCCTTACCGGTAATTTAGCCAGATGACTGAAACTATCATTTTTTATGTTTTTGCATTGATGACAGTGGTCGCAGCGACTGCTGTTGTAACTGTCAGAAATCCAGTGCATGCCGCTTTATCTCTTGTGTTGACTTTTTTTACGAGTGCCATTATTTGGATGACGTTAGAAGCTGAATTTTTGGCCATTAGTCTTGTGCTGGTTTATGTGGGCGCGGTGATGGTGTTATTTTTGTTTGTTGTGATGATGTTAGACATCAATATTGCTCGGTTACGTGAAGGTTTTGTCCGTTATTTACCCCTCGGTATTGCGGTTGCAGTTATCATGTTTGTGATGATGGTGAGTGTTATTACAGGCGGTATTTTTTCAGGTGATAGCGTAATAGAACCAATCGCTAAAGCTGCTGATTACAGTAATACAAAAGCACTGGGCCGAGTTTTATATACCCAATATGTGTTCGCATTTGAGATTGCAGCGGTTATTTTATTAGTTGCGATCGTTGCAGCAATCTCTTTAACCATGCGAAAACGTACGCACACCAAATATCAAAGTCCTTCGGCCCAAATTAGAGTGACCAAGGCAGATAGATTACGTATTGTCAAAATGCCTCCAAGCAGCGAACCTTCTCGCAGCAAAACTTTGAGTAACGAATCACTAGGTAACGAATAGCCATGACTGTTTCTTTAAGCCATTATCTAATTCTTGCTGCGGTTTTGTTCAGTATTAGTATCGCTGGAATTGTTATTAACCGAAAGAATATTATAATTTTATTGATGTCGATTGAAATTATGTTGTTAGCGGTCAATTTGAACTTCATTGCCTTTTCGCATTATCTTAATGACTTAGCTGGCCAGGTTTTTGTATTCTTTATTTTGACAGTTGCTGCGGCCGAAGCGGCTATTGGGCTGGCTATACTGGTTGTTTTATTTCGTAACAAACAGTCTATTAATGTTGCTGATATCAATGAGTTAAAAGGATGAGCATGGAATCTGTCTATCTTGCCATTCCACTAGCTTCTTTATTTGGTGCAGTTATTGCCGGATTCTTTGGTAAGCAAATTGGTCGTAATATTGCTCATTGGGTGACCATTTTAGGTGTTGGTACTTCGTTTATTTTGGCTTTAGTTGTTCTAAAAGATGTCGCCTTTGATGGTGCCGCCGTCTATAACGAAGCCTTGTATACCTGGATGGTAAGTGATGGTATCCGTTTCGAAATTGGATTCCTGGTCGATAGTTTAACCGCAATCATGATGGTGGTTGTTACCAGCGTTTCTTTAATGGTGCATATTTATACGATTGGCTATATGCATGATGATCCTGGGTATCAACGATTTTTTAGTTATATCTCATTGTTTACTTTTGCAATGTTAATGCTCGTTATGTCGAATAATTTTCTTCAGCTTTTCTTTGGGTGGGAGGCTGTCGGATTGGTGTCTTATTTACTGATAGGCTTTTGGTTTAAAAAAGAAACGGCCATTTATGCCAACTTAAAGGCCTTCATGGTTAATCGCGTCGGTGACTTTGGTTTTTTGTTGGGTATCGCGGTTATATTGATGTATACCGGTTCACTTGATTACTACGAAGTGTTTAGCAACTCAAGTCGCATGACGTCTGAAACAATGGAAGTCATTCCGGGGATCGAATGGTCGGTAATAACGTTAGCTTGTATTTTGCTCTTCGTTGGCGCTATGGGTAAGTCGGCACAGGTACCACTACACGTTTGGTTGCCTGATTCGATGGAAGGACCAACTCCTATTTCTGCCCTTATTCACGCAGCCACCATGGTAACAGCTGGAATTTTTATGGTGGCTCGTATGTCCCCTTTATTCGAACTATCAGAAACTGCGCTGTCTGTTGTAATCGTGATTGGTGCGACGACGGCCTTTTTTATGGGCTTGGTTGGCATTGTCCAGAACGACATTAAACGAGTTGTTGCTTATTCAACTTTGTCACAGTTGGGGTATATGACTGTAGCCTTAGGTGCCTCAGCTTATTCTGCCGCTATTTTTCATTTAATGACGCACGCATTCTTTAAAGCGTTGTTATTTCTTGCTGCTGGTTCAGTGATTATTGCTATGCACCATGAGCAAGATATTCGCAAGATGGGTGGGCTGAAAAAATATATGCCAATTACCTATTGGGTCTCGTTGATTGGTTCTTTGTCACTGGTTGGTTTTCCTGGGTTCTCTGGTTACTTTTCTAAAGATGCAATTATTTCGGCCGTCCACAATTCAAGTATTCCTGGCGCTGGGTATGCTTATTGGATGGTACTATTAGGAGTGTTTGTAACTGCTTTCTACTCCTTCCGTATGTTTTTTCTAGTTTTTCATGGTAAAGAACGAATGGATGAGCATACTCGAGAGCACCTACATGAAACACCACCCGTCGTCACCTTGCCTCTAATATTGCTCGCTATTCCTTCCGCTATCATTGGTTGGTTAGCAATAGATGGCATTCTATTTAGTGGTTTTCTGGATCAACCTATTTTCGTTCTCAGTGAACACGATACTATGGCAACCGTTGGCCAAACATTCCACGGTCCGGCCAGTTTTGTTGCTCATGGTTTCTCTGAGCCAGCGCTTTACCTTGCTTTTGCGGGCATTGCGTCATCTTGGTACATCTATCTGAAGAAACCTGAGATTGCTGAGTGGTTTAAAACTACCTTTAGTTTTATTTATAATCTGTTAGACCAGAAATATTACTTTGATAAATTCAATGAAACAGTCTTTGCAACGACAAGCAGAGGTATTGGACATGTATTGTTTCGGATCGGTGATGCTTTGATGATCGATGGCTTGGTTGTTAATGGCAGTGCTAAACTGGTGGGTTGGATGTCAGGCGTTGTTCGCCAGGTGCAAACGGGTTATCTCAACCACTATGCATTTGCAATGATTTCCGGTTTAATTTTGTTGCTTGGCTGGGCCATTTTGGGTTAAGCCTGCAAGCTTAACTCATAGACTGTCATTCCTAATAATTATAAAAGGTAAATTTTAAACTATGTACGCTGATTGGCCATTATTAAGCCTCGTTATTTGGACGCCTATTGTAGGTGGTATCTTGGTGTTGTTTGCTGGCGATAAAGAAGATTCATCAGGCGCTAAAAAGTTAGCCCTACTGGTATCAATTGTCACTTTCTTGTTGACCATACCGCTCTACACCGAATTTAACGTGGACACCCACCTACTGCAGTTTGTTGAAAGACATAGCTGGATACCAGCCTTCAACATCAATTATTTTGTCGGTGTAGACGGTATCTCAATGCCACTTATTTTGTTGACATCGTTCACCACGGTTATTGTCATAATTGCTGCTTGGGAATCAATTAAATATCGGGCCTCACAGTATCTAGCTGCATTCCTGATTATGGAAGGTTTCATGATCGGTACTTTTTCTTCCCTTGATGCAATTCTGTTTTATATTTTCTTCGAAGCGATGTTAATTCCGATGTTTTTAGTGATTGGTGTATGGGGCGGTGCCAACCGCATCTATGCAACGCTTAAGTTTTTTATCTATACCTTTGTCGGTTCGGTATTAATGTTGGTAGCCCTAATTTATATGTATAACAAATCAGGCAGCTTTTCAATATTTGATTTTCACGCACTTCAACTAAATTTAGACGAACAGATACTCATATTCCTCGCTTTTTTGATTGCCTTTGCAGTTAAGGTGCCTATGTGGCCAGTGCATACTTGGCTACCTGACGCACACGTCGAAGCACCAACGGGTGGTTCTGTTATCTTGGCTGCAATTATGTTGAAGATTGGCGGCTATGGTTTTCTTCGATTCAGCCTTCCGATCACGCCAGATGCCAGCCTAGAGTTAGACTGGTTAGTGATTACAATGTCACTGACCGCTGTTGTCTATATCGGTTTTATTGCACTAGTTCAGCAGGACATGAAAAAGCTTATTGCCTATTCTTCTATTGCTCATATGGGATTTGTCACGCTTGGATTTTTTATAATATTCCGAATCATAGATAACGGCAATGGGACTCAGGGTGCAGCTCTAGCGCTTGAAGGTGGCATGGTCCAAATGATTTCTCATGGTTTTATTTCGGGCGCTATGTTCCTATGTGTTGGCGTATTGTATGACCGCATGCACAGTCGTCAAATTGCTGACTATGGTGGAGTTGCTAACACTATGCCAATGTTTGCTGGATTTATGGTGTTCTTTGCAATGGCAAATGCAGGTTTACCCGGTACATCAGGATTTGTTGGTGAATTCATGGTTATTTTGGCGAGCTTTCAGGCTAACTTTTGGATTGCGTTTCTAGCTGCAACCACCTTGATTCTCGGTGCGGCCTATACACTATGGATGGTGAAGCGAGTGATCTTTGGCGATACAGGCAATGATAACGTTAGAGCGTTGACTGATATTAATCGCCGCGAGTTTTTTTTCTTGTCGATCCTGGCAATGGCGGTACTGGCCCTTGGACTCTGGCCAGATCCTTTAGTCGATGTAATGCATGTCACCATCGATAACTTGTTAAACCATATTATGATCTCAAAGATTTAAGCATCCTATGTCAGAATTCATCCAGCCTAATTTAATTCCAGTAATACCTGAAATGGTAATGTTGGCGATGACCTGTCTAGTACTTGTGGTCGATTTATTTTTACCTCAAGCCAAACGAGGCTTTACCTTATTTCTCACGGTACTCACTTTATTACTTACAGCAGCCGCTGTAATCGCCATAGCGCCAGCTGATACTGTTTCAACCTTTGGCGGGTCCTTTATATTGGACCAACTTGCGGTAACATTAAAAGTGGCCATCCTCTTGATTAGTGCTCTCGTATTTATTTATTCACGTGACTACCTCAAGGATCACGATATTTATAAAGGTGAGTACTATGTGCTTGGCTTATTCGCAGTGCTGGGCATGATGATCATGACTTCGGCTCACAGCTTCTTATTAGTTTATCTAGGTCTGGAATTACTATCATTATCGCTTTACGCCATGATTGCTTTTAATCGGAAGTCTATTCAGGCATCAGAATCAGCGATGAAATATTTTGTACTTGGCGCTATGGCTTCGGGTCTACTTTTGTACGGTATATCTATTTTCTATGGCATTACTGGAACGCTCGATCTTAATCAAGTATCGGATGTTGTTAGGATGCAATTAACCGAAAATCCGATTGCACTTTCTTTTGCCCTGACTTTTATTGTTGTTGGTTTATCATTTAAGCTGGGTGCGGTGCCATTCCACATGTGGCTACCGGATATTTACCAAGGAGCGCCGACATCAGTTACTTTGTTTATTGGAACTGCGCCTAAGATTGCTGGCTTTGCTATGGCAATAAGACTGCTAGTTGATGGTCTATCTGATTTGCAAGCTGAGTGGTCTCAAATGCTGCTAGTTCTGGCCGTTGTTTCGATGGCGCTGGGTAATATTGTTGCTATCGTACAAACCAACTTTAAGAGAATGTTGGCTTACTCAACAGTATCTCATGTTGGTTTTATTATGCTTGGACTATTGTCTGGCACAGAGGTGGGTTACTCGGCGGCTATGTTTTATACCTTAACCTATGCGATTACGGCCTCTGTAGCGTTTGGTGTATTAATGTTACTGAACCGTGAGGGCTTTGAAGCTGAAAATATTGACGATTTGACTGGGCTCAATAATAAAAACCCCTGGTATGCTGCCTTACTTGCTATTGCACTATTTTCTATGGCTGGGTTGCCACCGACAGTTGGCTTCTATGCCAAGTTAAGTGTTATTCAGGCGGTTGTTAGCATTGATATGGTTTGGCTTGCGGTGGTTGCTGTTTTATTATCAGTTATCGGTCTCTTCTACTATTTACGAGTGGTTAAAGCTATGTACTTTGATCCATCTGATGAAGGTCGTGAGTTAACCATTAAAGAATCATTAGATGTAAAAATACTCTTGAGCTTAAATGGTTTGAGTCTACTTGGGCTTGGTATATTCCCCTCTGGTTTAATGGCCTATTGTATTTTGGCTTTCAGTTAAGTTCTTATTCTGTCATAAAGTAGTGGGTTGCTAGTCTCTTAAATTAACTTTTTAGTTTTAATAGTATTCTGATAAAAACTTCTTAATTACTGCTTGTAAATAGTAACCAACATGGCTATTATGCCGTCCTTCTGATGCGGGGTGGAGCAGCTTGGTAGCTCGTCGGGCTCATAACCCGAAGGTCGTAGGTTCAAATCCTGCCCCCGCTACCAAACATACTGGCTATTGACTATTTGATGTCAGAAAGCAAGTTTATAGTCAGTTTTAAAGGGCCCTTTATGGGCCTTTTTTATTGGTTTAATTTTAAGGTCTAACTGCGTGAAAGATTTATCTGAATTGTTTGAACCAGTGGTAGAGGCGATGGGTTATGAATTCGTCGGTGTTGAATTTACTGGTGGGTCTGGCCATGGCACATTGTCTATCTACATTGACCGTGAGCAGGGTGTAGATGTCGATGATTGCGCTTCAATTAGCCATCAAGTGAGTGCTATTCTTGATGTGGAAGATCCCATTCAGCAGGCATTTGATCTTCAGGTATCATCACCGGGTATCAATCGGCCACTATTTAAGTTAAGTGATTATGATCGATTTGTTGGTGAGATTATTAAGATTAAGTTAGATGTTGCCCTTAACGGGAGAAAGAATTTCAAAGGCATTTTGAATGGTGTGGTTCAGTCAAAATTGGTACAGGTCGATGTTGATGGTGAGAATTTTCAGCTACCTTTTTTAGATATCGGTAAAGCTAACTTGGTAGGTCAATTTTAATTATTTAATGTTGGTCTCACCGGCCTGTGGTGCCTTTAATAAGTAGATGTACAGATTATAGATTATAGTTAGAACGAAGAAATTCAAAGCATTCTATATATTATGAGAAACAACAATGGAAAATAAAGAGATTCTGTTAGTAGCAGATACAGTTTCAAATGAGAAGGGTGTTGATCGCGAAGTTATTTTCGAAGCAATTGAAGCCGCTTTAGCATCTGCCACTAAAAAGAAGCGCGGCCAGGAAATTGAAGTCCGAGTTGATATTGATCGAAAAACGGGTGACTATGATACTTATCGCCGCTGGGAAGTCGTATTGTCGGGCGATAATGGTCTTGAAGAGCCCTTACGACAAACAAGTCTTGAAGCAGCCCAATACGAACAGCCAGAAATCCAACTGGGTGAGTTCATAGAGGAACAAATTGATTCTGTTGAATTTGGTCGAATAGCCGCTCAAACAGCCAAACAAGTAATTGTCCAGAAAGTTCGAGAAGCCGAACGTCGCAAAGTAATTGACGCATACATAGAAAAAGAAAATAGTCTCGTCATGGGTCAAGTTAAGCGTGTGGAGCGGGGAAACGTTTATGTTGACCTTGGTGATAATGCCGAAGGATTTATCCCACGTGAAGAAATGATTCCACGTGAATCAATGCGCCCGGGTGACCGTGTCCGTGGTTTCTTATACAAAATTGCATCTGAAGTACGGGGTCCTCAATTATTCATTAGTCGTACTGCTCCAGAATTCCTAATGGAGTTATTTAAGCTTGAGGTGCCTGAAGTAGGGCAGGGCTTAATCGAAATCATCGCAGCCGCTCGTGATCCAGGTATGCGAGCTAAAATTGCTGTCAAAAGTAATGAGCCAAGAATGGATCCTGTAGGTGCCTGCGTTGGTATGCGCGGTTCTCGCGTTCAGTCAGTGTCTAACGAGTTAGCGGGTGAACGGGTAGATATTATTTTATGGGATGATAATCCAGCTCAATTTGCTGTTAATGCCATGTCACCTGCAGAGGTAACGTCGATTGTTATTGATGAAGAAAAAGGGTCAATGGATATTGCTGTCCCAGAAGATAAATTATCACAAGCCATTGGTCGAGGTGGGCAAAACATCAAGTTGGCTAGCCAGCTGACGGGTTGGACGCTTAACGTTATGGATGAAGCCGCCGCAGAAGAGAAATCTGAAGGTGAGTCTCGACAGCTAGTCGAAAACTTTATGGAGCAGCTTGATGTCGACGAAGAAGTGGCCGTAATTCTTGTTCAAGAGGGCTTAACGACTATTGATGAAGTCGCCTATATTCCTGAAGCTGAGCTTGTTGAAATAGATGAATTTGATGAAGATATTGTTAAAGAATTGCGTGGCCGTGCTCGTGATGCACTGTTAACTTTGGCCATTGCAAAAGAGGCAGCCAGTGGTTCAGTTAAACCACAAGATGACCTTCTGAATATGGAATTTATGACTGATGAATTGGCTAATCAGCTATCAAAACGTGGTATTTGTTCCATGGAAGACCTTGCAGAGCAATCAACTGATGAGCTTGAAGAGAATGAAGGCTTAGACGCTGAATTCGCTGGTCAGTTAATAATGAAAGCGCGCGAACCGTGGTTTGCAGAAGACGGCGCTAAGTAATCTGTAACGAAAAGCTAAAGAAACCAGCTATCAACCATTTGCATTAGGACAGATAAACATGGCAAACGCGACAGCAAAACAACTCTCAGAAGTCATTGGCATCAGTGTCGACAAGCTGCTGGATCAATTGAGTGCAGCCGGTGTGAAAGTCGCGGGTGCGGATGATCCAATTTCTGAAGAAGATAAATTAAAACTACTTGAATCTCTTCGAATCAATCAAGGTAATGGGGAGGCAAGTGGGCCGCCAAAATTAACTTTGAATCGCAAGAGTAAAAGCGAATTAAAAGTGTCCGGTGTGTCGGGCCGTAATGCCACCACCAAAACAATTAATGTTGAGGTTCGAAAAAAACGAACGTTTGCTCGCCCATCGGACGTTGAACCAGAGGTTGGCGTATTAGCCCTTGCTGACAGTGAAATAGCACCTGTTGTAGAAAATTCAGCAGATGTTGAAATTACTGCTGTTGAAGAGGTGCTTGAGCAGGTTGTTGATCCCGTCGCTTTGGCAGCAGCAAAAGAAGCTGAAAAAGCGTCTGTTCGTGAAGCAGATCAAGCTCGACTAGTCATGGAAAAAGAGCATGCTGAAGCGGAAAAGCAAGCTTACTCAAAAAGCCTTCAGGAAGTTGAGGCAGCGCAAGGTATTATTGTTAAAAAAATGGCAGATGCTGCTGCCGCATCAGCAGCGGAAGACGCTGCTAAAGTGGCTTTAGAAGAAGCTTCTCGAGCAGCAGCAGCAGCCGTAGCAAATGACGAGAAAAGTGGTAAGTCAGGTAAGCGTGGTGAAGACAAAGGGACCCGCTACGGCCGCAAAGAATTACATGTGAAACCCGGAGGCAAGCAAGGTGCTGGCGGCCGCAAGCAAAAATTTAAAAAGAGTCGCAGACAGGTCAATGATCCTGATAATGCGCATGGTTTTGCAATGCCTACATCGCCAATTATTCGTAACGTTGAGATTTCTGATTCGATGACGGTTGGCGAATTGGCTCAAAAAATGGCAGTTAAGGCCGGTGATGTTGTAAAGGCTTTGATGCAATTAGGTAGCATGTCGACTATTAATCAAATCCTAGACGTTGATACCGCGACGTTGGTCGTAGAAGAAATGGGTCATAATGTCATTGCTGTCGTTACCGAGGATGATTTTGAAAATAAGTTATTCGAGAATGTTGCTGATGCGAGTGAAGAGACATGGTCTCGACCTCCAGTGGTGACCATCATGGGTCATGTTGATCATGGTAAAACTTCTCTGCTCGATTATATTCGTAAGTCACGTGTAACCTCAGGAGAAGCTGGTGGCATTACGCAGCATATCGGTGCCTACCACGTAGAAACTGATCACGGTATGATTACCTTTTTAGATACACCGGGTCATGCTGCTTTTTCAGCTATGCGTGCTCGTGGTGCTCAAGCAACGGATATTGTTGTATTGGTTGTTGCCGCTGATGATGGTGTTATGCCACAAACTAGAGAAGCCATTGACCACGCTCGTGCCGCCAACGTACCACTCGTTATTGCAGTTAACAAAATGGACAAAGAAAATGCAGACCCAGACCGCGTAAAGAGTGAGCTAGCGGCATTAGAAGTCATTCCTGAAGATTGGGGTGGTGAAAACATGTTCATTCATGTCTCTGCGATTACTGGAGACGGTGTTGAAAAGCTACTTGAATCAATTTTACTTCAGTCTGAACTGTTGGAATTGAAAGCCCCTAATACGGGGAGTGCAAAAGGGATTGTTGTTGAGGCAACGCTTGATAAAGGGCGAGGCCCTGTTGCTACCATTTTGGTTCAGTCAGGCGAGTTAAAGAAAGGCCAGCTACTTCTTGCAGGTACTCAATATGGTCGCGTTCGTGCTATGTATGACGAGACGTCAAAAGCTGTTGACAGTGCTGGTCCATCAATTCCCATTGTAGTGCTCGGCCTTTCTGGTGTTCCAAACGCTGGAGACGAGGTATTTGTTGTTGAGAATGAGCGCAAGGCGAGAGAGTTCGCTCAAGCTCGTGAATCTAAGATACGCGAAGCTAAGCTTACCGATCAGCATAAAACTAAGCTGCAGGGTATGTTTGATGCAATGACAGAAGGAGAAATATCTGAAGTCAACGTATTAATCAAGGCCGATGTACAGGGCAGTGCTGAAGCTATTCGTGAAGCATTACACAAACTATCTACAGATGAAGTACGCGCTAATATCATTAGCTGTGGTGTTGGTGGATTGAGTGAGTCAGATATCAATCTTGCTGCGGCATCATCTGCCATGGTCGTTGGCTTTAATGTTCGTGCAGACAATGCTGCAAAACGTGCAGCTGAGAGTGGTGGGGTTGATATTCGCTATTACAGTATCATCTATGAAGTCATTGATATCGTTAAAGCTGCCATGTCAGGTATGTTGGCACCAGAAGCTCGCGAGAACATACTGGGTCTAGCGACCGTTAAAGAAGTTTATAGCTCGCCCAAGTTTGGTGATGTTGCTGGATCAATGGTTGTCGACGGTGTTGTTCGTAAAGGTCTTCCAATTCGTGTATTACGCGACAATGTTGTTATCTATGAAGGTGAGCTTGAGTCATTAAGGCGCTTCAAGGATGCAGTCGAAGAAGTTCGAATGGGTACTGAGTGTGGTATCGCGGTGAAGAACTATAATGACGTTCGCCCGGGTGATCAAATAGAAGTATTTGAGCGAGTAGAAATTGCGCGTTCTCTTGCTTAGTTACACAAAGCTATTGAGCTTCCTGACATGAACTTTCAATCAATCAACTTCGACAAGATTAATGCCTAAGGATTATTCACGTAGTGACAGGCTTGCCTCACAAATTCATCGTGAGTTGGCCGGTTTAATTAATAATAGTGTCAAGGATCCGCGGATGTCACCCTCAAGTGTGCTTGAAGTGGAAGTGACTAAGGATCTATCTCAAGCTAAAGTTTATTTTAGTGTACTCGATCAGGAAGCGGCGGAGGAAACGCTCCATGCTCTTAAACGCGCTAGTGGCTTTTTACAGCGCGAAATTGGTCGTGTTTTGAAATCTCGACTGACCCCAAAGTTATTATTTGTTTATGACGATACAGATATTCGTGGTCGCAATATGTCTGAATTAATTGATTCAGCTATTGAAAAAGACAAGGCGAATTCATCCGAATAATGGGTCGAGGTTCAAGTAAACCAGCAGGATTTCGTGACGTTGATGGCATTCTTTTACTGAATAAACCCCTTGGAATTACTTCAAACAAAGCGCTGCAGATGGCTCGACACCTATTTAAAGCTAACAAAGGTGGGCATACTGGCAGTCTTGATCCGCTAGCCTCAGGCATGTTGCCTATTTGCTTTGGTGAGGCGGCAAAATTCTCATCTTACCTACTGGATGCAAGTAAAAGTTACCGGGCTATTTGCCATCTGGGTAAAACAACCTCAACAGGTGACGCTGAAGGGGAAATAACGTCTGAATCTACTGTTAATGTGACTGAGGCTGATATTACTGCAGTACTTAAATCGTTAACTGGGTCGATTCAACAAATACCGCCAATGTATTCAGCCTTAAAGCACAAAGGGCAGCCGCTTTATCGGTTAGCGAGAAAAGGCAAGGAAGTTGAGCGTGCAGCAAGAACCGTAGAAATATATAAACTGGCTCAGCTAAGTTTTGATGGTTTTCAATTAGAAATAGACGTTCATTGCTCTAAGGGTACCTATATTCGTACTATCGCTGAAGACATTGGAAGTGCGTTGGGTTGTGGTGCATTCGTCAGTTTACTCGATCGTAAGGCGGTTCATCCTTATTGGCAAGAGCCTAGTTATACTCTGGATTATTTAACTGAGTTAGCTGAACAAGGCCTCGACGTTTTAGATCAGTGCTTGCTACCAGTAAAAAGTGCGTTAACAGATTTGCCAGAACTAATAATTGATACTACGGCGGTTGATTTGTTAAAAAACGGTGTCGCAGTTGAAGCCCATAATGCAAAGCATAGCAGCCTATTAAGCCTTGTCGCCGAAAGTGGTGAATTTATCGGCATCGGGAAGATATTACCAAATGGTTTGATAGCGCCAAAGAGATTAATGAATACAGCAAGATAAACGCTGCACTAAAGGGTCGGAATTTAAACTGGTAGAATTCCATAAAAGGCCTTGTTACTGCCTGCTCTGCTAGGTAGAATACCAGCCTTTTCGGGTCTACGAGGTTATATCCATGTCAATGACAGCTGATCAAAAGCGAGAAATCGTTTCTGTGCACCAGCAATCCGAAGGTGATACAGGTTCACCTGAGGTGCAGGTTGCACTACTTTCACACCAAATTAAGCATTTAACTGAGCATTTTAAAGAGCATATCCATGACCATCACTCTCGTCGCGGCCTGCTTAAAATGGTTAATACGCGTCGTAGCTTATTAGACTATTTAAAATCTAAAAATCAGGGTCGATACCGAGAGTTGATCGGAAAGTTGGGTCTACGCCGCTAGTAAAATATTTACCATGACTTTGAATAACTCTAGAGAGATAAAGTGTGAATCCAATTAAAAAGACATTTCAGTACGGCGAGCACGAAGTTACCTTGGAAACTGGCGAGATAGCGCGTCAAGCAGGCGGTGCTGTTCTTGTTAATATGGCGGATACCATCGTGATGGTAACCGTGGTAGGTATGAAAAAAGCCGACCCTAGTCGTGGCTTTTTTCCATTAACTGTTGACTACATTGAAAAGACTTATGCTGCGGGCAAAATCCCAGGTGGTTTTTTCAAGCGTGAAGGTCGTCCAAGTGAAAAAGAGACATTAACCTGTCGTCTAATCGACCGACCTATACGGCCATTGTTTCCAAAAGGTTTCATGAATGAAGTTCAGGTTGTTGCTACTGTTATTTCAATGAACACTGATATTGACCCTGATATCCCAGCCTTAATTGGTGCCTCTGCAGCTATTTCTATTTCCGGTATGCCATTCAACGGCCCAATTGGTGCTGCGAGAATAGGTTATAAGGATGGTGAATACATTTTAAATCCGAGCATTAGCCAACTGGTCGATTCCGATCTTGATCTCGTGGTTGCTGGTACTGACAAAGCGGTATTAATGGTTGAATCTGAAGCCAATCGTTTGTCAGAAGAAGTTATGCTGGGATCAGTAGTTTATGGTCATGAGCAACTTCAAACAGTGGTTCAGGCAATTAAAGAATTCAGTGCTGAAGTTAATACCACTCCTTGGGAATGGGCGGCACCTGAAGCTGATTTGTCTTTGGCTAATCTTGTCAGCAATCAATCAACCGCAGCGATTACCGAAGCTTATGCTATTGCTGACAAGCTAGATCGCCAGGAAAATTTATCAGCAGTGCGAAGCAGTGCTGTTGCTGCTCTAGTCAGCGATGTTGACGGTTCACCTAGTGAGTCAGCTGTTCGCGAAACATTTGGCAAGTTAGAAAAGAAAATCGTTCGCGATAGAATTATTTCTGGCGAAAGGCGTATCGATGGACGTGATACTCGCACCGTTCGTCCGATTGCGATCCGCACTGGTTTGCTTCCAAGAACACACGGTTCAGCACTTTTTACCCGTGGTGAGACTCAGGCCATTGTAGTGACAACTCTGGGTACTGGTCGTGACGCGCAAATCATTGACGCAATCGAAGGTACGCGTAAAGAAAATTTTATGATGCATTACAACTTTCCACCATCAAGTGTTGGTGAGTGTGGTCGTGTTGGTACACCTAAGCGTCGAGAAATTGGCCATGGTCGTTTAGCTAAGCGTGGCGTTCAAGCCGTCATGCCGTCGGTGGATGATTTCCCTTACGTCATTCGAGTCGTAGCAGAAATTACTGAATCCAATGGTTCATCATCAATGGCTAGCGTCTGTGGCGCGAGTTTGTCAATGATGGATGCAGGTGTACCTCTAAAAGCTCCCGTGGCTGGCATCGCTATGGGTTTGATTAAAGAAGATGCAGGCTTTGCTGTATTGTCCGATATCTTGGGTGACGAAGACCACCTAGGTGACATGGATTTTAAAGTTGCGGGTACTACAGATGGCATTACTGCGTTGCAAATGGATATCAAGATAGACGGCATTACTACTGAGATCATGGAGAAAGCGCTCGAGCAAGCTAAAGACGGTCGTTTGTTTATTCTTGACGAAATGTCTAAGGTTATTACCGAAGGCCGTGAGGAAATGTCTGAGTTTGCTCCTCGTTTGGTTACTTTTAAAATTAATCCTGAAAAAATTCGTGATGTTATTGGTAAAGGTGGTTCTACCATCCGAGCAATTACTGAAGAAACAGGCGCAAGCATTGAAATTGATGATGACGGTGTAGTCAAAATAGCCTCGGTAGAGAAAGCCGCCGGCGATGAGGCAAGACGCAGAGTCGAAATGGTTATTGCTGAGGTCGAAGTTGGAACTATCTACGAAGGTAAGGTTGCCAAGATCATGGACTTTGGTGCATTTGTCAATATTCTTCCTGGAAAAGATGGACTCGTTCATATTTCGCAAATTTCAGATGAACGTGTCGAGAATGTCAGCGACAAGCTAACTGAAGGTGATATGGTCAAGGTCAAAGTACTCGAAGTCGATCGTCAAGGTCGTATTCGTTTAAGTATGAAAGCCGTAGCAGAAGACGCTGCAGCAGAGACAACAGAGTCAGCTTAAGTTAAATTAGTTCAAAGCTAAATTAAAGAGGGTGCTTATATAGCGCCCTTTTTTTATAGATTTAATAAAATTATTGGAAGTGGCTTAACTATATTACGATCTTACTATTGTAAGTTAATAATGTTTATTATGATAAAGCTCTGAATTCCTTAGGACGTAATCAACAAATTACATAGCGTTGAATCATTGCCTTTAAATTATGACTATTATTCTGTTAACGCATGAAAGAGAGTGTAACAAAAATACGAATACAGGCTCGTTGGTTCTCGACGTATTAGGGGAAAGTGCGCAGATTGTTGTATGGAATAGGGTGACACCTAATCCTCAACTCTTAAAAAAAATTGCTGAAGGTTCTATTGCTTTAGTGTTTCCCTCAGTCGATAGTCAGCTTGTCTCAGAGGCACCTGATTTTGAAAACTACCTTATTATTGACGGTACCTGGCAAGAAGCACAGAAAATATATAATCGAAGTCCTTATTTGAAAGGGTTGCCAGCAGTCAAACTCTTATTAAATAAACCCTCTGTCTATCACTTGAGGCGTAATCAACGTGAGGGTGGATTGTGCACGGCTGAGAGTACGATTGAAATACTTAACGCCGGTGGTTTTTCAATGCTCGCAAATGACTTAGAAATACGATTAATAAGACATATGGCGACATTTAAATAAAGAGGCTCGATAAAAGAAATCTCCTGAATATTATACCAAGAGCTTCATCGAGCCATCCTTACGATCAAAAGTCATTTTATAAAATGATAGCTCTAGTGGTTAAAATTACTTTTCAGATAACAACTTAAACATTGTTCCACAATACGGACATTTAGACTCCCCACCATTTTCATTAACTGGAATATAAACTCGAGGATGCGAGTTCCATAGACTTGTACCCTCCACTGGACAATGAATTGGCAGATCAGTTGCTTTCACCTCAACTGCAGATTTAGTATTGGATTGAGAATAGTTACTTTGATTTGCTGCTGTGTCAGGGTTGACCATCTTATTCTCTAGGGGTTCGTGAAAGTTAATAAGTCGATGTGTTTTTCGTTTCTGCCGTGTACCAAATCAAAATAATCTTTTTGTAATTGCTCGGAGATAGGCCCTCTCGTTCCAGACCCAATGAGACGATTATCAAGTTCACTTATTGGTGTAACTTCTGCAGCGGTACCGGTAAAAAAAGCTTCATCTGCAATATAAACTTCATCACGTGTCAGCCTTTTTTCAACTATTTGATATCCTGCATCTTTTGCTAATGTGAAAAGGGTTTTGCGAGTAATACCGTTTAAAGCAGAGGTCACTTCAGGTGTATAGATTACTCCATCACGAATGACGAAAATATTCTCACCACTGCCTTCAGCAACATAACCTTCAGGGTCGAGAAGTAGGGCCTCGTCATAACCATCTTTTAATGCCTCACTTAAGGCCATCATTGAGTTAATGTACTGACCGTTGGCTTTAGCTTTGGTTGCTGCAATATTAACGTGATGACGAGTGTAAGAAGACGTTTTAACACGAATACCCTTCTCTAGTGCTTCATTTCCAAGATAAGCGCCCCATTCCCAGGCGGCAACCATGCAATGGACCGTTAAATTATCTGCGCGTAAGCCCATACCTTCGGATCCATAAAAGCACATAGGACGAATATAAGCGCTTTCAAGGTTGTTTTCACGTACCGCGGCAATTTGAGCTTCATTGATTTGTTGAGGCGTATAGGGCATTTCCATACCCAAAATTTTACAAGAGTCGAACAAGCGACGAGTGTGCGCCTCGAGTGCGAAAATAGCGGTACCTTGTTCTGCATTATAGGCACGAACGCCTTCAAAACAGCCCATGCCATAATGTAACGTGTGCGTTAACACATGGATGTTGGCTTCTCTCCAAGGCACCATTGTGCCATCAAACCAGATGAGACCATCACGATCGGCCATTGACATTGCACTTACTCCAGACTGCTTAGCCGAAACACTCGTTCCAGCAATGATTAACATGTTCGACTGCTACTGCGATTTTTTCGCTAGAAATTTCAGCCGGGTTATTTTGTAGTACGGTTCTATGTAACAAACGGTGATAGGTTTGGTAGATACCTACCAGTTGAGATTGTCGACTGGAGATAAGGTTTAACCGAAACAGTTCATTTATAACGCCAATATTATCAGAATATGTCGAAATGGAGCTAACTTTATTTGCATGCAGTAACGACCAGTATTGAACCATAAACTCGATATCAACCATACAGCCCTTGGAATATTTCAGGTTGCAATAATCACCGTCATTAAGGACTTTGCTTTGTCCGATTTTGGCTCGCATTTTAATAATGTCTTGTTTTAATTCCTGTGGATTACGCTTAATGCAAAGAATGCTTTGACGCATCTCTTGAAAGACCGACTTGAGAACTGGGCTACCACCGACATGCCGAGCGCGAACCAATGCTTGATGTTCCCACGTCCATGCTTTGTTTAGTTGATATTGAAGATAGGCATGATCTGATGTGACTAATAGTCCAGAGGCACCTTCGGGTCGAAGCCGAGAGTCGATTTCATATAGCTTACCTGAGCTGGTCAAAATACTGGTCATGGCTATTATTTTTTGTGCGAGTCGTGCGAAGAAGACGCTATTATCTATCCTTTTTTTGCCACTTGTTAATTGTTCGCTTCCGATTGAGTCATGCAAAAAGATAACATCCAGATCAGACTGATAGTGCATTTCCCGTCCACCCAATTTGCCATAGCCAATAATTGCAAAGTTAGCCTCTCGGACAACGCCGTTGACAGTGCACTCTGGCTTCCCATATTGACCCTCTAAAGCGTTACAAGCTAATTGATAAACTGAATGGAGTATTACTTCGGCCAGTTCGGTTAAATATTGGCTAACCGCCAGTGGTGTAATTTGTTCCGATAATTCATCGATGGCAATGACAATGGTTTGTTCGCGCTTAAACAATCTTAAACTATCGAGTTCGAGCTCGGTATCGCCAGCGACGTTATCGAGTTGAATTTGTAGACTGTTTGCTGTTTGATCTCGGTTATACTTACCTTCATTGTTATTAGGTTGTATTAAGTGCTCCAGTAATATGGGATATTGTGCCACTTCATGAGCGATCCATTCACTTTTATTAAACAACCCTACTAACTTATCGAGCAAATGACTGTTCTGGTGAAGTAACTCAAAGTAAACGCTACGACCTGCAATGGATGAAAATAAGTTCATCAATCGGTTAAACAAAACTAGGTGGTTTTTAGTTTGACTGATCGATGTTAAAAGATCGGGCAGCAGAGTTGAAAACCGGTTTTTTGCTTTTGCCGACATAAACTCCCAAGCTTTCGATGTAAAAAAATCAGTGAGTTTTTGATTTATTTCTGCAGTTTGGTCGAGTCCATAGGTCTCTAATAACTCAATTTGTTGATTATCAGTTTTATTCTTACTGAAGGCATCTGATAGGGGAATGTTGTTGTCAGTTCCTGTTTCTCGTTTAAATAGTTCAGTGAAATGATGATGTACTTTAGTTCGGTGCCCATCAAGTAACTGTTGCACTGATTTCCAATCCTTTAAGCGAAGTGCGAAGGCGATTCGTTTTTGTACCAAATTATTTTGTGGGCAGCTATGTGATTGCTCATCAGCCATCATTTGTATTTTGTTTTCTAGTTGACGCAAAAATACATATGCTTCACGCAATTCATCGATAGTCTTTGAGGGAATGATATTCTGTGTTTGCAAAATGTCGAAACAAATAAAAATTTGTTGGCTTTGTAGCCGGTTATTGCGGCCACCTTTCAATATCTGGAATGCCTGTATGAAGAATTCAATTTCTCTGATGCCGCCGTTACCCACTTTAATATTGTTATGCATATTCTTTAATCTGGCTTGACGGTCAATTTGATCTTTAAGACCTGCCAATCCTTCAAAAACGCGATAATCATGATATTTACGGTAGACGAACGGTCTTATAATTGATTGGATAAATGTTCGGTCGCTATCGCTGCCGGTGACCATTCGGGCTTTTACCATCGCATATTGTTCCCATTCGCGGCCATGCAGTTGGTAGTAGTGCTCCAGTGCTAGATGATGAAGTGCGACTGGTCCCGAATCACCCCAGGGCCTAAGCCTGAGATCCACTCGGTAAACAAAACCATCTTCCGTCACATCGTTTAAAAGTTTAGTCAATAACTTTACGACGCGGGTAAAAAATTCTTGGTAAGCAAGGTGACCATATCCTGATAAATCACCTTCATTAGCGTAACTGCAAATCAGATCAATATCAGAAGAGAAGTTCAGTTCTCGTCCTCCTAGTTTTCCCATCGCAATAACGTTAAGGGTTATTGGTTTACCGTCGATGTCGACAGGTTGTCCGTGTTTCGTAACGAGTTGTCTTTCGGCCGCTGTTAGGGCGCATTTAATTAGTTGGTCGGCTAAATCACTTAGGTGAAGCAAAACTTGCTTCAGAGGCATGCAGCCTATGACATCGAGGTAAATAATTTCCGTTAATTTGGCGTGACGATGCTGTCGAAGGACTTTTTGAATTTCACCAATTTCTTTAGTTTGTCCAGAAGCCTTTGTAAGCGTCGTTTGATCGAGGTTAAACTGCTTTAATTTATACAAGTTACCTAATAGGGCGGGGGTACGGCATAGTTGATTCAATGCATAAGTGCTTGATATAGCCAAGTGTTGGATGTTGTTTTTAAAGTCAGTATCAAAGTGATCGCTCTGTGTTTGCAGCAATGATTGCAAGTGTGCCCAAGCATATTGTTCATTCTCGAGGAGTGGAAGTTGTATTGGCATTAGTTCGTTTCTTGTTGCTAATGAGAAATATTATTATTTACATTCGTATTCTAATCCACTAAAATAAGATTTTATCTTGATTCATGATCTTATCATGCGTCAATTCAACTTTAATTCAATATCAATTTAGCTTTAATCAGAGGAAATTCATGAACAAAGTACTTCTTTCTATTGTTGCTGCCAGCGTAACTTTAGCTGCTTGCGTAACCACAACCGCATCAAAAAAAGGTCAAGCCCAGGCCACAGTATATGCAGACTTCCCAATTACTGTAAAAAACTATGCGGGCAAAAAAACTCATTCTGTGGCGTATACTGGTCAGATGGCTCGCCATGTATTACATACTTCAGCCAAAAAGCTGGTTTCTAAAGGTGCTAGTTTAGATCAAACTACAGCATACTTTAATACCAAGGAACCAGGCCGTATTATTATCAGTCCTGTTTCAAAAGACGGGTTTCCAGTGTTAGAAACTCATATGGATACAATATCAAAAGGTAAGAATTTGTCTGGGAAAGCCTACAAAGGTTTAATTTCTGGCATGCCGGGTAATCTCACTGGTGCTGAATTACTTGATCTTATGTTGGAGAAATCAGCAGCTACAGAAAAAGGGTTTGACCCTTTAACTGGCTATGACTACACACAATTAATTTCTAAATTTACCATGGGTGCGGTGTTTTACAACCAAGCTGTTGATAATTATTTAGATGAAAAGTTAGCAGCAGATGTTCATCCTAATAGTAAAGCTTACAAGAAAGGTAAAGCTTATACTGGTAAAGAGCACGTGTGGGATGAAGCTTTTGGTTATTTTGGTGCACCCGCTCATACTATGGAATTGACTGCTGCTGAAGTTTATGGAATTGCCAAACAGAAAGCTGATAGTTTTGACAAGGCAGATTACAATAATGATGGTAAAGTTTCTTTAGTTACCGAGATGGCCTTCGCTCATGCATACTATGCAGCTTCGTTTGACAAAGGTGGAAAAACTACTTATTTACATACCATTGTTCAGGCCTTTCTTGATGGTCGTAACTTGATATCTTCTGCCAATGGTGAAGCGCTAACAGATGATCAACGTTCTACATTGATGGGCTACGTCCAAGTAATTAAGGTTCAATGGCAGCGTCTTATTGCTGAAGCTGTGTTTAAATATGCAGGCTCTGTTTATGGTGATATTGAAAAATTAGAAGCCACTATCGAAGCCAATGGTGACGCAAAAAAGATTTATCGTAAGTATGCTAAACATTGGGGTGAGTTAAAGGGTTTTGCATTAGCACTGGAAGCGGGTGGAGTTAACTTAGGTGAAACCGGTGTGAATTTGAATAGACTCATTGGCTACAGCCCAGTGCTCTTGGGTAATACCCAAGTTGCAGCCTTTGTTGGCGGCGAGTTCGTGCAAAGTTCCTCCGTTAGTTTGTCAGAGTATCGTGTACAGATGATTAATTTGCAAAAGCTAATGATTGATGACTTTGGAGTTGAAGCGCGTAATAAGGATGTGACTGCAAATTTAGCTCAATTAGTTAATTCACTTGGTGTAGCAACTGCAGCAGAAAATGACTAGATGTTTAATTAATTGACCATGGATTGGTTTTTTGAATTTACACAGTCTTGGTTTTCTGAACTTACGGGTTTAGTTAGTCAAGGCAGTAAGCGTTTATTTATTGGCTATATGCTAAGTGCTGCTGTCATAGCTATTGTTTGGCTTATATGGCAGCGGCAACTTAGTTTCACGGCATCCTTTCGCTGGCTATTTCAGCGAAAAAAATGGTGGTCTAGTTCGAATAAATCTGATTATCAGATGATGTTTCTTAATCAACCAATTATGCTGCTTCTGAGTCCTCTTCTTTTAAGTAAATTAGCCCTCGCAACTTCGTTATTTTATACGTTTAGTCATTGGGTATCTCGACCCTTGTGGTCGGCTGATATATCTATTTTTTGGGTTTCAGTTATTTTTACCTTATGTTTGTTCGTAGTTGATGACGCAAGCCGCTATTATCTCCACCGATTCATGCACCGCAGCCCAGTATTGTGGGCATTTCATCGAGTACATCATACAGCGGAGTGTTTAACGCCTTTCACGGTTTTGCGCACACACCCTGTAGAAGGCATATTATTCGGCTTCCGAAGTGCCTTAGTGCAGGGCTTATTGATTGGTATATTTGTGTTTGTATTTGCTGACAGAGTGACATTAATTAGCTTGCTCGGTGGAAATTTATTTATTTCAGTTTTAAACCTGCTGGGATCTAATTTACGTCACTCACCTGTGCCTATTAGTTACGGGAAAACTTTAGAAAAATGGCTTATTTCTCCTGCTCAACATCAAATACACCATTCTCAGGCGTCCCAACATTGGGATAAGAATTTTGGAGCTTTTATTGCCTTGTGGGATCGGTTGGGTAAGACCTTGGCGTATGGATCTAACACACAGAATTTAAGTTACGGTTTACTGGGTCAAAAGCTTGAGGAGCACCAACTGGCAACCTTGTATTGGCAGCCTTTTAAGCGCTGTTGGCGTTACTTACGGCACAGTAAGTGCAACTTACTAACTTCAATCAAAACAACAAATGCAACTAGCGAGTCTCAATAAATGGTACCCATGAATCTCATTAAAAATTTTATATTATCAGCTGTTGCTGCGAGTTTATTTACTGTTACAATAGTTCAATCTGCTGAAGTCGTTAACGTTTATTCAGCCCGTAAAGAAGCTTTGATTAAGCCTTTGCTGGATGAATTTAGTGCCACCACGGGCATTAAGGTAAATCTTATTACTGGAAAGGCAGATGCTCTGTTAAAACGTTTGCAAGTAGAGGGAAGTGCAACCCCAGCTGATCTTTTCATCACCGTGGATGCCGGTCGTTTACACCGCGCTAAAGAAGCTGGCGTTTTGAAACCAATCTCCTTGCCTGCGTTAAACAAAAGAATTCCGTTAGCATTAAGAGATTCTGAAAATTACTGGTATGGCCTTACCCTCAGAGCAAGACCCATTATTTATGCTAAGGATCGGGTCACTCCTGATGAACTTTCAACTTATGAAGCCCTGGCAGGCAATCAATGGAACGGTCGTATCTGTCTGCGCTCTTCTCAGTCTGTTTATAACCAGTCTCTGGTGGCCGCAACCATAGATGCGATTGGTTCTGAAGCAACACAGGATTGGATTAAAGGGATGGTTAATAATCTGGCTAGAGCGCCTTCAGGTGGTGATACGGACCAGTTAAAAGCCGTAGCAGCGGGAGTGTGTGACGTGACTATTGCCAATACTTATTATCTGGCTCGCCAAATTAAAAGCAGTAAACCAACTGAACAAGCTATGGCGAGTAAATTGGCAGTATTTTGGCCCAACCAGCTCGGTCAAGGTAAAGCAGGCCGCGGCGCTCACTTTAATGTTAGTGGTGCAGGCTTTACTAAATACGGCAAGCATCCGAAACAGGCTAAAATGTTATTAGAATACTTGGCATCTGCACCAGCACAGGCTTGGTATGCAAACATCAATAACGAGCACCCTGTAGTAACGGGGGTAAAAATCTCACAAACACTTAAAGGATTTGGTAGCTACAAAATGGATCCGATTGATTTGCAAATATTAGGCCAAAATAATCGACAAGCGGTGCAACTAATGGATCGGGCCGGTTGGAGATAGACAATATTAAAAATGTTTAAAAGCCATGGGCTAAGTATTTTTGCGGTTGTTATTGCAGCATTTATATCACTTCCAGTTATTATTATTGCAAGCTACCTAGTGAAAGCAGATGGGGCCCTATGGCAGCATTTGTTTGACACGGTGCTTAATGAATACCTTGTGAATTCGTTATTGCTTTTGCTTGGAGTTGGTGCTGGAGTCCTCTTATTGGGTGTGCCCACTGCCTGGTTAACCAGCATGTGTAGTTTTCCTGGACGTCGTTGGTTTAGTTGGGCACTTTTGCTTCCACTTGCTGTTCCCGCGTATATTATTGCCTACACTTATGCTGGTTTACTAGATTTTGCAGGACCGGTTCAAACTTGGATAAGAGAGTTTACTGGTCTCAGCTACGGTGATTATTGGTTTTTTGAGATTCGTTCTCTTGGTGGAGCCATTACAATGTTGTCACTGGTGTTGTATCCCTATGTTTACCTCATGGCTAGAGCTGCGTTTTTGGAACAATCCGTCAGTAGTATTGAAGTGGGTTGTAGTTTAGGTTACTCGCGTTGGCGCGCAATATGGAGTTTGGCTTTACCTATGGCGAGGCCAGCCATCATAGCTGGATTATCTTTAGCTCTTATGGAAACTTTGGCGGACTATGGTACTGTTCAGTATTATGGAGTCAGTACCTTTACTACGGGTATTTTTCGCACCTTTTATGGTTTTGGAGATGCAGCAGCAGCGGCCCAGTTGGCGGCGAGCTTATTAGCTTTTGTGATCTTGTTAGTGTTGTTAGAACGGTATTCTCGGCGCCAAGCACGTTATCATTCTGCAGCAGAATCTCGGGCTCGGGCGGACCTAATCCCTTTAGTGGGTAGTAAGGCTATTATGGCGGTTGCTATCTGCTTAGTGCCATTAATCTTAGGTTTTATTATTCCAGCAACTCAGTTGTTATTATGGGCTTTGTTCGAGGCAGAACCTTTAGGTTGGGACTTTGTTGTTCTGGCATGGAATTCATTTAGTTTGGCTTTTCTAGCAGCCATCATTACAGTGTTGCTCGCCATTATTTTGTCTTACGCAAAAAGAACCAAACCGATTAAGCCAATTAACACTGCGATTACGATGGCAGGTTTTGGTTATGCCTTGCCAGGAACTATTATTGCCATTGGCATATTAATCCCATTAGCATGGGCAGATCATAAACTTATGGCGCTATTTGAATACATGAGTTGGGATAGTCCAGGTTTGCTTTTGTCGGGTAGTTTAGTTGCTTTGCTGTTTGCCTACACGGTACGTTTTTTGGCAGTTGCTCTGGGGAGTGTTCAATCTGGCCTAGAGAAAATAAAACCTAGCTTAGACCATGCGGGTGGTTCAATGGGTCATAATCCACTAGCAATATTACGTAAAATTCATGTGCCTTTAATGCGGGGCTCAATTCTTACTGCAGTACTGATTGTATTTGTAGATGTACTTAAAGAGTTGCCCGCAACACTCATACTACGGCCCTTTAATTTTAACACTATGGCAGTACGCGCTTATGAACTTGCCTCAGACGAACGTCTTGTAGATGCAGCGCCTGCTTCCATAATGATTGTAATCGTTGGTCTGATACCGGTATTGATGCTGCATGCCTCCATTACCCGCCGAAGGCCACACTTACATGAGAAGTTTTAAATGACCATGTCCTTCGACAATTCTGATCATCATTTGCTGGTAAATAAGGTCAGCATTGCCTACGGACAACACACTATTGTCCAAGATGTCAGCTTGGCTGTGGCCGTAGGTGAAATTGGTTGTTTGTTGGGTCCTAGTGGTTGTGGTAAATCTACATTATTGCGAGCTATTGCGGGCTTTGTGCCCTTAAAGTCTGGCACTATTAGTTTGGCAAATAAAATACTGGCTAACGATAATTTTTGTCTGCCTGCAGAGAATCGCAATGTTGGCATGGTGTTTCAGGACGTAGCTTTGTTTCCCCATATTGACATTGCTGCCAATGTGGCTTTTGGATTGCATCACTGGCCCAAGCCACAACAAATGCAGCGTGTTGAGGAACTGCTAGATCTGGTAGGCCTCAATGGTTACCAGGATCGCTATCCTCACGCTTTATCTGGAGGCCAGCAACAACGTATTGCCTTAGCCCGAGCGATTGCACCAAAGCCTAGTTTGTTGTTACTAGATGAACCTTTCTCTGGCCTTGATGCCATGTTAAGAGAAGAGCTAGTGCCAGAAGTCAGTGCGATTTTACGCCATGAAAAGATCCCTGGATTGTTAGTCACTCATGATCAGACAGAAGCCTTTACTATGGCGGATCATGTAGCGGTAATGAACCAAGGTCGTATCGAGCAGTGGGACACAGCCTATAATATTTATCATAAGCCTGACGGACGATTTGTGGCTGACTTTATCGGTGAAGGTGACTTTTTAGCGTGCAATGTTAGTAGCACAACCTGCGTAGAATCGCCTATAGGTCACTTATGTAGCGACCGAATTCATGGTTTTGCAGTAGGTGACAAAGCCGAAGTATTTATCCGTCCTGATGACGTGTTGCATTTGGATGGTAGTCCTATAACCGGACGCATAATAAGCAAGCGTTTCCGTGGGACACACTTTTTATATCGTGTATTAATAGCAGGAAATCAAACCTTATACTGCTTTGCAGACTCTCACCATAATCATGAAATTGGTGAAGAAATTGGAATTAAGTTGTCACTAGATCACTTAATGTTGTTCTAAAAAACGCATTAGAGTTTAATAGTACGCTAATTTTTCGTTCATATGAAAACCGAACCATAGTTATCGCTTGTTATTGCAATTGGAGTCAGAGTTTTTCAACAACACTACAAGAGACTTCTAAATCGGCCGTGTGGGTTGCAAGTTGGCATCGCATAGAGCATTTTCGCGCAAAGTGAAGTTGTCAGGTAATATAAATCAGACAGCTTTGTTTGATGTCTGTTGCAATGCATCAATATAATCAAACAATGTATTTCTGTATTATCTAAACATATACGCCAGCATTGAAGTATTATGCCTCTCATCAACCAGTACGATTATCACATTAAAAGCTAATTGATATTCGATACAATACTAATCACCTTGTTGCATTTGATTAAAAGTACATAGTTGACATTAAGACTTAATAACAATAACGCCAAAGTAATACAGCAGAGTGCCTAACTGAATGATACAGAATGTTAACTAAAATAATTTTCACTCTAGCTGTGATTGCGGGTTGTCTGTGGTTTGCTTCGACAAAGCGGAATCAAGAGTTAAAGCCACTAAAAAGAAAACTTACCCAAAAAGATAATGAACGAAAGCTGCTCTTGACTAGAAGTGCTTTTGCTTTTATGTTTTTGATGGTTTTAGCGGCTGGCGTTATTGTGTTTTTTGAATTGAAGGGTGACTATGAGACCGTCACTGTACATGTTATTAATTCAGAAACGAATTCGCGGACAAGTTATCAAGCGCAACGTCAAGATGTCACTGAAGATAGTTTTACAACGATTAAAGGGCGTAAGGTGTTTGTGGCAGATGTTGAGCGTGTCGAGATGGAATCATCGAAATAAAAACCACTTAAGTCTGCTTACCCAAGTGGTTTTATGGTTTAAATATGCGCTTTTAAAGCCGCGAGAACAGGTTCAAAGTCAGAGGTCTCAACGCTCAATAACGAACCTTCCTTGCGGTAATAATCGACTAATGGTGCAGTTTTTGTTTTATAGACTTCGAGTCGATTTTCAATTACTGCTTGGGTTTCGTCTTCACGTTGAACAATGTTGCCACCACAAAGGTCACAGGTACCATCAACTTTTGCTGGTTTGAATTTAATATTGTAGATTTCGCTGCACTGGACGCAGGTTCTTCGGGTCGATAAGCGCTCAACGATGGTAGCTCTTGGAATTACTAGCTCTAAAACGCAGTCTAATTTACTGCCGGTTTTTTCTAGAATTACCTTTAACGCATCTGCCTGAACAGTCGTGCGAGGAAAACCGTCCAGTAAATAACCTTCCTTGCAATCATCTCTAAGTAAGCGTTCTTCCATAATACTAATTACTAAATCATCCGTGACCAAATTACCGGAAGACATAGCGGCCTCAATTTTTTTACCAAGGTCTGTACCTTCTGCAATAGCACTACGTAGGATATCACCTGTCGATATTTGAACCGAACCGTCGTGCCTATTTAAGGCTTTTGATATAGTGCCTTTCCCTGAACCTGGGGGGCCTAGCAATATTATCTTCATAGGGAGTCCTTAATAATTTGATAAAAGAGTGGATTAAATAAAGTAACGGTATTCTGCGCCTTTCCAATTGAATGGCAAATGAGAAATGCCAATACTAGGTATTGCATCTTTATAGTATGAAAGGGGGCAGTTGTGTTTGTTTATTGGTATCAGGACGAACGTTTATTGTGTTTTGAGAATTTTTTATTAACATTACGACAAGAATTTAATTGTATTAAGTTATCGTTTGTCTAATAGCAGGCGAAGTCAAGGCCATTTGTTGGCATGTCAACAGATGGACTCATAAAAAAGTTAAGAAGAAATAATAGATAACTTTCTTTCTGTATTATCGCTATTGAACTCAGGGACTAATATCTGTCTCTTATACACATCTCCGAGCCCACGAGACGCTACGCTATCTCG